>Ga0181520_10008557_pt1 | contig 14453 bp, 14 predicted proteins | sample PEATcosm2014_Bin_29_FD_132451 | JGI IMG/M metagenome (GOLD analysis project Ga0181520, IMG submission 132451) | Peatland microbial communities from MTU Mesocosm Facility, Houghton, MI, USA - PEATcosm2014_Bin02_30_metaG | ecosystem: Environmental > Terrestrial > Soil > Wetlands > Peat | place... | reverse complement strand
GATGTCTTTCAGATTGTGCTGGCGCGCCCCGCGCACCGAGATGTGAGTAATAGGCATGATGGGTCGAATTCTGGGGTGGAAGGCTGCACAGAGGCATTCAAACTGTATTCACAGCCGTGCAATGCCTCTGGGGGTATTCTATTTGTCAACAGAAACAAGGGTCAACGCGCGGGTAATTCTGCGACAATCGCAGAAACGCTAGGCTGGCTGTGCCCTCAGGTTTCCCGGTACCCGGCGAGGCGATTCGCGGAGCAGCGCGAACTCCAGGGAGTGGGCCAGGGCAGGAGCGGTGATGGATTTATTGAGTTTTGCGATGTTGGCTTGTGCGTCGATTGGTTCGCTGGCATTTGGAATCCTTGCGGCCTATGGCATTCTGCGCGCCGGTTTCTCCCTGATGCGGCCGCAACCGCGACCGCCAGTCGTAAAGGCGCGCCAGGAAGTGGCCGGGGTGCTGTAAAGCAGGGAACAACACTCTATCCCACCACTTGTTTCTGAATCAATTCTGCGGCGGAACGCGCTGCTGCTGTTCTTGATGAATCTGCTGGGGATTGCGCTGCGGACCTCCAGGACCAAAACCGGGCCGCATGGGAACAGGACTTGGCGCGGGTGGTGGAGATTGCGGCTGAGGTTGTTCGTCCGCATCGTCGGCGGAGTCGTCGTCGCCGCTATTCGTGGGGTTTTTCGCGTCTGAAGCGCCAACCGGGTTGCGCGAGGTGAGCACAAGTTGCCTTGGCGCGCCCTGGCCCTGATCGCCAATCATCAGCACGTTATAGCTGGAACCCTGCAAAAGTTGGGAAAGCACCTCGCGCGCGAGACCTGGTCCATATGCGCCGAAAACTCGCTCATCCGAACCCAACCCCTCGACTTTGACGCCGGTAAGCGTGGAAACCTCTTTCAATATCTGCTGCAAACTGCAGTTGGCGGCATCGATGCGCAGACCCTGGCTGTCCCAAACGATAGTGGCCTGGGCCGGCTTGTCGTTGGCAGGCCAGTGGGGCGGTTCGGGAACCGGGGGCGCTACCGGCGCGGAAGCCGCCTGAACAGCTTGACCTGGCTGTACGGCGGGATGAGCGGCGCTGGAGTGCGCTTTCTTGTGGTGTGCTGTCGGAGTGGGCGAGGGCGTCGCGGAAGGCGACTGCGCGGCAATCGCCTGGGTTCCACAGATCGTGAAGGTCGCCGCAAGTGCCAAGAGAAGAGTCTGAACGCATCTTGGGTGGGAGCAAAGCGAGATGAGTTGTTGTGGGGCTTTCGATGTTCGCATGGAATTCGGGTCTCCCGGCCCTCTGGCGGACACACGCTGCGGCAATCCGCTGCCGCTCTCCATGTACTAGACTAGCAGTGGCCCGCGAACGCTCACAATGCGCTCCGCAGGGCAGAGAGGAAGTTCCCGTTGAAGCACCTCTGCTGGAAGGGTTGGGTTGCGGCATTTCTGATGGCTGCGCCGATGGCGAGTTTGGCCGCGAATTGCACCACACAGGCCGAAATGCTGACGCTGGACCGGGATGCGCTGGCGGCGGCCGGAGGACGGCTAGCGGAAGCCGTGGTGCAACAGGATTATGCCGCTTTGAAGTCCGCTTTGCTGCCCGCGGAGGCGGCGGAGTGGGATGGAATTCGCGCCGTCGTGGAGAACTCCGCTCCGCTGTTCAAGGGCGGGCAGCTCCAGCTAAGGAATCTGTTTCTGCTGGATTCGTCCAGCCAGGCGGCAGCCGCCAATACGCAGTTCTTCTGCTCGAATTCGAGCGGCTCGCTGACCGTCACCATCACCATGCGCTCGTTGCCGCCGGGCCGCTACGCGGTGGTCCTGGCCGATGCCGTGGGAGCGCAATACGCCGGACAAATGGGGTTCATTCTGGTCTGGCAAAGCAGCCCGGAACCCGGTTGGCGTCTGGGAGGCCTTACCGTGCGGCAAGGCACATTCGACGGACACGACGCAGTCTGGTATTGGAGCCGCGCGCGGGAGCTGACCAAGCTCGATTTTCCTTGGGCCGCATGGTACGCCTATGAGACGTCGCGCTTTCTTCAAGTGCCGGTGGATATTATTTCCTCGCCGAACCTGGAGAAGCTGGCTGCCGAACAGGGCCAGCTCAAGAACTCCCCGCAGGATGCGTTTCCCATGACCATCCCAGACGGCCCGCGCATCTGGAAGATCGACTCGGTGCACCTCGACCCCTCACTGCACGTGGCTGATCTGGGCGTGGTCTACGAGTCGACCGGGGTCACCGATCCGGCGGCGCAGCGAACCGAGGCGACGGCGGTGATGAGCGCCTTCCTGAAGGCGCAGCCAGCGTTGCGGGAGAATTTCCATGGACTCTGGGCCTATGCGGTCAAGGACGGCAAGACCACTCCGGTAATGGAGCTGCCGATGGCGCAAATCCCGTAAAAGCTGGGAATAGGAACAGGGAATGGCGAGGAGCAGGTCGGCCATTGAACGAAAGGGAAAAGAGATGTTCAAGAATATTGCCGTGGCCTATGACGAATCTCCTGAGGCCGGCCGTGCATTGGCTGCCGGAATTCATCTTGCAAAGACTCTGAGCTTGGGGCTTCAGACCATTACTGCGATGGAAAAGCTGCCGGCGTACACGGCGTTCGCCACCAGCGCGGACCCGGGAATGCTGAGCGTGCTCGAAGAAGATCGCGTCAAGTTCTATGAGCAGTTGCAGGAGAAAGCGCGCGTGGCAGCAGAGCGGGAAGGCGTCGAGCTTATCACCCACCTCCTGGATGGCGAAGCGGTCGATAGCATCGTGAATTTTGTCTGCGAGCGCAAGATCGATCTGCTGGTGATTGGATTGCATCGCCGCCACGACCGACTTTCGCGTATATGGAGCACGGTATACACCATTGCGCAAAATGTACCGTGCAGCGTATTCGGCGTGCATTGAGTAAAAACAGGGAATAGGGCGTAGGGACGACGGGACTTGGGATTGAGGGACTGAGGAATACACGCCCATGAGCGGCCGGCTCAAAGCTAGGAATGGAATGAATCCTAGGGGTAGCGTGTTCGCAAGCTCCCGGAGGGAGCGCAGGATAATTGCCCAGGACAAGCGAAGCGCAGTCCTGGGATGCGCCCAAAATAATGCTGCGCGCCCCGGAGGGCCGCAGAGAACAACCAGAACCGGGGACCGACGGAACTCTAAGAATCGAGTTCGAAGGATCCGGTTGGGAAGGAGAACAACGGAATGCCGATTTCCTATGCTCTTTTGCTTTGCATTCCGATAGGGCTTCTTTTTTATTTTATTGCTCGCCAGTTATCTCGCTGGATCATGGGCCGTTTTGGACGGGCTGAGCGCCGGGCGGCGCTGGCCGCGGCGGAGGTCGGCGACGACGTTTACGGCGAAGACCCCACAGTGAACCTGCTGGAGCGGCGCGCGGCCGAAATCTTCGGCCGCGATGCGGCGCTTTTTGTCCCGACCGGCACCATGGGCAACCAGATCGGAATCCGCCTTCACACGCAGCCGGGCCAGGAGGTGATCGCCGAGTCGCGGGCGCACATTCTGGATTGGGAGATGGCCACTACGGCGGTCTTTTCCGGCTGCCTGGTGCGCGCCGTCGCCGCCGACCGGGGCATCCTGACTTGGAAACATATCGAGCCGGCGATCTATGCACGGGGAGCATTTCGCGCGGCCACGGGGCTGATCGAGATTGAGAACACCGCCAACCTTGCCGGAGGCACGGTCACGCCGTTGCCTGTGCTCGAGGAGATTTGGGCAGGCGCAAAGGAGCGCAAGCTCCCTGTGCATCTGGACGGCGCGCGCATCTTCAACGCCGCTACGGCGCTCGATGTGGATGTGAAGACCCTGACGCGCGGATTCGACACGGTAATGTTCTGCCTGTCGAAGGGGCTGGGAGCGCCGGTTGGGTCGATGCTGACCGGATCGGAGGAACTGATCGCGCGTGCGCGACTCTTCCGCAAAGCGCTGGGTGGCGGGATGCGGCAGGTGGGCGTGTTGGCCGCAGCCGGGCTAATTGCGTTAGAGAAGATGCCGGCACGGCTGCATGAGGACCACGCTAATGCCCGGCTGCTGGCCGAGGCGCTGGCGAATCTTGAGAACGTGGAAATCGATTTGAACTCGGTGGAGACCAACATCGTGGTTTTCCGGCTGATCCGCGGAGTGAATGCGGTGGACGTGGTGACGCGTTTGAGGGAGCGCGGCATTCTGGCCAGTGCGTTTGGAAGGGATGCGATTCGGCTGGTGACGCATATGGATGTGGATCGCGCTGCGTGCGTCAAGGCTGCCGAGGCGCTGACGGAAGAGATCTCGGCGGGTTGAAAGCTCTGTCGGCACCGCCAGGTTTGTGCATTCCCGCCCTTTTGGCAGCGAAACGAAATGCAGGTCCTTCGACTCCGCAGCGCTCCGCTCAGGAGGATGGGGCGTTCGTCTGGTGGCGCGGTTGATCATCGTGCGATGAATGAGAGAGACCGACTGAGCAATTCGATACAAACCAAGGGAATCCATGGTGATAAAAGGGTCGTGAGCGCAAACCTAGACGGATGCGCAACTATTGCCGCAAATGAGCGTTCGTACCAACAAGCCAGAACGGATACAATGTTCCGGAAACAGTCAAACCCAGGAGGACTTGATTCGCCGTGAAGAAGATTGCGTTGGCATTACTGTTGGCTCTCACCCTTGCACCTGCGGCCTCGTTCGCGCAGGTTGTGATTCGCATCGGCCCGCCGGCCCCCATCGTGGAAGAACGCGGTCGGCCGCCGGAGCGTGGATTCGTGTGGATCGACGGCTATCACCGCTGGGAAGGTGGCCGCTATGTCTGGACCCCTGGCCGCTGGGAGCGTCCACCTCATGAAGGCGCCCGTTGGGTAGCCCACAAGTGGGTTCACAAGGGTGACCATTGGGAGATGCAGGAAGGACACTGGCGGTAGACCGGGAAACCGAGCATGAAGAAGCGGGGCGCTTGCCCCGCTTTTTCATGTCAGATTCGTCCTTTCGGCCGCCACACCGAGAGCGTTTTGGCCCCACCGGTGGTGCTTAGCTGATTTCGAAGACGTTGACCGCTGCGTTCGCGGCGGCTTCGGCCTGATCGATCAGCTTCCGGGCGACGGCATAGAACTCCGCTGCTTGGGGGCTCTTGGGGCCGGCCAGCGCGACGGGCAGGCCGCGGTCGCCGCCTTCGCGAATAGCGGGCACCAGTTCGATCGATCCGAGAAAGGGGATGTTGAACTGCGCCGCAGTGCGCTCGGCTCCGCCCTTAGAGAAGATGTCGATCTCCTTCTGGCAATGTGGGCAAGTGAAGTGGCTCATATTTTCCACGATGCCCAGCACCTCGACATTGACCTGGGCAAACATCTCCAGGGCTTTGCGGGCATCCTGGAGGCTGACATCGCTAGGTGTCGAGACCACCACGGCGCCGGTGAGCGGCACGGTTTGCACCAGGGAGATGACCACATCGCCCGTTCCAGGAGGCAAATCGACAAGCAGGTAGTCCAGCTCACCCCATTCCACCTGCTGCACAAACTGGCGGATGATCTGGTGGAGCATGGGGCCGCGCATGACCAGGGGCTTGTCTCCAGGCGAGATGTAGCCGATCGAGATGGTCTTGATCCCATGGGTCACATTGGGGACGATGCGGTTTTCCTCTCCTACCTGAGGCTGCTGAGTCGACCCCATCATCAGTGGCACGTTAGGGCCGTAGATGTCGGCGTCGATCAGGCCGACGCGCAGACCCATGCGGGCGAGCGCGATGGCCAGGTTGACGGCGACGGTGGTCTTGCCGACTCCGCCCTTGCCGGAACCGATAGCAATGATTTTCGAAACGCCCGGCAATGCGACAGGCGTAGGCATGGCATGGGAATGAGCCATAGTTGTTTGTTGCTCCTTTTTCTTGAAAACCAGTTCGTTGAGAATTCAGTGCCGGTTGTTTACAGCGTGACGCCTGCATCCGCGTCGAGGGAGGCGGTAGCCTTCCTTTCCTGTTTGCGGCGTGAATGCTCGGACTCGCGATGCTCCCGGCGGAGCAGTGCATCGGCATAACGGCGTTGCTCGTCGGGCGTCTCCGGCACCAACTCGGGCACGCGCACGGGCCGGCCGCTCCGATCGATGGCTACGAAGACCAGGTAGGCGCTGGCAACGTGCCGCATCACTCCGGTCTGCGTGTTCTCGGCCCACACCTTCACGCCCACCTCCATGGACGAGCTGAAGGCGCGGTTGACGCTTGATCGAAGGGTGACCAGGTCTCCCAGGTGTACCGGTTGGATGAAGTCGATGTGGTCCATGGCTGCGGTGACGATGTAGCTGCGCGAATGGCGGTAGGCGGCCATGGCGCCGGTCAAGTCAATGAAGTGCATGAGCCGCCCGCCCAGCAGGTTTCCCAGCGTGTTGGTGTCGTTGGGCAGCACAATCTCAGTCATTTCCGACTGGGTGCTGGCGACGGTGCGTGCCAGTTGGTTTGTCTCAGGGGAAGTCATGCGTTATCGCTCCGGTACTTGGCCCGCCACCTGCATCCGCCTTCGGAAAGCTAAAATGGAGCTGCGGCGGCTGATTTGGCTAGGTCTCCTGTCTCAGTTTCGGCAATTGCGGCCAATAAGGCAAATCCAAGGACGCGGTGTGAGGAAAATGGACAAAATTGCAGGGTTGACTGAAATTCTGGCGATGGATCCGAACAACAGCTTTGCCCGCTATGGGCTTGCGATGGAATTGGCAGGCAGCGGACAGACTGAAGAAGCGCTGAAGGAGTTCGGCACGCTACTCAAGAACGATCCCGAATACACCGCCGGCTACTTCATGTCTGCCCAGACGCTGGCTTCGACTGGGAGGAAAGATGAAGCGATCAATCGCCTAAAGGCCGGCATGGCCAGTGCGCAACGGAGCGGCAACCGCCATGCTCTCAGTGAGATGCAGGCGATGCTGGATGAGTTGGATAGGTAACCTTCTGAACTTTGAATGGAAGTGGTTACTGCCACGTGGCGTTAAATGGCCGGGTGGCCTTGTGTCTAATGTAACCCGTCTTGATTGCATCACATTTATACTGACACCATGGTGAAGTATTCGATTGTCGTGCCGTGTCACAACGAAGAGGAGAATGTTACGGTTTTATACGCCCGCCTGAAGCAGGTAATGGAGCAGGTGGGCGGCAGTTTTGAGCTGGTTCTGGTGGACGATGGCTCCAGCGACCGAACCTACAAACTGCTTGAAGAGATTGCCGCGGTGGACAGCCGTGTGTTGGTGGTGAAGCTGCGGCGGAATTTTGGCCAGACCTCTGCATTGGCTGCCGGGTTCGATAATGCCTCCGGCCAGTTCATCCTTGCCATGGACGGGGATCTGCAGCACGACCCCAACGAGATTCCGGACTTCATCGAGAAGCTCGAAGAGGGCTACGATGTGGTTTCCGGCTGGCGCAAAGAACGTATCGACAATCTCTTTCTGCGGCGAATCCCCTCGCGATGCGCCAATTGGCTAATGGCCAAGATCTCAGGTGTCGATATTCACGATTTTGGTACAACATTCAAGGCCTACCGCCGCGAGGTGATCCAGAACATTCCTCTCTATGGAGAGATGCACCGCTTCATTCCCGCACTGGCAAACTGGCATGGGGCTTCAATCTGCGAAATCCCCATCAAGAACCTGAATCGCGTGCGCGGCAAGAGCCATTATGGTATTGGTCGAACCTTCGGCGTTTTTTTCGATCTGCTGACGATCCGTTTCTTATTCAAATACATGAGCCAGCCGATGCATTTTTTCGGAGCTCTGGGCGTGATGGGCATGATGGTGGGCACCATCATCTCGCTGGTTCTGGCGGTGAGCAAGGTTCTGAATCCACATCAGGCGGTGATGGACCAGCACGCCCCGATGTTCGTGATCGGAGCGGTGTTGATCATTGCCGGAATTCAGATGCTCGCCATAGGCCTGCTGGGCGAGCTTCATGTGCGCCATTACTACTCCAGCGAGCATGCCGCTCCTTACGCGATTGAGCGCATCGTGCGCCTGCGCCCGCAGAGCGAGCCGAGCCTGATATCGGAGGAGCGAGAGGAGGGGTTCTAACCCAAAAGCTGAAAAAGGGAACGAAACGCCCCGCCTGGGAACGACTTGGGCGGGGCTAGTCTTTTGGCGCAGTGATCCAATGGCGTTCGGGCTTGTCTTTGCAGTCCGCGCTTGCAGCATCTGGGTCAAAAGGTGCAGACTGACCCTGAGATGAAAGCCATACAGATTCACGAAACAGGTGGGCCGGAGGTTCTGAAGCTGGCCGAGTTGCCCATTCCCGAGCCGGGGTCTGGGCAAGTGTTGATTCGCGTAGAGGCTACCGGAGTCAACTTCATCGAGATCTACTTCCGTAAGGGCGTGTACAAGGCGGCGCTGCCAGTGACCCTCGGCAGCGAAGCCGCGGGAACGGTCGAGAAGCTTGGTCCGGGTGTGACCGGGTTTGCCGAGGGCGACTCTGTGGCCTCGGTGAGCGTGCAAGGCAGCTACGCCGAATATGCGCTGGTTCCAGCCGCACAACTGGTCAAGGTGCCTGCGGGACTGAGTCCGGAACAGGCCGCTGCCGCTATGCTGCAAGGGATGACGGCGCACTACCTGGCCTATTCCACCTTTCCCCTCAAGGCCGGTGACACCGCGTTGGTTCATGCCGGCGCCGGGGGTGTTGGGCTTTTGCTGACGCAGATCGCCACGCGGCTGGGCGTTCGGGTCATTACCACCGTTTCGACGCCTGCCAAAGCGGAGCTGTCGCGCGAAGCCGGCGCCTCCGAGGTGATTCTCTACACCGAACAGGACTTTGTGGCGGCAGTGAAACACCTTACCGACGGCAAGGGCGTGGATGTGGTCTACGACTCGGTGGGCAAGACCACCTTCGACGGAAGCCTGAACTGCTTGCGGCCGCGCGGGTTGCTCGCCCTGTTTGGCGCATCGAGTGGGCCGGTGCCGCCGTTCGACCTGATCCAACTCAGCGGCAAGGGCTCGCTGTTCATTACCCGGCCCACACTGTGGCATCACATTGCGACGCGGGCGGAGCTGGAATGGCGCGCGGGCGATGTGTTGGGAATGGCCGCCAAGGGCGCACTGAAGCTGCGGACCGAGTTCATGTATCCGCTGGCCGAGGCTGCGCAGGCTCAAATGGACATGGAGGACCGCAAGACGACCGGGAAGATTCTGCTGGAACCGTAAAAGCAGGGAACAGGGGTCAGGGATCAGGTTGCGCGATAGCCGAAGGAACCTCTGATTAATAAGTTGAAGTTTTGAAAGGGCACGGCTTCAGCCGTGCCGCAAACGCAATAGAATCAAGCTGGGCTTTAGCCCCTGAGGGAATACGCCTTCAGAGCGAGCACTTGCTCAGAGGCTCCCTAATGTCCGGATTCGACGAGGTGTGGCCGGTTGATTCGCTGTGAGGAATGGAAGTGGGAAAACCCTACAAAGAGGAGTTTCCTGAGGGATCAAGAGTGCGCGTAACTTCAAGGGCCGTACTGGACACGTTCGCGCGAGATTGGAAATACCATCACCAACTCCAGCGTGAACAGTTGGAATATGCAGGAGCAACCGCAACCGTCAAAGAAGTCAGTTTCTATCATGGCGGGGATGTTTTGTACAAGTTGGAGAATGTGCCCGGCATTTGGCACGAGGCCTGCCTTGAATCCACAAGTTAGCCGCAGTTCCGATTAGCCGCAGGCACCAATCCATCGGAAAGAACACCATGAGCAAGATTTCAATTGCGCCCGAGGATCGCGTTTTTGTGCTGACCGGTGCGGGCATCAGTGCGGAGAGCGGGCTTCCTACCTTTCGCGCGTCGGACGGGTTGTGGGCCGGGAACCGCATCGAGGATGTGTGTACGCCCGAGGCCTGGGAGCGCAATCCCTGGCGGGTGTGGGAGTTCTATGCGGCGCGCCGGGCTGCCGGCGCGGAGGCGGAGCCGAATCCGGGGCACGTGGCGCTGGCTGAACTGGAAGCGGAACTGGGAGCCAGATTCTTCTTGTGCACGCAGAATGTTGACGACCTGCACGAGCGCGCAGGGTCAAGGCGGTTGCTCCACATGCACGGCGAACTCGGCAAGGCTCATTGCGAGTACGAGTGCGGAGAGCCTCCGGTTGAGGACCGCGCCATCTACAAAAGCCTGGATGAAGTGGGCCGCTGCCGCTGCGGCGGGCGAATGCGCCCGCACATTGTTTTCTTCGGCGAGATTCCGCTGGAAATGGATCGCATCCAGGAGAAGATCGAAAAGGCCACGCTGATGCTGGTGGTGGGAACCTCGGGATCGGTCTATCCGGCGGCGAACTTTGTGCATTGGGCGCGCATGAATGGCGCGCGCACCGTGTATGTGGGCCCAGAAGCGCCGCTCAACGCCAGTGCGTTTACGCATGTAGTGGAGGGCAAAGCCGGGGAGGTGATGCCGGGGTTGTTCGCGGTTCAGTAAGTTTTCCGGCACGGCTCGGAGTTTGCGGCTTCGCACCCTGGGCGCATAAAGGACGACGCGCTAAGGATGGGGCATCCAGAATTCCCAACCTATCGCAAAAAACCCGAAACGCTGGTCCTTCGACTCGCTTCGCTCGCTCAGGATGACAACCTCATTTTGGAACCTGCATTCGAAACTCCCCACTACCGCGACTTGATGAACTCCGTGCGGCGGAAGCGGAGAGCGGTCCAGTCCTCGTCGATGGCGACGGCGCGGACGGTGTCGAAGCCCGCGGCCTTCAGGGCGTCCCAGCCGGTGTCGCGGTTAAAGTCGCACTTGAACTTCTTCGACGTACCTTTCGGATAAGCAAACCAGATAATCGCGTCGTCCTTTGCGCGCGCGGCGATCTGCGGGGCGAGCGCGTCCACCTCGCTCTTGCGGGTGACAAACGCCAGCGAGAAGCGCGATTCCGGGACCGACTCAAGGTGGCGGTGAATGGTCATGACCGGCAGGCGGGAGAGTTCAGGCTCGAAGCTCTGCGGCGCGTTCAGGACGAGGATCTCCTGGGTGTCTTTGAGGTTCAATTTCTCGAAGAGGGTGGCCATGGAATCAGATGATAAGCCAAGTTGGGAAAAAATCTGCAAGCGGATTTTGAGATTGAATCTCGGTGTTTCCCATCCTTTCCGCAAGAGCCGCGAAAAGGATGGGAGGCCCGGCCAAATTGACCGCTCAGAAGTGAAAGCGATAGCGCACCTGGGCGGAGATCATCCTTGGGTCGTTGAAGTGGAAGCCGCCGATGGTGATGGAGTTGTCGAGCAACACTCGGTGGTTGGTGGCGTTGAGGAGCGAAGCCGAGAGCTTCCAGCTTTCACCGACGGCGCGGCCGGCAGAGATATCGAAGGTGGTGTGCACGGGCAGGTAGTTGTCCTGATAAGGGCCTTGCCCTGAACCGGCCAGACCATTGGTGAAACCGGAGCCGTAGTAGACATTGGTGGCGAACCAGGTGCGTCGAGGCAGGGTGGCGGTGAAGCCTGAGTTGAGGGTATTGCGCTGGTCGTGATCGACGGGGATGTAATTGGGACCAAGGTTGCAGGCCGGATCAGTCGGGTCGCTGCATACGAAGCCACCGATTACGTTGCCGCGCTGTTCGGCGATCTGGTTGGAGTAGGCCAGATGGAACTGGCCTACGCGGGCCAGCCGCGGCGAGCGCAGGGTCAGTTCCCAGGCGCGAACCAGCGCTCCGTCGACGGCGATGGGGAAGTAGATGTTGGATTCGCCAACGTTGGCGTGGTCAAGAAAGTTGTTGACACGATTCTTGACGGTGTCCACATCGAGCAGCCAGCCCTTGTAGGGAATCTGAAGGCCGAACTGGTGTTCCTCGTCGCGCTCGGAGGGAAGAGGAACGAAGGTGTTTTGGCCTTGCTGGCTGGTGACGTAGTTGAGGAATGCACTGGAGACAGTCTCGACCGGGGCGGGTTGGAAGAAGTGGCCGTAGAAGCCGCGCAAGACCCAATGCAAACCGGGAATTTCGACGGTTGCGCCGATTCGGGGATAGGCGGCGGACTCGTTGTAGCCCGCGTGGAAGCTGGAGAAGCGCATACCGCCCAGCAATGTGATGAATTGGCCCAGGCGCAGGCGGTCGGAAAGATGAAACTCGGCCAGGCCGGCGTTGGCGTTTGCCGTGGTGTTCGGCACCGAGTTTGCGAGATAGCTCTGGTCGTTGACCACCAAGCCAAAGAGATCGCTTTCGGATTGATAGAAGGAATAAAGGCCAGCGGAGAAGTCGTTTGGGCCCGCGCTGGCGCGCAGGTCGGCCTGGGCGCCGGCATAGCTGGAGGTCTGATGCCAGGTGGTCGCCACGGGGTAGTCGGCGGGAGGCGAATCGTAGTTGGACTCGTTGAAGTGGTAAAACGGCGCGACAGAGAAGATCGCTTTGGGTGAAACGGTGTGGACCCAGTTGGCAATCACGAAGGAGTCACGCTCGGTTTGGGCATCGCGCAGCCCATAGGAGTTGTAATAGCCGGAGGCCTGCTCCCAATCGTTGGGGTTGGGGTCGTAGGGAATCTGGAAGTAATCCAGGCGGTACTGCGCAGTAAGACGGAACTGGTCTTTGGGAGTCTGATTGCGCAACAGGGAGAGGAAGCCGCTCTGCGAGTTGGTGGCGTCGTGGAAGATGGCTGCGACTGGCGTGGCCAGACCATAGTTGGAACGGGAACCCGTGAGGCTTGCATACCAGGCGGCCCTTTCGGAGTGGTCGCCGAGCGAGATGTGGGCCTCGCCGGTATCGAAGTTGCCGGCCGACAGGCGTGCTTCGCCCTCGCGGTTGCGCTCGAAGCCGTTGCGCGGCAGCACATCAAATACTCCATAGGTACGGTCGCCGACATCGGCGGAATAGCTGCCGCGCTGGGTTTCGACCTGGTCGATGTCTTTGGGGTCAATCTGCGGACCCACGTTGGAAGCGATTTTGGTGTTGGGGATGGCGATACCGTCGATGAGCCAACTGGTCTGGTGGCCTCCGCGCATGTGCAGCATGTCGTGGGTCATGTAAGCGCCGGGAACGTAGTCGGTGATCATCTCCATGCCAATGGTGCGGCTGGCGCCCGGCGTTTCATCGATCATCGCGCGAGTGATCAAAGTGGTTGGGGTGACGGAATCCGTTGACTCTGCCGAGCCACGCACGACCACAGTCTGCGAGTCGGGGCCAACAGAAAGGGGGATGTGCAGGATGGGGTTGGTTCCGGATGCAATGGTGACGGGCTGCGAAACAGAGGTAAAGCCGGATGCTGCGACGTGCAACAGGTAGACGCCGATGGGCGTCTGAGCCAATTCGAACGCGCCTTCGGCATTGGTCACGGCGCGCACCGTGAATGCGGAGTCTGCGGCCTGGAGCGTGATGGCGGCGTTGGCGATGGGGCGATGATTGGGATCGTGGACCACGCCATGGACGGTGGCAAATACGTTGGCGAGCGCGGGCAGAGAAGCGAACAATAGAAACGCCAGAGAGATACGGGATATAGAACGCACGGGAGCGGACCTCCGATAACACAGGGAGTGGTTCGTACAGGCACGGCCACGGGGAGAGCGCCGAGCCGGTCACGGAATGGGACGATCTGACGACGGGGATTGGAAAGAAGCAATCGCAGGTCCTTGGACTCCCTTCCCCTTCGTTACACTCAGGGTCCGGATGCTCAAGATGACAGTTCTTTTGTTGGATGATCCTCGTCGGCCAGGGCCATGGCCAAGTGGCGGAGCCCGGGGCCAGGGCGAACGGCAATCAACGGAAATTTCAAACGATGAAGGAGGTGGGAGGGCCGCGATTGGGGCGGGTGAGAAGCTGGTTTTGGCGGGGCGCAAGCCGGTGGGTTGCAGCGGAAAGGGGCTGCTCCAGCAGGGTAGGCAGACCGGTTGCGTTGCCAGACAGCGCGTCAACAGTCGCTGTGGACGCGGCCAGGGCTCCTGGATAGCTGGGGCAGGTTGCGGGCGGAGCGAAGGCGGGCGCGGAGTGGGGTAAGGACTGAGCCTGGGCGATCCGGGCGGCCATGACGCAGTGGTGAGCCCCGTGGCGGCGGCAGCAGGGCGGCAGGCGCGACTCCGCATTGGCTGGGAGCGCTTCAGCCAGCGGCCCCAGCCCAAACAGCAGAATCAGGAAAACGCCTACGGCGCGTCGCATCGTAAAATCACTGTATACGAAAACCACAGGGCGGGAAACCCGGTTGCGCCGGTCAGGTATCATCGGGGCATTCGGTGGTTTCTAACCCCCAAAGGACATCTTCCTTGGACAAGAGTAGCGAATCCGCATCGCAGCAGCCGTCGTCATCATTCGTCACGCAGGATCGCCGCGTCCGGCGCAAACTGCGCATTGCGCTTTTCGGTTTCGGGACCGTGGGCAGTTCGGTGGCGCGGATTCTGGTGGAGTCGCGGCCCGAAGGGCTGGAGCTGACCCACATCTTCAACCGGGGTGTGGACCGCAAGCGCGTGGATTGGGTGCCCTCGAACGTGGTTTGGAGCGAAGACGCCGACGCGGTGCTGGCCTCGGATGCGGACGTCATCGTGGAATTGGCTGGCGGGCTCGATCCGGCTGGAGGCTGGGTGCAGCGCGCCCTCGAATCCGGCAAGAGCGTGGT
>Ga0181520_10008556_pt1 | contig 14453 bp, 10 predicted proteins | sample PEATcosm2014_Bin_29_FD_132451 | JGI IMG/M metagenome (GOLD analysis project Ga0181520, IMG submission 132451) | Peatland microbial communities from MTU Mesocosm Facility, Houghton, MI, USA - PEATcosm2014_Bin02_30_metaG | ecosystem: Environmental > Terrestrial > Soil > Wetlands > Peat | place... | reverse complement strand
GATGCTGCGTGCTCCGGTGACGGCCTTTGCGGGTGAACCATGGCCGCGGCGCAGGGGCGAGGATCTGCGGCGGTTTACGGTGCAGTCGCTGGAGCGGCACCTGGAGCGGAAACTTCGGTCGGCGGAGGTGCTGGCGGGGATGAGCGGGTGATGGGGTTGGCCGCACTCGGCTAGTTCATAGTCGGTTAGAATCTCAACATGCAAAACCTGCAGAGGATGACGGCAATTATCGAGCGAGAAGACGACGGCTTTGTCTTCTTGTGTCCTGAGCTGGATATCGCGAGTCAGGGCTCAACAATCGAGGAAGCTCGCGCGAATCTTATCGAGGCTTTGACCTTGTTTTTCGAGACAGCGGCGCCCTCGGAAGTCGCGCGACGGCTGCACGGTGAGGTTTTCGTGACTCAGGTTGAGGTGCCGGTTGGGTAGACTGCGGGTCCTTTCCGGCTCCGAAGTCTGTAACCATCTTAAGCGCCATGGATTCGCCGCAATCGCCCGCGCGATGCATGAAGGGTCCGTAACACTTTCGGGTCTTTCCAAATGATGTTTCTCCATTCATACTTTCCGAACTTGGACGTACCGACTTTTTGTCTCTAATGCGGGGTATGTTACGGCATCCGAAATGACTCTTTCCTCCCAATTTTTATGGTTTGGGCCGCTCCCCAGTGCGGCACTGGGAGTTTTGGCGGCGTCAGCTGCGTATGTGATTTACCTCAGGAGCGCGATGCACTGCGCGCCCGAACTCAGGCTGCGAAGGAAGGGTCTGGATAAGGTGCTTTCGGGCCACCCGTCCGATGCGGAGAAGCTCTTTCGAAAAGCTCTGGCCTTAACCGATGGGTCAGACCGGGTGCGACCGATGGTTTGCCTCGCGGACTCGCTGATGGATCAGGGACTGTATCGGGAATCGAAGGAATTCCTTCTTGCTGCGCTTGAGTTGGGCGACAGCTCCGGGAGCGGACAAGGTAGCCTGGCGGATCTTTTGCTTCTAACTGGGGAGGATCCCAATAGGGCAATTGAACTCTCAAGGGAAGCTATGGAGCTTGGCACCAGTAGACGGGACAAGGACATATACTTTGGTGGGTACGTATCTGACACCGTGAAAAGGGCCAAATGCCTTGCACGGACAGGGCATGCCCTTGCGCAGTTGGGGAAGGAAACAGGGGCGCGGGAAGCCCTAAGCCGGGCGACGCAAATGGCAAAAGATGCGCAGGCTGAGGCGGAGCACACAGGGCCTCGCAGTTCAGTGGTAGTCTGGCTGGTAATCGGCGATCGGCGACTCGAAAATCATCGTGGTCTGGTGTTTGCGACGCTCCATTGGAAGATTGGGTTGGCATATCTCGCTTTAGGCGATAGCAGTGGGGCAGCTGACCATTTCCGAATCACTCGGAGTGCTGACCGAAGGGGAAAATACCGCAGCCTTGCCAAGGTGCAGCTAGAACAACTCGGGTCGTCGATCTAGCGCCCGGCCGTACCATTTTTTGGGGGCGATTCCAGCCTCTGCAAGACCACTTCGCGCACAAGGGACCCTTAGTTCAGCGAACCTAACTGTTAAAATAGGCCCGACTCCCTGAAAGCGAGACAACCTGTGCCTGCATCTGAAGTTGAATTGTCTACAAAGCCCACTGCACTCACCTTTCAGGAACTGCTCTTCCGGCTGCAAAGCTTTTGGGCGGAGCGAGGGTGCATTCTGCAGCAGCCGTATGACGTGGAAGTTGGCGCGGGGACGATGGCGCCGGAGACGTTTCTGCGAGTGTTGGGGCCGAAGCCCTATCGGGTGGGCTATGCGCAGCCTTCGCGGCGACCGGCGGACGGGCGCTACGGCGAGAACCCGAACCGGCTGTTCCGGCACACGCAGTTCCAACTAATTTTGAAGCCTCCACCGGCGAATGTTCAGGAGCTATATCTGCAGTCGCTGGAGGCGATTGGGATCGATCTCAGCAAGCACGACTTGAAGTTTGAAGAAGACAACTGGGAAGGCCCGACGGTGGGCGCGTGGGGCGTGGGCTGGCAGGTGATGATGGACGGGATGGAGATTACCCAGTTCACCTATTTCCAGCAGTGCGGGGGGCTGGACCTGGACCCGATCTGCGCGGAGCTGACGTATGGGCTGGAGCGGTTGTGCGCTTTCCTGCAGGATGTGGACTCGGTTTACGACGTGGTGTGGGCGCGGGACCCGGATACCGGTGCGGTAGTGACTTACGGCGATGTGCGGCTTGAAGAAGAGCTGCAGTACTCGGTCTACAACTTTGAAGACGCCGATGTGGAGAAGCTGTGGGAGCACTTCAGGCTGTATGAGCAGGAGGCGCAGGCGCTGCTGGCGCGGGGAAATGCGGTGATTGCCGACGAGAAGGCGAGTGCGGCGGACAGGCGGCGATTCCCGCTGATTTCGACGTATGAGCTGGCGCTGAAGTGCTCGAACCTGTTCAACGTGCTGGATGCGCGCGGAGCGATCAGCGTGACGGAGCGTGTGGGAATGATCGGGCGGATACGGAACCTGGCGGTGGGTGTGGCGAAGATCTATGCGCAACAGCAAGCGCTTTGAACCGGCAGCGGAGTTAACTGTGTTAGCCGCGTTTCGCGCGTGTTAGCGGAGTCAGCGAGTTAGCTAGTTAGCAGGAGAGCGAGAAAGTTACTGGAATTATGGCGGACTTTTTGTTTGAGATTGGGTTGGACGAGATTCCGGCGCGGATGATTGCCGGGGCCGAGGCCGAGCTGGGCAAGCGGGTGAAGGAGCTGCTGGAGCGGGAGCGGCTGCTGGGAGCTGCGGCCGAGGTGAAGACATATTCGACGCCGCGGCGGCTGGCTGTGTTGATTGAGGATGTGCGGGCGAAACAGGCGGACTCTGAAGAGCAGTTGACGGGGCCTTCGTGGAAGGTGGCGTTCAAGGACGGCGCGCGGACGGCCGCGGCAGAAGCTTTTGCGAAGAAGGCCGGCGTGGCGGTTGCGGCAATCGAGAAAGTCACTACAGCAAAAGGCGAATATGTTGGGGCGACGGTAAAACGCGTGGGCCGCGCGGCGGCGGAGTTGCTGGCGGCGGAGTTGCCGAAGGAAGTGCTTGCGCTCTACTGGGCCAAAAACATGTACTGGCGCGCAGGAAAGCCGGAGCGGTTTGTGCGGCCGGTGCGGTGGGTTGTGGCGCTGCTGGATGGGGCGGTTGTGCCGATGGAGATTGCCGGGATTCAGGCGGGGAATGCGAGCCGGGGGCATCGGATACTTCATGGGGAATCGCCGGTGGTGATTGGCGCGCCGAAGAGCTACGCGGAGGCGCTGCGGGTGGCCAAGGTGGTGGTGGATGTGGCCGAGCGGCGGCAGACGATTCGCAAGGCGTTGGACAAGGCGACGCGGACGGTGGAAGGGGCGCGTTGGCGCGAGGATGAGGCGCTGGTGGAGACGGTGACGCACCTGACCGAGTGGCCGACGGTGATCCTGGGGAATTTTGAGGCCGAGTACCTGGCGCTACCGGAAGAGGTGCTGGTAACGGTAATGCGCGACCACCAGAAGTACTTTGCGGTTGAAGGGGCGGATGGGAAATTGGCACCGCACTTTCTGGCGGTGCTGAATATCGAGGTTGACAGGCAAGGGTACGTGACGATCCAACACGGCAACCAGAAGGTTCTGCGGGCACGGTTCAAGGACGCGCGGTTCTTCTGGGATACGGACCAGAAGACGCAGCTGGTGGATCGCGTGGAGAGCCTGAAGAATGTGACCTTCCAGAAGGAATTGGGGAGCTATTCCTGGAAGACGGAGCAGAACCTGGCCGTTGCGAGGGCGTTGACAGCGGCGGTGCAGGTGAAGGGTGTGACTCTCGATGAGGCTGCACTGCTGAAGGCTGTTGAATTGGCAAAGACCGACTTGACGACCGAGTTAGTGAAGGAGTTTACGGAGTTACAAGGAGTTATCGGGGGACTATATGCGCGTGCGCAGGGGCTGGGCGATACGGTGGCGCAGGCAATTTATGACCAGTACAAGCCGGCGTCCACTGACGGGGACATTCCGTTGACGATTGAGGGGCAGCTGCTCGGCCTGGCAGATCGGATTCAGACGATTACAGCGATGTTTGGGATTGGCAATGCGCCGACGGGGTCGAAGGATCCGTTTGCGCTGCGGCGGGCGGCGAATGCGATTGTGAGCATTCTGGCCGAGTCGGGACTGCCGCTGACTTTGAGTGATGTGGTGAGGGCATGCGGTCCGGTTGATGCGAACAGGGACCAAGTAACGGCCTTTCTCCGCGAGCGGCTGCATTTCTTTTTGAAGGATGTGCGCGGGTTTGCGTATGACGTGGTGAATGCGGTGCTGGCAGCGGGGGCGGATGACGTACGCGATGCGATTGCGCGGGCGGAGGCGCTGACCGAGGCGCGGGAGTCGGCGGACTTTGCGGCGATCTCAGCGGCGTTCAAGCGGATCAAGAACATTCTGCGGCAGGCCGAGGAAAAGGGATTTGCGGTTGGGGCGCCGAGTGACGCGAAGCTTGCTCCGGAGGCGCAGGAACTGGCGGATTCGGCGGCAAAGCTCGCTCCGGAAGTGGCGTTGCTGCGGGATGAGCGGAACTACGGCGAGGCGCTGGGGGCGATTGCGACGCTGCGGCCGGCGGTGGACGCGTTCTTCGACAAGGTGATGGTGCTCGATCCGGACGAGACGGTGCGCGGAGCGCATTTGGGGCTGATTGCGTCGGTGCTGGCTGCATTCTCGGGGATTGCGGACTTCGGTGAGATTGTGACGGGGTAGGGGACGCCCGATTTGCGGGTTGAGTTCTTTGGTCTCCCACCCATTCGCGGTAAAGCTGCGAATGGATGGGGCACCCTCAGCTTGTGGCGAATCAGCGGTGCGGTAACGAGCATCCTTCGAGCAAGTGCCACGTCTACAATCTTAAAGAGATGGCAGACACGCTTTATCTGAGTTTGTGGTATCCAAACCTGCGTCTGGAGGCGCTTCCTGACAAGCTGACGACGGTTCTGGAGGCGTTTGCGGCGCACGGCGGGGAGCCGCACGTGTATGCGGCGACGGTGTGGCCTGTGAGCTGGAGCGAGCCGCCGGTGTTTCAGCAGCTGTGGGGGCGGCGAATCGTGGTGGGCGGCGAGGGCGAGACACAGTTAGGTGCGGAACCTGCGGCGGCAGTGGAAGCGGCGACGGAGCTGCTGCACGAAGACTACGCCTATGAGTTTCAGATCGGGTGGAGCTTGTGGGAGGTGGAGAGCCAGCCGGGAGAAGCGGGTCCTTCGACTCCGCTGCGCTCCGCTCAGGATGACAAGAGTATTGGCCGGTGGGTGCGGGGTCCGAGGATGGTGCGGGTAACGGGCTACGGGCCGCTGTTTGACGAGGGGGCCTACGAGCAGGACGGGCATATTCGGCTCGACCTGGGGCCGGATGGGCCGTTTCTCGAAGAAGATGTGCCGCTGGACCAGGTGGGTGCGCGGCACGTGGAAGAGAATGTGCGGCAACTGGTGGGACTGGCGGGGGCGGTGGAGAAGGCGTCCGGGGCGACGGCGCGGCTGTTGTGGAGCGAGCTGGGGGAGAGCCTGGCGCAGAGGCTGGCGGCTCGGCTGGGAGTAAGCAACTGAAGAGGCGATTCACGATCGAGCGGTTGCGAACTCTGGTGCTGGTGGCGGGGGTGCTGCTGGTGTCTGCGCTGGGTGTGTTCCTGGTGCGGGGGAAGTTTAGAAATCCGCTGAATTTGAAAGAACTGCCGAAGCGGCTGGGCGTGGATATTCAGTCGGACGCGACGGGGTTCACGATGGAGCATGCGCTGGGGGCGCATGGGCGCTACAAGATTCACGCATCGAAGGCGGTGCAGTTCAAGCAGGGAAAGGCCGAACTGCACGACGTGAAGATCGAGCTCTACAGCGAGGACGGGCAGAGCGTGGATCAAATCGAGGGGGCGGAGTTCGAGTACGACCAGAACAACAAAACGGCGACGGCGTCGGGGCCCGTGGAGATCACGCTGGTGAGGCCGTCGGTGGCTCCGGCGATTGCGCCGAAAGCAGCCGCGGGCAAGGGAAATGAGGAGAAGGCGAAGGGGACGCCGCTGGGCACGGTGGAAGAGATGGCGGCACGCGGCCAGGTGCACGTGAAGACCAGCGGGCTGAGTTTTGACGAGAAGAGCGCGGTGGCGACGACGGCCGAGCATGTGGACTTTTCGATGGCGCAGGGCAGTGGCAGCTCGATGGGGGCGACCTACAACTCGAAAACGGGCTTGCTTGTGCTGGACCGCGCGGTGGAACTGAATACGGATCGGGGCAGCGGGCGGGTGACGGTGCATGCGCAGCATGCGGAGTTTGAGAGGAACGACAAGGTCTGCCGGATGAGGGCGGCGGTGGCCGACTACAAGGGTGGGCAGGCTGTTGCGGGCGATGCGACGATCTTGTTTCGCGAGGATGGATCGGCAGTGCGGCTGGATGCTGTGAATGGATTGACGTTGACCTCGGCGAATGGCGGGAAGATTGAGGCGCCGAAGGGGACGCTTGAGTTCAACGAGAAGAACCAGCCGCAGCATGGGTACATGGAAGGCGGGGTGAAGATGGAGTCGGTGCGGCCGCCTGCAAACGGAGCCGGGGAGCAGCACGCGCACGGAACCGCGCCGACGCTGGAGCTGGAATTCGACAAGGAGGGAGACCTGGAGCATGCGCATCTCGAACGCGGGGTGGAGATGGCAAGCGAAGAGACCAGTGGGCAGGGCCCGGACAAGGTTGAGGTGCACAGGACGTGGAAGTCACCGGTCGCGGATGTGGTGTTTCGCAAGGTTGGGCCGAGGCAAGCGAATCAGGACAAGTCGGGGCAAGGGAAGGCGGTGCAGGCGCAGAGAGGGCAAGGGCAGGCCGGGCAGGGCCAGAGCGGGCGCGTAGAGCCAGAGACGATCACGGGGATCGACGGGGTGGTGGTGACGAGCGAGAGCCGCAAGGGCGGGTCGGCGGCGGTTCCATCGAGTCTAGCGGCGGACACGGTGAAGGGTTTCTTTGGGCCGAATTCTCAACTGGCGGCGATGACGGGGATGGGGCATGCGCGGGTGGAGGAGACGACGGCATCCGGGGTAAGGCAGACGTCAACCGGAGATCGGCTGGAGGCGCGATTCAAGAGCGGCCCAGAGAAAAATGAGACGACAAAGAGCGGGGCGGCGAAGACCGGGCAGGGTGTGGCAGGGCAGATCGAGTCGGCGGCGCTGGACGGGCACGTGGTGATGGTGCAGGAGCCGGCCAAGGGTCAGGCGCAGGGTTCCGGCGAGATGCGGGCGACTGCGGCGCGGGCGGAGTATGAGAGCTCGGGCGATTGGCTGCATCTGACGGGGAGTCCTCACGTGGTGGATGGGACGCTGGACGTGACGGCGGACAAGATGGATGTGTCGCGGCAGACAGGCGATGCGTTTGGGCATGGGCACGTGAAGGCGACTTCGCTGGGTGCAGGCCAACAGGGAAGCGGTGGCAAGAGTACGGCGGGGACGGGCAGCGTGGGATTGGGCGGACAGACACCAACGCACGCGATCGCGGCCGAGGCGCATTTGCAGCGGACGGCTGCTGGAGCGGGGAGTGCGGGGACGAGCGTTGTGACATTCAGCGGCCATGCGCGGCTGTGGCAGGATGCAAACTCGGTGTGGGGGCCGACGGTTGTGCTGGACCGGGAGAAGCAGACCTTGGTGGCGCGCAGCGGGGATGCAAAGGAGCCGGTGGAGGTGGAGCTGTTAAGCGCGGCGGGCAAATCTGGTGGTCAGGGTGCTACGCAGGCGTCTGGAAAGCCTGCGGGAGGCAAGCAATCGGGTCCGTCCGTGATCCGGGTGTATGGCGGGGATTTGAAGTACTCGGACGCGGAGCGCAAGGCAGTGATGAAGGGCGGCGCGCTGGGTCAAGTGACGGCAGAGACCGGGGCAGCAAGTTCGACGTCCAATGAGGTAGAACTGGTGCTGCTGCCGGCTGGCAATCATGCGGGCAGGGACGGAGGCGCGGCGCAAGTGGACCGGATGACGGCGCGCGGAAACGTGGTGGTGAGTTCGGAAGGCCGGCGCGGGACGGGTGAGCAATTGGTCTACACGACCGAGAGCGGGGAGTATGTGCTGACGGGAACGACGGCTACGCCGCCACAGATGACCGACCCGGCGCGCGGAAATGTGACGGGCGAGGCTTTGATCTTCAACAGCCGCGATGATAGTGTGAGCATCGACGGCGGCGGACGCAGAACGACGACCGAGACCACGGCACCGAAGTGACACGGGAAGCGAGTGCAGAGACACAGATGGAAACACTGAGAGCCGAAGGGCTCGGCAAGAGCTACAAGGGACGGCAGGTGGTGCGGGGTGTGGACCTGCGGATTTCGCAGGGCGAAGTGGTGGGCCTGCTGGGACCAAACGGCGCGGGCAAGACGACCAGCTTCTACATGATTGTGGGACTGGTGCCGCCGGAGACCGGGCGCGTGATGGTGGACGAAACGGACATCACGCGTGTGCCGATGTACATGCGGGCGCGGAACTTCGGGATCAGCTACCTGCCGCAGGAGCCGTCGGTGTTTCGCAAGCTGACGGTGGAGGAGAACATTCTGGCCGTACTGGAGGCGCAACCGCTGGGGAATCGGGAGCGGAGGACGCGCACCGAGCAGCTGATCCATCAACTGAATCTAGGCCACATTCGGACGACCCGGGGCTATGCGCTGTCGGGTGGGGAACGGCGAAGGGTGGAGATTGCGCGGTCGCTGTGCATTCAACCGAAGTTCATCCTGCTGGATGAGCCGTTCAGCGGGATCGATCCGATTGCCGTGCTGGAGCTGCAGAAGATCATTTTTGAGCTGAAGGCGAGCGGGATCGGCGTGCTGATTACGGATCACAATGTGCGCGAAACGCTGAGCGTGACGGATAGGGCGTACATTATTGCTGAGGGACGAATTTTCTTCGCCGGCACGCCGCAAGAACTGGGCAACAACATGGACGTGCGGCGGCTGTACCTGGGCGAAGGGTTCTCGCTGGCGTAGCCGTGTGAGGCTGACTCGATCAGGCCAGGAAGAAAAAGGGAACTGATTGGTTCGCCCGATGATCAGCGGCATCGCATCCCACTCTTTCGGCCTGGGATTACAAGAAGCAGGTCCTTCGACTCCGCTTCGCTCCGCTCAGGAGGATGGGGCACCCGGCAGGCAATTCAGTGAGGAAGACGGTTCGCGCTTGTCAATGTGACCAAAGTCGCGAAGCGGTTACCCATTTCCGGGGACAGATTCCGGATTTGAAAAGTACCTAATCTGGGACGATGGTCTTGAAGCGGCATGAATTGCCGCTTATGCTTTTTCATACACGACTACACTTGCATTGAGTCCAAACGGGGAAAATCCCAACCATGGCGCTGCTCCAACCCAGAATGAGCTTGAAAGTCTCGCAACGCCAGGTCCTGACTCCAGGCCTGATGCAGATGGTGAGCGTTTTGGCGCTCAACAAGCTCGAGCTGAAGGAGATGATCGATGCGGAGATGGTGGAGAACCCTGTTCTGGAAGAGATTGACGAGACCGTTCCGATGCTGGATGAAGTCGCGGCGCGGCAGGAGCGCGCGGAGCGGGAGGAACGCCTGGGACTTCTGGAGCATTCGGAGCCAGGAACCAAGGAAGTGGCAACAGCGAGCAAGGATTCGTTCGAGGAGGTGGATTTCGGATCGTACTTCCAGGATTATCTCGATCCGGGGTACCGGACACAACCGGAGTATGAAGACAGCGAGAAGCCGTCGTTCGAGCATTTTCTCAGTCAGCCAACGACTTTGTCCGATCACCTGGCGTGGCAACTGGGATCTCTGAAGCTGGAACCGCGGTTGCACGAGGCTGTGGAGTATGTGATCGGAAACCTGGATGAAGATGGGTACCTGGCGGCGAGCGATGAAGAGCTTGCGGCCGCGATGAGCCATCCGGCGGGGGCCGTAAATGGGAATGGCAGTGCGACGCCGGCGACGTCGGAAGCGCTGGAAGTGATGAGTGCGGCGATCGACCTGGTGCAGCATTTGGATCCGGCGGGGGTGGGAGCGCGGAATCTGCGCGAATGCCTGATGATTCAGATTGCGGCGCAGCAGGAGGAGTTTCGGCACCTGTATGCGAAGCGGCGAATCGAGCTGGGCGATGAAGCGGACGGAGAAGAAGAGCCGGATGCAGAAGGGGAGGATGATCCGCACGGCAGCTTCAAGAGCGAGGCGGATGCGCGCGTAGAAGAGCAGCGGCGGAGCATGGAAGTGGCCGCGCTGATTGTGGATCAGCACCTGCAACTGCTGCAGAAGCGGGATGTGAAAGACCTGGCGCGGGCGGCGCAGATTACCGTGGCGGAGGCCCATGCGGGGGTTGAGCTGATTCGGACGCTGGATCCGCGGCCCGGGCGGCAGTACAACCGGGAGCAGACGCGGCTGATCGAGCCGGACGTGGTTTTTGTTAAGCGGGGCGGCGAGTGGGCGGTCTCATTGAACGAAGAGGATCTACCCAGTCTGCGGCTGAGCCAGCGCTACCGGCGCATGCTGACTGCCGAAAACACCGACAAGGAAGTGAAAGATTACGTGAAGGAGCGGTTCCGGTCGGCGATGCAGCTGATGCGGAACATCGCACAGCGGAAGAGCACGATTTTGCGGACCTGCGATGTGATTGTGCGGCGGCAACAGGAGTTCCTGGACCGGGGCGTCGAAGCGCTGCGGCCGATGATGATCAAGGAAGTGGCGGAAGAGATCGGGGTTCATCCATCGACAGTGAGCCGAGCGGTGGCCAACAAGTACGCGCATACACCGCAGGGCGTGATTGAGCTGCGGTTCTTCTTCTCAGAGGGATCGAGCGGTCCGGAGGGCGCGGATACGCCACTGCTGGTGCTGAAACGGAAAGTGAAGAAGCTGATCGAGGATGAGAGCCCGCGGCACCCGCTGACCGATGATCAATTGGCGGCGATGCTGCACGCGCAGGGGATTCAACTGACGCGGCGGACGGTGGCGAAGTATCGCGAGGACCTGGGAATTCCGTCAACGCATCAACGGCGGCGGAGGGACGGGTAGAAGCAGTTGTCAGTTCTCAGTTGTCAGTTCCCCGGGCAGGCGCTGCCAAATTGTGCACAACAGCCGAGACTCTACAGAATCGAGGCTTTTCTCGTCGGATTGGCGGCATGCTGACAACCGAAAACTGACAACTGAGAACGGTTGCTATAGAATCCGAAGTTCCTCGGCCGGAGTCTGGATCCGGAGTTTGAGATGGGGGAGAAGAGCGGAGGCTGACCATGGAAGTGGAGTTGACCGCGAGACAAGGCAAGATCTCCAAGGCGCTGCAGGCGCAGGCCGCGGAGGGGATGGAACGACTGACGCGCCTTCTGGGCAAGACGGTCCAGTTAAGCATCAAGATGAGTGCGCAGCGGCATCTGCAGATTGCAGAGCTGACGGTGCACGTGCGGCTGCAGACGTTTGCGGCCACGGGCAAAGCCACGAGGGCCGATGCGGCACTGAAAGAGGCGTTTGAACATGCGGAAAACCAAGCACGGCGCTACCGGGACCGGCGAATGGAGGACAAACGTTTGCCGAAGGAAGAAAAGACCATGACGGCGCCGCCGGTTGCACGGCCAAAAGCGCGACCCCCGGCGCCAAGTGAAGAGAACGGTAGCCAGACGACGCGGGCGAAGGCCCGGACGTCGATTGCAGTGCACTCTTTCCCGAACAAGCCAACGGTAGTCGAGCCGCACATTCTGAAGAGTGCGGAAGCGATTTCAGTGAAGCCGATGACGATTGAAGAGGCGGTGAAGGAAGCGGAGTTTCGGGACCGGGACCTGCTGATCTTTCGTAATCACGCGGGCGAGATGTTTGTGCTGCATCGGCGGCGGGACGGGCAGATGGAGCTGGTGGAGATCTCCTAGCGATCCCGCCGACAATCAATGCGCCGGTTTCCCGCCCTTTCGCGGTGAGGCCTGCGAAAGGATGGGGCACGGAGCTGGTGGAGATTTCCTGAGACATTGCATGACGGGCCTGGCCAATGCGCAGTTGCGAAAAACCGAGCGGGCACAAGGACTTTGGTAGCAGCCGATAACCGATTTAGGGGATGGAGCGAAGGGCGTGCGCCGCATACGCTTTTTGTATGCATACGCCCTTCCGGAAGCCGGATCCTTACGCTGAAATGAACCCGGTGAATGGAGAGGCGCAGGAGCCCTCCTCAGACTGGCCCACGAACGCATCAGGGAAAGGGTCAGACGCCGCGTCGGCGGACGCGACCCGCCTGAACCTCACAGAAAACTCCGATTCGTTGCAGCAGCAGGAGATTCTGGATGCGCTGCCTGTGCTTGTCTTCCTGGAACGGGCGGGCAAGGTGGTGTATGCGAACGCGGAAGCGCGCAGCCTGCTGGGCCACACAGAAGGCGATTGGGTGGCGCGGCCGATGGAGGAAGTGCTCTGGGGGTTGTTCCCGGGTACGGCCGAGCCGCTGACGCAACTGATTGGAACGCGAAAGGGCAGCCCATTTCACGCAACGGTTCCGGCGAGCAGCGGACGGCTGCTGCCGGTAGAAGGCACTTATAGCCAGTTGAATGCGGAGCTGCGCGAGTCAGTCATTGTGGCGCATCCGAGCGGGCGGGAGCGTGCGCCGAAGTCGCGGCTGATGGAAGACGTGCTGGCGAGCATTCCGGAGGCAGTGGTGATTGTGCATGGGAGCCATGTGCTCTACACCAATCCCGCGTTTACAGAAATGTTCGGGTTCACCGGGGAAGAGGCGAGCGGGGCGAACCTGACAGAATTGATCGTGCCGGAGACGCGGCAGCACGAAGTGGCGATGTTTGAAAAGCAGGTCGACATTGAAGGGGCGGTGGCAACCGAGACGGTGCGGATGAACAAGGCCGGAGAGCTGCTGGACGTTTCGGTGGTGGCGGGGCCGCTGCGGGTGGACGGAGGGAAGGTTGGCTACGTGCTGAGCTTCCGCGATATCACCGAGCGGAAGGAGCGGGAGAAGAGGGTCAGCCATGACGCGCTGTACGACGTGCTGACCGGGTTGCCGAATCGTGCGCTGTTTATCGATCGGTTGGGATTTGCGCTGCTGCGCACGTCGCGACGGAAGGACCAGAGCTGCGGCGTGTTGCTTGTGGACCTGGACCGATTCAAAGAGATTCGGGACGCGTTGGGAGACGCGGCGGCGGAACGACTTCTGGGGGCTGTGGCTGAGCGGCTAAGAACGGCGCTGCGGCCGCAGGACTCCGCTGCGCGGGTGGGCGCGGATGAGTTTGCGATCCTGGTGGAAAACATTCTGGAGCCCGGGGACCTGGAGATTGTGGCGAGCCGTGTTTTGAAGGAGATTGAGCGGCCGTACGAGATCTTTGGAAATATTGTGAAGGCGAGCGCGAGCGTGGGCGTGGCGATAGCGAGCGCGGAGCACACGACTGCCGAGACACTGATGCGGAATGCGGACTTTGCGCTGGCGCGGGCGCGGCAGGAGGGCGGCGGAGGATTCGAGATCTTCGACAAGAACCTGGAGACACCGGCAAAGACGAAGCGGGAGCCTGAGCGCGAGCTGCGCCGAGTGATGGAGAAGCGGCAATTTGAAGTGTGGTACCAGCCGATTTACCGGTTGGAGAGCGGCAAGCTGGAAGGGTTTGAGTCGCTGCTACGGCTGCGGCGGTCAGATGGATCAGTGGGGAGCTTTCGCGAGATGCTTTCGGTGGCGGAAGCGACGGGGCTGTCGATCTCGCTGGGACGGGAGACGCTGGACACGGTGTGCAGGCAACTGCGGGTGTGGAATGAGGGTCAGCAGCAGGATGGGCTGACGGTTACGGTGAATGCGACGCATCGTCAGTTCTATCATCCGGAGCTGATCGGGCAGATCATCAAGGCGCTGGCGGCGCATCCGGTGGATCCGTCGAAGTTGATCTTCGAGGTTGCGGAGACGACTCTGAACGAGAACATGGATGCGGCGCTGGGGATTCTGGAGCGGATTGCGGCGCTGAAGGTACGGCTGGCGGTGGACAACTTTGGCGAGAGCCTGGCGCCGATGAACTACCTGGTGCGGCTGCCGATCGAAATGGTGAAGATGGCGCCGAGACTGACGGCAGCGGCGGCCTCGGATGACCCATCGCGGGCAGTGGCGGAATCGATCATCGGGCTTGGCCATTCGCTGGGCGTGCAGGTGGTGGCGCAGGGGATTGAGAAGAATGAGCATCTGGAGGCATTGTCCCGGATGGGGTGTGAATTCGGGCAAGGACACCTGCTTTCGTATGCGCTGGAACCGGCGAGGGCAACGCAACTGGCGGGGCGGGGATACTGGGCGATTGCAGCGGGCGCCTGAAGCGGGCGGATCGGTGCTTGCAGCGGGCAATCCGGTGTAGGATGTGCTCATGAAGGCAGCCAAGCCGAAGGCCAAAGGGCGGAAAGCCGCGCGCCCTGCGGACTGTCAAAAACCGGGAAAAGAATTGGTGATCGTGACGGGAATCTCCGGCGCGGGCAAGGCCTCGGCGCTGAAGGCCTTTGAGGATCTTGGCTTTCATGCCGTGGATAACCTGCCGCTGGGGATGCTTT
>Ga0181520_10008551_pt1 | contig 14462 bp, 12 predicted proteins | sample PEATcosm2014_Bin_29_FD_132451 | JGI IMG/M metagenome (GOLD analysis project Ga0181520, IMG submission 132451) | Peatland microbial communities from MTU Mesocosm Facility, Houghton, MI, USA - PEATcosm2014_Bin02_30_metaG | ecosystem: Environmental > Terrestrial > Soil > Wetlands > Peat | place... | reverse complement strand
GTTCTCATACGGCATTCCATTGCCTAGCCTCGCCATTTTCCAAAAACCACCCCCCATCAACCAAAACCAAGATCCTATTTCTACGAAATCGCGTGCCAAACGCAAAGTGCGGAATGCACCCGATCCCCAATCCCTCTTTCAGTTCGTATTGGTGAAATTTCCCGGTTGTGCTACTGTATAGCCCCGCTGGTGAATCGGCCCACGGGGGCGGCAGGAGAGCCTCCCCAACACACGGGCCGACGGACGCAAGGAGCGTCCTGCAATGAATGCAACAGAGGGAAAAAAAGGTGTTTCCCTCAGGCCTACAAGGAAGGAGGCCGGCATGCAAACCGACCAGAAACAGGAAGTGCGGGTTCACATCCGCTGGATGATCCGTCGCGACATGCCCGAGGTCTTGCTCACCGAAGGCGAGAGCTTTGAGTTTCCCTGGCTCGAAGAAGATTTCATTCGCTGCCTGCGGCAGCGCAACTGCATCGGCATGGTGGCCGAGCACGAAGACCGGGTCGTGGGCTTCATGATCTATGAACTGCACAAGACCCGCATCCACGTGCTCAATTTCGCCGTGGCCGACGACTATCGCCGCCGCGGCGTGGGCAGCCAGATGGTGGCCAAGCTGATCTCGAAGCTTTCCACGCAGCGGCGGAGCCGCATCCTGCTGGAAGTGCGCGAGACGAACCTGGCCGCGCAACTGTTCTTCCGCGAGAATGGTTTTCGCGCCGTCTCGGTGCTGCGGAGCTATTATTCCGACACGCCGGAAGACGCTTACCTGATGCAGTTTCGCTATCGGGCCGAGCGGCAAGCGGCGGCCGAACCGGCCGACCAGATTACCCGCTTGGCGGGTTGATCGAGTGACCCGGCCCGCCTTCCACGACGATACCGTGCGGCCGCGATCGCCACCGCGTCAGGGCAAGGGCGGGTTCTCTTGACTCCATGGCGGTTGGTGATTGCGGACGCTCGGAAGGGATGGCCGATTCGCTCGCCCGGATGAAAGCCGTTGGCTCCCCGCCATCGAGAGTCCTGGAATTGGCGTTGTACCGCTGGCTCATGACTAGAGAGGCCGCTGGGAAATGACCGCAGCAAAGTCCGATGATTCGGCCCGCCAGATTCTCGTCTTGCTTGGCGTGTGGCTGATTGCGGCTGTGGTGTTGACGATCTTGGCGTTGCCGAACTTGTCGTCTCCCGGGCTGTATTACGATGAGGCGGTCAACGGGGGACTGGCGCGGGATTTTGCGGCGGGACCTTCGCACGGCATCCACATGCCCGGCACCGTGGCCGTATCGCTCTTCGGCCGTCCTTTTCCGGTGTTGGTGCAGTGGTATTCCGGCGCCGTGAAGCCCTGGCTGATCATTCCCAGCCTGCTGTGCTTCGATGCCACCACCGCCGTTCTCCGGGCAACCTCCTTGTTCTGGTATCTGGTGGCCTTGCTGATCTGCATGTTATGGACGCGAAGGCTGCTGGGGCTGTCGGCCGCAATTCTGCTGGTGCCGATCCTGGGCTTTGATCCGTCGTGCTTTTTTCCGGGCATCGTGGACTGGGGGCCCATCCTGCCGAGTTTCCTCTGCCGGTTCGCCGGCTATTATTTCTTGCTGCGCTGGTGGCGCGACAGGAAGAATCTCAGCGGTTTCCTCGGCGGCCTGGCGTTGGGGCTCGGTTTCTTCGCCAAGATCGACTTCGTGGTGATCCTGGCGGGCAGCGGCATCGCTGTAGCGGTCGTCTATGGCAAGGACATTCTGGCCTTCCTCCGCCGCTCTTTCAACGACTGCACGTGGCTTTGTCTGGGCTTCTGCCTGGGGGCGGGCCCCATGGTGCTGCAAATCGTCTGCTCGTTCCCTGAGACGATGCGAAAAACGAGGATCACCGAGCCTGTCAAGCTGACGGAGAAACTCTCGGTGGTTGCCGCGATGTATGACGGCTCCTACTTCTACCGGCTCGTGAATTCCGGTGGCAAATTGGTGCTCGACTCGTATTTCTGCTTGGGGGGGGCGTTCGGATGGGCCGTGGTGCTCTGTGCGATCCTCCTGACGCTCCGCATCGTTCGCCGCCGAGGAGAGGCCGCGGAAAGGCAACGCCTGGCGTTCCTCCTGCTCAGCGCAATTCTGATTACGATCGGCATGCTGCTGCTTCCGCCAGCCAGACACATCCATCATCACCTGGCCGTATACCCGTTCCCGCACCTGATCGTCGTTGCGGCGGTCCTCCTGCTTTGGCGGAAATCACCCTCCCATGCTTTGGGCAAGTGGGGGCTCCGAACCTGTGCCGTTGTCATCGCGGTCGCGGTGATTGGCGGGCACGTGCTGGCCATGCGGCAAACGCAATGCGTGTTGGCGGCAACCGGCGGGCGCGGCAACTGGTCCGATTCCATTCAGAAGCTTTGTGATGACGTGAAAGACCAGCGCGATCTGGCCGTCATCAGCCTCGACTGGGGTTTCAACGAGCAACTCTGTTACCTCTGCACCGAGCAACCGCTCCTGGAACCGCTCTGGAGCGAGCAACCCCCGCCGGTCAGCCCGATGTGCCTCTACCTCGTCCATCCGTCCGAATATGCGACGTTTGGCAGTGGAATGGAGTTCTACCGCGAGCTGAAGCACGCTCATCCTCATAAAGTATCGGTCCGCCCCTATACCGACCGGCAGGGCCGCGTCGCCTTCTATGCCATCCGTTTGCTGAAGTGACCAACCGTCGTGCGTTACGGCTGATGCCGGCGCGGCGCGGAAGGCGGCCGATCCTGGCGAAAGGGCTGGCCGGCCTGGTAGAGGGTTAGTCGTGCCCGAAACACGTCTACCAGGGCCTGGGCGTTCTGTTGCGCGGCCAACTCCAAGGCCTGGCCTTCGCTGGCCACGGCTTCCGGAAACCGGCCGAGCTCCGCGTACGCGGCCGCCAGTACGTCGAGCACCTCGGGGCGTTTGCCCCCCGTACGCCCATTCGCCCGCTCGGCCAACGCCAGCGCCTCTTGGCCGTTTCGCAGCGACGTTACCGGGCAGGTCGCCCGCAGCCAGGCCAGATTTTTCTCGGTTACCAGGTGCGCGGGCTCGATCTGCAACACTTGCCCGTACTGGCCAATCGCCTCATCCCATCGGCCGCGACTGGCCAAGATCCAGCCCAGTTGGTAATGGGCGTTGGCATCCAAAGGCTGCAGAGCCAGCGCCTTACGGCATTCGGCCATCGCCTCGTCGAGCCTTCCTTGGTTAGCAAGAACAAGGGCGAGGCCGAGATGTGCTTGCTCCAAGTAGGGATTGATCTCGATCGCCGCCTTCTGATGGGCAATGGCCTCGTCAAACTTCCGGCTGTCGGCCAGGGCGAACCCCAACAGGTTGTGCGCCACGTGATTTCGGGGATTACAGGCCAGCGTATGGGTCCAGAGGGCCTCGCTATCGTGCCAAAAACAGGTCTGCCGCCAGGCGCAGGCCATCAGTAGCGCCAGCACCAACGCCGCGGCGACGCCGCAAACAGAGCGGCGACGGGACCAAACCGCCACCACGTGCGCGGCTCCCCAGGCCAACGCCACGTACAAGCCGATCTGTGTTACATAGGTGTAGCGGTCGGCCATGGCGTGCTGTCCCACCTGCACCAAGCCGATCATCGGCACGAGCGTCCCCAAGTACCAAAACCAGCCGACAAACAGGTACGGAAACCTTTGCCGATGGGCCCAAGCTGCCTCGGAGAGACCCAGCAACAGCAGCAGTGAGCCCGCCGATCGCCAGCTATACAGTCCGAATTCCTGATGTAGATAGGGCACGGCCAGCCCGACGGGGCAAAACAATTTTGCCACGTAGGCCACGTAAGAAACGGGAGCGTTGGCAATTCGTAGCGACATGGGAAGGAGGGCAAGGCCGGTCACCGCTTCACCCTCGGCAACGACTGTCAGCACGCAGAAAACCATCGCCAGCAGCGCAAGCGGGATCTTTTCCACCACCAGGCGCCAGGAAAACGGAAAACGCCCCAGCGGCCAGTAATCCAGCAAGAGCAGAACGAAGGGGATCGTGACCAGCGCCGGCTTGGCCATCAGGCTCAGGGCAAAAGACACGACCACGGCGAAGTAGCGGAACCACGAAAAGGGATGGCGGACGTAGCCCGCATAAGCCGCCAGCGTCAGCATGCCCAACAGGCCGCTCAACACGTCCTTCCGTTCGGATACCCAGACCACCGACTCGGCGCGCAGCGGATGAATGGCAAATAGGGCTGCCGCCAGCGCACTGGGCCCCCACTGCCCCGTCATCCGCCCCAGGGCCAGAAACAGCACGATCGCAGCGGCGGCGTGCAAAAGAACGCTGGTCAGGTGGTAGCCCCAGGGCTGGAAACCATAGAGATGGAAGTCGCCGAGGTAGGAAAGCCAGGTCAGCGGATGCCAGAAGTTGGCGTCGATGGTGGAAAACGCCCAAGCGATTCCTTGCGGTGTCATGCCGCGCGTGAGCGCCTGGTTCTCATACACATAGATCGCGTCGTCGTAGTTGACGAACCCATGCGAAACCGCCTGGCCGAAGACCAGCGCGACCGCCAACAGAAGATAGACGCAGACGATCGGGACCAGGCAGCGGTGGCGGCTCCCGACGGCATGCATCCCGTCGTCAACGGGACTGCTCGGGCTCATCTCGTCAGGCTTCGCCATGAGCATTAGGGACTGGCCCTCTGGCCGGCGACGGAAAATACGTGCTCTCGAACCGGCGTCTTGGTTCCACGCAAGCCGTTATTTCGGGCGCAGTGCCCACGGCTGAATCAGCAGGTCCGCAGTCCTTTCAGCCTAGCAGAACAGGAGTGGTTGTCAATTTCCGGCAGTGCCTTCGACGGCCGCCAGCGTGTCGAGCGGAGCGGTTTGCGTCGCGGGCGACGCCCACCAATCGGACGCGCCTTGCAGCAGGCAATAGAAGACGGGCGTGAGGAAGATGCCGAACGGCGTGACGCCCAACATGCCGCTGAAGACGGCCGTGCCCAGCGTCTGCATGAGCCGGTGCGCGAGTAGCTCTTTTGTGGAATAATGGCATGCATCTGGCCGCCGCACTGGGGACAAGCCAAGCGGTCGATCTCGTACACCCGCTTGACGAGCATGGCCCAGGTCTGGCTGCAACGGGCGGGGATTGAAACCGGCGATGGCACGTTGCCGTCTGCCGCAGCTGCCTGCTCGGCCGCCTTGCGACGCATGCCGCGGGCCTTGTTGCTGTATCAGCCGAAATCGTCGATAACGCTGCATCGACCGAATCTACAAAACCCAGTGCAGCCGACAGGCTGCGTTCGGCATACCAATCGAATGACTCATCGAAATCGCGTCGGGCGGCGGGAAGATAGTCAACGGGCAGCATCCGATTCCTTCGCTCCCGCGCGACGCAGCGCATCCGCTCGAATTCGCTCCCATGGCGTTGTCTCAACCGAGCCGGAGTCGTACTCCGCGGATCGTCGGCGAATTTCCTCGCGCCACTCGTCGCTCAGCGAGGGGATGCTTTCGGCAGGCAAGGTGTCCCAGAGCGCTTCGATCAACTGGATTCTATCCGTGACCGACAAGTACCTCGCGTCCGCCAGCAACGTGTCATAACTGGGCATAGCGCCACCTCCGCGCAAATTTTATGACACGTTGCGCCAACTTGTCAATCCGGAACCATGAAGACCCGCCGGTCAGTCCGATGTGCCTTAACTTGGTCCATCCGGCCGAATACGCGACGGTCGGCAACGGGTTTGCCTTCTATCGCGAGCTGAAGCGGGCCTACCCCGGCAAGCTATCGGTCCGCGCGTACAAGGGCCGCGAAGGCCATGCGGCGTTTTACGCCGTTCGTTTGTTGAAGTGAACCGGGCACAGTGTCTGTCACCGGCAAAGTGCTAACCCCCTGCCGTAGGAAGAGGGGACGCGGGCACTGTCGCGTCCGCCGGGAAAGAGGTGCTTTGCTTGCGTGCCGCCCACCAATCGGATACGCCTTGCAGCAGGCAGTAGAAGACGGGCGTGAGGAAGATGCCGAACAGCGTCACGCCCAACATGCCGCTGAAGACGGCCGTGCCCAGCGTCTGCCGCATTTCCGCCCCTGCCCCCTTGGCGAGCATCAACGGCACCACGCCCAGGATGAACGCGAAGGAGGTCATCATGATCGGCCGGAGCCGCAGCCGCGCAGCCTCGACCGCGGCCGCCACCCGCGGCATGCCCTGCTCGTGCTGCTGCTTGGCAAACTCGACAATCAGCACCGAATTCTTGCACGCCAGCCCGGCCAGCACCACGAAGCCGATCTGCGTGAACAGGTTGTTATCCATGCCGCGCAGCGCCGCGCCCGCCAGGGCGCAGAGCAAACTCATGGGCACGATCAGGATGATGGCCAGCGGCAGCGTCCAGCTTTCGTATTCGGCCGAATGCGTCAGAAACACGAACAGCACGCAGAGCGGAAAAATGAACAGCGCCGTGTTGCCGGCCAGAATTTGCTGATAGCAGAGATCGGTCCATTCGTAGGACATCGACGAGGGCAGCTCGCGGTCGGCCAGCCGCTGCACGGCGGCAATGGCCTGGCCGGAGCTCATCTCCGGCGTCCAGTCGCCGTTCAGCGCGGTGGCCCGATAGGTATTGTAGCGGTTGATGACGTCCGGACCGCTCCAGTCGCGGATGGTCACCAGCGTACCCAGCGGGACCATGTCGCCGGCGGCATTGCGGGCCTTCAGTTGCTTGATATCTTCCGGGTGCATGCGGAAGCGGGCGTCGGCCTGGCAGTTCACCTGCCAGGTGCGGCCGAACTGGTTGAAATCGTTGACGTAATAGCCGCCCAGGTAGATTTGCAGGGCGTCGAAAACGTCGTTGAGCGCCACGCCCATGGTCTTGCACTTGGCGCGATCGACGGCCAGAAACTGCTGCGGCGTGTTGGCCCGGAACATGGTGAACAGATCGACCAGGCCCGGCACCTTGTTGCCCTTCTCGGCCAGGTTCTCGGTTTGTTCCTGGAGCGCCTGCAAATTGCTGTCGCCGCGGTCCTCGATCATCAGCTTGAAGCCGCCGGCGTTGCCCAGGCCGTCGACCGGGGTCGCCCCGAACACGGCGACCTGCGCGTCTTCGATCCGCTCGAGCATCTCCTGCCGCAGCCGGTCGGCAATCGCCATGTCGTGAAGTTCCGCCCCCTCCCGTTCGTGGAACGGTTTGAGGATCACGAACATCGAGGCCTGGTTCGAGGCGTTGCCGTTGGTCAGGAACGACTGCCCGGCCATGCCGAGAGTGTGCTGGACACCGGGGGCCGCCAGGGCCAGCTTTTCCATCTGCCGCATGACTTCCTGCGTCCGTTCCAGCGATGCCGAATCGGGCAGTTGTGCATTCACCAGCAGGTAGCCCTTGTCCTGCGTGGGAACGAAGCCCGTCGGCACGTGCTTGAAGCCAAAATACGTGAGCCCCAGCAGGCCGGCATAGACCACCAGGGCCACCGCGGTGCCCCGGATCGTCAGGCCGACCAGCCGTTCGTAGACCGACGTGCCTCGCGTGAACAGCCCGTTGAAACCGCGGAACAGCCAGCCGAAAACCGCGTCGAGCAGCCGGGTGAGCCAGTCCTTCTTGGCTCCGTGCGGCTGCACCAGGATGGCCGCCAGCGCCGGGCTGAGCGTGAGCGAGTTGAAGGCCGAAATCAGCGTGGCCGTGGCGATGGTTAGGGCGAACTGCCGGTAAAACTGGCCGGTAATGCCCGACAAAAAGGCAGTCGGAATGAAAACCGCGCTTAGACCGAAGGCAATGGCGATTACCGCCACGGTGACCTCTTCCATCGACTTGTAGCCCGCTTCCTTGGGCGAAAGCCCGCGCTCGATCCAGCGTTCCACGTTCTCGACCACCACGATGGCGTCGTCCACCACGATGCCAATGGCCAGCACCAGCCCGCAGAGCGAAATGTTATTCAAGCTGAACCCCAGCACCGCCATGACGGCGAACGTGCCGATGAGCGAAACGGGCACGGCCACCAGCGGAATCACCGTGGATCGCCATTTTTGCAGGAATAAGAGCACGACGATGGCCACCAGCACGATCGCATCCAGCAGCGCGCTAAAGACCTCGCGAATCGACTCGCTGATGAAAGGCGTCGTGTCGTAGACGATCGCGTAGTCGAGCCCGGCCGGAAAATGCCGCTGCTTCAACTCCTCCATCTTCGCCCGCACGCGGCTGGCGGTGGCCAAGGCGTTCGAGCCGGGCACCTGGAACACGGCCAGACCGACCGAAGGCTTGCCGTCCAGCGTGCAGGTCTGGTCTTGGCTCCGGGCGCCCAGTTCCACGCGTCCCACGTCGCGAATCCGCGTGACCTGGCCGTCGCCACCCGTTTTAATGATGATGTCGGCGAACTGCTCGGGATCAGTCAGCCGGCCGACGGTATTCATCGTGTACTGGAATTCGACGCCGCGGGGGGCCGGCGGCTGCCCGACCTGGCCGGCGGCCACCTGCACGTTCTGTTCGCGGAGGGCCGCCACGACGTCGCCGCTGGTCAGATTTCGCGTGGCCAACTTGTCGGGATTGAGCCACAGCCGCATACTGTAGTCCTGCTGGCCCAAATACGCGACGCTGCCGACGCCGTCGAGCCGGGCAATTTCGTCCTTGACCTGGATCGTGGCAAAGTTGCTCAGATAGAGCTGGTTGTAGCGGCCGCCCGGCGAAATCAGGTTGATCGCCAACAGGATGTTGGGCGACTGCTTCTGCGCGGTGACGCCCGTCTGCCGGACCGTGTCGGGCAACAGCGGCAGGGCCATCGACACCCGATTCTGCACCAGTACCTGGGCCATGTCCAGGTTGGTGCCCAGTCTGAAGGTGATCGTCAGGGCGTACGAGCCGTCGTTCGTGCATTGCGACGACATGTACAACATGTTCTCCACGCCGTTGACCTGCTGCTCGATCGGCGCCGCCACCGTGGCGGCCACCACCTGCGCGTTCGCCCCCGGATAGACGCAGCCCACCTGGATCGTGGGCGGCGTAATGTCGGGATACTGGGCCACCGGCAGCGTGAACGCGGCCACCAGGCCGGCGATCGTAATCACGATCGAGAGCACCGAGGCCAGAATCGGGCGGTCAATGAAAAATCGCGAAAACACGGTGCGGGTTCCTACGGATTCGAGGCTTGCGTCTCCGGCGGCTTGGCAAAGCTCGCCATGTCGATCGTGCGTACCGCGACGGTCGTGCCCGGCCGCACGCGCTGCATGCCGTTGACGATGACCCGCTCGCCGGGCCGGAGCCCGTCGGTAATGACGCGCAGACGGCCCTCCAACTTGCCCAGGCTGACGGGCCGATAATCGACCTCGTTCTTGCTGTTGACCACCAGCACGTACTTTTGTCCCTGATCGTTGCCGATCGCCCGCTCGGCGACGGCCAGCGTCTTGTGCGGCTCGCCCACCGGCAGCCGCACGCGGGCAAACAAACCGGGCAGCAGCGGCCGCGCACCGTACGAGGGCATCGAATTGGGCACCACGGCCCGGGCGCGAATCGTGCCCGTGTTCGGATCCACGCGGTTCTCCGCAAAATCGACCGTTCCCTGGTGGCGGAAACCTTGGCCGTCACCCAGTTCCATCCACACCGGCACCACTTCGTTCTCCTTGACCTTGATTTTTCCCTTGCGGACCGCCTCCTGCAGCTCCAGGATCGTATGCTCGTCGATGTCGAAGTAAACGTACATCGGATCGACCGAGACCAGCGTGGTCAGCACCGTCTGGTCGGCCTGGACCAGATTGCCGCGGGTAATTCTCGTGCGGCTGGCCACGCCGGTGATGGGGGAACGCAAGGTGGTAAATTCGACGTCCAGCTTGGCCGCCCGCTCCGTAGCCTCGGCAGCGGCCAGCGCGGCCTGGGCCTGCGCGTGCTGGGCTATGACCTGGTCGTAATCCGACTTGCTCACCGCGTTCTTGCCGATCAGTTGCGCGGCGCGCTCCTCTTCGGCGGCGCGAAACTTCAGGTCGGCCGCGCGGACTTTGACCTGCGCGGATGCCTGCTCGTAGGCCGCCTGGAACGGCCGCGGGTCGATCTGGAACAATAGATCGCCCTGTTTCACCTCGCTCCCATCCTTGAAACAGATCTTATCGAGATAGCCGGTGACGCGGGCGCGGATCTCGACCGACTCGACGGCGTCGGTGCGGCCGGTGAACTCCTCGCAGTCCTGGCTGTTTTGCTCGATCGGCACGGCCACCGTGACGCGCACGGCCGGCGTTTGAGATGCCGCCACCGACTGCCCCTGGCAACCGGCCCACAGGATGACCCCGCCGCCGAGGCCGCACGCCGCCAGGATACCCGCCAGTAGCGCGCTCCAGCGGCGCGGCAAGGTTTTGAGCGACATAAGGTATACCCCCCGAGAAAGAAAACGGGCGCACACCCAAGTCTACCTTGCAATTTCCGCCCAAGAAAACGCAGCGGCCTACGTTGGGGTGGCAGTTGAACTGCCACCCCTTTTCGTGTTTTGGGGACGGCAGTACAACTGCCGTCCCAACCGACCAAGAAAACACGGCGGCCGAACCTTTTCAGGGGTTCGGCCGCCGCTACTTAGACCAAGCCTTCCGCCGGTCGTATGGCCTACGCCGCCGCTAGCCGGAGGCTAGTTGCAGCCGCAACCGCAAGGCTGCGAGGCTCCGCAGCAAGTCGGCACCGCCGAGAGCCGAGATGCCACAGGGTATTCTTTACGCTCTCCGCCCCCGATAGGAGACAATGCGAGGAGTCAGCGCCTCATCGTGGTAATTTGTCATGTGTCGTCGGGACTCAGCGATAGCGCAAATTTGTGCTCATCCGTTGAATTCGTCTGCGGCCTCTGCGCCGGCCTTTAGCCGATGGAGGTGGTGCCGAAGGAGCCTATCAAAGTAGGCTTGGTTCTCAAGGCTTCGACCTACGAGGTATCGCGACGAGAACGCAACTTCGGTACAAAAATACCAGATCCCCTGATTGGCATGTTCTGGCTTCTGGCTCTGGTCCACGATATAGCTAGCGCATTTGTCATGGCGTGATTCAGGAACCCCGTCGCCGCCCATTTTGCTCGCGACGAACGCCTCCCAAGTGTCGATCGGCTGAAGTAACTGCCGATCCTGTGTGGGTACCAAGTTATACCAGACTGCCAGGTCGCGGAGAAAGAGCGAAGCAATCTTGGGGCCAACGCCGTTTATTTCCATCAGTTTTGCATGGACGTTTTTCAGGTCGCCACTCGCAATTGCATCGCGTGCCCAAGCGACGATTGGCTTATCGAGTTGAAGGGCTAACTGGACAGCCGAGTCTTTTCGGGTCGTCTTCTCGACGCCGTCCTTCCAACGGTACTTGGTGTGGTTCGTGCAAAGTGGGTTGAGGCCTGGGTTGGTGTTCTTTGTGTTCAGCTTTTGCTCGAACTTGCACCACGCCGTCGACGCCGCTCTTTCATCGAAGGGCTTCGATTCGAGTTCTCGCATCACGTCACACGCAACCGCGGAATAGTCCGGCGATGATCCTTGTCTCTCATAGGCGTAACCCCATAAGAACAGGCGTAGGGAGGCCCAATGATCGCCCACGTCATCGCCAAAATGCCGCCAATTGGGCGGCATCAGCCGTTTGACGTACAGAGCTGACAGCCGTTCAAATTTTTCCATTGCTTATCGGCATTTGCCGTCTCCCAAGCCGTTTTCCGACACGTCGCGCACCGCGCGGACAAATAAAGGTCCCATCCACCAAATATGGGTAATCCAGGAAACGTGGCACTTGTTTGTACGCTATGGACTTCCATTTGGCAACGGAAAGTCGTCGCCGGGGAATGGCAGTGTCGATGCCCGCACTTTGTCGAGCAGTTCCCGCGTGCCGTGAGCATCGCACCAGCGGCGAATGTAATTCCAGTCGAGGCGCTCGCCTTGGACCGCAATGACGCCACGCGCATCCTCGGCGTCCTTTGACCTGTTCAGCGATAACGCCCACCGCAGCTTCACGACGACGACATCCTCCGGCGTGGGCACGAACGCCTGCCTGCCAAGAAATGGTGACCGCTGCCGCCGCGCAAAACGCTCCCGAGCAAAGGGATCGTCATTCACCTGGTGTTCTCCAGGCGGCGGCCCAACTCCAACCGCTCGGCCAGGATCTGACGAACGCGCCGTTCGTCGACATCCGGGAACTGATTGCGGATCCCATCCAGGGCAATCCGGCAGGCGAAGTCAAAAAGCTGGGGACCGGCCAAGAGTTTCTCCTCCGGCGTCATAACGCGAGCAGCGAGCACCTCGTCGCGGTAGAGTTGGTCGCCAGGTGTACCCGTCGGCTCCATCGTATCCTCCAATCCACAGTCCCTCTCCATCACTACTGGCATTATCGCATGCCCCTTGGGGACCGTCAACGTGCCATGCGCAGAACGCCAGCCCGGCGTGCGTTCTTGCGATTGCTCCCGAGAACCGGACCAACAACGCCGTGCCCTCCGCCCAAGAAAACGCGGCGGCCGAACCTTTTCAGGGGTTCGGCCGCCGCGACTTAGACCAAGCCTTCCGCCGGTCGTATGGCCCACGCCGCCGCTAGCCGGATGCTAGTTGCAGCCGCAACCGCAAGGCCGCGAGGCTCCGCAGCAAGTCGGCACCGGGCAGCAAACCTGCACGGGAACTTGCTTGCACACCACTACCGGGACGCAACGCGTAACCGTGTAAGCAACCTGCTTCGGCACCAGCTTCGTGCAGGTCACCGTCTTCGTGCAGCACACCGGCTTGCACACCGTGTACGGCACTTGTTTGACGCGCTGCTCTTGCACCATGTGGCACACCTGGTAGCAGCACGTCTTAAAGCCCGTCGGGGTTCGCAACCCCGACGGGCAGTGTTTTCATTCATCCCTTGCGTATGGACGGCTTATTTCCGCTTCCGCCAGGAGTAGGCCAGCAGGCCAACCAGACCAGAGGCGAGCAGGACTAGCGTCGAAGGTTCGGGGGTCGGCACTGGCGGTTCCGGCATCGTGTCGCTCACGCTCACCGAAACGTCGGTGATGACGACGGTCGAAAGCCCCCCGCTTTGGGCGGAACCGAAGTCGATGAAGGCCCCGATGCCATCGCCGGCCTGGACGGAGTCGCCGTTGAGGACGTCGAAGGAATCGGCCGGGTTGGTGCTCATCACGTATGTCACCTGGTAAAACCCGCCCGTCGTGTTGTCCCAGGCATCCAAGCCAAAGCCGCCGATCGGGATACCACTGTTGAGATCCGTGAACCCGAACGTCAGACCTTCAAAGTGCTGGCCAACCGGCACGGCAGCCATCACGGTGAGGCTGTAGTACTTGTTCGCAGCGAGATAGCCAGGGCCGGTGCCGTATAACTGCGGCACGCCATTGGAAATGCTGGCGGTGCCGTTTAGCGTGGCCAGGTTGTCGCCAATGGCGATTTCGCCGCTGCCGGGCGAGGTGGCGTTGTCGCTGGCGACAGCGTTGCCGCCGAGCGAAGCGAGCGACGCACCGGTGAAGCCGAACACTTCGGAGAAATTGGTGTAGTTACTCGCGTTGCCGCCGATGCTCTGGTAAGCAAAGCCAAGGGCACCACCGGCCAATAAGCTGCTGTTCGCCGGGTTCCAAACCACGGCATTGGCACCGCCGGCACTATAAAGCTGGGCCCACCCAGTGCCGCCGACAGTATTGGGCAAAGAGTTGCCGGAGAAGTCGTTGGAGCCGTCCCCGTTATCGGTCGGGGTGCTTCCAGTGCTGGGTGTTTCCCAGGCACTAAAATTCGGATCGGTCACGACCAACGAGGTTACGCCTGCGTTGCTCGTACCCGTGAACAAGACCGCCATCGAGACGACGGCGAGAAGGGCCCTGACGTTCATTGTTTTCGCTTGGCTTAGCTGTTTCATCTTGCACCTCACTGGAAGTTGCGGGCGACTTACCGCCCTGAAACAAGAAAACGAAACCTCCGCACAAAAAACCTGGAAACCGGCTCGCAGCAAGCGAGCCGCATAACAACGCACGCCGAGGCGACCCTGATCCGATTCAGGAACCGAACTGGCGCGCCGAGCTGCCTCTTTGCAACCCTGAAGATTCAGAGAGATTTCACCTACATTAGCAGGGGATTGGAATTCCGTCAAGTAGACGGTTTCCACGGGCGGGACTGCAACCATCCTCGCTAACCCCGCAGAGGGACTATGGTACAAAAGGCCGCCGATTCGGCCTGCTGAAGGCGACACTCGTACACCCGCTTGATGAGCATGGCCCAGGTCTGGCTGCAACGGGCGGGGATTGAAACCGGCGATGGCACGTTGCCGTCTGCGGCGGCTGCCTGCTCGGCCGCCTTGCGACGCATGCCGCGGGCCTTGTTCGAGTACCAGCCGTAGTAACGAATCAGGTGCGCGCCCTTGGGCGGAATGTCCTGCGTGAACTCGGCCAGGAAATCGAGCGGCGCGAGGATCTGGAAATTCCGTTTGGGCCCAGACGCCAGGCCGTCGCCCTGCGGCTCGGGGAAGGCCCGGCAGGCATCCTTCTCCGCCCCCGCCCCCTGGCGAGCAACAACGCCGTGCCCTCCACCAAGAAAACACGGCGGCCGAACCTTTTCAGGGGTTCGGCCGCCGCTACTTAGACCAAGCCTTCCGCCGGTCG
>Ga0181520_10008550_pt1 | contig 14464 bp, 14 predicted proteins | sample PEATcosm2014_Bin_29_FD_132451 | JGI IMG/M metagenome (GOLD analysis project Ga0181520, IMG submission 132451) | Peatland microbial communities from MTU Mesocosm Facility, Houghton, MI, USA - PEATcosm2014_Bin02_30_metaG | ecosystem: Environmental > Terrestrial > Soil > Wetlands > Peat | place... | reverse complement strand
CGCTCAGCACATGTGCCTTGTCGGTCTCGATCTTCATCCGTCCGCCGCGCCCGTAACCCTGCTGACGCCGCCACAACTCGCGGTTCACATATTCCAGATCGACCGGCACTCCGGCTGGCAGTCCGGAGACCAGCGCAATCAGCGCCTCCCCGTGCGACTCCCCGGCAGTTGAAAAACGTATCATAGCTTCTTCATTGTAACGGGGATACGAAGGAGGAGAATAGGGAACTGTTGGTTGCCCCATGCTAGTCACCGTTCGACACGGCGTACAAGACAGACTAGAGAGAATAATTTCTATGGAATTCGGTAGCACTTGGTGCTACTCTATGAATATGCACGGCCCGGATGAAAGATCGCAACGGGTTTTCAAAACAGCCTGGTTTTCCAAGGCTGCGCGAAAGGCGCTCATCAAGGATGCGGAACTTTGTGCCGCTATCCGCCAAGTGATGCTGGGCCAAGCCGATGATTTGGGCGGCGGCGTCTTCAAAAAGCGGCTTGGCAAGAATTTGTACCGCTCCATCATCGTTGCCAAGGGTGGTAAGTTTTGGGTCTACGAATACTTGTTCGCAAAGAAGGATCGGGACAACATCGGCGACGATGAATTGAAAGCTTTTCGCGCTGTTGCTGGTCTGTATGCCCGGAAGACAGACGCCGACATTGCAAAGGAACTGCAACTCGAAAAAATTGTGGAGATATGCCATGGCGAAGAAAAACAAATACAAGAGCGATGCCTTTGAAGCGATCCATAGCAGCGTGACCGGGATGTTTGAGGCTGGAACCATCGATAAGGCAACCATGCGCGAATTTGATGAAGCTTGCCTCGCCGTCCCCGCTTCGCTCGAACCCCGCCGCATCAAGGAGATTCGCGAGAGCCAGCACGTCAGCCAGCCAATCTTTGCCCGCTATCTCAACACCAGCGAATCCACCATAGAAAAATGGGAGTCCGGCGCAAAAAAGCCCAGCGGCATGGCCCTCAAGCTACTTGACATCGTCGAGAAGCACGGATTGAAGATGCTGGCATAAGGGATTGCACGGTCATCATCTAAGGTATTTCCCACCAAGGTGGCCGCACAAAGTAAAGAATGGGCGGCCGATTCCATCGGAACCAGAATGCGAGTTCAGAGGCAATCTTTTTAGATCGATTTCTCAACCCAAGAATAATCATGTTCAGATATGGGCGATAGACAAGCGCGGTGACAACCTCGACGCGTGCATGGCCGACGTTGAACCTCAGATTCCTATGGCAATCGATTGGTATACGCAACTGAATAATAGTGAGGAAGTTCTAAGAATTCTTCTCAACGATCCGGAACAAATGCTTGATGGTCCAAAACCTATTGGCTGTTGGGGATTTGGGCATAATCCATCTCCCATCCGCTCTTATTTGACTGGTTACTCCGCACTCCATCTGAATAAGATTGATCTTGCACTAGAAAAATTTTCCGAGGCTGTGCAGTCAGGTTGCTTCACAAAACTTTTCACTACTGCTGAAGAGGCAATCGATCGGGCGCATTAACTCCTGATTTTGGGGATAGCGGAGGCCATAAACCTCAATCAGCGAGTCATCCTGATCTCAGATCCCTATTCCCAATTCCCCACTCCCTCGCTTACCATGAACTCCATGAGCGACTGCTTCCTCTTCAAGACCGAACCCGCCGTCTACTCCTTCGACGACTTCCTGCGCGACCGTGAGACCATCTGGGATGGCGTCACCAATCCCACCGCTGTCAAGCACCTGCGCGAGATGAAGCCCGGAACCAGGTGGATCTTCTATCACACCGGCGACGAGCGCACCGCCGTCGGCACCGGAAGCGTCGTCAGCGTGGACTCCGCCGACCCCAAGGTTCCCATCGTCAAGGTCAAAGTCGGCAAACGCCTCTCGCAGCCCAAAACCCTCGCCGCCATCAAAGCCGAGCCGCTCTTCGCCAACTCGCCGCTGGTCCTCATCGGACGGCTATCGGTGGTTCCGCTCACTGAGCGGCAGTGGAGCTGGTTTGTGGCGTAGCAGGCAGTCGAAAAACTCTGTTCAGAGATAATCTCTCTCAGGAATCGCCCTCGTCCTGCCATAAGAGCACCAATAAGATGCGCTCTTTCATTACAATAGAACCATATTCATGACTGCAACCGGGCGCAATCAAACGATCGATCTCCTACGCGGAATGGCGATGCTCCTGGTCATCTACGGCCACGCGCTGGAGATGTTTTTCGTACCTAATATGCGTGCGGATCATGGCTTCGATCGCGTGGCCTTTCAGGCCTGGAGCCTGATTTACAGCTTCCATATGCCGGCCTTCTACTTTGTCTCCGGAATGACGGCCATTTATTTTGCAACCCGGCCCTTCCGCAAGATTCTCTTGACTGCATTGACCTTCATTCTTCTGGCCGATTTTGCCCACCTGCTAGGCGCTGTGCCGTTTGTTGGTGTTGCGATCTATCATCATGTGCCAACGATCCATATCGTTAAGAATGTAATCCGGCCCTTTGTGGCGGGCTGGGGTTATTGTCTTGTGTTGCCCTGGTTTCTCGTTTCCCTTGCCCTGGTGCAGGTTCTGGCCTGGCTGCATATCCATGCAAGGCTCATGGGAAAGGCATTGATCTGGTTCGGTGTTGTGGCCATCTACCTTCTTGTTCACCACTATGGAAAGCTGTACTTTCAAGCTCAATCCTGGGCAGTGGGCCTGGCCTTCTTTCTCGCCGGGCGTGAGGCGATGTGGCATGAACATTTCATCCAGGAAAAGCCGCGCAGCGTATTCTTGCTTCTCGCTTGCCTGGCAGCCGCACTGCTTTTTTTCTCCTACCCTCTCAACCGCGGATGTATGCTTGATCCGTCGCAAACCTGCTCGGCTGCCGCAGGAACACAGGTATTTGCCGTATCTCTGCTGTATGGACTCATCGGATTTCCTCCGCTCTTCTTCTTCACCGCATTCGCCGGAATCGCCGCGCTGGGCTTTCTGGCGCTCGCCATGCAGGGAACGCGCTTCATGCCGGCGCTATCCTGGGTGGGTCGCAATACGCTTCCACTCTTGATCCTGAATGGCTTCGTGCTGGTCTTCGCGGAGAAAATCCTGTCCAAAGTTCTTTCGATCGGGCTTCTTGGCGTCCCATCTCTGATCTGGGCCGCTCTGCTTACAGCCATCCAAATTGCACTTCTTCCCGTTGTCATTCCGGCGCTCACCAAGCTCTACGATTTCAGCCGCTCCCTGGCCGATCTGTCGCTGATCCGTCTGAACCGGCTGATCCCGCTCGATGAGTGACGGGTCTGTTTCCTATTCCCTATTCTTTGCCATCCCCCAGCCAGCGCTTGGTATTCAGTAACTGCCGCTGATCGAGGGCCCAGACCTTGCCGGTCATCTCATCGGCCGGTTTGCCTTCGCGGATGCATTTGTCGAACTCGCCCTGGATCGCCTGCATCTTTGCATCCAGGTCGTCGATGAAGCTGAGCGCCAGCGCTTCGGGCGTCATCGGCAGTTTGGGCGAGCCGAACTCCAGCTTGCCGTGGTGGCTCAGGATCAAGTGCAGAACCAGCGTCTTCAGCTTCGCCGGGAAACCTGGCAGGCTGTCGATCGCGCGCTCGACCATCGCCGTGCCCATCGGGATATGCCCCAGCAGACTCCCTTCCACCGTGTACTCGAAGCCGATCTCCCAGCTCAGTTCGCGGACCTTGCCAATGTCGTGCAAAATCACGCCGGTCAACAACAAATCCCGGTCCAACAGCGGATAATGCGCTGCGACGCGCTCTGCCAGCGTCAGCAGGCTGACGACGTGCTCCAGCAGTCCGCCCAGCCAGGCGTGATGAAGCTGCTTGGCGGCGGGAGCCTCGCGGTATGCCGTGGCCAGAGCCGGATCGTCGAAGAGCCGGGTGAGCAGGCGCTTCAAGTCGGGGTTGGTGAAGCTGTCCACAAAGCCGAGCAGTTGCCGCCACAATTCGGCCACGTCGCAGGTGGTCGAGGGCAGCAGATCGGCCTTGTCCACCTCTCTTGGAAGCGCCACGCGCAGTTGGTCGATCTTCATCTGCAGGCGGTCGTCGAAGCGCGAGGCCGAGCCGCGTGCCTTCACGATGTCGCCCCGTTCAAATTCTTTGGCGATGCGCGGATCTCCCGGCTCCCAGATGCGGCCTTCGAGCTGGCCGGTCTTGTCGCCCAGGATCAGGTTGAGATAGGGTTTGTTGGACTTCGTGGTCCGCTGCTGTTTGAGCAGAACCAGAAAATATCCGTCGAAGAGCTTGCCTTCGTCGAAGTTGGCCAAATCGGCGATGTAAATGTCTTTCATGCTGCCGAGAAGATTAACGCATCGGGGCGAAAAACGGAAACTCTTCGATTGGCCGCGGCGCAAACCCGGCTGCCGCCGCCGCCAAAAACGGTACACTGGTATCAGGATCCTTCCCGCCTGGACACTCGCCGTGCTGCCGCTCATCGATAAACTGAATCCCGAACAGCGCGCCGCCGTTGAGGTCACCGAAGGCCCGCTGCTCATTCTTGCCGGGGCCGGATCGGGCAAGACGCGCGTCATCACCAGCCGCATCGCCTGGCTGATCCGCGAAAAAGGCGTGGCGCCGGATTCGATTCTTGCGGTCACCTTCACCAACAAGGCCGCCAAAGAGATGGGCGAGCGTGTTGACCGCCTGCTCGACCACTCCACGCTGGCCAAGCCCTTGCTCTGCACCTTTCACTCCCTCTGCGTGCGCCTCTTGCGCCGTGACATCGAGGCGCTCAAAGTCAATGGCGAGGGACTGACGCGTTCTTTTGCCATCTATGACGAGAACGATCAACAGGCCATCGTCAAGCAGATCATGAAGCGCATGGGGCTGGACACCAAGCAACTCACTCCGCGCGCCGTGCTCGGCAAGATCAGTTGGGCCAAGAACCACATGGTCGATCCGCAGGAGTACTATCTCAGTTCGAAGGACGCCAATAGCGAGCGCATCGCCCACATTTATCAGGGTTACAAGGCCGAGCTGCGCAAGTCGAACGCCCTGGACTTCGACGATCTGCTGCTGGAGGCCGTTCGGCTGCTCAAGCTCTCTTCAGAGGCGCGCGAGCGCTATCAGCGCCGCTATCGCTATCTGCTCATCGATGAATATCAAGACACCAACCGTCCGCAGTACGAGCTGATGAAGTTGCTGGCCGGCGAACGCAAGAATGTCTGCGCGGTCGGCGATGAGGATCAGAGCATTTACTCCTGGCGCGGCGCCGACATTCGCAACATTCTGGAGTTCGAGAAGGATTTTCCCAACGCCCGCATCGTCCGCCTGGAGCAGAACTACCGCTCGACGCAGGTGATCCTCGAGGCAGCCGGCGCGGTGGTCGCCAACAACCTGCAACGCAAGGGCAAGAAGCTCTGGACCGACCGCCAGGGCGGCTCGCTGATCGGCTACTATGAGGCTCCCGACGGCGAAAACGAGGCGCTGTTTGTCGCCGACCGCATTCAGAAGTTTCTGCGCGAAACCGAAGGCGAAGACACGGGAGGAACGCGCTGCGCGGTGCTCTACCGCACCAATGCGCAATCGCGCCTGGTGGAAGAGGCGCTCCGGCGCTACAACATTCGCTATACCATGGTCGGCGGCTTCAGTTTTTATGAGCGCGCCGAGATCAAGGATCTGCTCGGCTACCTGCGCCTGGTCCGCAACCCCCACGACTCGATGGCCTTGCAGCGGGTCATCAACGCGCCTGCGCGGGGCATCGGCAAAACCACCCTTGAAACCCTGGAGCGGCTGGCTCTGGAGACCGGCGGCTCCATCTGGGATGCATTGGACGCGGCGATCCAGAGCCGTCTCATTCCCGCCCGCGCGCGCATGGCCGTCGAGAGCTTCCGGCAACTGATCCTCGATGCGCAGGCTATGATGGACCCGGATTTTGCCGGCAAGCTGGCTGCCGATGTGGCTGCCGCGGCTGAAAGCGATGACGCCGATACCGACTTCGGTTTTGGAGCGGCAGAGGCCGGCTCCGGCAGCGAGGAATCCGCAACCAGCTTTGACTTTGGCGGCGGAGAGAATCAGCTTCCGCTCCTCGACGCCAGCAGCTTTTCGCCCTTTGCCGCCGAAATCAAGCGGCCATTCCTGACCATGCCCAAGAGGCTTCCAGACCCGCCCTCGCCAGACTTCGAGTCGGATCCCGAAGAAGTCGCAAAGGATGAAAATGGCGGTAGCAGCGCCTTCCGTTCCCCCGGCGACGCCGCCACTCTGCCAGAGCTGATCCGCTTTCTGATCGACCGCACCGGATACATCAAGGCGCTGGAAACCGAAGGCTCGCCGGAGTCCTTCAGCCGCATCGAAAACCTGAAGGAACTGGCCAACGCCGCCCACGACGCCGAAGTTCGCGGCGAGACGCTGGAGGAGTTTCTTGACCATGCGGCTCTGGCTTCGGATACCGATCAATTTGACCCGGAGGCCCGCGTCACGCTGATGACGCTGCACGCCGCCAAGGGTCTGGAGTTTTCGCTGGTCTTTCTGGCCGGTCTCGAAGAGGGACTCTTTCCGCACTCGCGCACGCTGAACAGTCCGGAGGAACTCGAAGAAGAGCGGCGCCTCTGCTATGTGGGCATGACGCGCGCAATGAATACGCTGGTTTTGAGTCGCGCTCGTTATCGCAGACGCTACGGCAACGACGCTCCGGAGATGAGCATTCCTTCGCGCTTTCTTGAAGAAGTTCCCAGCCAGCTGATTGAAGATCTGGGCGGGCGGAGCGAGGCGAGTTCCTCCTCGTGGTCCACTCCCGGCTACCCCAAGAGCTATGCAGGCGGCGCGCGCTTTGCGGCAGGCCGGCGGTTGAACAACTCCGGCGATTTCGCCGATCGTCACTACAATTACGAAGATGAAAACCAGGACGAGCCGCGCTCGGCTCCAAACGGTCTAGGCAAGGTTAAAACCGGCTCGCCTTCCAAACCCTTCGTTGCCTCCTGGATGACCGCCAAGGCTCCTTCGACAAACTTCGATGCCGCTCCAAAAGGTGAAAGCGCCGAGGCGCCGCACTCCATCGACAACATCGCGCGCTTCTTTGCTGGCAGACCGGGCCTTGGCAAGCCTGTTTCGCTCGTGCACGCAACCTCGCCGGGCCAGCCAGCGGCCAGCGGCGCTCTCAACCTGAAGAAAGGCCAGCGCGTCCACCATGCCAAGTATGGCGAAGGCACCATCCTGATGCGCGAAGGCGATGGTGAAGATGCCAAACTCACGGTGATGTTCAACCGTCATGGCATGAAAAAGTTGATGGAAAAATTCGCCAATCTGCGGAAGATATAGCGAGTCCTGGCGAATTCACAGGTTTTTGCGGAGATGATTCCCAGGGGCATAAAAAACGGAGAGCGCGATTTGCGCCCTCCGTCATTGATAGAACAATTGAAGAAGCTATGCCGTGCGACCGAAGCCAACCTTGACTTTGCGTAGGAAGAAGCCGGCCATGCAGAGCAGACCCGTGCCTAGCAACAGCAACGAGGAAGGCTCAGGAGTGACTTCCTGCTGCAGTTGCATGCCAACCAGGTCGCCGCCCTCGCCCGACGTGTTGAGCAGCCATCCGTCAAAGTTACCGGTGCCGGTATATTCATTCCAGTAATAGGAGACTTTAGAGCCGCTTGTAACCGACCAGATGTCAAACAAATCTCCGTTACCGAGCTTAAAGGCAAATCCATTGCCGGAAAAAACGGCAGCAGCTCCCGGCGTCAAGATGTCGTCGAAAGCGAACCAGACACTCGCATTCGGAGGCTGGGTATTCACAATCGTATCGCCCCCGGAAATGTAGTAATAGGCGGTCGCGGGGCTAAACGGATTTGCGATCACGTTTCCGCTGCCTGCGACGCTTCCGCCGCCGGAGACCGAGATGGAGCCGGTCGCGATATTGAACTCATTGCTTCCAATGGTGTTTCCGGGAGTAAGTACTCCGCCGCCGGTAAGGCCGCTTGTAAATGTAAAATCATACGAATTAGCCATTGCAGCCGGCGCAACCGCAAGCGCGGTCATCATTGCAAATCCTGCCAATAAAACTTTCTTCATGCTTCCTCCCAAGTTGCCCTTGCGGGCATCTGTACTGCCTGTTCCTCATGCGGCTTGCCGCAAGCTCCCGCCCTACCCGGCGCGGATAAATTCTTCGACAACCTTTGCACTCTTCCCGCAAAGATAACTTATAACAGCACTTGGAGCGGCGCGCGAACCAATGTGTTCAAGGGGCAACACTACGATCCGCTGGCTTCAGCGCTCCAACTTTCGATTCACTCAATAATATGCACGCAGACTGCCAAAAATTGTCAAATAGAATCAATAAGATACACGATCGTTCTCCCTGAAATGTGCAAGAAATTTCACATTCTCATCCCAAAAAGTTCTCTTCCTCTCCTTGATCGCGCTCCCTCTCGATTTCGCTCTTTCTTTGCAAAATCCCGCGCTTCGATTGCCGACCTTTCCCTTCATCCGGCCGGAATTCCTCCGCAGTTCAATGCGCCCCTTCGCTTGAACAATCCCCTTGCGCTACCATAATGAAAAGATTGGGGAAGCTTATGTTTGTCGTTGTCTGGCAGTTTGAGATCGCCGAGGAAAAGATAGCCGCCTTCGAGGCCGCCTATTCGCCGGACGGCGCCTGGGCGCAACTCTTCCGCACATCGAGCGACTATCGCGGCACGGAGTTGCTGCGCGACGCTTACGTTCCCGGCAACTACCTCACCATCGACCGCTGGGCCAGCGAAGAGGCCTTCCGCGCCTTTCGCAAAGACCACGATGCCGATTACGAAACCCTCGACCGCGCCTGCGATTCACTCACCAGCCGCGAAACACGCATCGGCGCGTACACGGTCTGATTCGGCCATGTGACTCCCAATGAACTGCATCAAGACACCAGGCATCCTCGTGCCTGCTGCGCGACGCGAATCTTGCCTGTTTTAAGATCAACGATCAGTCTTCACCATCTCTTCGCTATTTTTCTCTGTCCATTCGCTCTCCCATCCTGCTACAATCCCTACGAAATCCAATCCAGGCCGCCAAGCCGTTTCCTGCCAGAAATTTCGGGATCGTGCCGGGCGAGCACTCTTTTTCAGGAGCCCCCATGGCAATCGCCGATGACCGCAGTAAAGCCGTTGAACTAGCCCTTGCACAGATCGAAAAACAATTTGGCAAAGGGTCGATCGTCCGTCTCGGCTCCAAAGAGGCGCTGGTGCCCATCGCCGTCGTCTCCACCGGCTCCATCAGCTTTGACGCGGCGCTTGGTGTCGGCGGCATCCCCCGTGGCCGCGTTACTGAGATCTTCGGACCGGAGTCATCGGGCAAAACCACCATCACCCTGCAGATCATCGCCGAGGCGCAGAAGGCCGGAGGCCTCGCCGCATTCGTTGATGTCGAACACGCTCTCGACCCCAGCTACGCCAAAAAACTTGGCGTCGACATCGACAACCTCCTCGTATCGCAGCCCGATAGCGGCGAGCAGGCCCTCGAAATCACCGAAACCCTCGTCCGCTCCGGCGCCATCGACGTGCTGGTCGTCGATTCCGTCGCCGCCCTCGTCCCCAAGGCCGAGCTGGACGGCGAGATGGGCGACTCCCACATGGGCCTGCAAGCCCGCCTTATGTCGCAGGCGCTGCGCAAGCTCACCGGCACCGTCTCCAAATCCCGCACCGCGCTCATCTTCATCAACCAGATTCGTGAGAAGATCGGCGTCATGTTCGGCAATCCGGAGACCACCACCGGAGGCCGCGCCCTCAAGTTCTACTCCTCAGTCCGCGTCGACATTCGCCGCATCGCCGCCATCAAGGACGGAGACGCGGTGACAGGCAACCGCACCAAGATCAAGATCGTCAAGAACAAAGTGGCCGCGCCCTTCCGCGAGGCCGAGTTCGACATCATCTACGGCGAGGGCATCAGCCGCGAGGGCGACGTGCTCGATCTGGCCGTGGCCAACAACATCGTCGAAAAATCCGGCGCTTGGTACGCCTACTCCGGTGAGCGCATCGGCCAGGGCCGCGAAAACACCCGCACCTTCCTCAAAGACAACAAGGAGATCTTCGCCAAGATCGACACCGAGCTGCGCAAGAAGCTCGGCATCGGCGGCGCCACCGCCGACGTTCCCGCCGTCCCATCCGGTGGCGAAAGCCAAGCCAAAGAAGCGGTCAAAGGCCGCAAAGGCTAAGGGTTCAATATGTTAACCGAATCAGTACTCTTGGGCTATATCTACCCATGATTTCTGATTCAATTTGGAACGGCAATGTAGAATCAGATGTTCAGAGATCGCATTGTGACACCACGCTGCTGGGTCCGTCCAATATCTGTCATTAACTGTTTCTACCAAGACGGGATGGGGTATTCAAGTGCAACGACAGGACTTTCTGAAGCCGATACTTCATGGTGAACGCTTCCGGGAGCATGCTGTGCCGCTGGAAATTCTGAAGGACTTCTCTGCACTTGAGGAGATGCTGGTTGAAGTTGCTAAATGGAAGTTCAAACAAGATCACATTGGCCGAGAAAGAGTCCAGCGTAATTTTGCGAATGGGATAGAACTTCAATTGGTTGGAGTAGAAGATGGAAGTGCAAAACTGGCGATTGTACTTGCTTTTACTTCCACTCTTCTTTTTCCACCTGAAAATGTAAAGTACTTTGAACAAGCGCGAACGGAAATCGTGAATGCCATTGCATTGTCGGCAGTAGACCGTCCACAAGTATTGCCATCGAGTTATCTCAGCTACTTCGACCGTTTTGGCCGTGGTCTCCGGAGCGGAGAATCGATTGATTTTCCACACGAGAATGGAACCGTCTCTTTCAACTCTGAAATACGAAAAAAGCTGATTCGTTCGGCTCAGGTCGAATTCTGGACAGAAGAAACCGCCTTGCGTGCGAGAGTTTATGAGGCGGACCTAGCCCACGACAGTTTTGAATTTGAACTGAGCGATGGCTCAAGGGCTAAAGCCCCTCTCGACGATAAGTACAGAGACGCAGTTCTGGATGCAATGAAAGGCTACCACGAAGGAGCTTTTGTTCTGATTCAAGGTGTTATTAAAAGGGATCGCAAAGATCACCTTAAGGCTTTTGAATCAATTGAGCATGTGACTCCGCTTGATCGTTTGGACGTGACATTGCGGCTAGAACAAATGGCAACAATCGGAGACGGTTGGCTTGATGGAAAAGGCGTTGCTCCCGACAAAGACAAACTACTCTGGCTCGCAGAACAATTCGATGCGCATTTTGACGGAAATCTCACTTTGCCATATCTATATCCAACAGCCGAAGGTGGGGTACAGGCTGAGTGGACCATGAATAACTATGAGGTCTCGCTTGAGATCGATCTTGAAAACAAGCAGGCTGAGTATCAGGCATTGAATCTGAAAGATGATGCCTGCCCAGAGTTCACAATTTCACTTGCAGATCAAGACGGATGGAACCGACTCAATGAGGCGTTAAAGCAACTTGAGACGCAGAAGGTTGAGGAGCAGCCAAGTGAACTCTGAAACCTTGTTGCTCCGTCAAATACATCCTAATTTTGTTCAGGATGGCAGGCCTACCTCCCAAGCATTTCGGCCTACCCCAAAAGACGAGAACAAACTCTCTGTTTATAACGAAACCATGATTGCTGCCGCAGCCTCCTGGTACCATTACACAGAAATACTTAACCTTGAGTCAGCTGGTGTAATGGCACTCTCCCATGCTGAGTTTGTAAGAGAGCAACTGAATGTTATTGAAGATAGAGATCCTTTTCCTGAACATTGCTCCGTAGATTTTTCCGGGCTGAAGGAGTCTGAAGTCAAAAAGAAGTCAAAGAAACTAGCTTCTTATGCCAAGGTCCGCGGCTGGCTTTTTCAACCATAACTTACTTTAGATGAAATCGGGCGGGTGGCGCAGGTCCGGCCAAGAATGTTAGGTGCTCCAACTCCGGATTTTCGGACCTGGGAAACAATGAACCCCATGGCGCGTAAGCGCCGTCTGCCCCACCGCAGGTGGTCAGCGCACGGCTTCACTCGTGGCAAATATCAGGGCAAAACAATCCGGGCTTTAGCGCAAGAGCGAAGGCTGATTGATCTGGCAAATGGATGCGAGTTTTTCTAGCCGGCTAGATGAACGAGTTGCTCCGCCTCTTCGCGCGGCCCCAGCAGCGAGACGCGTGGAATGCGGCCGCGCACCATCGCAACCTCGTCGCAACGATGCAGGCGCGGGCAGCTCTGGCAGTCCTTGAAGATCTTGTCCGGCAACTCGGCCTTGTCTTCCACGGTGCGGAAGCCGTAGCGGAAGAAGAAATCCGGAATGCGCGTGAAGAGGCAGACGGATTGAATGCCGTGCTCCTCGGCTTCGTCGATCAGCGACTTCAGAATGCGTCCGCCCGCGCCCTTGCTCTTGGCCTCCGGCTTCACGACGATCGATCGCACCTCGCAGAGATGCGGCCCGTAAAAGTGCAGCGCGCCGCAGCCCAGAAAGACGCCGCCATCGGACTCGGCCACTGTAAAGTCGCGGATATTTTCGCAGATCTCCGCAAAGGCGCGTTTGAGCAGCGTGCCGTCGCCGGAGAGCGAATTCACCAGGTCATACACCTTCGAGGCGTCCTTGAGCAACGCCTTACGCACCAGCATCAGCAGCCTCCTGCTTTTTAGGACGTTCGCTCATTTCTGCAAGATGCTTCCGCAAGCTTGTTAGAGACTTTCTCACGCGCACACGCGCGGTTCCGCCGATCACGTCGTGGCAATCGAGCGTTGCCTCCAGCGTGATCGCCGCGAAAAAGTCTTCTCCAAATTCTTCGCCGAACTGCCGCAGCTCATCGAGCGAGAGTGCGTTGAGCTCCACGTTTTTTTCAATCGCAAAGCGCACTGCATTGCCGATCTTCTCATGCGCCGTCCGGAAGGGAACACCCTTGTGAACAAGGTAAGTCGCCGCAGCCATCGCATTCAAATAACCGGATTGCGCCGCTTCCTTCATGCGCGCGCGATTGAATTCGAGAGCCGCAGTGAAGCGCGCCACCAGTGTGAGCATCTTGGGCACAAACTCCACGGCGAAGGCCGGCTCCTGCGTCTCCTGCATATCTTTATTGTAGGCCAAAGGCAGACCTTTGAGCAGCAGAGTGACGGCTTCAGCCGCGCCGTGAATGCGTCCAACCTTGGCGCGAATCAGTTCGGTCAGGTCGGGATTTTTCTTCTGCGGCATCGCACTCGAGCCGGTCGAAAAGGCCTCCGGCAGCTTCACAAAATTGAATTCCGCCGTGGCAAAAAGCGTAATCTCCTCGGCAAAACGGCTGAGATGCAATCCAACAAAGGTCAGCGCCTGCAAATATTCGAGGACAAAATCGCGGTCGCTCGTTGCATCTATTGAATTGCCGGTTGGCCCGGAGAACTTCAACTCTTTTGCGGCGATGGTGCGATCGAGCTTGAGCGTTGCGCCGGCCACTGCGCCCGATCCCAGCGGACAATAATTGAGCCGCTTCTTGCAGTCCATCAGCCTGTCGAGATCGCGCATGATCATCTCGACATATGCCAACAGCCAATGCGCCACCAGCACCGGCTCGGCCCGCTGCATATGCGTATAGCTAGGCATAACGTCTTCGCCAGATTCGTGTGCTTTCTCTACCAGCGCATTGACCCACGCAACAAGCGCATCCATCGTGAGATCAATCTGCTCGCGCACGTAAAGGCGCAAGTCTGTAGCGATCTGCTCATTGCGGCTACGGCCGGTGTGCAGCTTGAGGCCCAGCGAGCCGATGCGCTCGGCCAGCTTCAACTCCACAAAATGATGAATGTCTTCAGCCGTCACATGATCGCGCACCAGTGCCTTGCCCGCCTCTGTCGCGTGCTCTGCGGCAATCGCATCGAGAGCATCCCGGAGTTCCACTCCTTCACTCTCTGTAAGTATCTTTGCGGCAATAAGTGCCGATGCGTGCGCCTTGCTGGCGGCGACTTCTTGTGGCAGCAACCGCCAGTCAAAGACAATCGAGCGCTGCCATGCTTCAAACTCCGCATCCAGCGGCTCGCGGAAACGGCCCGACCACATCTTCCCGGATTGTTGTTCGTTAGACATTGATTTATGCTATTCCTTCTCGTTGCCGCTGTTCAGCCGGGGCATTTCGCTGCCTTTGCTCAGCGTGAGCAGACCGGATGCGGCGTAAGTGAGCAGCTTATCGCGTGTATCGGTGATGTCGAGATTGCGCATGGTGAGTTGGCCGATGCGGTCGCGCGGGCTGAATGTCGATTCCGTCTTCTCCATGCTGAGCCGCTCGGGATGGAAGGTAAGGTTCGGCGACTCGGTGTTGAGGATCGAGTAGTCGTTGCCGCGGCGCAGTTCCAGCGTCACTTCTCCGGTGATGGGCTTGGCAACCCAGCGCTGTGCGGATTCGCGCAGCATAATCGCTTGCGAGTCGAACCAGCGTCCCTGATAAAGCAATCGACCCAGCTTGCGGCCATGATCGCGGTACTGCTCGATGGTGTCCTCGTTGTGGATGCCGGTGACGAGGCGCTCGTAGGCGATGTAGAGCAGGGCGAGGCCGGGAGCCTCGTAGATGCCGCGGCTCTTGGCCTCGATGAT
>Ga0181520_10008544_pt1 | contig 14467 bp, 14 predicted proteins | sample PEATcosm2014_Bin_29_FD_132451 | JGI IMG/M metagenome (GOLD analysis project Ga0181520, IMG submission 132451) | Peatland microbial communities from MTU Mesocosm Facility, Houghton, MI, USA - PEATcosm2014_Bin02_30_metaG | ecosystem: Environmental > Terrestrial > Soil > Wetlands > Peat | place... | reverse complement strand
GGCTTGAGCCCTTTTGGAATGATTTAATAATTAGTCCTTGATCCTTAATAGAAGCATTTAATGCTCCACTTATTTTATTTTTATATTCTTTTATCCCCATTTCTTGATACTTAAGATAATTTGTGTCCCCCTCAACTGTTGATATTATTATATTACTAACATCTGTATTTGTTGCAAGCGACAATACCGTCTCGCCGTTTGCATCCTTTATATTGATATCAGCACCAGCATTAATCAAAATCTCAACGACGTCCTTTTTGTTATATTCAGCCGCATACATTAATGCTGTCTTGCCCCAATAATCCCTTGAGTTAACAGCGGCTTTGTTATTAAGCAAAAATTTAATTAAATCTATATTATTGCCAAATAAAACTGCTTGCATTAATGCAGAACCATAATAGGAAGCAATCATTAAAGCAGTAGCATCTTCACTATTAAAATTTAAAAAACTCTCAGTAAAAGACTGGTTTATATCACCTTTATAATTTTTAATGAACTCAGCATCACCATTAGTAGTTGCATCTAATAAAGCCTCTTCAGCAAAAGTTAAAACAGGAATTATAATCAGGAAGAATATTATTAGTTTTTCATATTAATACCCCTTAAAAAAATAACAGCTTTATTATATACCTATCCTCCAGACTTTTCATCATTCGCCCAAGAATCGAAGAATAATAAGGATTTATTTCCTGACTCATCTTTTAAAAGCCGTGGTAATTTAAGAGTAGGGGAATACTTGCATTTGGCTTTTTAATTATAGTTTATTCTTGCTGAGCTAAGTTTTTTGTTGTCAGCGGAGGATGCTTTTGATCGGATGCTGGAAGTTTGTATATAATAGTGTTTGTCAGGAATTCCTTGAGAAAAGCATAATACAGGTCATCGGCAAACTTTTGGCTTTTAGTCCTGAGCGAGAACTTGATTGTTGTTTTGCCCCGCTTGATGCGCACATAATAAACGCCAGATTTTTCTTTCACCAGTCCCATACCATACTTCCAGGGAATGCTATTGAAATTCGAGAAGGTACAACTTTTTACCCGCATTCGGGACAAGTTATTTCAAGGCATGGATTTAAAGAAGTGTAATTTCATACAGCAAATCCAACTTACTTACAATTGCACCCTCACTGGCGTTCGGGGACAAATTCGGCCATGCGATTTGCTGCGAGCCTACGGCTCTGGCAAACCGCGGCCTCATTTGGGCGGTACTGGGATCGAACCAGTGACCCCCTGCGTGTCGAGCAGGTACTCTGAACCAACTGAGCTAACCGCCCCTGAATAATCTTTTTGGTCGATGCCGGGCTCGAACCGGCGACCTCATGCATGTGAGGCATGCGCTCTAACCAGCTGAGCTAATCGACCGGAAACTTCCGGCAGGCAGTAATTATATTATAATAAAAATATTTTATCAAATTAGGGAGAGTTAAAATTTATTGCCTTCCGGTTGAAGGAAATTGCAAAGAGCTGAAACAAATTCCTCCCCGCCCGGTTCCATCTTACCAAGGTTCATGAAAAAGTAAGGCCTGTATTTCCTGTTAATCTTTATGATTATATACCTGCCGCTGACTTTGAAACCGGCAATTTCGCCTTTTTTATATTGATAATGAGAGCTGTCGTCTTCAAACCTCAGGGTTTCGTCATTGAAAATCAGCCTGGTTTTTGAATCTTTCAGGCCTGTTCTTCTAAGCCTCATTAATGAAACAAACGGCCAGATGACATAGTAAACCCCATACAGGATGAGGAAAAAATCCAGGTAAAACAATAATATATTGAATGCCGGAGAATTCGGGGAGATTGAAACCCCCTTGATTGCAAGAATTATTTCAAAGATAATTCCTGACAGGATAAGCGCCGGTCCGAAATATCTCCTCCTCAGCCGGGACCCCGGATAATAATACCAGGCATGAAGATAAACCTCCTCAAGCTCTTTTTTTGACATATCATATTCAAATTCCATTCTTGCCTCCCTTTCAGGGAGATTATTTTAAATGAAATAATAATAATGTTCAAACAAGCCGCCGTATAGCGGGCAAATATTGCCGAAAATAATTTCACAAAGTATGATTTTGCATGGTATTATAATGAAATTTCAGGGGGATTACAGCATGTCTAGAATGATCTCTAAAATAGTATCCGGGATTATTCTTTGCTTTATAACAGCCGGGGCTGTATACGGGGAGGAAAGGCAATTTGAAGAAATCAGGATCGACGCAAAAGCAAAAGACGGGACAAAATATATTGCAACGACAAACGGTTTTTACAAATTTGAAATTAACAGCGGGGCTTTTAAAATAAGGCAGGGAGGATATACCACTAAAATCATGATATATACCAACAGGAATATATTATGGTCCGACGTACCGGTACTGCCCGATTTCCAGGTGGGCAATAAAAAGGCCGATTCATCCTTCGATAAGGCGGAAAGCAGGAGTGCCGGAAAATCGATAATTGTAAAATTGGAAAAAGATGATTATGTGATTTTTGTTCCATTTTCAAATATTGACGATTTTGAGCATGGAAAAGGCAGCGTTTATATCGATGTTATGGAAGGAGCCTCTTTCGACGAGGTAAACGAGCTTACAAGCCTTGATACCGGTCAGGCGCCTGAGGAAAACAAAGCTGAAATAAAGTATAAAAATGATAAGAAGAACTTTGTTGCGATCGGGACCGATGTCAGGATAATACCTTATTCGGATAATGTTTCCGGCCCCTCATGGAACGCAACTTTTAATGAAGAGACGGGTTTTGCAAGCGTGTTTTTCGATTTCACTTACGTGAACATAAGCGCCGGATACGGCATTAATACCAGCCAGCCCAGCGCATCGTTCGGGGCTGGAGATTATTCGACGGGCTATATGTCCTTTTCAGGCATTTCCGATACGTTTGTCGATTTCAGCGCATATTTGAAATATCCTTTCGGCTCCAGCGTCGTCCGTTTCTGGCCGGCGGTAGGGTTCGAAAAAGTCCTGCTGATAAATGAAACTGAAAACGGCATACAGGTGCCTTTAGACAAGGACGATATTGATGTATTCAGCCCTTTTTTCTTAAAGATCGGAGCGGGTTTAAATATCAATGCGGGCGATTTACTCATAATGCCTTTTATATTCTACTGCATCGATTTAACGCCTGTTCCCTCTTCAGGGTCGCTTGAAGGTCTTCCTGTAACAATGGGTTCAGGGGTCGCCCTTATTACCGGTATTTCCTTCGGCTTCAAATTATAGATTTTACTCCGGGCTTACAATGCCGGAATGATTCGCTGCCCTTTTCCCCTCAATGTATATAGATTTATCTATTCCGTAAAAGGTCATCAGCTATAACTCCCTGAATTATTCATTTAAATTAAATTATTTGTGTAAATATGCCGTATATTTTATAGTATTAGAGAGTTAAGTCTCATAGAAAGGGGGCATTTTCAAATGACTATTCTGCTTAATGGCGAAAATCTTGATGTCACCCTTGAGGATGAGAAAACCGTATTCGATGTGATAGGCAGCCTTAACAAGGAATTGAACAAAAAGGAAATTGTAATAACATCGGTGAATGTCGATGACAGGAATTACAGCATTGACGATTCGGTCCTGACAGGCATGCTGCTCGAGAATGTTAATTCGATGGATGTCGAAGCGTCAACCAAAGAGGAGCTTGTGGAAACGCTCCTTGAAGAATGCAAAAAGGTCCTCGGCAATATCGCTTTGGATATCCGGGAAAATTCATTTACACATTCGAAGGAATTCAATGAACTTCTCGCCTGGGTCAGGGAGACTCTCGAAACTATCGACAAGCTTTCTTTTTTCAACCTAACTGAAGCAAAGCTGATTATTTCGACAATCGATCAGATAAAGACCTTTGCTGCCGATGAAAACAGGGACATAAATAATTACGGATCTATTATAAGCATAATCGAGAGCCTTATCAAATATATAGATGCCGTGAGGTTTAAATTTTCCGCTAATTATTCGATCAGCAGAGAGGAAATTTTAGAAGCCGTTGATGACAGCATGACCCTGCTGCCTGAAATTTCAGAATCTTTCCAGCTTGGAAAAGACAGGGAAGCCTTCGATAAGATCAATAAAATTATCAGCGTGCTGGAAATATGTTCGGTTTACCTGAGAAAAAGTTTTGCCGATTTTTCAGACATGGAAAAAAGCGACATAGGCAAATTATACGAGGATATTAATGTCCTTCTGACAAGGATAGTAGAGGCGTTCGAGAACAGCGATGCTGTTCTTTTAGGTGATCTGCTCGAGTATGAACTTCCTGAAAAATTTGAAAAATACAAAAGTATAATTTTAAAAGGATAAGGCATGGATATTGCTGCTTTCGAATTAAGTGAAATTGATATTAAATATATCGCTGATCTTGTTTATGAAAATTGCGGAATTGTCTTCAAGGATTCCAATGTAAGCGTTCTTATAAGCAGGATTTCAACGAAGCTGAAAGAAAAGAACATAGCCTCCAATGAATATCTCAGATTATTAAGAACCAACAAAAGCGAGCTGACTTCATTTGTCGATTTTGTAACAACAAATTTTACAAGTTTTTTCAGAAACCCCAAGCAGTTCGATGTTTTAAAAGAGGTCATCCTGCCGGAAATCATTAAATCAAATTCGGCATCGAAAAATATAAAGATATGGAGCGCCGGGTGCTCGACGGGAGAAGAGGCTTATTCAATCCTGATGACGGTCGACGATTTTTTCAGAGACATGGGCCTTGCCTCCGCAGGCTGGAAATGCCAGGTCGTCGCTTCGGATATCAGCCTTGAAAGCCTGTTCATAGCCAAAGAGGGGAAATTCCCTCTCAAGACAGTAGAAAAAATCGACGCCGGTTACCTTGCCAGGTATTTTGATAATTTTGAGGATTCATATCTTGTCAGGGAAGAATATAAAAAGCAGATAAGGTTCGATTACCACAACCTGATATTCGATAACGGTATAAGAGATATAGATGTAACTTTCTGCCGGAACGTCCTGATTTATTTCGACGAAGAAGTGCAGAAGAAAGTTTTGACGAATATACATAAGTCCATGAAGGATAGAAGCTATCTCCTTATAGGGCATTCTGAAAGCCTGATCGGGCTTTTTGACGGCTTTGCGCCGACTTTTTCTGACAAAGGGATATTTTATGTCAGGCAGTAAAAAGATCAAGGTCCTTGTCGTAGACGATTCCGTACTGATCAGGAAATATGTATGCATAATACTGGAGAGTATTGAAAACATAGAGGTTGTCGGAATAGCTCATAACGGGAAGATCGCGCTGCAGAAAATCATACTTTATAAACCGGATGTTATGATACTTGATATAGAAATGCCTGAAATGACGGGACTCGAACTTCTCAAATACCTCAAGGCTAACAGCAAAACCATATCGGCTCCTTTTATCATAATGTTCAGCTCCCTGCTTGCCCAGGGTTCATCCGCCGCTATCGAAGCCCTGAATTACGGAGCGGCAGATATCATAAAAAAGCCCGACGGCCAGATCTCCCAAAACATCGAGTTTTTAAAGAAAGAGTTCGAATTCAAAATCAACGGCCTTTACCAGGGCAGGTCCGAGTTCAGGATGCCTTTTGTACCCGGCCCTGTCCCCGAATTGCCCGAACCTGAAATAAATGATCCCGGTTTTACTCCGGCTGTTATGGGACTTGAAAACCTCGGCCCTGTTCTGAGCAGAAAGCCCGTCAGGCCTGAATTGATCGCCATAGCTTCTTCCACCGGCGGTCCCCCGGCTATCAGAATAATTCTTGAAGGCCTTGATAATCTCAATATACCTGTAGTTATAGCACAGCATATGCCCCAGGGGTTTACTCTTGAATTCGCCAAGAATCTAAGCTCGATATTCAACAGGGAAGTCATCGAGCTTTCCCCGAATTCGGAACTCAGGGGCGGAGTAATTTATATATGCCCCGGTGGAGTGCATTCCAAGATCCAGAGGATAGGCACGAATTTCTTCTACCAGCCGGACTATGCCAATTATGACGGGCTTTTTTTCAAGCCCTCTATCGACATATTTTTCCGTTCGCTCATCGAATCGGCGGGAAAAAATACCGTTGGAATTGTCCTGAGCGGGATGGGGAAAGACGGGTCGATCGAGTCAGTCAATTTGAGAAAAGAAGGGGCGTTTATGATCGCCCAGGACCAGGATAGTTCCGCTATCTGGGGGATGCCGGGCAGTTCCGTTAAAAGCGGCGGCATAGATATTATTCTCGATATCAAAGATATCGCCAGGGCTGTCAATATTATAGTATCCGGAAGCCGATAAAGGTTGATATAAATGAATTTTTGGAATATACTTTTTATCGTGAAAGTGCTTGCAGCATAGGAAATAGGGAGGGTAGATGCCCGAATTTTCAGAGGAATTAATTAAGGATTTCCTTGATGAGGCTTTTGAACTCCTTGACAGTTTGGAGAAGAACCTCCTTGTGCTTGAAAAAAACCAGGGTGATTCCAAATCTATCAATGAGATATTCAGGTGTGCGCATACAATAAAAGGCGGCGCAGGCACGGTCGGTTACCCTGAAATCCAGGAATTGACGCATATCATGGAAGATGTGCTCGACATGGTCAGGAAGAAAACGATTTTACTTAAATTCGAGGATATATCGGTCCTTCTGCACTGCAGGGACGAACTTGAGAAAATGCTGACAAGCAGACAGAAAGGGCAGACCTATATAGACAAGAGCACAGAGAATGTCAAGCAGGAAATCAGGGCTATTAAGGCGCGCGGCCCGGCGCCTGCGGTTCCGGCGGCGGCCCAGCCGGCTGCAAAAAATGCGATGAGCGAAAAGAGCGCCCAGAAGCTTATAGAAGAATCCGGGCTTAACCTCAGCGATATATCGATCCTGACCAAGGCTGACCTGTCTCTCCTCCGGTCTCTGATAAGCGCCGGCGTTACACATTACGACCTTTCACTCATCTCCGATTTAATCAACCAGTCTCATAATGTTTATATATTGAAATATAATTTTAACACGACTTACGAGATGAAAGAAGTTTCTTCTTTCCAGATATATGCGCTGCTCAACGACATATCGGAAATTATTAAAATAAACCCGGCGCTTGACGAGCTTGAAAAGGCTTTTTATCCCGAAGTGCTGTTCATCGTGAGCACCGATAAAAATGAAAAAGCTATCCGGGATAAAACTAACCTTACGGATATGATTGAGACGATATCAATTTTGAAAATGACCCCTGAAACAGTAAAAAGCCTCGACCAGATGACCGAACAGAAGGCTCCTTCGAAGCCTGCTGAAGTTAAAAAAGAGTTAGCGGTGCAGGGACAGGAAGGAGGCGTCAAGGAGCCCGCGGGAGATGAAGTCCAGAAGAGAAATATCGCCACCCTCCGCGTAGAAAGCTGGAAAATCGATGAACTTCTGAATCTTCTTGGGGAAATAGTTATTATCAAGGCGGCGTTCAACCAGCTCGATATAGATTTCGATACGGCAGGCAACGATATAAAATCGATCCTGAGGGAATTCTTGAACGGGGTTATGAAGCTCAACCTCTCGGGTGAAGGCGATGTGGTTAAAGAAAAAAATTCTGTTCTCTTGAATTCCCTTAACAAGCTTTTTTCATCTTTCGATATTTATTCTGAAAGCCTTCAAAAGATAAACAGGATATTGACCTCCCTCCAGGAAAATGTCATGAATATGAGGATGGTCCCTATACAGATGGTCTTTTCACGTTTTCCGCGCCTCATAAGGGACATGGCAGACAGGATGAATAAAAAGGTGAATCTTGTCATTGAGGGAGTTGAAACGGAAATAGACAAGGGCATGGTCGATGATATTTTCGATCCCCTGATACATATTCTGCGCAACTCGATAGATCATGGAATTGAAAGTCCCGAGGAAAGGCTGAAATCCGGCAAGCCTGAAGTCGGTAAAATGATCCTGAAAGCAAACCATGAGGGCGACAGCATTGCCATCGAGCTCAGGGATGACGGAAGGGGCATCGATATTGATGCCCTTAAGAAGAAAGCCCTTGAAAGCGGTTATATAAATAATGACATGGCAAACAAACTCTCCCAGAAAGAGCTTTTAGGCCTTATATTCATACCGGGTCTTTCGACAGCAAAACAGGTCACGGATATTTCAGGGCGAGGCGTGGGGATGGATGTCGTTAAAAGAAAAATCGAGGAAATAGGCGGAAGCGTAGGCGTTTCTACTACCAGGGGAAAGGGAACCAGGATCGTTATCCGGCTTCCTCTCACCCTTGCAATCATCCAGGGGCTTCTTGTTCTCGTTCATAAGATGAATTATGTGATCCCCGTTGCCTCAGTCGAGGAAACTGTTATAATAAAAGTCGGGGATCTCAAGGAAATAAACGGCAAGCTGACATTCGAACTGCGCGGCAAGTTCATACCTGTCATGTCGCTTGAAAAATATTTCTACCAGGTCGACCTTCCCGAAGACCGGGAAGGAAAATTATTCTGCATTGTTTCGAAATTCGGAGAAAACCTCGTAGGAATCCTCGTTTCGGAAGTCCTCGGCGAGCAGGATATAGTTATCAAATCACTGAATACGAAGCTGATTAAAAGCCCGGGTATTTCAGCCGCTACGATAATCGGGAACGGCGATATCGGATACATTATTGAAACAAGCCAGATAATATCGCAGAATTTTAAGTCAGCCAATTAGGAGGGTGATTTTGGACCAGAAAATCCTGAATAAAAGGATTGAGGAAAAAACACAGGTTAAAAAATCACAGATTATTTTCCAGGCCATATCTTTTAAACTTGATAATAATATTTATGCCATGGATGTTATGAATATCGTCGAGATAATATTTGCGCATAAAATTTACAAAGTGCCCAATACCGACACAAGGCTTTTAGGCGTATTAAACCTGAGGGGCAATATTCTGCCGGTTTACAGCCTTAAGACCATACTCGGAATGGAGGACTCTGTCGCCGATAGTAAAAAAATTGAAATACAAGAAGAAGATAAATTTATCATAATGATAAGAAAGGAGAAAGATACTTTTGGAATCCTGATCGACGCGATTTATAAAAACCTGGCCGCTGACGAGGATAACTACAGGACGGGAACATTTATCGAAAAATGGTCCAAAAATTCTATTTTCAAGGGCGTCATTCTTGAAAATTCCCTCGAAATCCTTATCGTGAACGTTGAAAGTCTTTTGAAATATATTGTAACATTAAAATAACCTGGAGGGGTAACTTATGCGGATAGAGTATATAAATCCTTTTGTCGAAGCGTCGTTCGATATACTGAACGAAGTTCTCCAGACAACCGTCAAGAGGGGCCAGCTTTACCTCAAAAAGTTAGGCGAATCGATGAAAGGAGTTGCTGTAGTCGTAGGCGTTATAGGCAATTTAAAGGGCAGGATAGTATTTGATTTATCTGAAGAAACGGCGATAAAAATAGCGTCCAAACTCAACGGGGAAGAGTTTAAAACCTTTGACGAAATGGCGAGGAGCACCATTTCTGAAATAGCGAATATGATAACCGGGCGTTCTGTTACAAAACTTGAAAAAGACAAGCTGAATTTCAGCTTTACGCCGCCAACGCTGATCACAGGTGAAAATCTTAATATCTATGAGTATGCCGATATGGAAGCTCTTATAATCCCGATTGACACCGGACTGGGGATTATCGAGATCAATATGGCTTTCAAAGAGTAAGGAGGATAGTCATGGCAATTGTATATGATGACAATGGGTTACCGACCGGCAGAAAACTAGACGGCGGCAATGTCAAAGTCCTGATAATCGATGATTCCCAGTTTATTATAAAACATCTTAGCCAGATATTCATGTCGAGGGATTTTGAGATTATCGGCACAGCCGATAACGGCAAAGCAGGGGTTGAACTTTTCAAACAGGTCCATGGTCAGACAGATATCGTAACTCTTGATATAACGATGCCTGAAATGGACGGGCTGGAAGCTTTGAAACAGATAAAATTAATCGATCAAAACGTAGCTGTGATCATGGTTACGGCAATAGGTACCGCGGAAGCGGTGAAAGAGGCGATAAAACTCGGAGCGAAAGGCTATATTGTAAAACCGCTAGACAGGGAAAAGGTCATAGAAAGAATCGGACAGATTTTAAAATGAATAAACTCGGGAGACAATGGTAATTTTATGGGTCATGTAATAGGCGTTGATCTTGGCGGTACGGCAATAAAAGCGGGAATATGCGATGACAAGGGGGAGTTTTACAAAACTCTTGAAATTCCTACAGGCGTGGAATCGAATTCCAGTCTTTTGATAATGCAGAATATAAAGCAATGCATCCGGGATCTTATTGATCATGCGGACGGGAAAAAGATCGATGCGATAGGTGTAGGCGTACCGGGAATTGCTTTCGATAACGGAAGGATATCCATATTCTCAAATATCCGCGTATTCGATAATTATCCGATGGGTCCGGAAATAGAGAAAGAGCTGAAAATCCCTGTTTTTGTCGATAACGACGCTAATAACGCTGCAAGAGGCGAATTTAAGTTCGGGGCCGGCATAGGCAAAAAAAACTTTGTGCTTATCACCCTCGGGACAGGCATAGGCGGCGGCGTTTTTATAAATTCCGATATCTACAGCGGCACAAACGGCTGCGCGGGAGAAGTCGGGCATATGGTTATCGTCCCTGACGGGAAGCAGTGCGGGTGCGGAAATTTCGGATGCTGGGAAGCATACGGTTCTGCCAGCGCAATGATAAGGCGGGCCAGTTGCCTGATAGGCAGGAAGGTCAAAACATCTCTTACACGCTATTATCCTGATAATATTACGGCAAAGGTCATAACTGACGAAGCCAGGGCCGGCGACCCGATAGCCCTCCGGATTTTCGATGAAACAGCTTATTATATAGGGCTGGGAACCGCTAATATCATAAATATATTGAACCCTCAGCTTTGTATTTTCGGCGGCGGTTTATCGCATGCCGGAAAATTCCTCTTTGACAGGGTCAAATTCCATGCAATGCTGAATGCTGCTCCGGCGGCATGGGAAGCTGTTGATATAGTTGCCGCTAAACTTGGTAATAAAGCAGGGATATTCGGCGCGGCCGCTCTTGCTTTCATGAAAAAATCTTAAAAGAGCTGGAAATTGATGCGCTCCAAAATAATTTTAATACCGGCATTTCTTTTTCTGTTCAGCTGCTCATCATTTGCCGGTATCATTGTTAATTACGATGGACTGGGCTATGAAGAAGCGCTGTCCAACGCCCTGAATATCTCGAATTTGAGGGTTTCGGCCGTTATAATCGGCAGCCCTTTCAAGGGCTATGAATTGAAAAAATCCGGCACCGCGGTTTATGATTACTTCGACACCGGCGTCATTTTCGAGAGGGGGGCGTTTCAGAACGCAATGGGAAGCCCGCTTTCCTTTTCAAACCTCATCAATTATTTCCACGGCAGAAATACTCTTGTTTACTCTATGGTAAGCCTTTTTATTCAGAAACAGGGCTACGACAGAAAAATGTGGGACTCTTCGGATTTTACAGAGGATAGTTATGCTTTCGGCCCGACTTATTACCTGAACACGGCAAAGGAAAACACAAGGGAAAAATTAACACGGATAATTAAATATATGTCTGCCCTGCCGGTCGATAAATGGATCATTGATCTCAGGGGCATGCCGGAAAACCTTGCCGCCGGATACAACATCTTTCTAAGGCAGAGGGGCGGAGGCAGGTTTATTTCGCTGACCGATCAGACCAATGCCGATGACGGGTCGATGTGCACCGGAGATTATTATTTTCTAAGGGAAAAGATATTCATAATGCCGGACCCGCACCTGAAAGAGCTGAAAACTTTTGCTCTTCATCCAGGCTGGATACAGTTTATTGACAGCTCCAGCCCCTCCGTAAATAATTATGCGGCCCTGTCATTTCTGCTCTCAAGGGGAAAGGATGTCGTAATTCCCTATGGTTTTTTAAATTCATACGGCGGGCAGGTTATCGCTTTTTTTTCCGGAAGTCCGTCTTCGGAATTCAATATACTTCCTCTCTCTGATGATAAGCTGATTATTTACAATAATGATAAAGTCGCCTCTTTCAATTTTTCTTCATCTTTTTCATTCTGGCAGACAGGAAGCGTCGTTAATAAAAAAGGTTTTTATAAAAGCATATTCGGCGGAGCAGTCATCGATAATAAAAATAACGTTATGGAGTTTTTCATGTTTCCCCAGTCCGCATCATTCTGGAGTATAAAATGATGTTCAGGTATTTCCTTCCTTTGATTTTACTCGGCGCTTTATGCTCATGTTCCCAGTATTACAAATTCGATGAACTCTACGACAAGGGAGAGTATATAAAGGCATATCATCTCCTTGACAATATCAGCGACAAGAATAATATTCATTACCAGAGAAGATTGTACAGGGTTGTTATCAAACTCTCGCTTGACGGCGATAAGGATTTTATCGGCACCCTCAGGTGTCTTACAAATCCGTCCGGCGACATAAGTTCTTATTATTTTTTCGGGGCGACCTATATTGTATTCCTCGACGCAAAAGAAACCCGCCAGTATCAGTCAGTCGTTTCAAATCTGCTCGATATGGACAATGTACCGGGCGAATTCCAGGTTTACGCATATAAAATCAGGGGTATATCTTATTATAAGCTCGGCAGTTATACGGAAGCTGTAAATGATCTTAACAGCAGTTATAAGATACTTCCCTATATGGACGACATATATTTTATAGGTAAATGCTACTACGGCCTCCAGGATTACAAGACATCCTATGATTATTTCAACAGGGTTGCTTACGGGACGCAGAGCCCGTTCCTCCGGAGCATGGCTGAATTTGAGATGGGAGAGATAGATTTTTACCAGACGAATTATACCGAGGCGCTCTCCAAGTATGTTGAATCGGTCAATTATTATTCGAAATACGCGGTCTGCACATACAAGATTGCAAAGTGCCTTGAAAAGCTTAAGTATAAACATTTATCCCCGAAATTTTATAAAACATCGCTCAGGATTACCAATGATTATGCCAATGCATGGTTTTTCCTGAATATTAATTGAAATAAGGTATATTATGCAGTCACGAAAGTACAACTATCTTCTTGCTGACGACGAACCTAACATCAGGAAAATCTTAAGCGATATGCTTGCCATACACCCCAATACCCAATCCGTTTTCACGGCAAAGGACGGTGAAAAGGCGCTGCAGATATACATGAATAATTCCATAGATATAGTTGTCACCGATGTGCTGATGCCCCAGATTTCAGGGCTTGAACTGATTAAAAAAATCAGGGAGATTAATCCTGAAGCCACGATAATGATCATTTCAGCTTCGAGCAACCTCGACATCGTCCGCGAAGCCCTGCGGAACGGGGCATATGATTATATAATAAAACCGTTTACGATCGACGATATAATGTTCTCGATAAACAGGATAATAGAGAGGCTGAAGCTTTTAGAAGAGAAAAAAAGCTATCTTACATCCCTTGAAAGGGAAATAGGGGATGTTTCGAAGCAGCTGAAAGCCTCTTTTGTAGATACACTGAAGGTTATTATAAACGCCCTCGAGGTCAAGGATAAAACCATAAAGATCCATTCTCAGAACGTAGCCGAATACTCGGTCAAACTTGCAAGGGTGATCGGGTTGCCGGGCGATGTGATCGATAATATCAAAACAGGCTCGATCCTCCATGATATCGGAAAAATCGGAACTCCCGACCATATTCTTTTGAAATCATCGCGACTCGACAGCGGTGAATATGAGATTATAAAAAGACACCCCGTGCTCGGCAGGCAGATAGTTGAACCTATGTTCGGGAAAAATGATGATATTATTAACATTATATATTATCATCATGAAAGATTCGACGGGCATGGTTATCCGGAAGGCATTGCCGGGGACAGAATACCCCTTGTAGGAAGGATTGCCGCGCTTGTCAACGCATATGACGCGATGATAAACATCAAGCCGTATGAAAAGGAAAAAACAAGGGATGAAGCGATAGCTGAAATTTCCCGGAATGCCGGCACGCAGTTCGATCCTGAATTAGCCGGGGAATTTTTAAAAATAATATGAAGAAACTTATGAATAAAAGACTATTTGTTATTATAGTTGTACTTTCAGGGCTTGTGATTTCCTGTTCGGAAACAAGCAGCAGGCATGAAGCCCCCGGGAAAACTCTCAAGGCGTCCGTTCTGCTTTTCGGCGTAGGCTATGACCAGGACAGGGCCCAGACGGACCTCAATTCCGTTTTTTACGCTTTCAGACAGGGTGTTATCTACCAGTTTAAAGGCGAAGAGCTGAAACTCAGGATGGATTATTCAAACAAAACCGCAGGGATTTCGATCGAGGATCTCACCTACGCGAGATTGAAAAAACCGATGGAAAACTTTTATATATATGAAATGCCTTATACGGGGATAATAAATTTGCGGGGGGGGGGCGGCAAAAAAATATCGACTCAGCTAACCATCAGGAAACCTTTCAGCTACCTGACAAGAATGGTTGCCATAGCCCTTATGAATGAGTTAGGCGCAAGCCATG
>Ga0181520_10008543_pt1 | contig 14467 bp, 10 predicted proteins | sample PEATcosm2014_Bin_29_FD_132451 | JGI IMG/M metagenome (GOLD analysis project Ga0181520, IMG submission 132451) | Peatland microbial communities from MTU Mesocosm Facility, Houghton, MI, USA - PEATcosm2014_Bin02_30_metaG | ecosystem: Environmental > Terrestrial > Soil > Wetlands > Peat | place... | reverse complement strand
CCTGATTGTAAAGATAGGATTACTGATACTTCGGCTCAGCTTAGTCTTTCAGAATTAATAAAACTGATAAACTCCTGTGATATCTTTATAACAAATGATACTGGGCCTATGCATATTGCTTTTTCATTAAATAAAACAACTATTGCGCTTTTTGGCCCATGCTCGCCTCATCAATATGGTTTAGCAGAAAATGCCGTTTGTTTTTATAAGAATGTTTACTGCAGCCCTTGCGTTCACGAATTTATTATTCCCCCATGCCATGGAAATAATGACTGTATGAAGCTTATCCGTGTTGATGAAGTAATGAATCTGTTCTCGGAGGTTTATAAAGGAAAAGAGGCTACTTTGAATACACCCGGAATAATTTACTCAATAAATGATAAACCCCTGGGCATAATTAAACGAAAAAAGGAATAATTCCTTTTTGCCAAAATAAAATGCCATTGTTTTGATTATGAATATAAAAAGGCATCGCCTCAAAAAGATTAGGGATGCCCTGCTTGGTTGTCCTGTCAGGGCTCGAACCTGAACTCTACTGAACCAAAATCAGTCGTGTTGCCAATTACACCACAGGACAGCTTCAATAATGGATGGCAAAATTAATAAATTAATTTGTCGGGCAAAATTATTTTACTCTTTGTTTAAGTCATTAGCCGGAAAAAGCGTTTAACAATATTTGGCAATTGATTCGGATTTTTTTTAATATCTTCGTCGCCTTACAAAAATAAAAATCATGAAGAATTACAAAACCATTAATACTGTTTTAGGTTGGCTGGTGGGCTTAACAGCGATTACCATCTTCTTTCTGACTTCTGAACCAACAGCAAGTTTCTGGGATTGCGGAGAATTTATTTCCTGCTCGTACAAACTGGAAGTCGGGCATCCTCCCGGCGCTCCTACTTTTCTGCTCCTGGGACGATTGATTTCATTGTTATCGTTTGGCGATGTCCACATGGTTGCAAGGCTGATCAACTTCCTTTCGAATACCGTGAGCGGACTGGCAGTAATGTTCCTTTTCTGGATCATTACCTATTTTGCTAAAAAGTTCTACACAAAAGATGGTGAAGAATTATCAAAGAGCAATATGTACGCTATTCTCGGAAGCGGACTGGTTGGCGCTATGGCATTTACATTTTGTGATTCATTCTGGTTTTCGGCAGTTGAAGGTATTGTATGGGCAATGGCATCATTCTTTACATCAGTTATTTTCTGGTGTGCTACCAAATGGGACAGGGAAACAAACCAACGCGACAGCTACCACTGGATCATTTTGATCGGATTACTGATAGGCTTATCCATAGGTGTTCACTTATTGAATTTACTGGCTATACCCGCAATAGGCTTTTTGTATTATTTCAAATATTACAAACCCTCATTTAAAGGGATAGTAATAGCTACCGTTGTTTCTATGGGAATAACAGGAGCAATATTCAGCATTATCATTCCACAGATTGTTGACCTGTTTGCTAAAACGGAGCTGCTGTTTGTAAACAGTTTCGGAATGCCTTTTAATTCAGGAACTTTGATACTTGCATTGTTGTTCGCAGCATTAATTGTTGGCGGAATCTTATATACTATTCAGGAAAATTTCAAACCTGTTTATAAAAACATTTTGCTAGTGCTGGCTGGTATATTCCTGCTGTTAATATTGATAGGAAGCACCGGAGTTGGAAGTTTCTTTATGAGGCTTATCATGGTAGGCTTGTTAATCACACTGTTCTATTTTATCCGAAACAAGAAAGCCGTTTTGAATACTCTTATCCTTACGTTCGCATTCATGCTGGTAGGTTATTCAACTTACATGATACTTGTTATTCGTGCTAATGCAGAAACTCCGTTAAACGAAAACTCTCCTAAAAATGCCATCGCTTTGTTATCATACCTTAACCGTGAACAATATGGCGACTGGCCTGTATTATACGGGCAATATTACAATGCTCCCGTTAACCCGCAAAACGAATGGAAAGACGGAAGTCCTATTTATTCAAGGGATGAGAAAAAAGGGAAATATATAATTGTTGACAAACGCGAGAAATCCATACCTACTTACGATCCACGTTTCTGCACTGTGTTTACAAGGATGTGGAGCAGCGATAACAGCCTTGGACATGAGGACGGGTATAAGAACTGGGGAGATATTAAAGGAACGCCTGTTTCGGTAACTGACCCGGAAACAGGAAAAGCAGAAACCATCCAGAGGCCTACCTTCGGGGAAAACCTTACCTATTTCTTCAGGTACCAGATAGGCCATATGTACCTGCGTTACTTTATGTGGAATTTCGTAGGCAGGCAGAATGAGATTCAGAATACTGACGGCAATCCCCTTGAAGGGAACTGGTACAGCGGTATCTCCGCTATTGATAAAATGAATTGCGGCCCGCAGGAAGACCTGCCTTATGATATGACATCGAATAAAGGTATGCATAAATTCTACTTCCTGCCTTTGATACTCGGCTTCCTTGGATTCTATTTCCAGTTGAATAAACGCTCCACCGATACGCTGGTGGTGGCTACTTTCTTTTTAATGACAGGCTTAGCAATCATTCTGTTCCTGAATCAATATCCTAATCAGCCGAGGGAAAGGGATTATTCTTACTCTGTTTCCATGATGGCGTTCTGTATCTGGATAGGTATCGGCGTTCTGGGTATTTACGAAATGGCTAAGAAATATATCACGCCTGTTATAGCCGCCATATTAACCACTGTTCTTTGCTTTTTCTGCGTTCCTTACGTGATGGGCAAGAATGGCTGGGCGGGACACGACCGTTCGAACAGATATACCATGGCTGATTTTGCTTCCGATTACCTGAATTCATGCGCCCCGAATGCCATACTGTTCACCAACGGCGATAACGACACTTTCCCCTTATGGTACGCACAGGAAGTGGAAGGTGTTCGCAGGGATGTGAGGGTTGTTAACTTAAGCCTCCTTAATACCGATTGGTACATCAATGCGATGAAGCGCAAAGCCTATGAATCAGACCCTGTTCCATTTTCAATGAACTGGAACCAGTATAAGGAAGGCACACGCGATTACGTGTATTTTGTTTCCGATACCTCGGTTTGCAAACCTAATAAGTATTATAACCTTAAACAACTGATGGATTTTGTGGAGAGCGATGACCCCCAGACAAAATTCCCTACTTCAAGGGGTAATGTGGAATATTTCCCCACAAAGAACCTGAGCATAGCGGTTGATAAAAATTTAGTAATAAGCAATGGTACAGTTCCAAAAGAACTCAGGGATTCCATTGTTCCTTCTGTTGACTGGACATGCAGCCGTTACGGCGTTCAGAAAGCCGACCTGATGATACTCGACCTGCTGGCAAACAATAACTGGAAACGCCCCGTGTATTTTGCTTCCACTTCAGGACCCAGCACTTATCTTGGTCTTGACAAATATTTATGGCTTGAAGGGCTTGCATACAGATTAATTCCTGTTAAGAACAACAGCCTCCAGAAAGGAGAAACAGGTACTGTTAATACCGATGTGATGAAGGAAAACATGATGAAGAAATTCAAATGGGGGAACATACAGGATACTTCACTATATATTGACGAAACCGTTTCGGGCATGGCGTTGAGCCTCCGCATGAGCTTTACACGACTTGCCAATTCGCTAACAGAAAAAGGAAGAAAAGAGGAAGCGATAAAGGTGCTTGATAAATGCCAGGAAACCTTCCCCGAGAAGAATGTGGTTTACAATTATTATGAATTCCTGGTGGGAGAAGCATATTATAACGCAGGCGCTATGGAGAAAGGAAATAAAGTAATGAACCGCCTGATTGAGCTGTATGAGCAGGACCTGAAGTATTATTTCTCATTTACCGGCACCAAAGCTTCGCAGATTGATTATCACAAGCAGCAGGCGTTGGGCATTATGCAGCGCATAGCGCAGGTTGCCCAATCGCATGAGCAGGAGACTTCTAAATGGGCTAAGACCGATGGCAGGCTTATACCGATAACAAGCCAGTTGGACTCTGTTGCCAAAAAAGCAAAAGGAGTGTTCGATAAATATTATTCAATGTACGCGAAATAAGAGATTTACACCTCTATAAAAAGCCGCATGAAGATGCGGCTTTTTTTATGCGATTATGTCACTGCAGAAATTATTGATAATTTTTTGACTAATCCCTACCTGTCCGTCAGGCAGGAAAAGAGCGCAGGGCAGGCAAATCAGCGAGGTCAGGGGCGGGGGGAAGTTATGATTTGCCTGGCTTTTTCTTTGTTACTTTCTTTTGAGCAATGCAAAAGAAAGTAAGAGTAATAATATTTTTTCTTTTATGTTCTTTTGTCTTGACACAAAAGAACCAAAAAGTCAAGGAAAATTTAAAAGCCCCGCGATGGTCGTTTATCGCACTCGCTCACGCTATCCGGGCTACGACCATCCCATCCGTCATCACACAGAAAGCCGCCCCACCAAATTTTCCTTTGCCTTCCCGCTTTCAAATCAGCAGTCAGAAAACGAAATTTCTTACAATATCGGCGTAGTAAAAGCCACACTCCACTAAGTTTCTTTTACCCCTTCGCTACCGCACAACCTTACGCCCTTCCCCTATTAATAGGGGAAGGGGAGGGTTAGGGTACAAAAACAAACTGCCTACAATATCGGCGTTGTAAAAGCCACGCTCCACGGGCCATCCAGGGTAGGGTGTTTGCTTTTTGCCCAGCGGAAAAAGATAACCGCTTCTTTTAAAGGAGTTGCCGAACCTGCAGCGATAGCTGTTAAATTAGCCGTAATGGCAGAGGTGAGCAGCTTGAAATTCGATTTTGACGAATAATCTTTTGTCAGCCTCGCATCGTCGGGTGATACGGGCAGACCTGTAGCTGTGGAGTAAAACACGCCAATGGCATATTCCAGTTCATCATACCCTTCAGGCTTATGCGGGCGACCGCTTTGCTTTTTTTCGCAATATGCTTTAATATGCAGCATACCGCCGCCTATGGGCTTTATTTCAGGATAAACCAATTCCTCGGTAATAATGGTTTTATCCGCTATTTTGGTTTTAGTCATAGGATGAGCTCCTGTAGCAGGCTCTGCATACACTTCGGGAATGTTAAAATTGCTGCAATTGAGCGAAGTTAAGCCGGCAGTGGCTTTTACCTTTAATATCAGCTTATTTGTTTTGTCGTAAGCTATGGTACTTTTAATGATATTCCTCAAGTCGTTCTTAATATCGGTGGTATAAGTCCCTTTTTTATTAAGATAAGAAGGATAGAGCAAATTCCAGGAGGTTTGCTGCCCCTGCCAGAATGACAAATTCGCTGCTGTCCAGCCGAACTGTAAATATTTTTGAGGAACACCTGTAATGAGGTAAGGTGTTGTTACATTAATAAAGGTATTGTAACCTTTTATACTTCTTGGAATGTTAGTTGAGCCTGGCATAATGATTGGGTTTTAAAGTTAAATGAATATGTTTATTATTTTTTCGTTGTTAATCGGGTTTTTCATGATGTGACGTTGGCTTATCGCGGCGTGAAGCTGGCTTATCACAGCGTGACGTTGGCTTATCACGGTGAGAAGGGAGCTAATCATGACGAGACGTTGGCTTATCATGATGAGAAGGTGGCTTATCATGGCGTGACGTTGGCTTATCATGATGAGAAGGTGGCTTATCATGGCGTGACGTTGGCTTATCACGGCGATAAACTTAGCTTCCACAGCAACAATTAATGATTTTGTTCCGATAACTTTCATCGTTGCGATGTTTCTTTTAACTTTCCCTATGTTCACTTTCTGTATCATGACGATCTTTGAAATTCTGATAACTGTTTTTTTAAGCAACAAATTACGATACAAAGATAGCGTTGCAGGGTGCAAAAACTATGCACTGTAGTGCGTATTTTCTGCACTTGAGTGCAGAATTTTTGCAACGGAAAGTGATGAGGTAAGATAAAAGAGGAGTTATTCCTTTGAGTTAATCATTATTCCTGAAGGAATCTTTTATCTCGAAACTGCCGGGCTGGTCGTAGATATACGATAGTATGCCCCTGTCGAAAACAATATGAACCCCGTATTTGCCCACTCTTTCACGGAGTTCGTCAATTGCATTGAAAAGGGTCCGCCTCGACATGCACATTTTAGAAGCAAATTCGCAGGGCGAGCCTGTGCAGCGGTTTTCAATAAGCTTGTTCATTTTCTGCAAGCGGTTGAAATATGACTCGAAACTTTTCATGGCGTTTAGTATTAGTTAAGACAAATTGCATTTATTTACAACTCGAACGTATTATTTCAGTATTTATTGTATCTTTGAATGTTTATTTATTAAAACACCAAAAATTAAACCAAAATAAATTGAGTTATGAAAAAGTTAATTATTATCGCAATGCTCGCCATTATTGGCTTGAGCTTGCATGCACAAACTGCTTATATCCTGAATGCAGGTGATAATAGCGTAACAGTTATTAATGTTGCAACAAATACAATTGTGACTACAATTACAGGATTCTCTAATCCTCAGGCTGTATCTGTAAGCCCTGATGGAAGCAAAGTATATGTTGCGGATTATCATACTGATTCGGTAAGTGTAATAAGCACATCTGCCAATACTGTTATAGCGAAATTCCCTGCTGGCATTTATCCTAATGGTGTAGCTGTTAGCCCCGATGGAAATACTGTATATGTTACGAATGCCGGTGATAGTTCGGTTAGTGTAATAAATAGTGCTGCTGATACAGTTTTAGCTACAATTTTTGTAGGAAATTCACCTCGGGGCATATCTGCTAGCCCCGATGGAAGCAAGATATATGTTGCGAATTTTAATTCAAATACTGTAAGTGTAATAAATGCTGTGGCTGATTCTATTTCGGCTACAATCCCTGTTGGTAACTATCCATGCGGTGTTTCCGTTAGTCCCGATGGAAGTAAAGTATATGTTACTAATCAGGGTTCTCAGTCTGTAAGTGTAATAAACACTGCTGCAGATACTGTTTCAGCAACAATTACGGTTGGTAATAGTCCTTGGGGTGTCTCTGTTAGCCCCGACGGTAGTAAGGTATATGTTGCGAATTTTACTTCTAGCACAGTAAGTGTAATAAATAGTGTTAACAATACAGTTACAGCTACAATTTTGTTACCGACTGATTCTTATCCTTTAGGTGTATCTGTAAGCCCTGACGGAAGTAAGGTATATATTGCAAATGGCAGTACAGGTGGGACAGTAAGTGTAATAAATGGCGTCACGAATGCCATTACGACTACAATTCCGGTTGGTATGGAACCCGTAACATTTGGGAATTTTATTTCTACTTATACACAGCCTACGCTGCCTGTTAACATTTCAGCATCGGCAAATCTTATTTGTTCAGGTACTTCCATAACATTGACTGTAGGCGGGGCAAACACTTATTTGTGGAGTGATAGTCTAGGAACATCAGACACTTTACTAGTTTCTCCAACTGTTACCACTACCTACACAGTTACTGGTACAACTGAGGGAGAAACAGGTACTGCAAGTATTACAATTAATGTGGTAACGCCTGTTGTGCCTAACATTTGCATGGTTACTACTGATAGTTCCTCCTTTTATAATTACAATGTGGTTTACTGGGATAAAACACCCTACACCAATGTTGACAGCTTTATTGTGTACAGGAAGGATGTGGTTTCTTCTACTTACTTGCGCATAGGTGCAGTAAGTGCAAATGCTTTGAGTGAATTTACAGATACTTCATTCAGCATAGGCGGTCCTAATGGAGGCAATCCGCGCTATTCAAGCTGGTTTTATAAGCTGGCCATACGTGATACATGCGGTAACATTGGTAACATGAGCCCTTATCATCAGTCAATGTTCGTACAGCAAAGTGGTTCTAACTTTTCGTGGAATGCCTATGGTGTTGAATCAGGGCAAACTAACCCTGTTACAGGATACTCATTCTTAAGGGACGATAATAACACCGGAAATTGGCATGTGCTTGTAAACACAGGAGGACTTTCCACCACCGACCCCGACTATGCAACTTATCCCAACGGCAACTGGCGCATAGATGCTTTGGGTTTTGATTGCGCACCAACAATGAGGTTGTCCGGTATGGGTTCATTTATTAAATCCCACAGTAATACAATCAAGCCCGTACCCATGGGAATAGAACAGCATTCATTAAACAATGAACAGATAATGATTTATCCTAACCCCGCTAATGAGGAAATAAAAGTAATCAGTGAACAGCCAACAGTGAACAGTGTTGAGATATATAATTTGCTTGGCGAAAAGATATATAGTACACTGATTACTGAAAACCGCTCGGCGATTACCATTAACATAGCTACTTTCTCAAAAGGAGTTTATTTCGTGAAAGTTAATACGGCAAAAGGTATGGATGTGAAGAAGATTGTGAAAGAATAGTGAGTCAGGAGTAGTGAGTCAGGAGCAGGATGCAGTTAACAACATTGAACTTTAAACTTTGAACATTAAACAAATAAAACCATGAAAAAACAACTGTTCTTAATCTCATTGCTCCCCATGATTGGCTTGAGCTTCATTCTGACAGTAAGTAATGTAAATGCACAGGCTTCCGACTGGCTCTGGGCGAAAAGCATGGGTGGAAATAAATATGATAATGCAGTAGCTGTTGGAACCGATGTAAAAGGCAATGCCTATGTTGCCGGTTATTATGGAAGCGATACCATTTACTTTGGCTCGTCTTTTTTAACCAATCCGGGGGGTGATAATGTCTTTTTGGCTAAGTACAATACTGGCGGGAATTTATTATGGGCTAAGAAACCCAATGGGACAGGCGGTTATAATAAGGCAACTTGCCTTGCAGTGGATGCTTCAGGCAACAGCTTTATGGCGGGAAATTTTACCAGCGAAACCATCTCCTTTGGATCTGATACTCTAATCAATGCTTCAGGCGAAGGCACCGAATCTTTATTTCTTGTAAAATATGATTCCAGCGGAAATGCGCTTTGGGCAGTAACTGAAGGAGTAAGTGCAGGTGGTGCAAGCGTGATGTTCGATGTTTCGGCAACATCGGTTGCCGTGGATAACAAGGACAATACTTATGTTACGGGAACATTCCTGAGCCATACCCTTGTCCTCGGCACAACTACCCTGGTAAATGATGACAGTACGCATAATACTACCGATGTGTTTATTGTGAAATATAATAGTATAGGCCAGGTGCAGTGGGCTAAAAGCGCCAACGGAACAGCCAATGATTATTCGGCTTCCATAGCAGTAAATGTTCCTTTAAATACAATCTGCATGGCAGGATATTTTCAAAGCCCTACGATTACTTTTGGATCAACCACATTAACCAATGCGGGGACAGAGAATCTGTTTCTTGCAAAATATGATACGCTTGGCAATTTGACGTGGGCAAAAAGCGTAGGCTGCAACATGGATGATGTTGGCAATGGTGTAGCATTGGATGCCTCAGGGAGTATTTATCTGACCGGGGATTTTAATAGCCCCACTATCGTCTTTGACACCACAACTTTAACAAATGTCGGAGATTTTAATATTTTCCTTGCAAAATTTAATTCAAGTGGAACAGTGTTATGGGCAAAAGGCGCAGGCGGCAACATGGTTGATGTTAGCAATACTGTAGCAGTGGATGCTTCGGGCAATCCTTATATTGCAGGAGCTTTTCAAGGCATTAATATCCAATTTGGTTCTTCTATTTTTGTCAATACGGATCCGGGCAATTATGACGTCTTTCTTGCAAAATACGATAACAATGGGAATGTTCTCTGTGCCGCCAGAGCAGCAGGGACATATGATGACGTGGCGAGTTCCATTGCCGTGGATGGCTCAGGGAATAGTTATATTGTAGGATATTTTTACAGTCCTAGTCTGCTATTTGGCTCCACTACCTTGACAAATGCTGATAATGTTGCAAATAATACCTCGGATGGATTTTTGGCTAAATTAAGCGCAAATACTGGAATAAATGAGTTATCAGAGATATCAAACATTTCAGTATTTCCAAATCCTGCAAACGATATTATCACAATTGAAAACACAGCCTTTACCAAAGATGAAACAATTTCCATTTATGATATACAGGGGCAACTGCTATTGCAGCAAACTATGCTTCAGGCTAAAACCAATATTGATATTTCAGCTTTCTCAAAAGGCATTTATTTCGTGAAAGTTAAAACCGCAAACGGAATGGATGTGAAGAAGATTGTGAAAGAATAGTGAGTCCTGAGTAGTGAGTTAGGAGTATAATATTGAAATAGCAAAACTCCCGACTCCGAACTCAAAACTCCCAACTAAACAGTGAAGAAGATTGTGAAAGAGTAGTGAGTTAGGAGTGCGGAGTCAGGAGTAAAATAGCGAAATAGGAAAACCCCCGTCTCCCAACTCATAACTCCCTACTATACTATTTGGAAGGTTGTTAAGGAATAGAAAGCAACAAACAGATTACAAAAAGCGGAAATCATTTTTCCGCTTTTTTTATATATTCGCAATTCCAATTTCTAACGCATTATGAAAGATTTTAATAAACTTAACACTATCATAGGCTGGCTTGTTGGCATAGCCGCCTGCACCATATTTTTCCTAACTTCCGAATCAACAGCCAGCTTCTGGGATTGCGGTGAATTTATTTCCTGTTCATATAAACTGGAAGTAGGCCATCCCCCGGGCGCACCCACTTTCCTGCTGCTGGGAAGACTTATCTCTCTTTTGTCGTTTGGAAACACGGCTATGGTCGCGCCCCTGATAAACCATCTTTGTGGAATTTGCAGCGGATTTTCTGTAATGTTCTGTTTTTGGATAATCACTTACATGGCAAGGAAATTCTTTATTACCGGTATGGGAGAAGAATCAGATAAAGGCAATATATATGCTGTGTTCGGTGCAGGGATCGTGGGGGCTATGGCATATACTTTTTGCGATTCGTTATGGTTCTCCGCCGTCGAAAGCATAGTGTGGGCAATGTCATCATTCTTTACTTTGGCTATATTCTGGTGTGCAACCAAATGGGACAGGGAAACCAACCTGCGCGACAGCTTCCACTGGATAATATTGATCGGCTTCCTTATCGGTTTATCCATAGGCGTTCATTTATTGAACCTGCTGGCTATACCCGCTATGGGCTTTCTGTTTTACTTTAAATATTACAAACCCTCATTCAAAGGGATAGTGATCGCTTCCCTGATTTCGCTGGGAATTACTGGAGCCATATTCAGCATTATTATCCCTAAGGTTGTTGACCTGTTTGCTAAAACCGAGTTGTTTTTTGTGAACACGCTTGGAATGCCATTTAATTCGGGAAGCTTATTCCTTGCGCTTTTATTTATTGCCTTAATTGCCGGAGGGATATTTTATACCATCAGGCCTAATTTAAAACCCGCGCACAGAAACTTATTGTTCGTATTGTCAGCCATATTCCTTTTGTTAATACTCATTGGCAGCACGGGCATCGGCAGCTTTATTATGAGGCTGATAATGGCAGGGCTTTTAATAACGCTGTTCTATTTTATCAGGAATAAAAAGGCGGTGATGAACACCCTTATCCTTACGTTTGCGTTTATGCTGATAGGGTATTCGACCTATTTAATTCTTATAATTCGTGCTAATGCCGAAACACCTTTAAATGAGAATAAGCCCAAGAATGCTATTGCTTTATTATCGTATCTGAACAGGGAGCAGTATGGCGACTGGCCTGTGTTGTACGGGCAATATTACAATTCGCCGCTCGACAGCAAGCAACCTTATACCGATGGCACGCCCTATTATTCGAGGGACGACAAAGCCGGCAAATACGTTATCACCGACGACCGCAAAGGCTCTGTTCCAAACTTTGATTCAAGGTTCTGCACTTTGTTTCCAAGAATGTGGAAAGCCGAGAAAGCGGGTTTGTATAAGGATTGGGTGGATATTAAAGGCACATCTATTTCTGTCCCATCCCAAAATGGAGAACCAACGGTTATTAATAAACCAACCTTTTCGGAGAACCTTGCTTTCTTCTGGCGATACCAGTTCGGCTTCATGTATTGGCGCTATTTCTTCTGGAACTTTATTGGCAGGCAAAATGATGTGCAGGGCTATGGCAAACCCATCAATGGCAACTGGATAAGCGGGATTGACGCTATTGATAAATCGCTTGTCGGACCGGTGGATCTGTTGCCGGATAACATGAAAAACAAAGGGACTACACACTTTTACTTTCTTCCTTTATTGCTGGGGCTGATTGGAATGTTCTATCATTTCAGGCACAGGTACCAGGACGGGTTGGTTGTTTTACTCTTCTTTTTCATGACAGGATTGGCAATAATTCTATACCTTAACCAGGGACCGGCAGAGCCAAGGGAAAGGGATTATGCTTATGCCGGTTCTATGATGGCTTTCTGCATCTGGATAGGTATGGGTGTTATAGCGATTTTTAACCAGTTGAAAGCAAGAATAAAGCCAGTATTGGCGGCAATCATTGTAACTATTGCATGTTTCGCAGCAGTTCCTTATGTAATGGGCAAGAACGGATGGCAGGGACATGATCGTTCCGGCAGATACACTATGTTTGCCGTAGCTACCGATTACCTTAACTCCTGCGCCCCGAATGCAATATTGTTCACAAATGGCGATAACGACACTTTCCCTTTATGGTATGCTCAGGAAGTTATGGGGGTCAGAAGAGATGTAAGGGTGGTGAATCTTAGCCTTCTCAATACCGATTCTTATATTTATGCTATGACAAGGAAGGCGTATGAGTCGGATCCTCTTCCAATATCCATGGCATGGAATCAGTATAAGAACGGGACTCGCGACGCGGTCTACATTTATGATAATGAAAACGTGAAAGGCCCTGTTGAACTAAAACAACTGATGAATTTTGCTTTAAGCGATGATCCTTCAACCAAGGTTACAGTTTCTTCGGGGAAAAAGATTGATTATTTTCCTACTCATAATGTGAAACTTACGGTAGACAAGAAAGCTGTTCTTGCAAGCGGAACAGTTCCTCCCGAAAAAGCCGATTCCATAGTTGATGTAATGGATTGGAGATTGAAAGGATACGGAGTTCAAAAGAACGACCTCACATTGCTTGATATTCTTGCAAATAACAACTGGAAACGCCCGATTTATTTTTCCATTACTACCGGCGACGAAGCTTATATAGGCTTGCAAAAATATTTTCAGCAGGAAGGGCTTGCTTTCCGCCTTGTTCCTCTTAAGTCACATAGCTTCGATGGACAAACAGGCGAAGTATGTTCTAAGGTTATGTATGATAATGTGATGAACAAGTACCTATGGGGAAATATGCAGGATTCAACCGTGTATCTTGATGAGACCAATATGCGCATGACAATGAATTTCCGCAATCTTTTTGCAAGGCTTGCCAACCAGCTTGTTATTGAAGGTAAAAAGGATTCTGCCATCAAGGTTCTTGATAAGTGTATGTCTGTAATGCCCGAATCTTCGGTTCCCTTCAATTACTTTGTTCTGTCGATTGCCGAAGCATATTACCAGGCAGGAGCTACTGCTAAAGCCAATAAGTTAATGGAACGCCTTATCGAATTGTACAGGCAGAACTTTGAGTATTTATTTGCCTTTTCCGGAAGCATGTCTGCCGATGTAGACGACCAAAAGGATATGGCGCTTCGTGTTATGAACAGGATTACTATGGTAACCAGCGAGTTCAAGCAGGATGAATTGTCGAAAAAAGCGAAAGGGATATTTGATAACTATTATGGCATACAAACTGAAAGCCAAAAGGAAAACCCAGCCGCTCTAAAGAAAAGAAGAATAAAGTAATATTGGTTATTAAAGTTCCTAAGCCATGTATCTGTTTTCAACTCCCAGAATTATAAGGAAAGTTCATAAAAGAGATCTTACCTGGGAGCTGCCTAACGATGACAATAACATCTATATTACTTTCGATGATGGACCTAACCCCGAAACAACACCATTTATTCTCAATGAGTTAAATAAATATTCGGCAAAGGCTACTTTCTTTTGCCTGGGAAAGAATATTGAAGCAAATCCCTCATTGTATGATTCTATTCTGCAAAATGGACATAGTGTTGGTAATCATACTTTCAGTCATTATAACGGATGGAAAACCAACACACTGAAGTATCTTGAAGATGTTGAAAATTGCAACCGGATGGTAAGATCTCCTTTGTTCCGCCCTCCCTACGGCAAACTGAAACATGCTCAATTAAGAGAATTAAAACACAGATATTCAGTAATTATGTGGAGCAGTTTAAGTGGAGATTTCGATATTGAACTCGATAAGGATAAATGCCTTGATTCTCTTCTAAATAACCCGAAAAGCGGAGATATTGTTGTTTTCCATGATAGCATTAAGGCAAAAGCAAAAGTTCAGTATGTTTTACCCCTTTATCTTGCTTACCTGCTTAAAAACAATTTCACAGCACTCGCTATTCCGATGACATCGTTTCAAAATCAGCCACAAATTAACTGTAAGATTAAAATATAAGTGAGGTAAACAAGAAATTATAACTTGTCAATTTTATTGTAATTTTACACTCCAAATCTTATAACATGAATAGTAT
>Ga0181520_10008542_pt1 | contig 14467 bp, 11 predicted proteins | sample PEATcosm2014_Bin_29_FD_132451 | JGI IMG/M metagenome (GOLD analysis project Ga0181520, IMG submission 132451) | Peatland microbial communities from MTU Mesocosm Facility, Houghton, MI, USA - PEATcosm2014_Bin02_30_metaG | ecosystem: Environmental > Terrestrial > Soil > Wetlands > Peat | place... | reverse complement strand
CTCGGACAACTGTGTGGTGGTCTGCTCGATCGAGAACCTCGACCCCATGGGTGTTCACACGGGCGATTCGATCACAGTCGCGCCGGCGCAGACTCTTTCGGACGTCGAGTTCCAGGCCATGCGTGACGACGCCTTCGCTTGCATGAGACGCGTCGGGGTGGAATCGGGTGGATCCAACATCCAGTTCGCCGTCGACCCGGCAAGCGGTCGCCGCCTTGTCATCGAGATGAATCCGCGTGTTTCGCGTTCGTCCGCGTTGGCGTCCAAGGCGACGGGGTTCCCGATAGCCAAGATCGCGGCACGCTTGGCGGTGGGCTACACGCTCGACGAGATCTCCAACGACATCACGGGCGCCACTCTCGCGAGCTTCGAGCCCACCATCGACTACGTGGTGACGAAGGTGCCGCGTTGGGCATTCGAGAAGCTCCCCGGGAGCGTGGACCGTCTCGGAACACGCATGCAGTCGGTCGGAGAGGTGATGGCCATCGGCCGCACCTTCCCAGAGTCCTTGCAGAAGGCGCTTCGCTCGCTGGAGCAGGGCCGGGCAGGTTTGAACGCGGACCCGGCAGAGACCGCATACGAACATCTCGATGACGACGCTCTCATTGCCAAAGCGTGCGAGCCGACCCCAGAGCGCGTCTTTCACATCGAAGCGGCGCTCAGGCGGGGCTCGACGCCCGAAGCCCTTGCGAGGGTCACCGGCGTCGACCAGTGGTTCGTCGACCAGCTGCAGCGCGTGACCCGTGGTCGTCAGCGGCTTGAAGCTTCGGCGCGTGCCGGCAAGCACATCTGGGATCTCGACCGCCGGACATGGAGAGAGGCGAAACGTCTCGGGTTCTCGGACGCGCAAGTGGCCTACCTGTTCGGTGAAACTGCTTCGCGCTCGAGCGGCCATGGTCTGGCGGAGGAGTCGGCGGTGCGCGCGGCGCGGCTAAAGGCGGGGGTGCGGCCAACGTTCAAGACCGTCGACACCTGCAGCGCGGAGTTCGCGGCACAGACTCCTTACCACTACGCCACCTACGAGGACGAGGACGAGGTGCGCCAGAGCGACCGCCCCAGCATCGTCATCCTTGGGTCCGGGCCGAATCGCATCGGTCAGGGGATCGAGTTCGACTACTGCTGTGTGCACGCGTCGATGGCACTGCGCGAAGCGGGCTACGAGACCGTGATGGTCAACTGCAATCCCGAGACAGTCTCGACCGACTACGACACGTCGGATCGCCTGTACTTCGAACCGCTCACCGAGGAGGACGTGGCGAACGTGATCGACTCGGAGCGCCTAGCGGGGCGAAGCGCTTCCAAGACGACTTCCGCCCCCCTCGCCGGTGTGATCGTGTCGTTGGGGGGACAGACTCCGCTCAAGCTGGCCCATGGTCTGGACCCGAGTCTCGTACTCGGCACCCCTCCGGCGTCGATCGACCTTGCGGAGGATCGCGAGCGGTGGAACGCGCTCTGCCAGCGTCTCGGGATTCCCCAGCCGCCAGGCGGCACGGCATTGACAGCGGCCGAGGCGCGGGCCGTGGCCGCGAACGTCGGGTACCCGGTACTCGTAAGGCCGAGCTATGTGCTCGGCGGCCGGGCCATGGAGATCGTCTACGACGACGAGCGTCTCTCACAGGTGCTGCTCAGGCTCTCCGGCGTCTTGAGGAGCGAGGGAGGCGTATCGACGCAACGGCCCGTTCTGGTGGACCGGTTTCTCGAGGACGCCATAGAAGTGGACGTCGACGCCGTGCGCGACCGTTCAGGCGCGGTGCTGGTGGCGGGCGTCATGGAGCACATAGAGGAGGCAGGTGTCCATTCGGGCGACTCGGCCTGTGCTTTGCCGCCCCAGACCCTTCCAGACGATGTGATCGCTAGTCTCGAAGGCCACACCCGCGCCATCGCCGAATCTCTCGGCGTGATCGGCCTGTTGAACGTCCAGTTCGCGGTGAAGGACGGAGTGGGGTACGTGATCGAGGCGAATCCGCGCGCGAGTCGCACGGTTCCGTTCGTGTCGAAGGCGACAGGCATCCCTCTTGCCAAGGTGGCCGCGCGCCTCATGGTGGGAGCCACCCTGGCGCAACTCAGGGGCGAACAGATGTTGCGTCCTCCCGTTCTGGGAAGGTGGGTGAGTGTCAAGGAAGCCGTTCTTCCCTTCAGCCGGTTTCCTGGAGTCGACATCTTGTTGGGTCCCGAGATGCGCTCGACAGGTGAGGTCATGGGGATCGGCACCACATTCGGGTTGGCTTTTGCCAAGAGCCAGATCGCCGCGGGCAACCGCTTGCCGTCGGAAGGCACCGTCCTTTTGTCATTGGCCGACCGGGACAAACCAGCGGGGCTCGAGGCCGCACGCGCCTTTGCTGAGCTGGGTTTTGAGCTTGTGGCGACATCTGGGACAGCGGCGTTCATGGAGTCAAAGGGCCTGCCCATCGGGACAGTCGTGGGACGCGTCGACGAGATCGGCGCGGCGAACGCCGTCGAGCTGATCTCCTCAGGTCGTGTCCAGCTCGTGGTCAACACCCCGCGAGGTAGAGGCTCGCGAGCCGACGGCGTGCGGATCCGCGCCGCGGCTCTGTTGCATCAGGTGCCGTGCCTGACCACGGTGGCCGCTGCCCGCGCGGCGGCAGCTGGAATAGAGGACTCGAGGCGACACGGCATGTCCGTGGTCAGCTTGCAGGAGCTTCACCACCAGGCGGCCCGGTGAGGGTCCGCGCTATCGCCGCCCGGCTGAGCTGAAGAGCGTGGGTGGGGTCGACGACCGTGCGGCGTGTCGGTTCTGCGCGGTCATTATTGCCTCCGATCGTTTCCTCCCCGATACGGTCCCGCGCCGTCGAGTTCGCTGTTCGGATCCCGCGCCAGGGAAGAGCTCCTCGGGCTCCCAAGTGAGGTCGTGTCAGTCGGAGCTGCGGCCCGCGGCCAAGCCCGCGTGGTCAGGTCGATTGGCTCGCGGACTGTGACGAGTTGCCGAGGCCTCGACAAGACGTCCTGTCCTTGCCAAGATACGCGTGGTCCAAGAAGAGGGGGGATCCGATGTCTGCTGACGGCCAAGTATTGATAGACACCCGCGACATGGTCGCGGTGCACGACGCCTTCAAACGCGCGCTGGGGGACGCCCCCAGCCAGCTTGCTCTGGTGGATGACGGTGACACGCTGCGCGCTGGGCGCGTTGTCGACTACCTCGCCGAGCTGCTGTGGTTGCTGCACGCTCACCACGATGCCGAGGACGAGCTCTTGTACCCCATTCTTTCGGAGCGTGTCCCAGAGGAGCGAGAGCTGTTCTCCCGGATGGACGCTCAGCATGCTTCCTTGTCCACGAGCATCCGGGCGGTCGAGAGCGCAGCGGACCGGTTCAAGACGTCGGGATCGATCGTGGATGGCCGGGATTGCGCGGACGCGTGCGATTTGCTTCGCGGCGCGCTGGGGGAACACTTGGACGAAGAAGAGAAGGAGGTCTTGCCGATCGCCGCGCAGTGTGTGACTCCGGTCGAGTGGGGGGCGTTGCCCGCACACGCCATCTCGCATTATCACGGCACGCGGATCTGGCTGCCCTTTGGGCTCGTGCTCGAGGCGATGCCCGACGACGTGCGCGAGGACCTGCTCGCGCACGTGCCGCCACCGGTGTCTCAGATGTGGTTCGGCGGTGGATCAACGGCGTTCGCGAACGAGATGGCGTTTGTTCGAGAGGCGTGACCTGATCGAGAACGGGTGACGCTGCCGTGGCGACCAGCGTCGGAGCTGACGACCGTCACACCGACTCCTTCCTGGCCGCCGCCTGTCTTCGGTGCGCCGCACCCTCCCGACCGACCGCCGCGTCCCAACCGGGTGCCCTGGATCGCCGAGATCTGCGTTATCCCCTAGTTGTCCTCTAGAAAGCCACAATCCCGTTTGCTTAAGATTGTGCCTCGAGACGTAGTGGGAGCGGCCCCGCACGAACGGAAAACGTTCCCACCAGCGCAGCCAGCGGGCGGCCCGTGTTCCGCGTGGACCACCCGCTGGCTGTGGTTCGTGACCGGCTCGGCGCTGAGTTTCCCTTGGCCTTCGACCGTGCCCGGAGGCCGGCGAACAGGAGTCTCAGACAGTTCGGGCACTCCCCGCGCGCGGGCGCCACTGTTGCCCGCGAACACAGCAGGCGTCACTGTGGTGGCAATCCCACGGCTAGGTGATCAGTTGCGACCTGGGCTGCGAGATTGTGCGTTTGTGCCCCCGAGCATGCCCTCAGTTCGGATCGACTGCACGAAAGGTCCTCCATGGTCAGCGTCGTCCGGTACCACGAGATCTCCGAGTCGTCCCATCGGATCATGAATCCGTTCTCTGCCGAGAAGTTGCTGCTGCTTGGCAGTATCTGCCGCGCTGGGAAGGGCACACGAATTCTCGACCTCGCCTGCGGAAAGGGCGAGATGCTCTGCCTGTTCGCAAAGGAATACATGGTTTCCGGCGTGGGCATCGACCTTCACGAGCCTTTTCTTACCGCCGCCAGAGAGCGGGCTTCCGAGCTCAAGGTGGAGCGAGCTGTCACTTTCATCCAAGGTGACGCCGGTGACCCCCCGGATCTCGGTCAACCCTTCGACGTCGTTAGCTGCATCGGGGCCACCTGGATCGCTGGCGGACTGTCCGGCACCATCGCGTTGATGAGGCGATTGGTCGTGGCTGGTGGCTGGCTCCTGGTCGGGGAGGTCTACTGGTCCGCGCCGCCCCCTGTTCGGCTTCGGCACAAGCACGAGGCAGGACAAGAGTTCGCCGACCTGGCGGGGACCCTGGATCGCTTCAAGGAGGCAGGCGTAGACCTTGTCGAGATGGTTCTCGCCAGCAGCGAGGACTGGGACCGCTACGCGGCCAGCCAATGGCTCAATGTCTCCGACTGGCTTGCCGCCAACCCTGACGATGCGGAGGCGCCAGAGGTCCTCGAGGAGCGCAACATCTCCAGACGGGAGTACCTCGCTGACGAGCGCGGCTGCATGGGCTGGGGCGTCTTCGTTCTTCGTGCGCAGGATGAGGGTCTTGCACTCAAGGGGCAGATGAGTCACAGCGCGCTCTCCGACGGGCAGTAGAGCCCGGTGCGGACTGCTCAGCGAGCATTACCCGTTACACCACGACCGTGGACGTGAACTGGACGCGAACCAAAGGCGCCGTCATTTCCACCGGAAGTGAACGAATACTCGCCCGAAATTGCGCGAGTCCTTCTCCACACGGTGGTACTGCGCCTTGATCTCCTCTTGATCGAGGAAACGGAGCACTCGTTTTTTCAGCTGACCCGATCCCTTCCCAGGGATGATCTCCACCACACTCGCCTTGACCCTCACTGCTTCTTCGATGATCTCAACAAGGGCGCGGTCGATGTCATGCCCGCGGTTGTAGACGTCGTGGAGGTCGAGTTTGAGCTTCACGGGGTCAGCCTCCCGGCCGGATCGGGGCGGCACTGCACGGCGCCCGAGCGGAACTCATCGAACAGCCTCGGGGCTGGTTCGCACAAGAGGACGTTAGAGGTTTCCTAACAAGAGCCACCGGCGTCATGAGCTTCCAGGTCACGAAAACTCGCTGTGGGGCTACTTAGATACAGCACTGGCGAAAGACCCCGCGGAGTCGTGGAGGTCGACTAGCCATCCGCGGTGAGCTTGCGCCGGCGTTTGGTTCCGAAGGCATTCCGTAGCGCGGCCCTGAGCTGTTCTCCGGACAGCTCGCCCAGGGCGGCGACAAGATCGGGGTCGTCGATCGTGGTTGTCAGTTCACCGAGCTTGATCTCGACGGTTCGCGGTCGGGGCGGAGCATCGCTCGTCTCGCTGACGGGGATCTGAGCCAGCTGGGCCTCGACTGACTGTGCATCTACGCCGAGGTTCCCGAGCGCCTTGGTCCCTTGGCTGGCGTCGTCGCCGAGAATGGCAAGAAGCACGTGCCCGGTCGTCATCGGTTCTGAGCGCGCAAGCTCGCGCGCCCGCCACATGGCCCCAATGACTGCGGGCGACCGCTGCGACTCCGACGAGAGACCGCTCGGGATGACTTCGAGCACTCGCCTGCGTACCTCGACCCCACTCGTCCCGAGGACCTGCATCACAACGCCATCGTCGGCGACGCGCAGCACTCCGAGCGCTAGGTGTTCGGTCCCGATGTAGTTGTGGCCGAGACGGAGCGCCTCGCGTAGCGACATCTCGAGCGCCTTTTTTGCCTGCGGACTGAAAGGCACCTTTGCTCCCTGGGTGCCCGTCTTGGCTTGCACGGCGTTGCTGGCCACTTTGCGGCGGGCTTGCTCGACACTCACCCCCAGCTCACCGAGGGCCTTGGCGGCGAGACCGTCGCCCTGCATGAGACCGAGGAGGAGGTGCTCGGGCCGGATGAAGCTGTCGTTGAGGTTGCGGGCCTCTTCCTCGGAGAGGACGATGGCTCGCCGGGCTCGGTTCGTGAATCGTTCGAACATGATGTCAGCGTACAATCCATGTCAAGACAGTGTTATTTGATAGGGTGGTGCACCATGAGCTCTGACGCCTCCGATCGAGGTGGTTATGTCCGGGCCGAGGACGACCTCGTAGGTGGGGACCCGGCCGTCGCAGTCGACTGGGACGAACTTCTCGCCCATCTCGCCGAGCAACCGCCCGAGGATGGTTGGGTGACGCTCGAGGAGGCGTCGCAGGCGGCAGGCGTTTCCCGCTCGACGCTTCGGTCTTGGTACCGCGCCGGGCAGTTGCCGTCGCGCATGATGGCCGGCACCCATGGTCCACAACGATTGGTGCCCCTCGACGCTGTTCTCGACCGAGCGCTGCGTTCCTCACGCGTTCGCAAGCAGCTCGAACGCGCCAGGTCCCTCGAGGCCGAGGTCGATGAGCTGCGCCAGCGCCTCGAAGCGATCGAACGACATCTGGGCCTCAGCTGAGCTTGCGGCTCGTCACCGAAGGCAGCTTGCCAGCGCTACTGGCCCGCCAGGAGATCTGTAACGAAGGCCGTGAGCGACGGCGAATGGGCGTGGTCACCTGCTCTGCACAGCTGGAGGGGATCGATGTGGACTGCGGACATTCCTGCCGCCTGCGCTCCGGCGATGTCGTCACGTACACAATCGCCCACGTGCACACATTCCGTCGCCCTCATCTTCAGGCCGGCTAGGGCCAGCTCGAATATCCGGGGATCTGGCTTGGCGACGCCGACGACGTGAGAATCGATCACGGCGGCGACCGGAGCGAAGTCTCCGGAGACGCTGCACAGACCCGTTCTGAGCAGCAGCTCCTCCATCTGGCCGTGGGTGGTATTGGAAACCACGGCAAGGCGGTAGCCGCTGGACGCGAGGCGACTGAGAGCCTCGGCAGCGCCGGGGGCGGCGACCCAGGCAGTCCCTTGGTACACCTCGGCAACAACCGCTTTCCCGGCGTCGTCCTGGTACTGGGGGAGCACGCCGAGGGCCGACGCGAACAAGCGGCTCATCTCCTGCCAGTCCGCGGCAGGACTGTCGTCAAGGCGCCGGATCATCTCGTAGTGGGCGCGCCAACAGGTCTCGTTGTTCGGATAGGCACCGAATTCCGCAAGAACGAAGCGCACCGTCACCGGGTCGGGCAGCAGGAGAACTCCGCCCGCGTCGACGATCACTGACTTGAGCACTCCGACAGCATGGCGCAGCGGAGGCTCTCGCACACAACCCAGTTCCGTCGCGTGAGATTTGACCGCCGAGCACGGCCCGGTCCTTGGAGCGTGCCGACGGCCGGGTCCGACATAACCGGGCCTATTCACCACCTTGTCAAAGGATGGGTTGGCATTGCGTCGGCACCACCACTGACAAGCTAGGCCTCAAGGGCCAGCAGATCGCGGAGTCGCGAGGTCCTCTTGCACAAGCGAGTAGAGCAAGGCGTCCGCGCGCGCCGTCTCGAGATCAAGGAAGGAGCGAAGTAGGCCCTCGCGACGGAAACCCGCTTTCTCGAGGACGGCTATTGATCCCCGGTCGTCAGGCTGGACGAGCGCTTCCAGCCTGACGACCGAGGGCAGTCCCAGGGCCCAAGGGCTCAAGAGGCCGACGGCACCACGGGCAAAGCCTCGCCGGCGGTGGCTCGCGACCGTCCAAAATCCCACGCCGACAACACCAGGTTGTTGCCGGTGGAGCAAGCAGGCGAGCCCCACGGCGGTGTCGGTCGCGGCGTCTGTGATCGCGAGACTGAGCCCCTCACCCGAAACTGAGCGTTGCCACTGCCTTTCCAGGAAGGCGAGGCCGGCTTCCCTGGAGAACAGTCTCGGCACGGTGGTGCCGATTGGGATGACAGGATCCTGGCTTGCCTCTTCGATGCAGGAAAGATCGCAGTAGGTCCAGTTTCGGAGCAGGACCTTTCCGTTGCTCAGCTCCGGGGGATCGGGAATCGCGTTAGGGCGATACACGGGGTCCACGTCCACATCATCCCAAACGGGGGCCCCTAGTCGGTGCCAGCCTTGCCTATCTTGATGGCCGGCGGGGCCATGAGCAGGCCGCCGCCTGCGCCAACAACGCGACAAATGCCCCCCGCCGGTCATAGGCGGAGGGCATTCTCGAAGTCTGAGCTCGCCAGGAGGACAGTGACGTCACACCTGGCGAAGGCAGAGACTTACGCGGCCGAGGTTGTCGTTGTGGTCGTTGAGGTGGTCGTGGAACTGCGCTCTTCCTGGCCTCTGCCTACTGCACCGTGGCTCTAGTCATGCCTCCGCCGCCCGTCAATCTTGCTGCGAGCGCGACAGGGATCACCGTAAGCGCGAGGACGGCGGTCACGACGACGTTCACCTCCGGCAGCTGCTGACCGAGCCGGATCTGGCCGAAGATCCAGATCGGGAGTGTCGTTTGCGCACCGGCGGTGAAGGTCGTGACGATCACCTCGTCGAAGGACAGGCCGAATGCCAGCAGGGCGCCCGAAACGAGGGCGGTGGCGATGGTCGGCAGCGTGACGTAGCGAAAAGTCTGCAGACCGTGGGCACCGAGGTCCATGGATGCTTCACCGAGGGAACCGGACGTGCGCCGCAGACGCGAGATGACGTTGTTGTAGACGACCACGATGCAGAACGTCGTGTGACCGATGATGATCGTCACGAGGGACAGGTTTATGCCGTCGAAGGTGAAGAACGAGCGGAGGGCGAGACCAGTAATGATGCCCGGGAGGGCGATCGGCAGCACAAGGAAGAGCGAGACCGCTTCCCTCCCGAAGAAACGGAACCGGTGCACGCCGAAGGCCGCGGCCGAGCCGAGCACGAGCGCGAGGATCGTGGCAGCGACACCGGCTTTGACAGACAGCCAGAGCGCAGACCTGACCGTTGGGTCGTCCCAGGCGACGAGGAACCAATGCGTCGTCCAGTGTCGGATCGGCCAGCTCTGCACATTGGAGCGGTCGAAGGCGAAGATGACGATGGTCGCGATCGGCAGGAACAGGAACACCAGTACGCCGATCACCCATACGACGAGCACCGCTCGGGTGGCGCGCCCCTCCATCTACATCGCCTCGAAGGCGCCGAGCGCCCGTGCCCCGAGCAGGTACACCGTCATGATGACAATGGGCACGAACGCGAGCGCGGCGGCAAAGGGGAGGTTGTTCGCGAGGCCGATGTTGTCGTAGATGATGTTGCCGATGAGATTCGTGCCCGATCCCGATCCGATCAGAAGCGGCGTGATGTAGTCGCCGAGGGTGAGCGAGAACGTGAAGATCGACCCGGCGACGACGCCCGGCAGCGCGAGGGGGAGCACGACGTTGCGCAACGTCCTCCAGTTGCGCGCCCCGAGGTCAGCGGAGGCCTCGATGAAGGAGTCCGGTATCCGCTCCAAGGCCCCGTAGACGGGAAGGATCATGAAGGGCAGCCAGATGTAGGAGAACACGATGTACATCGCGAGGTTGGTATATGCGATGTTCGGAGAGCCGAGGCCGAGGTGTTGCGTCGTCCAATCGAGGGTGCCGTCCTTGGTGAGGATGATGATCCACGCGTAGACACGGGCCAGATAGCTCGCCCACAAGGGGAGCAGCACCGCAACAAAAAGAGCGTTGCGTACCCGGGGCGTCGCGATCCTGGCCATGAAGTAGGCGAAGGGGAGGGCGATGATGGCGTCGGTGACAGTCACGAGGGCTGCGATAAGGACGGACCGACCGATTATCGCCGGGATCGGCGCGTCGAACAGGGCCGCAAAGTTGCTGAGCGTGAACTGGTGCTCCAAGTTGTTGGTGAACGGGTTCACGGTCCAAAAGGCCGTGACGAGCATGACGATGAGCGAGGCCAGGTAGATCACGAGGAACCAAGCGAGCGGAGGCGAGAGCGTGAGGGCGGCCCTGAGCCACGCTCTGCGCCATAGCGCAGCGGAGACCCGGGCCACCCCCGTCGACTCTCGGCCCTCACGGGCCGCTAACTTCACCATCCGGGCGTCAGGACGTCACCCGGTTATCTGGGTCCAGGCGGTGACCCAGTCTTGGAACGGGACGCAGTCGTCCTTCCCGTTGTCGCACTGCGCTAGCGGGGTCTTCCAGAACTTGATCGTCTTGAAATAGGCGTCCGGTTCGTTGGCGTGAAGTGACTCGCACGAGCCTTTCGACAACTTGTCCATTAAGGGGCAGGCCAGTGAGTTGTCGGGCGTCTCGCCATAGGAGACGGCCTGTTCGGCCTGCACCTGGGGAGTCGTGATGTAGGCCATCCACTTGTAGGCGCAGTTAGGGTGCGGTGCCTTGGTAGCGAGCAGCCACGAGTCCGCCCATCCTGTAGCTCCTTCGCTCGGGATGGTATCGGCGACCTTGTCTCCGGCCGCCTGGAGCTGGCCTGTTTGGTACGGCCAGGCAGCTCCGACTTCGACTTCGCCGTTCTCGAACAGCGATATCTCGTCCGAGGCGAGGTTCCAGTAGTCCTTGATGAGCGGCCTCTGCTGCTTGAGAAGGCTCACCGCAGCATTGAACTGCGTTTGGGTGAGCTCGTAGGGGTCGGTGATCTTGAGGCTCGGCTCGTGGGCCGACAGGTAAAGGGCGGCGTCGGCTATCTGGATCGGGTTGTTCGGGACCGTTATCTTGCCCGCGTACTTCTTCGAGTAGATCACCGACCAGGACGTCGGGGCCTTCGGGAAGACCTTGGTCGAGTAGAGAAGGTCGTTGGGCCCGAACTGCAGCGAGACCCCGTAGTGCACGCCGTTGATCGTGTTGAAATCCGGGCTCTGCAGGAAGGGCCTGAGTTGCTTCCAAGACGGGATCAGTTTGATGTTGACCGGCTTGACGTCGCCGCCGTAGATCAACCGCAGATCTGCGTCGCCCGAGGCGGACACGAGGTCGTACTGGCCTCCGCCGCCGTTTGCCATGAGAGAGACCATCTCGCTCGAGGAGCCCGCGTACTTGGCGTTCACCTGGCATCCGGTCTGCTTCTCGAAGGGCTTGACCCATTCCGGCTGGGCATAGCCTTCCCAGGCGATCAGGTTGAGCTGGCCCTCGCCCTTGCCAATCGACTGCTGCGGCTTCATGGCCTGTGTCGGCGGCGTCAGACCACTGGCGGCACTCTTGGTGGCCGCTCCCGGCGCAGCGCCTGCACCGCTCTGCCACGTCGTCAGCAGTACCGGCAGTGCCAGTGCCAGCACCATTGCCGCGCGGCGATTCCTTCGCCGGAAAATCGTTCGACTACCCATGCTCCCTCCCTTTGTTTGTGACAACTTCACCCCCCGTCGGCCTGATACGGTCCGCGGTCTCGATCCTGAATGCCTGACTCGGATGCCACGCCACTCGCACCCGCCGGCCGCGGGTCTCGAGTGCTTCCGCCGCGGCTGTTCGGAGGTTCTGGCGCACGGCGACGAGCTGTCCGCCCCCGTCGAGCTTGACGCGGTAGCGCGTGACGACACCGAGGTAGACAACTTCGTCGATGAGCCCGAACTCGACGTGGGCGCCCGGCGGGACCGCCTCGGCGTCGTCGAGCAACAGGTGCACCTTCTCGGGCCGGACGGTGAGACGGTGGCCCTCGCGGTCGATCAGGTTCGAGATGCCGATGAAGCCGGCCACGAACTCCGTGGCTGGGCGTTCGTAGACCTCGACCGGTGTGCCGATCTGTTCGATCTGTCCGCCGTTCAGGACGGCGAGGCGGTCGCTCATTGTGAGCGCCTCTTCTTGATCGTGCGTCACATATATAAAGGTGATCCCTACCTCTTGCTGGATGCGCTTGAGCTCGGTCTGCATTTCCTGGCGCAACTTGAGGTCGAGGGCCCCGAGCGGCTCGTCGAGCAGGAGCACCTCGGGTTCGTTCACGATCGCCCGCGCCAGCGCTACACGCTGGCGCTGTCCCCCCGACAACTGGATCGGTTTGCGGCCGCCGAGGTCGGAGAGCCGGACCATGTCGAGCGTCGCCTCGGCTCGCCTGCGCCTCTCGAGCTTTGCGACCTTGCGGATCTTCAGCCCGTACTCGACGTTCTCGATGACGCTCAGGTGCGGGAACAAGGCGTAGTCCTGGAAGACGGTGTTCACGTCGCGCGCATAGGGAGGTTGCCTGGTCACGTCGACACCACCCAATTCGACGGTGCCGCTGTCGGGTCGTTCGAATCCGGCGATCACCCTCAATAGCGTCGTCTTTCCAGAGCCCGAGGGCCCCAGCATCGTGAAGAACTCTCCCTCGTTGATCTCGAGGTCGATACCGTCGGCGGCCACGACGCGCCCATAGCTCTTGCGCAGTGCGGTGAGGCGCACAGCCGGACGCGTCTCACCGGACCCCATCGGCAGAACGATCTCAGTCGCAGCTCGGCTCACGGAATCCCCCCCGCATGAGGGCGTAGATTAGCTGCCCCGAGTCCACTTGTGACACAGTCGTTGCCACCGTCTTCCAGCCGTGCTCGGACGCGGACTGTGACCGGGCTCGCGCCCTGTCGCGCGGCGACCAGGCTCCGAGACCTGCCGGCCGAAGTGAGTGCGAGCCGGTTAAGGCGTCGCCGACGAGTCTCGGTGATCGGCTCGTGGGCTAGCCGCCGGTCCTTGGCCGCCGGACAACAGCGCGGGCAGCTCGCTGATCGCCTTGGCCGTCCTCAGCCGGGGCGAGGACTCGGTAAAGTTCAGCCCGCTCTCGTGCAACGACGTGAGCGGGTAGGGCACCAGCACGGACCACGCCCCAAGCGCGACCACCGGCCATACGTCGGAGACCTCGCTGTTTCCGACCATCAAGAACTGCTCGGGCTCGATCCTGAGCCGGCGCAGGATTCGCAGGTACGAGTCGGAGGTCTTCTCGCTCACGACATCGATGGTCTCGAACAGGCCGGCGAGTCCCGAACTGGTGATCTTGCTCTCCTGGTTGACAAGATCACCCTTGGTGATCAGCGCCAGCCGGTAGCGCTCAGCGAGGAGAGGCAGTGTTTCGGCCACGCCCTCGAGCAGCTCGACCGGCCGTTCGAGCATCTCACGCCCGCTCTCGATCAGGCGCTCGATATCGGTGGCCGGTATCTCGCCGCCGCTCACCTCGATGGCCGTCTCGATCATGCAAAGCGTGAACCCCTTCACGCCGTAGCCGAACAGTCTCCTGTTGCGGCCTTCTATCTCCTGCAATCGAGCCAGGACCTCCGCCGCCTCAGCGTGGGCGGCCAGCAGGTCCACGAGCAGCTCCTGCGCCCGTGCGAAGGCGTCCTCGCTGTGCCATAGGGTGTCGTCACCGTCGAACCCGATGACCTGGACACCTGTTGCAAACAGATCCCCGCTCACTTGCCAGACGCTACGGTGAACGCGAGATCATGGTTGACATGGGTTCCCGATCGCCTCTGACGGTCGCACCGGAAGTTCAAGAAGCGCTCGACGAAGGGCGCCCTGTCGTAGCTCTCGAGTCGACGATCATCAGCCACGGCCTGCCCCGACCGCGCAATCTCGAAGTCGCTCTCGAGCTCGAGGCGATGCTCCGGGCCGCCGGGGTTGTTCCTGCGACAGTCGGCGTACCTTCGGGCCAGCCAACAGTTGGGCTGGACCCGAGCGAGCTCGAGACACTCGCCACGGCCGCAGACGTGGCCAAGGTCGGCGTTCGCGAGCTGCCGCTGGCGGTGGCCGCCTGCAAGCACGCGGCGACGACCGTCGCCTCGTCGGCCGCGCTTGCCCGTCTCGCCGGGATCCGCATCTTGGCCACGGGAGGGATCGGTGGCGTCCACCGCCGGGCGGTGGAGACCTTCGACGAGTCCGCCGATCTCCCGACTCTGGCGCGGACCGCCATTACGGTCGTCTGCGCGGGCGTGAAGTCGATCCTTGACGTACCCGCGACCCTGGAACGCCTCGAGACGCTCGGAGTCACTGTCGTCGGTTATCAAACGCGGCGGTTCCCGGGTTTCTATGTCGCCGATTCGGGCCACGAGCTCGACTGGGCCGTCTCGGAGCCGGGCGAGATCGCCACGATCATGCGGGCAGCGGACAGGCTCGGTCTGGCCAGCGCCATCGTGGTCGCGAACCCGGTGCCGGTCGAGCACCAGCTGGACCCGGAGATTCACAGCAAGCTGCTCGCCGAGGCGCTTGCTGCCGCGGACCGGGACGGCATCCGAGGCAAGGCCGTCACACCCTTCCTCCTTGACCACATCTATCTGGTGTCGGGCGGG
>Ga0181520_10008541_pt1 | contig 14468 bp, 13 predicted proteins | sample PEATcosm2014_Bin_29_FD_132451 | JGI IMG/M metagenome (GOLD analysis project Ga0181520, IMG submission 132451) | Peatland microbial communities from MTU Mesocosm Facility, Houghton, MI, USA - PEATcosm2014_Bin02_30_metaG | ecosystem: Environmental > Terrestrial > Soil > Wetlands > Peat | place... | reverse complement strand
TGAAGACCCGGGATCTCGATGACTACTGGCGACATTCTGAATGGGACGATGATTTTTCCGAAGACAGGAATGCCTTAACCTTCATCCTCCCAGGACAAGCGCATTGATAGGACAGAAGGCGGGTGATAGGTGGTGACCACCCTAAATTTTAATCGATAAACTTCTTTTTAATCAAAATATCCTAGTTTTTCAATCATCTTCCTGACTAGGGTTATTCCGTTCATGTCGTGTGCCTGAGCGTTCAGGAATACCTCTCCGATGAGGGCTTCAAATGCTGTGTCGAGAGCCTAGTTTCCCTGCTGCCAGATTTCATTCTTTATCTCACCTTTCCCCAAATGAATGTACTGATGGAGCTTGTGTTTTTCTGCAAAGGCCCGTGTTTTATCCCGATTTACCCTACGGATTTTATCTGTCGTTAACGTGCCCTTCCGTCTGTTTCCTTTTTCATACAGTTTGTAAACAACCACGGCACTGAGGATCGCATCGCCGAGAGTTGCAAGAGGATCCATGTGATTTTCATTGTTGGAGAGATTTTCCTTAAGATAGGCCCGGTGCGTAAGTGCGCTCTCAAGATTTTCCAAATCATGAAATTGATATCCAATTAGCTCCTGAAGTTCTTCTGGTGAAGCACATTCATCCATTCATAATCGCCCCTCCCAGATTCCGGGAATTTTCTGAGTGGAGTGTTGCCAGCCATGAAGCATGAAGATTGTTTAATAATTGTATCGAATTCGAAGAGTTACTGAGGCCGTACGGTATTTTAGCAGGGGGACTCTCAAACGGGGGAGCTGCCCCGTGCCGCGAGGACTTACCTTGGAGATATTTCAGAATTTTGTAAATACCGGGAATTATTTTTTGACCCGTAGGGATTCTCCCTTCTTAGTGATCCGGTATTTTTGCCTGCCGCTGCTCGGTTTTTCAGGAATTGTCAGGGTGATAAGGTTTTGTTGGATCGCAGGTTTTATGTATGTTTTTCTGAAATGTCCCTCGTCTTTCAGGTTGAGAAGATCTTGGAGTTCTCGTCTTGACATATCACCCTCAAGAACGTTCAACATCTGTTTAATCCCGGGATTAATTTCTTGGGTAATCTCCTGAGTTCCCGGAAATGCAAAAAATGTAAGCCTGACACCCTGCTCGGTCTGTTCCCACTTTGGAATAGGTAAGCCGCGTTCAGTACAGGCACTCATAATAAGGATGCTGCCTCGTCCTATTTTTTCCATAAATCCTCTCAAGTAGAGCACATGGGCAATGTCCGGATTACGGAGAATGGAGACATGTCCTTTCGCAAGTGTTTCCGGAGTAACTCCCGGAGGAAAGGCGCCTGTGTTCTCGATCTCCAGGCGATTCGGATAGATACTGATGATAATTCCACCCGAAAAATTACTGTAATCCCGGTGGGCAAATGCGTTGACCAGCCCCTCTCTTATAGCAACAGGGGGGTAAAGTGAGGTATCCTGACGTTTGAGATCGTCGGTTGTAAAATCTGACGATGTTGGCGTATTTCTTTGGATAAATCCGAGCACGTCATCTAATAAGGGAACCAGCGGCCCCTCAAATGATTTCAGGTCCTGGTATTTGTCATCGGTCTTGTTAGTTGTAAACCTCCCAGCCCTGACCCGGATCTGTGGGTTTCTTATCGCAGGATTCGTGGTAAAGAGGACATCGCCACCATTGGTGAGCCGGCCATATTTGAAGACGGATAATTTTTCAAGAAACGAGATAGCAGGTAAAATATGATTGTCTAACTGGAGACGTTCCGTTTCAGATATTGAGTTTATCGCGGTTTCGATTTCCTTATAATCCAAGTCTGTATCGGGATCTGCTGAAGAAAATCTTCGCTCCCAGCGCTCAGGTTCGACCTGTCTTCGAAAAACAAGGTCACGAATCGTTTCGACGTCCGCTTTTTGCGTTTCCCCACGGGTTCGCTTATAGATGCTGTTTTGGTATGCATACGGAGGATCCCGCCCGGCCGGCACTTCAATGACGATCAGATCTTTATCCTGCATATTCTGCACATGGATTTCTACCAGTGTTGCCGGGGAGAGATCTTTTTCCAATGCATGTTCAAGGGTTTTTACCAGGGCCCCGGCATCATCGACCCCGGTAACCTCCCCGGATTCATCGATTCCGCATACAATGAAACCGCCGGCAGAAGAATTCAGGAGACCACCAACTACCGGGCCGATAGCATCAGCATCCGGGCAGCGGGCTTTGAACTCAATATCAGGACCCTCACCGAGATGGAGGATCTCTTTGATCTTCTCAATCTTCATGACCTGCCCCCGCTTTCCTCAATTTTGCGGGATAAGCTGGGAATGTCCTGGAAATGATCCTTTATAAATGCCTCAGCTTCCAGATATCGCGAAAATTGTGCCGTGGCGAACAGCATTGCATCAGGTACGGAATTATATTTCTGTACCCAGTTGCCTTTTCGGACCTTATAGTCCAAATCTGAAATGGTTGCATCTTCGAACATGTCGATAGCACGAAGATCAAGGATCTGTTTTTCGGACTGGTGGAGTTTTTTCCGCCCCTCTTTTCCTTTAAAACCAAGACCATTCAGAAATGTATGGGCGAAAAACACGTGATCATGAGCAAGAATCCAGCGGGGTTTTTTCAATTCAATAGCCCTTTTCATCTCATGATGAGTGATCGATAACCCATCCTCACAAATCAAGGTACCATATTGCGGAGTAATTATTCCCAAAAAAAGATCGCATTTTTCTGCAGCCACCCGGCAGTTTTCGATGTTCGAAAGGTTTGAAGACACTGGGGGGGTTCCTTTGTGTGACATCCAGACTTCATACCCGAAGGTAGTCAGAAGGGTGTAAACCCTGTCCAGCAGTTCTTCGTAATAGTAAACTGTGGAAGCGACTAGGACGATGGGTTTCTTATTGGGATCCATTTTTTCCGTTATAATTCTCCTACCAGTTATTTTGCGATACCGAGAACTTAAATGCTATTGAATTTTTCTGGGTACCTCCAGGGTACTTCCAAGGTACTTCCAAGGTACTTCCAGGGTACTTCCAGGGTACTTCCAAGGTACTTCCAGGGTACTTCCAGGGTACTTCCAGGGTACTTCCTGGGTACTTCCTGGGTACTTCCTGGGTACTTCCAGGGTACTTCCTGGGTACCTCCAGGGTACTTCCTGGGTACCTCCAGGGTACTTCCTGGGTACCTCCAGGGTACTTCCTGGGTACTTCCTGGGTACCTCCTGGGTACCTCCTGGGTACCTCCTGGGTACCTCTTGGATCCAAAAATCGCGTTGATTCCTATTATCTCTCCAAGCCGTTGCAGGTGCAAGCCGCTTTAGAGTGTCATTTTTATTTCAAAATGCATTATGTAATTCTTAAGACCAAGACCGACAAGTCTGTGTGATGAAAGAAATATGGCTCAAATCCACGGCATCTCTGGCAGCACCCAGTATCTGCTGAAGGGAACTAAACCAATTAATGGAAAATATTTTACGACTCTTGACGAAATGCAGCATTTCTATGCTCATTATGAAGAAATCCTTGCCGATACGCAAACAACTGTGGCCCGTAAACAGGACGAGAAAATCCTCAGCCTCAGTTAGGAAGCGACACGGTTGGACAAGGAATTACAGGAAGGTCTTGTCAGGCAAACGATTGAAGTGGACAAAAACATTGATGAACTGAACCGGAATATTACCACAGCTACTGGTTTTTTCTCACAGACCGGTTACCGATTGAGATACAGGATGGATTCAGCAACTGTCATAAGTGTCCCCCATTCCGGATTCGTGGATGAATATTATTGACAGTCAATCATACGGTCTGTATAATAATATTTGGCTTGCAATTAATCCCTAGAGCTAGCGGTGATGTTTCGTGAATGCACAATTTCAAAAAATAATCGGTAAATTACCGGACCTCATGGAAAACCTGAATAAATCACAATTATACGAAAGAGACGATTCTGTTCACTTTCCTGATAAGGGAATTTATGTGTTCTTCGAAGAGGGGAAGCCACTCTATGTAGGACGATCAGAGCGGATGAAAAAGCGAGTTAAGGAACACGGCCGGCGCAGTTCTGGTCACAATTCCGCTACATTCGCATTTCTCCTGGCAAAAGAGATCGCAGAAAAATCAGAAATTGATCTCTCTCAACGTCGTGAGGATCTTGAAACGGATCCTAAATTCAAACCGATATATGATAGAATGAAAGAACGAGTGTCAAAAATGCAGATTAAGGTTGTGGAGGTTCCCGATCCAGTCGAACAGACGTTTTTTGAAGTCTATGCGGCGCTCGAATTGAAGACACCCTATAACGAATGGGGTACGCATTAATTCTTCTTTTTAATTGGGCCGTATTAGTGTCGTAAATAATTCGGAAAAAATCTGAATTATGTGACGAACATCATTGGATCATCTTTTTCAGGCCATCGATAGACAGCCATGTATCTCTAGGGCGGTGGATTATCCGGTGACAGTTGGAGCAGACCGGGACCAGATCTTTTTGGGGATCGATGCCATGTTCCTTTTTTATTGAGGCGTGGGGAACGATGTGGTGGATCTCGATATATCCTTCCCCAACAGGGCCGTATTTTTCCCCGAAATCGAAACCGCACACCGCACATTTCGTGCCGTGGATTTTGATCGCTTGGGCCCGTAATTTCCGGTTGCGTTCATAGTACGTCTGGATTCTGGTCTTCTCCTTGCCCTCGGTTTGCGGAGTGGATGCCGGGTCGGAAACCCCATCTGCTTCATTCTCATAATCGGTCGAGGCGTCCAACGGGTATAGGACAAATCGTGTCGGATCGGAGGAGGTTTTTCCCGGTTTGTGCGTCCTATAAAAGAACCGGCCGAGGTATTTGAACCCGTAATTGGGGAATTCGTTCTTCTTTTTCCGGTAGAATACGAGGATTTCGTTCCCGTCTATCTCGTGATCGGTAATCAAATGGTCTGTTCTTTTCTGTGTTTGACCTTCGAACTGGAGCGAAAACCCATCGAAATAATCCTTGTATTGTGTTCGATCTGGAGTTTTTTCTTCTGTGACAAAAAGCCAGATTGATGAAAATTCCCTGGGTTTAAATATCCCGTTATTTATAGTCGCATCAGAAATTTTGAATTGCTCTTTCAATTCCTCTCGTGAAAACACTTTTCCTAAAACGAGGTTGTCGGAGGAACGTTTTATATCCTCAAAAATAATCCGGTAGGTGTCCTTAGCTTGGATTTTGACGAGTTTCAAGAGGGGTGTGGAGCTATTGGACTTTATGTGGGAATCGAAATACTTCGCCCATACAGGGAATTTGTTCTGGATGAATAATTGGAGATCCTGCCTCCAGAGGAGCCGAGTCCTCGGGTTTTTCTCATTTACCATTTCCACGTGGGCAACATAGTTCAATACACCGTGTAATAGCGTAACCTCTTTTTTATCGCCGACTTTCATCAAATCAATACCAAAGAAATGCCGGATGTTTACTGGAATCCCGGTCCCGTGATGCTTAAACGAGGATTTGTCCATCCTTTTTTCAGCGATAATATCGGAGACGATCTTCCAAGAATACGACTCATACTCGAAGTCAACATCGGGATCGTCTTTCAAGGTGATTTCAAAGCCCCGTTCCTTGAGGAATTTATTTGCGAACTGTTCCTCTCCTGAAAATCCTGAAACGTCAAGCACCGAGCCGGTTGCGTATTTACTCGCATACGAGAGGACGATTTTGGGGGGATAAGATTTATCGTTGAAGATGAGATCGTATTTTCTCGACTCGTTCTTCTCCGGGTAACCAGTCGCTTCAATCTCTTTGATCGCAAGGAGGATGTGCTCTCGGGTAATTTTCGCGGGAATCTTAAATCTGGGTAACTCCCGTTTACTTTCCATACTTCTCGCCTTTCTTCACGGAGTAATCTAGATCCTTCTTTTCGTAAATCGAGAAGAGTTTGGAGGGATCGATTTCGAGGGCAGAACAAATTTTCAAAATCGTTGAGAATGTTGGGCTTCGCTTGCCGTTTTCGACAAGGCTAATAAATGTCCGATCGAGCCCGGTGAGTTTCGCGAGTTTTTCTTGAGATATTTTTTTGGCTTTCCGCTCGTCTTGCAGTATTTTACCAAAAATTTCTTCTTTATCCATTTGTGCCCATATGGATTGTAGAATAAAAACAAACTAATGTCTATCGCTGACTATAGTCGACAAATTATTAAGTGAATCAGTTAACATTGATAGCCTTTTGTATCAGGAGAGGTAAAGATCCAGTATCGATTTCAATGGTTGACATTTTCCCTCCGGAAAAACGCAGTAAGATAATGGCGTCTATTAAAGGGAGAGATACAACAATTGAGCTCATTTTGCGAAGGGCCTTATGGAAAGAAGGTTTGCGGGGCTATCGAGTTAACATGAAATTGCCGGGGAAACCGGATATTGTTTTCACAAAATATCAAGTTGCAATATTTTGCGACGGGGATTTTTGGCATGGGAAAAATTTTGAAGACTGGTGTAGTCGATTGACACCATACTGGTTAGAGAAAATCCAGAAGAATATCGCAAGAGACAAGAAAAATGATATCCTTTTAGAAGAACAGGGATGGCATATTCTTCATTTTTGGGAATCACAAATTAATTCAGAAATAACCTATTGTATATCCCGTATTAAAAAGGAATTGGTTCAAAATATGAACTAACTTATTTTAGCCGTGCAAGTGCAGAGTCAAGATTCTCCGAATGACGTTTTAATTTTTTTCTAGTAGATTTACACCATTCATCATCAATTGTAATCGTTGTTGCGTGTTTGTTTATTCTGCTGATGAGGGTATTTTTTAGGTCTGGAGATTCTTGGGTATGTGCCAATACGTTTCTGATTTCAATGACATCTGTTTCAATATCTTTTGCTAAATCTTTAAATTGTTCAATAAATTTTATTTTATCTCGTATTCCATCTCTCACACTAGTATCTATATCACCGCTTTTGAGAGTGTTATTCAAAGTGGTAATTCTCTCTTTGGATATTTTATTGATTAAATCACATTTTTTCTTTGCTTGAACAACTTCACTTCTTCCATCAAAAATGCTCTGGAATACTTCCAGCTTTTCATCATCAAAATCGAAATATGAAATGATCACTTTTTCAATTTTTACTTCAATTTCAATCGATTCCGCAATTACTAAACCTCGAATATTGTTTATGTCTTGATTTTTCTTAACTGTCAAGTTTACGACAGCTATCGTCTTCTCATATAATTGATCTTTTTCTGAATAAAATACCCCATCAAAAGCTTCAGATTTTGCATACGGGATTACATTTTGTTGACCCGAATAGAAAACAACCTCTGTGTATATATCATTATTCCGGATTTTTTTGATGATCTCTTTTCCGGTAGTTTTCGAATTGAGATTATAATCCATTAATATCAGGTTAAAATCATCAATTTCTCTAAGTAAGTTTTGAACATTAGAATCATCTGTTTTTGAAATAATTTCCGGTTTAAATCCAAGGTCTTCAATGTACCGGATAATTCTGGGACTCAAAGAATCAATAAAACTTTGGCTATCGTCAAACCAAAGAATTCGATATTTTAGCATCATTTTTTCACCGTAATAATAAATTCAGCACCTGCATCTAATTGGGGATTAATACAAATATCCCCATTCATCCGATTTACTATTTGTTTGACGTGGTAAAGTCCTATTCCTGAGCCGTCCGTTGTTGTAAATCCAAAATCAAAAATCTTATTTTGAATTGCTTTAGGTATTCCCTTCCCATCATCCTTTATTCTAATCTCTAAATTTCCATTATCCGTTTTTGACAGGGTTATTTGAACATTTCCTGCTTTTGCTTTAATGGAATTGTTAAATAAGTTATCAAAAATTACTGAAATTTCAAGTGGGCGAAAATCAGTGATAAAATTTAAATCGTTTTCACAGGATAGTGTAATTGCTAATTTTGAATATATAGATAATAGTTGCCTGTCTTTTGCTACATTTTCGATATATTGTTTTATGAAAAATACTAGGTCTTCATCTATCAATTTGTCTGCTAATGTGTTGTATTTTGCTTTTACAACCCATTTGGAAAATAAATGAACTTTTTGGTTTTCAAGTAAAATTTTATCTATAATTTTCAGCAAATCTTCCTGCGTATAATCCTCTTTTCGTTCAATTTTTGTTTTTAGTTCCTTTAATTCATTATTAATTATATCCGTTACATGTTCTATTTGGTGCTGTAATCCTAGGATCTCTTTTGTATCTTCTGAGGTAATTGATTCCAAGAAAACTATTCGTTTTTCAGCTTGATCAAGATCTCCTCTTGTTAATTGAACATCAGCTTGTGTTTTCCTGAACTCATTTAGCGCTTGTTGGAGTACTTTATATGAATTCTCATATTCCGGTCGAATATCTTTTGAAAAGAATTTTAACATTGAGCCAAGATGTTCTAATGCAATGGGATATTTTTCGACTTGTTTTTCTTTTACCTTTTCCAAAAATTTAGTATTTAATCGCAAATTTTTTTCCGGACTTTTTACTTTTCCTACAATTTGTTCTATTATTATTACGGAATCTTGAAATATTTCATCGGGGGTTTTGAGACCTTTTTTTGATTCTGGATTATCCCATCGTAATACCCTAACAACATAGGCTTCTAACCTAACCAATACTTTGTTGATAAAAAAATCCAATAACTCCTCAAGGTTAGTGTTTTTTATTAATCCCCCGTCGCGGCTTGATACTTCAGTGAATCCCTGTTGCTCTCCATTGATCTCGATTCGTCCCATCAGTTCTCGATTCCCAAGGAATCGCTTTTGCCCTTGCGCTTTCCGTCGATCTAATCCCAATGAATCGTCGTTTTCATTTCCATAAGGATGAATCCTGAATCGATTTTTAAACAGGAAGACTGATCCATAATTGACAGGTTGTATTCCCATCAATTTGGTAAATGCTGCTTTTGCAGGGGGGTTCAAATAGAACAATTTTACATTAATGTTTTTTAATGTTTTATAGGGATTTGATTCCTCAAAACTGAATATAAATTCCCCTTTATCTATTAGTTTTGTATGAATTACATTGCCATTTTCATCTATGTTACAATTAATTTCTGTAGTATTAATTCCCAGTTTTTCAAATAGGACATTTCTGACGAGTCCATTAATTATTTTATTCTCATTCGTCTCTGTGGAATCTTTATCCAGATATTCCTTGGCTTCTAGGTAGATCTTAATTTCCGGATCTTGATCTTTTTCTGCAGGATTGATCAACCGTTGCAAATACCTCTTCAGTGTGATTAGTTTTGTATCATTCCAGTCACTATTAAGAAAAGAAATTTCTAAAATAGTACCTTTATGAAAATTACCATGATCGTATCCCACAATTTTTAATTGTTTAGCTTCAGAATAAAATACTGGAATATCTTTAAACTCTTCCCCTTGGTTTTCCTCAAACAATTGCCACTTTAAATTTAAACTATGAATAACATCGCTATTTTCTGTTTTTGTATATAATTTCAGCTCTTTACCCAATCTGTCGCAAGAGAAACGGCCAATCCCCTTATTCCCTGCCATTACCCTTTTTTCTTGAAGTACCTCTCTCCGATCGCTTTTTCTCTCTTGCAGGGTTTTATCCAGATCTTTCTTATCTGAAAAACCTACGAATAACCACTTATTAATTAGGTCCTCGTAAGTCATCCCTTTACCATCGTCAATAATAAGGATCCTTGCATTAGTTTTCTTATTTTTTGCAGCGATGTTTTGGAAAACAATTTTTACATTTTTTGCATAGGCATCATACGAATTTTTAACCAATTCAAAAATTGCAATGTTATCATCTGTAATTAGGTCTTTGCCAATAATATTTTTTAATCCAGAACTAATCCTAAATTTCAATGGTTCGGCCATTATATCATCGCCTTGAGTACATACCCCGCTTGCTCAACGAATAATGGTGGAATCGCGTTCCCTACTTGGGAATATCGAGGTACTTCAGATTTCCTTAATTTTCCCCCAGTTGTGTATTTATCCTTGAATTCGTACCAATCATTGAAGGATTGAAGCCGGGCAAATTCCCTTACTGTAAGGATTCTTGCTTCAGAGTAATGGACATAATCATCAGGAAGGGTTGTCAGTGTGGGACTCGGCATATCAGGATCTAGAAGGGTAAGGCAATTTTTTTTGTAATCCTCATTTTGCCGATACATCGCTGCAACATTCTTGTTCCGTGGATAATTTTTAAGAAACATCTGGAAGCGTCCAATAGTTTCAGGTTTGTGGTTTGCGAACCTATGGCTATCGGGATATTCAGAAAAATTATTCAACCGCATCAATTTTTGATAATTTGTATCCGGTTTACCATATACCCCGGCTTTGAAATGATTCGAATCTGGTAAGGGATACTCACCATGGTTGCGTTCGATATCGGATAATGCCTCAATGGCCGTTGTTGTTGTAGAAAGACCTTTTCGTTTAAGGAACGATTTTTTGGCCTGATGCAGTTTTTCAAAAAATTGTTGTGCGTCCCCGTCATCATTAACCCCGACAAGGATAAATCGCCGTCTCCGTTGTGGTATGCCAAATTCGGAAAAATCAATTATTTCAGATATCACATTATACCCGAGGGCTTCAAGCTTGTCCCTGACAATCTTTGAGTATGTTTTCCCTTCAGTAGATCTCTTGATGAATTGTGCAGTAAATCCCCGAACATTCTCAAAAAACAGGATATTCGGCCTGACTAGGCCAATGAAATTGACATAGGATTCTGCTAATTTGTTACGTTCATCGTGTTCCCACCTGCGCCCGGCGAATGAAAAGCCCTGACAAGGGGGTCCCCCTGCAACAAGATTCACTTTACCTTCAAGGGATCTCAATTCATCCCGGTGCTCGGACAAAACCACATTAATGTCATGAGCTTGGATCGGGAGCCATGATGGCCAATCAAAGTGATCTTTTTTTACAATCAAATTATGATGTAGTGTCTTGAATGCCATCGGGTTTTTCTCTATTGCGAAAAGACCTCTCCATCCAGCATTATGTAATCCAAGTGAGAGCCCGCCACATCCCGCAAAAATATCGATATAAGTCAATTTTGCGTTAGCAGCCATGTCAAACTACCATTTGTAAGATTATATATATTACTTAATCGGCTTATGGCGTGAAAATGAAAAGGAGTACTGTAAGTTCACATACTCCCCGCTCACTTCACCACAGCATCTCCACTCTTTTCCATCCGTTCAATAAACTCATTCGTCCCGGAATACGTCACAACCAGCACATCCGATGCCCGTGTCAATGCAACGTAGAGGAAACGCTGCTGAAGATCCAGATCTGCCGGAGTCTGAGGTGAAAACATGTCTGTCCACATCACAAAAACGACCCGGTACTGAAGACCTTTGGATGAAGCCACAGTCTGGACTTTCATCGATTTTTCAAAAACCTTCGTGCGGGAATAATAACCCTCGCTCAGCCATGTAACCGGTGCGAGAGTTCCAATATCTTTCAGAAATATTTTGAAGGTTTCATAGTCTTTGTACAATTTCCGGGGGTAGAGTATCCCTATCTCATGAGGTTGCAAGGTAATTTTGATCTCGCTGAAGGGAACATTCCCTGTAAGAAGAACGTGTGCAATATTCGAGATCTTTTTGCATTCATCTGCATGATTCTGACACCGGATGAGCAGCGGTTTTGGCCCTCTCCGGATGGCCTGACTTGGATCAACCGGGACAATCGAGATCGAGTCCTCGTTATTTTTCACATTTTTCGTAGTGAAATGTGCTGCAAGCCGCAGGATCTCCCGGGTATTACGATAATTCCTATCAAGATCAAATGCCTGGTGAATTGTCCGGCCCTGGGCTTTGATCCCAAGGGATTTCCAGCTCACCGCATCAATGAGACGTATTCCCTGGTTACCATCGCAGACAATGAGCAGATCACCATCCAAAGGATCGGTAAGTGATTCAAGGATACAGGAAAACCATATGGGCGGAAAATCCTGTGCCTCGTCCAGCAGAACTGCATCATATTTTCGGCAATCCCCATTGTGATGCCGAAGATGTTCCAGCAATCGGTTTCCAAGACTCACATCATCTTCAACCTTTCCGGTTGTAGGATCCTGCGTGTTTCGAGAAGGAATGCCATTGTGCTTCACCCAACCGTCGAAATGAAATACATCGATCCGGGGATAATCCTGAAGGATATGCTTCAGGTACACACTGAGGACAACATTGTAACAGAGTAACAGGATCTTTGTGTGGGGATTCCATTCATGAAGCCATTTCGCCCGGGCTATTAGGAGAACGGTCTTACCGGAACCAGCGACGCCGTAAACAATCCGGTGCCCCTCACCAATCTTCCGGGCGTTATTTTCCTGTCGGCGGTCGAGCACGACCAGATCAAAACATTTCTCCGCTTCCTCCTCGGTGAGAGATTTGGAAGATATATAACTCAGAATAATCTCCGGGTGAATGATGGATCTAAGGACGTCTATCTGTTGTTGTGAAAATGGCGTGATCGGCCAAAATGGATCAAAAAATCGCATCAGAACGTTTCGAATCTCATCAGGGGATGCATTTTCAAGGGCAACCAGTTCGTCGCGGAACAGGGTATTATCCATCTTAAAAATTTCAGAGATGTCCTGATCCTCGCGTCGTAAAATATTGTCCCGTGTTATATTAGAGAGAACGGCAAAATGACAAAACGGGAAGAAAAACTTGTTTTTAAGGGGACCGTCCTGATGAAAAAGCTGAGATCTGTTTGGACTTTTTTCACATGCCCCGGCCAATCTCCACATATAATTCCGGGCTTGTTCGAGCGGATGAACTTCCTGCCGCTCGCGATCGTCTATATTGATGGTTATTTCCGAATGATTGCCTTTTACGATATCGTCAAGATACCAGCCTTTTACTTCAATAATAATGACGCCGAGATCCGGTGCAATCACAATGAAGTCAGGATGACGGTTGTCAATATTGGGTTCGTAATAAACAAGATAATCATCGGGCAGTTTTTTCAAAAAAGCAAAAGTACGTTCTTCTCCCCTACTGGCTTTCGCAGAAAGACGATCGGGGATGCATTCGGCCATTATTATCTAATGTGCGGTTAACTGTAGTTAACGATATTTCTTTGGATTTAAAAATCAATATGACTCTGATTTCTCAATATTTGCCCGTATTGCAATTTTTTACTCCTGGGCCCGGAGCCCACGCGGCAAGGGGCAACAGCCCCGGTGAGCGTCTGCTGAAAAATCCCCAATCTCTCCGTAATAACGTACTGACTTTCCATAGACCTTCTTCATTGGTGGATTATACCCTAACAATTTTCACATTTTCCGGCTCTGGAGTACTCCTCATGGAAAGCCTTATTCACAGTCGATACTACGCTATTGTTTCCTGCTCACATATGAAAGAGGTCTAAAAAAGTGACGATGGTTGTATCCGGTTTTTCCGGGGATTGTATTATTTGTATTTCCGGAACAATGCTGGGTTCTGTCTCTGGATCCACCAGCGCCGGACCATAAACCCGCCACCGGTAAAGACCCCGATTCCCGCGACACCCTCAATCACGGAGACAACCGGGATCCCGCCGGACGATGAGCCGGTCCCCGAAGAGGCCGCCGGTGCCGTTGCTGATGATGACGAAACCGGTGATCCCGGCGGTGGTAATCCCCTGGCGGGCTGCTGAGGTACCGGATTGGATGAGCCCCCTGGCGCGGGAGCCGAGCCGGTATACCCTGTGGTCCCGGTGTTCCCGGAATTTGCCCAATAGTCGGAGCGACTGCCACTATTGCTCTGTTGGACCGGCATCGTTGTGGCGGTAGCGGGCGTTCCCGCAGCATTCACGACGATATATCCGGGCCGGGTCCGGGTGTCGCTGCCCGTGGTATTGGTGACGGTAAGCGAAACCGTGTAGGTCCCTACTAATGAATACGTATGTACCGGGCTGGAACTCACGGTGGTGTTGGACCAGGAATTGTCACCGAAACTCCAGTTCCACATTTCCCCACCCGTGACGAGAGAGGAATCGGTAAACGTCACCATGAGCGGTGCCGTCCCGGTGAGGGGAAACCCGGTAAAGGATGCGGTTGGCTGGCCGGCGCCAGTCACATGGATATACCCCGCCTGTATCGCAGTGCTGCTGCCGGAAACGTTGGTGACAGTGAGCGAAACCGTGTAGGTGCCGGGATTGATGTACGTGTAACTCGCGTTTCTCAGGGTTATGTCCGTGGTGTTAAACCAGTAGTTATTACCGAGCGACCAGTTCCACATGAGGGGTTCAAAAGCATCGGAGGTGTCGTTGAATTGGACGGCAAGAGGTGCCGTTCCGGCGGTGATATTTGAGGTGAAACCGGCGACCGGCGGGACTGGTGCGGCTGACAGGGTAAACGAATAGACAAAACCGTTCCCGGTACCAGCATAGATGGTGTTGCCATTCACGGCAAGGGCGGAGATGACCTGGTTCCCGGCGCCAGAGGCCGGGGGACCGTTTGTGCTCCAGCTGCCGGTAGCCGCCATACAGGTACCGCAGAG
>Ga0181520_10008540_pt1 | contig 14471 bp, 13 predicted proteins | sample PEATcosm2014_Bin_29_FD_132451 | JGI IMG/M metagenome (GOLD analysis project Ga0181520, IMG submission 132451) | Peatland microbial communities from MTU Mesocosm Facility, Houghton, MI, USA - PEATcosm2014_Bin02_30_metaG | ecosystem: Environmental > Terrestrial > Soil > Wetlands > Peat | place... | reverse complement strand
GGCGGCTTTAGCTGATATGTGGTGGCGAGCGCGACAGACTGGTCGTCGCTGAGGCGGCTCCATACTTGCGAAGCGGCGAGTCTGTCATCGCCGGTCTTGAATGCGGCAGTGAGATCATCCTGCAGCTGCCCGAGCGCGTTGCGCAGAGCCGAAACCAGTTGTTTGGTCAGTTCTGGCGCTGGATCGGGGTCCGCCAGCAAAGTCCGACTAACAGTAATGGCGTCCATCGATGTCGCGCAGGCTTCGGCTTCTGGCAGGGCTTTGGCAAAGCCTCGCAAGTCGATCAGCCGCTCCCAAACCGGCCAGCGCTTAGCAATGGCGTCGGCGTTCTTCTTCCACGATGCGAGTTTGCTTGTGAGGTCATCCTTCTGCTCGTGGATCTTTAGCAGTTGGGCGTTACCGCTCAGCATCTGCAGGGCACGCACGTCCTGCGCATTGGGGGATTCGGGCCGGGGCGCACTGCCGCCGGCGGATTCCGCCACCGCGAGAAGCTTTTGCAGGAACTGGCCGGCCGCTTCTGATTCCTTGCCGTTTTGTGCCGTGATGCCGGCCTTCTGGAAGAGCGCTTTGAGGTCGAGCCTCTGCTGCACGTTGAGCGGCGGAACATCAACATAAAAGTTTGCGACGCCGACCTGGTTCAGCGGAAGAGATGCGTTGACGGGCTGGCCGTTGTTGGTAGCGCGAAGGTTTCCAGCCACCATCATCACGAAGAGTGCACCAGCGATGGCGTCTTTGTTCCATCCGAATGGCGCAGATTCGAAATGCCCCAGTATTTCCTTGCCCTTCTTCCCGGCGCCGATCAGTTCCAGCACACGACGGCAGACTGGGTGCTTGGTGACATCACCGGGGTGGCCCACCTGTGAGAGCGCGCCCACATCCCCGGCGCGGGCACGGGTGATGACCTGGCCCCAGTTGGCGTGGTCGGCCTCGGAAAACTGTGGAAATAGCCGCTCCAGCGCGCTGTTGCCGGATTCCTGCGTCTTATCCGCCAATTCGATACCGTTGGCCTCCTGCCCACCACCCAAGAAGACTTTGGCTCCTCCCATGATTTGCCCGAGCAACTCCTGAATCCGGTGGCGGGCAACTTCGGAATGAGTCTCGATAGCCTTGCGGGCCTCTATGGCTTCTGGTGTCGCGGCCGGCCCATGGGCGTCCAGCGTTTCTTGGGCTGCGACTTGAGCGGCGATGGCCTGCCGCAGCTCTTCGTGATGGAGTCGCGGCAGGAAGCCGAAGAGCAAGGGGCTGTTCACTCCTGCGGCGCGGGCATCATTCAAGACCGACTTGGGATCGTCGCTCCATCCCTCTCGCATCCAAAGCGTGACGTCGTCGCCACTAGAAGATGGGCGGCTCGATGAAAGCTCAACGACGAGTTTGCGAGGCTGTCGAGAGGTGCCCTGCTGTAGCGAGACTGGCTTCAGAGCCTGCTTTGCCGCTTCCCGCAGCAGTTCCGCGCGCTTGGAATTGATACGTTGGTCGTCATTGAGGACGGCAGCGCGGCGGCGGTTGAAGTCGTGTGTCCAGACCACACCCTCGCGGGTCTGGAGGCGATATTCAGATTCCACCGCCATGAGGTTGCCAGCATCGACGAGTTGTTTGAGTAGTTTGGGAACCTGCTGCTCCAGCCTTGGCCGATCGCTTTTCAAATCACTGACGAGCAGGTCCACCAGCGTTTCAGCGTTCGCCCGGACGCCGTCGTCGGCACCGGGTGTTCGAGGGAGCTTGCCTATCAGGAAAATCAGGGCGCACAGGCTAGAACGAAGTTCGCCGTCTTTGGTTCCGTCGCGCTGTTTGCGAATGATTTCGTCATATTCCCGCTCCAACTCGCCGGAATTGAGGAGGTCAGTGGAAATCTGATCGTAGATGAAGTCCGCTGGAACGACAGTGCCAACGGATGCTGGTGCGGTTTGTCGCGTCGCATCGAAGACGATTTGCAACTGCGAACGCAATTGGGCCTTTGTGCCTGAATGGTCGGTGTTGCGCAATACCTTCTCCCAGAACCGCCGCCGGGTGGGCAAGAGCGGATAATCGGCGACCAAGAACTTATCGTCCTCCTGGTTGGCGGCGAACCGCGTGTTCTGAAGATGGCGTGCGAGTTCTCCTTGGTTGGCTTCGAGACACTTGGAGATGACTGAATCGAATTCGGGTTTCTTGCGAAGGACCGTCTTACGGATGACACTTTCTACATCGGTATCTGAAAGTTGAACTCGCACGGCAAAGCGGGCCTGAAGCCGCTGCAGGCTTGGTGTGGTATTCAATGCCGACTGGCCAGTGCCTACCAAGAGAAGGCGCTGATTCAGCTCGGTGCTGCAATGCTCGGCAATTTCCTGCAAATCCATCGCGCGCTGGATCTTTTCACCAATGAACTGCTGGACCTCATCCACTACGATCAGTGTGCAAGGGAGATTGTTCTTCTCACCGAAAACTTGCTTAAGAAAGTCAAGGGATTGAGCGATGGTGGGCGACGTGATCTCGGGAAAGCCGGTACGTATTACCTCCTGGACGTTGGGAACAGTGCCGTACTTGGGGTCAGCAGACAGAAGTGCTTCGGCTAGGGGCACAGAATAGTTTAGATTCACTACTTCATTGAGCAAATCGCAGTCGTTCTTCTTCAGGGCCTCTGCGACGGGCGTTTCCAGACCCGAGGAACGTAGCCATAAGATGAATTTAGCGTGGGCGAGATCCTCTGGGAGTCCGGCAGATCGTAGTATCAGTTGCACAAAGGCCAGCCGGACATTGTCCATGGATCCAGCGCCCAAGGTACCTGCAGCCGCGCGCAGGCCACCCAAGGGCTTGCTACGATTGGTCAGTTCCTTCAGCAGGTCCGCAATTTCGACTGGCAATTTCACGAGTGAGCGGGCGGTGGCGCCGTCGGCAAATTGGTAATCCGCCCAAAGATAACGAAGCACTTTGACGAGATGTGACTTGCCGCTGCCGAAGAAGCCGCTGACCCAGACAGCCTTTTGCTCCTCGCGTACAAGGCCATCGAGGTAGGCTTTCAGAATACGCTCCAATCCGCGGGCGTATTCACCATCGCAGACAAAGGTCTCCAACTCGAAGCGGAGCGTCCTGATCTGGCGCTCGTCATGGCCGATTTCGGAGACCTTCGATACACCGTTATTGAGCAACTCGATGGTTGTGGGATCGCGGAAGTAAAGTTCGCCGTTCGTCATAGGTTTAGTCACGGATTAATGAAGCTCTCGGTTGAGGTGATGGGAACAGCCATGTAGTTAAACCCGTCGCGCGCGTCCATGAAGCGATATACGTTGCCCGCGTATTCGCCCGGGAACAAGATGAGCAAACGTCCGGGCACGCTATCTTCGACGAGTTCAATGAGGCTCGATACCCGCATGAAGTCGAACAGGGAAGCAAGGCCCGTGAGGGCGACGACACTGGCAGCATCGGCCTCTTCGCGGGAGCAGGCTTCCTTCACCAGAGCGGCGGCGCTTAGTTCGAGATCACTTCCGGCCCGCAAATGCCGCGGGTTTTGAAAGACCGACTCACGGTATTTGTGTGCTGCCAGAAACTCCGGGAGCAGGCGTGTGAGGTTCACAGCGATCCACGTGTGGTTAGCTGCGAGCGTTATAGCCTCAAACTGCGGGAGGCGCGCCCGCACTCGCCGCTCTTCAGTAGGCGGATAAACCGCGAACCAGACGCGCTGCTTACCCGACATGTTGGCCGACCAAGGCAGGCGAACTTGGCGGGAGTAGTTTGAAAGAAGACGGTCGATGGCGCTCATGATCGTTGATCCTGAAACTCAGCAAGCAGCGGGAAACTCAATTCAACGACCTCACCTACCGCACGAAGGTTGAGTAGTCCGGCCCGATGGGCCTCGAAGCCCATGGACTTGGCGCGGTCAGGGCTCAGATCGAGAAGGCGGCACCAAGGATTGGAAAATACCGCTGTCCCATGATACCCGGCGACTTCCCCAAGGAAAAAGGCCAAGGTGACGGCCACGACTGTGGGCTTGATCCGCTGGCGGGTTTTCCTTGCGCGGCCAGCGAGATGCCCGGACTGTGTCCACGAGGAAGCGGCATGCCGTGCGGTTTGGTTGCGGCTTTGTTCGGAATACTGATTCGGGAACGCAGCTTCGAACGCCTGCGCCAGGCTGGTCGTTTCAACACGTTCACCCTCTGATGCGTCAGTGACTGGCGAAGTCGTGGCTCGCAAGAGCGGATCGCGCGCCCAAGCCACTTGGATGGCCAGGAGCGGTAGACTCGCGGCATCGATGGCTTGCAGCTTTCGCAGAAGGCCGAAGACGGGTGTCGCTTCATCAAGAGCATACAACTCGCGGAGGCGTCGCAGAGACTCCTTCCGGGTGCTGTCGGTGGTCTTGTCAAGCACATTCCGCTGAAGAATCGCCTCGCGGTAATCGACAGCGCCGGAGCCCTGTGGAACGTTGTCCATGATTGCACCGAGTTCTGCAAGCATCATGGTTCGGCTGATATGAGCGCCGCCGGAAGAGAACTTGAGGCCGAACGCTATCAAAGCTGCTGAGGCCGCGGGAAAGCCGAGCGGGGAGGGTCCGCTGGCCGTTAACTGCAGATCGTCGTGAAGGGTCATGCTGCTCTTTGCGTCATAGAAGCGGGGCTGTCTGAGACTGCCAGTTCCGGCACTTTTCGAGTTCGCATGTACTCTCTATCCGCCGAACCCGGCACGATCCAAACAAAAGTAATTTTTCTCTGCTGTAGAACTTCTTCGAAAAACTCGTAGCGATCGGCAGGCCGGGTGATCGCCTCATGTACTATAGCCATCTTCTTAGGCCACGTCGCTCTCCAATCTTCAGAATTTGGGGCTTGCTCCATATCTTCACCACGTTACACCAGTCTGGGTATGGCTAAGAATGCCTGGACGACCCGACTCCTAACTTCGGGAACAATCACAAACACGAGGTTCCAATGTCTAAGTTGAGGGACCAGGCTCGGAAAGCCCGCCGCCTGGACGATCTTGGCCCATCATCCAGCTGTCGGTACGTATGAGCTTCAGTTTGGCCAGTGTCTTGGCAATGAGCGACGATAGGAAGTTCTCAGCTGGCGTCGCGGGGAGGCGGTACTGGCAGGGTATCTTGAACTCGCTCCGCATTTGTATCTTGAACCAGGTGGGTAAGTTCGCTCCGCGCATCTACATGGTGCTGTTGCAAGTACCTGTCAACCGCCGCATTTGTGAGCAGGCTTTCAATGCATCGGCAGATTACCGTGAGAGTTAGGACATCTACACCATATGTCTTGCGTGCGACGGCGAGTTCGCTAATCAGCGTCTCGGTGGTCTCTTCGAGCAGAATGCTGGCGTGTGGGTGGTCCCCCTTCTGTGGCTTTTTGGGGGACTTTACGAGGAGTTCCGGTTTCGTGACACCAAGAATTACCGCAGCGAACGGGGACCCAAAGTTTGAAGCCGAGATCATCAACTCGGTAGCTTCGATCTGCCCTAGCGGCTTCATCTTACGAAGCGAGTTAAAGGTACTGTGGCTGATTCGCCGGTCCTTCAAGAGCTCCACTACTTCGGAGCAAATCCCATCGAGGAGATTGCGCCGACGTCGGATCGCCTCGACATCGATATTAAGGCCGGTCGCTATGCGTTGTTCGGTCACTCCATTTGCGATCGCTTTCAGAATCATGAAGTGTTCGGCTATAGGAGAGAGCGCATTGACCCGCTTGTTATACGTGTAACCCTCGTCGTCAAACGCAACGATGCAGCGGACAGTCGTGACACCCATTTCTTTAAGTAGATGCAGCCTTAGGTTCCCATTGATGACTAAGTAGATGCCTTTGGCTTGCGGATAGACGGCCAGCGGCTCGATCAGGCCGACATGTATCAGCGATGCCTTGATCTGGCTGTACTTGCGGCAGCCTGTAACTGCAGCGTTGGTCTCCTTCAATGCCACGAGCTGCTCGATTGGGATTTCAAGTACCTCTTGTCGAAAGCCTATTCTTACAGCAGCGTGGGCCATTATTGTCCTCTCGTCTTCTCAATGAGCTTCTCCGAGATGAGTGTCAGACCTTCAGCTCGCAGAAGTGTTCTAAAGTTCTCGTCAGCGAAGATCTGTCCGCAGGCCGCCGCTGCTAGAGCCAGCCGCTCTGTCACGACTCCCGCTCGTTTGACCAGGGAGCGCTGCGACTGGGTGTGCTCCCGATATTCCTGTGCTGCAGCTCGACTGGTGAGGGGTGTCTTCGATCGTTTGGGCGCAGAGCCAGGCCGTTGCGATGCTAGGCGCCTTCTAATCAAGAGACGAGCGGCTCTGAGCTTTGGCCCTCTCAGGTCGCCCGTTTCATAGGCCTCTGTCAGGGCCCGCTGAACATCGTCGGAAGTGCCGGTGGCAATCTGCGTTGCGACGGTGATTGGCATCCTGCCGCTGTCGACGAGGCCGATCAGTTTTGACTCACCGTTTTTGAGTAGGGTCATGATGGTTCGAATGTACTGTTTGCTGAGCCCAAGCTTCTCTGCGACATCTTCCAATCCGTACCCACGATCGACAAGACTCTTTGTCTCCTTCAGGAGACCGAGTTCGGAGGGAGGTCGGCGAGCAATGTTCTCGACGAGACTCATCAAGAATTGGTCTTCGCGCGTTGCATCTACGATCAGGGCAGGAATTTCTGTCTGTCCCAAGGCAAGGAAAGCCTCCAACCTGCCTTGGCCGCAGACGAGATCGTAGGACGTTCCATCGGCAGCCACATCGCGCCGGCAGACTGTAATCGGGTTTTTTAGGCCAATCGCAGAAATGCTTGCCACTATCTGATCGAATGTGACTTTGCTGCGCCCTCTCGGGTTCGCAATCCTAATCTCGGCGATGGGGACATTCAGAACTTCAGATGTGGTCAAGCCGTCTCCTTCAATTGTTGCCTGCGCCCCAAGCTCATAAAGAAGTCCAAACTGTCGAACCTGTAGACATCGAGGGTGAGCGGGTTGTTGGCTGCGAGCGAGAGCTTTTGTGACAGCTGATCCAAGCTGGGCAGAAGATAGTAGTCAAGGATTTCAGCGTTGTCAGGTTTTAGGCGGGCTGCGATGGTCACGTCGGGAAGCAGCGAAGCGTCGAGCCGAATCAGCCAACGATTTCCGCCAGACAGCGTTTCCCGGCATCGAGCGAGCACAAGCGAAACCGTAAACTGCTGGTTGACGAGAAGGGCGCCATCCGAACGTGCATCGTCGACGGTCGCGCCGTCGTGGCGCAGCTGGCTGGTGATCGTTTCGTAGAGAATGCGGTGCTGTTCCCTGATTCGTTGGTTAACTTCTATATAGGTGAAGTCGCGTTCTGGCTTGTAACCGATAAGGTTGTATGCACGGTTCAAGCTCTTAAAGCGGCTCTGGAAGGCCCCGCTTGAAGGCATGCTCTCGTCCTCATCGATCAGGATGCCCGACAACTTGCCGGTTCGCTCCCAGAGGTGGCGCAGTTGCTGAAGCATCTCGTCGTCAGCCAGGCGCATGTGCCGGGCTTCCACAATTTCTTGTGACCGAGCGAACTGTTCGACGGGAACGATTGGTTCGAATGCGGCCTCACGGCGAATCCACATCTCGACCGGATTTTCGACACGCTTCTGCTTTAGTTTGAATGAGTGGCGATTGTAGACGTTCGACCCAACGTACTTGGGATTTGTCAGAAGTTGATGCACTGTTCCTCTGGTCCAAGGACGCCCCAAATCCGTGTCGATGCCGCGTTCGTTCAGCAGCTCTGCAATCTCTCGCTCGGACCTCCTTTCAACGGTGAAAAGGTCGTAGATATCTCTAACGATGGAAACCTCTTCGTCCGGCCCTGGGACTAGGATCACCCGATCGGTCTGAATGCTCTTCTGCTGGCCGAATTGCAAGATCTCCTTCGGGGTGCTTTCGCGATCAACCAGTTGCCGCCGCAACCCAAATCCGGCGTGCCCCCCCTGACGATAGCCAAGTTCAATCAAGCGGCATTGCCCGGCGAAGACCTTCACCGAAAGTTCGCGGCTGTACTCCCCGGCCATCGACCGTTTGATCGTCTTGAGTAGCGTGGAAGAAAAGCTCCCATCATTCTCGAATTGCTCTGCGCAATAGTGCACCGCGACCCGGGCTCGCTTGCAGACGTACTCGTAGTAGGCACTCTCATCAGCATCCTGGAATCGTCCCCACCGGCTTACGTCGTAGACCAAGATGATTTCGAAGTCCGCTGCTCCGGATTCCACCTCGCCGAGAAGATCTCTCAGTGCAACCCGACCGGCGAGGGTCAATCCGCTCTTACCGTAGTCGACGAAAGTCTTTACGACCTGCATGTTGTGACTGTCGGCGTATTTTTGGATAGCGTCTGACTGGTTTTCAGTGGAGTATTGTTGATGCTCGGTCGACATCCTAACGTACATCGCGGCGCGCAAAATGTTTTGGCTCAATGGCTTAGCTTGCATTTTCCCCTAGCCTTTGGTGACAGACTTCCCTAATCGTTGATCCGTGCCCAAGTCAGCTACTGTCCGAATGAGAGCGGTTTTTCACCGCGCAGATTCGTAACGAACTCGTATGGATACGAATAGTACCATTAGTATGCTTGCTAATGAACGAAAGCTGGTAGATACCCATGGGATGAACGAATCAACCAAACGCACCGTGCAGGTCAACGTAAAGATGAGCGAAGACGATTTCGCTTTACTTCTAGGGGCTGCCAACTGCCGATGGCCGGAGGCAATTATCAGCAATTCCGGGGTTTTGCTCGGCCTAGCAAAGATCGCGGCAAAGAGGATCCTCGATACCAATCCGGAGAGCTAATTGCACCAGCCCTGGCCTATCGGCAATGCGTCTACTCTGCCGGAAGAGCGACCCGACGAAGCTGGACTTCTCCATTCTTCTTGAGGTCGACTTCCCCTAGCGAAGCTATGGCCCGCATCGGAGCACTGTACAAAATCGAGGAGGAGATTCGCGGCAAGCGCTTCGATCTCCGGCGCTCAGTGCGTCAGGCCCGCGCTAAACCATTACTCGATGATCTTCGTCGCTGGCTGGAGAAAACCCTGGGTATGCTCTCTACCAAAAGCGAGACTGCCGGAGCGATCCGGTACGCGTTGTCACGCTGGCGCGCTCTGACACGCTACGTTGACGACGGATTGCTGGAGATAGATAACAACGCGGCAGAGCGGTCGCTGCGTTCTGTGGTGATGGGAAGAAAAAACTATCTGTTCATGGGGTCCGATTCCGGTGGCGCGCGCGCCGCCTCGCTGTATAGACTTATCGCCACAGCCAAGCTCAATGGCCTCGATCCGGAATTCTATCTTCGCAAAGTCCTGAACAAGATCCCAGAACATCCGATCAATCGAATCAAGGATCGTCTCCCCTGGAACATCGTTGCCTCACTCCAAACCGACTCCCAGGCCGCTTAGCAACTCCTATTAGGTGTCCGCTTATAAATAGGTGGACACCTAAATCAAAGCGCGTCGCGCATCCTCCTTCAAGAGGGGGCCTGCGAACGCTTACGCAAAAGGGGTGATCTGTCCCGGCTTGGATGCCCCCTCTAACATCCATCACAATCTAGCCTATCGAGGCCTACCCAAAGCGGGGCATCATTATTCGGCGGGAGGGTCTAACTCATCATTGTCAAAGGACACCATTGGAACTTCAGAGGGAAGGTGGTGGTGTTGTCCAAAGTCGAGCGTGGCATTTTCCTTTACGCTCGGGATGCTTGGGGTCTTCGTGTTCGTAGGGATCAAGTTGAGGCTCTTCAAAATCATGGACATCATCGTATCCTCACCGACGTACCCATAAAGCCGTAGGCTAACGGCGGCAGCGACTATGATGAGACACATTGCGAAGGCAAAGACCCCGCAAACGGCATACCAGGGAAATGATGTGCTCAAGTTTAGAATGACAGCAACAGCAAGCAGTGCAAGACCGACGATCCATAGCAACATTGAGCGAACGCCATATCCTGGCTTTTGGGTCCGCAATCGTTGGCACTCTTCTTTTATGGCTAACTTGCGGAAGTGGCGGAATGTCTTGAGTGCCTCCCTGCGTAGGTCTGGATCAGTCACCTCTTTAGCCTGCTCATACCAACGGTCGGCTTCCCCTCGATTTGAGAGATCCATCTAAGCCACCTTTGTCGCTTGAGCTAACGCTACTGGATCAAAGGTGAAGAAAATCTCGCTCCGCATGGTTCCTGAATCTAGATCATGCTCTTGCCGCTCACATGCATCGCACGGTAGGGTCTCAGGTAAAGATTGGCCCGGTTCCGCTTGCCCCATATACTGCTCGGTCTTGGCGCAGTACAGCCTGATATGGGACTTGGTAATACCTGCCTTCTCCAGTATGCTCAATGCCGTCAGAGCAATCATTTCATTCTCGCCAATGACTTGAGCAAGCATTGACGGTCGAATCTGCGCCGACGGGTTTTCTGCCGCACGTTTGCGTAGATAGGCGAGCGTCTTCTCGACGAGAGATCGCACCGCTACCGATCTCTTCGACAGATCAACTGCCCGCGTCTTATTGAATAGTTTCGGAAATGACATAGTCGACTTCGTCTTCAGTACAGTCTGCGTCGAAGAACACCGTACCTGCGGCCCCATCAATGCTGCACCACAGGTTTCTGTAAAGCTTGTAGTTCGTCATCTGATGCTGCCATCGCAGCGGGGCTTTTTCAAAAGTTCGTGGCTGCGCGTCTTTCGTCATCGCCGACTTGAAATCTTTCAGAGTGCGGGGGTCTGCTGGTGTTCGCGATCCATAAACCACTGTCTGTTCATCTTCGCCAATGGTTGACATCGTTACTGGGACCACAACCGGAGGCTGCTTCAAGAGAAGCTCTTTCAGGCGCTCACGGAGATCTAAAGGCTCGAATGCAAGCCCAGTCATATTTTCGCACTTCTCCTTATAGAAATCGAAGTAAGCTTGCTGCCGAATCTCTCCATCGACCTTATGCGAATGGATCATCTGCGGTGCTTCGTACCTTAGCTGACCAACGCCGGTCGATTTGTCGAGCACGAAAACGAAGATCACTGGCATGGACACCTTCACTGGCTCAAAGGTCTTCTTGTCTAGTTTGACGCTGGTTTGCGTTTCCCCCCACTTCATCCGAAACTGCTTTGCGTTGTTGATGGCGTAAATCAATTTCGGGGTGGTCGATTGCACCGTTGCCAAAGTTCGCGAAGCTGCCAGTGGTGTCTTCAAATCCGCAAGTTGCTTATCTACTTTGCTGGCAAAGTGTTTGTCATCCGCCACTCGGACGAGATGTACAGTTTTCGACTTGCTCTCTTCGATGCCGATGAGACCATCCACTAGGTCACTGTAGGTAAGCTTCTTCTTGTCGACTGACTCGAAAACACGCTTAGCTATTTCATCCCGACCCACCGCTGAATATGGAAGCTTGCGCGCGCGTAACCAGAATTGGATTGCGCTAATTTTGAATGGTCCCAGCAACTTCTGTATTGCGGGCAGGTTAGGCGTGTCTGACCCGCCATCGATCGGAGACGTACTCAACAGGCAACTCCACTGGTTGGAACGATTAGGGATCACACAAAGATATAAGCGTTACGGCTTGAAGAGTCAAGTTGAGTCAAGCAATGAAGAGCCACATCGCGGAGTCCGTTCAAGACGCATTACCCGCCTGATTCGCTAGAGTCGGCTACTTGCCCAGCGGTGGATCGAACTGCTTGGCCAAGTCGACTTCATCCTGGATTGCTTGCGGTGGCACCCCCTCGCAGCTCCGCAACATTGAAGCTCGGCTGCCGTGCCACGTCATTGACCGATCGCAGCTCATACTTGACATCTTCGCCCGTCATGCCAAGACCCGTGAAGGTCAGCTCCAGGTAGAACTGGCCCAGTTGGAATACCAGCTGCCGCGCCTGGCCGGACGCGGTCGCGCCATGTCACAGCTTGGCGGCGGCATAGGAACCCGTGGTCCGGGCGAGACGCAGCTCGAGACGGATCGCCGCAAGATCAACCTGCGTATCGACCACATCAAGACCCAGCTCGACGCCGTCCGCCGCATCCGCCATCAACAGCGACAGAGATGGGAGCTATTTCAGTTGATGCTGACGGCGGACCTTTGCTCAGGTGTCAAGCCTGATGATGGTATCCCGAGATGCAACGGATAATGGATCTTCCAGGCATCATCGAAGCCGCTCTCCTTCACGCCGTAATCGAGATGGAAGTTGAACCGGATGGAGTTTTTTCGCAAGGGGGCCAACTTATCCCGGTTCACACCAGCACGTTCGAGTAGAAATCCGATCGCTTGATGGTAAGGGTAGGCGTACTTTGTCTTTGCAAGCAGCTGCGCGATCTCCGGTATGGAAGCGTGATCGCAAGCGGTCAGAAAAACAGCCGCGACCTCAGCAATACCTCCGGCGTATTGGGGCCGCACGACACAGTCGATCAGAGTTCGTTCAAGCGATGTTGTCCGCAGTCGTTCGCCGTTGGGCCCCACAAAATCGATGACGCCGGCATTGCCAGTGTTCTTTCCGTTGAGGAAGGTGATAGAAGAAGTCTTCGTCTTGAACTCGAAAGCTGATCTGCGCGGTTGATTCCGGAAAGCTTGGTCGATTCCGCGTTGGCTGAGGCGAGACGTACTCTTCTTGGCTGTCTGCTCATGGTTTACAAAAATCTTGCCTTCCGGAGCATGCCCGTGAAGATGCAGCGCAGTGCCATGGGAGAGGTAGGAGTGCTTGAAGAACGAAAGCGCGAACTCAAACGGGGAGAGATAGCCGGTCACATAGCGTGATTTTTTGCCATACTCGGACGAATGAATTTCTTCGGTGCGGGCGATCTCATTCTCGAGCAGGAAATCGATCAAGCCTGTGGTGTTGAGATACTGCGGGGCGTTCCAGTGCTGCCGTCTCTCCTTCAAATAGACTTGAAAGTCCTTCCTGCCCCAGGCGCGGGGAGGAAGTGCCTCGATGTCGGCCTTAATGGCGAGTTGGGTCTTGAGTCGCATTTAGTGGCTAAGATTGCTAGGTATATATACATAGCATCTTAGCCAAAACAATTCGACTAGACCGCTTTGTGCAGGTATATATACCTGCACAAAGCGGTGAAAAATTTGATAAAGAGAGCGACGCTCCTGCGACACCGGCACGTAAGAAATTTGCCACATTTTTCTTACACTTCCTCGCTTCTTGTAAGATTTATGCTACATTTTTCTTACGAGACCAGATTATGGTGCTGACCCAACAGAAGGTTCAGGCGGCAGTACAGGACCGTGTCGCAGCGGCCCCACCGGGTTACGTCTGGACTCCGACGGACTTTACTGATCTCGGAACAAGACAAGCAGTCGATACAGCCCTGCACCGACTCATCGCAGGGAAAAAGCTACGGCGTCTCGCTCGCGGGCTCTACGACTCCCCTCTCACAAATAGCCTCACCAAGAAGCCCACGAGTCCGAACCCCCGGGATGTGATCGACGCTCTCGGTCGAAAAGGAAATGTTCGCGTGCTGGTCGACGGCATCACTGCCGCCAACGATCTAGGGCTGACCGACGCAGTGCCCGCGCGCATCACTGTTCTCACCGACGGTCGCTTACACCCAATCAAACTGGGCAACCTCACCATCACATTTCGATATGCTTCACCAAGCCGCCTGTATTGGGCGGGCCGGCCAGCGATGCGGTTCGTTCAGGCCCTCTATTGGGTCCGCGATATGCTCGCAGCCGATGACGGAGGTCTACGGAAACGACTCCGCAAAATACTCGATCACCCTGACAACGGAGGTCCCATTCAGCAAGACTTAGAGAAGGGCTGGACTGCGCTGCCAGATTGGATGCGTGTCATCATCCGCGACCTTTTGGCGGATTCCCCACCGCCGTCAAAACCGAGACGAAGCCGATCCAACGTCGTTGCATAAGATCAAACCAAAGGAAGTCCCCCATGAATCATGGATTCAGAGCCGTTCTCGCCGCCCCCTCAGCGGACCGCAGGGATCTATTCGTGACTGCTGGCAATCGCCTCGGTACTGTTGAGCAAAATGTGGAGAAAGACCTCTGGGTCTGCTGGACGCTGGATGCTCTGTTCAATAGCCAAACGGCCAAAAGCCCTCGACTGCTTTTCAAAGGCGGGACTTCACTCTCAAAAGGCTACGGACTGATCGAACGGTTCTCTGAAGATATCGATATCACAATCTTTCGCGAAGACATTGGGCAGGCCGCCAGCGTTGAAGAGTTGGAAGGTCTCAGCGGAAGGAAGCGCACTGCGCGGCTCGACTCCATCCGTGCAGCGTGTCAGGAATACATCAACGGGCCTCTTCTGAGCCGGATGAGCGCGCAGCTTGCGGAAACCCTTAGCGCCGCCGGCATCCCCGCTCAAGAAGGACGCCTCGAACTTGACGCCGATGACCCAGACCAGCAGAGTTTGCTCCTCTGGTATCCGACCGTGACAACCCCAGGGAACGAATATATTCGCCGGGCGATCAAGATCGAGTCGGGAGCTAAATCAGCACTTGACCCACATAGCACCATAACGGTGAAGCCATATATCGATGATGACCTGTCTGATCTCGATCTCTCGGTAACGAACGTCACGACTGTCGATCCTCGTCGTACGTTCTGGGACAAGATC
>Ga0181520_10008539_pt1 | contig 14472 bp, 9 predicted proteins | sample PEATcosm2014_Bin_29_FD_132451 | JGI IMG/M metagenome (GOLD analysis project Ga0181520, IMG submission 132451) | Peatland microbial communities from MTU Mesocosm Facility, Houghton, MI, USA - PEATcosm2014_Bin02_30_metaG | ecosystem: Environmental > Terrestrial > Soil > Wetlands > Peat | place... | reverse complement strand
GCCCGCGCAAGTCGAGATTCATCTGCGCGACCTATGGGGCACAGGCAAGCTCGCCCAGCTCGGACGCTAAAGCCGCAACGAAGCCGATGCCGCCTACTCATCGCTCACTCCCGCCCCGGCCCTCGGCAATCCATTCGCCCACCGCACCTACTCCGCCGACTACACCTCCTGGCCCCGCTTGCCGGAGCTTTTCCCAATTTCCTTCCCTGGCATCAAGACGAGCCGCGATCCGCTTGTTGTGGACATTGACCGCGAACGGCTGATTGATCGAATGGGGATTTATTTGGACATTCAGAATTCGGATGAAAAGGTAGCTGCAGAGCTGCCAATCGCCATGACCGACGCGGCACGATTCTCGGCTAAGGCAACAAGACGAGAACTCCTTGAAAAACGGATGGCCGAGATATTGCTCTCAAAGGAGAGCGGGAACTTCGAGACTCTCGATATTTCGCAGAGAAACTTCACAAAGCGGCAGACCGAGCGGTATTGCTACCGCCCATTCGACGTCAGGTGGCTCTATTGGGAGAACCACACAAAACTTATAGACGAGAAGCGAGAAGATTACTGGGAAGCAATCGTTCCCCACGGCATTGCCATTGCCTCTGCACAAAGCAACCGAAGGAACTACGATCCTCCATGCATTGCATCCTCCCTAGCCAGCCTTCATTTGATAGAAAGAACCGCAATCATCTTCCCATTGCAGGTTGAGGCAGATACACTACCCGGAGTCTCTCAGATCCAGGACAACATCTCGACCGATGCTGCGCGGCTTTTCCCAAACCAAGCGGGAGCCCACGATCTCTTCTTCCACGCCCTCGCCGTAATGCACTCATTGCAGTACCGCACCGAGAACGCTGGGGCCCTGCTAGGCGACTGGCCCCGCATCCCGCTGCCCGCCACGGCGGACTTGCTCGCTCACTCCGCCGCGCTGGGCCGCCGTCTTGCCGAACTGCTGGACGCCGAATCGAGCATAAATCTCAACGCCGAGTGGTCCTTCCTAGCCGCCCTGAAACTCCCGCCCGACCCGAACCTCGATGAAGCCCTCAAGGTAACCGCCGGCTGGGGCCACCAGGGCCAGGGCAGCACGGTCATGCCCGGCCGCGGCCTCGCTCCCCAGCGCCCGTGGCCCAACACCGAGCGCGAGAAGCTGGAAGCTCTGGCCGCTGCCCAATCCCTCGCTCCCGAGGACGCTGTCGCCCTGCTCGGCGAAACCTGCGTCGATGTCCATCTCAATGGCAACGCCTATTGGTCCACCGTCCCCGTCAACGTCTGGAACTACACACTGGGCGGCTACCAGGTTCTCAAGAAGTGGCTCAGCTACCGCGAGTTCACTCCCGAGCCCGCTTCGCCCCTGCTGCACCGCGCTCTGCGTCCCGAAGAGGCCGCGTACTTCGCCCAGGTCGTTCGCCGCATTTCCGCCATCCTGCTTCTCGGCCCCGCCCTCGACGCCAGCTACCGCGCCATTCTCCCCACAGCCACCGGCCTGCCAGGTTGATCGGGGTCCTGAGCAATGCCTAACCCGAAAGGGCTGATGTGCTTTGACTCAAAATTCCAAAATCTGGCAACAAGAGTTATTTTTTTCTTTTGCAGCCCACGCATATTCTCACGATTTAGACGGGCTTTCTGCTCCTATGCGGAATATAGAGGAAATGTCGCAAGTGCATGCTTCTAGGCGGGTTGACTATGCTCGTCTGCGAGACGGTTTGCACGGCTTCACGGCGGTTCGCCCAATTCATTGGATTGCATAGAGAGCAGACTTGCGTGCAAATTTGCACTTTTTGGAATGGAGAAATAGCCGATGCTCTACGTCCTGAAACCTGGTGACTAGATTCTGCGGGCAAAGCAGGTAGGGCAGTCGCGTTGCTGTCTACGCGACGAATCGGATAGCTGCCATCCTGATCAGGAACCAGATTGCATCGGCCTGGTCTCTTAGGGAGAGAATGGCCGTTTCCTCGGGACGCTTTGGGCCAACCGCAACCCAGGGTGGTGAAACCTGCAGCAGGCGACCCTCTCCAAAGTGGTTTGTAGCCGTGATCCGCCAGGAGAGGCCCCAACTCCGCAGCCATTCCCGTGATGGCTTCATGTGCTTGGTTCCGTCGCATGAAATCGCATCGAGATCATCGACTTGAAATCCAAGCGCGTCCAGAACGCCAAGGCAGGACTGCATGAGTTTTGGCTGGGGAGCCCCAGCGAACACGGTTTTGGATGATTCAGGTAATGTATTTGAGACCATATAATCAATTGCAGTTGTCGCGCTATCGTGGCACCGGAAGACATGGTTCTCAAGTTCTCTGGACCATCGCTGAAAGGCCTTCGAGTCGAAGCCGATTATCGGCGGCCTGAGAACTTTGGGAATTTCGCTGCGGACTTTCCCGCTTCTGGGAACTCTACCAAGGCAGCGCCGATGACCCTGGATCCGCAGGATTGAATCGGCGCGGGACAGCATCGCGACAACGTCCTGCCGATCTCGCCCAAACATAGTTGCCATTCTATCGGCCGAAAGCCCGATCTCATTTGACATCCACAACATGTCATAGGTGTCCTTTGGCCAGAAGTGTTGATCCGGCGGAGGCAGGCTGGGGCGAGAGTTTGAGTGGACGGACAACCCGAGCCGCTCGCGAAAGACCTTTAAGGCAAACTCTTTCTCCGGTTCAGGACATGATGTATCGCCGTCCTGCGAATTATCCATTGGCATAATAAGGTTTGAGTTGTTGTTCTGTTCGGTGGGCGCGGGAAGTTGGAAATACGCAGTCGACCGAGGTAGGCCGCTTTGTCTGCGAAGCTCCTCAAGCGTGGCGGGCGCGCCAAGTTTTGTTCGCGCCTCCAAAAAATGAGCAAGCAGGAGGTCGAGGCAACAAACATAAAACCGAAGAGTTACAGAGCGCGGGTTCGAGTTTCCAATCATCGCAGCAACCGCCCACGAATGGTCGTTCATCGCCACGGTGTTGTGTAAGAGAAGAGAACGGAATTCCTGCGAAGCCTTTAGCCAAAGGGTCGTCCTTGGCAAATGTGGGAATAGATTTGGCACGCGATCTAAGTCAGCTAACATGAGGCGCATGAACATCCAATGCGCTGCGCTTCGTCGAAGCGAATGTATGTGACAATCTTGCCCCCCAGTCACGGCCTGAAGGCCCTCATGAATAATAGGCACGATGACGTCTTCACTAACACCGCACGAGAGATCCGTACCGAGGCGTCCCGCCTCGTGAAATAGCGCGTGTACCGGGTCCAGGAGTTCAGGAAATGGGTGCGCCAAGACACCGAGCATAACTCGACGGTAAGAATTCTCAGATTTGAGAGTGCGGATATCATTGTCGCGCACCCACACTTCGCACAGTGGGCCAGGAAGCAGGTCACTCGGCAAAAGACCCAAGCCTTCAGCGCGACGCAAACCGCCGAGGAAAAAGAGGACAACCTGCCCGACTGCGATAGTCCGATAAAGCCTCTTCCATCTCCGATTTCGGGAGGCCTCAATGTACTCAATCACCTGAACTATCTCATCTACTGAAAGCACATGCGCATCTGCCCGATCTGGGCCGGGTGCAACGCGAAACGCAATGCCTTCATCAATCTCTTCCGCTTTGTATTCGTAGACAAGGTGCCGGTGGTACTGGCGAAGTGCCCACTGCACAGTCCCCTGGAGACCCTGCGGAAACCTAGAGTCTTCAGCAGCCTCGTCAACAGTGAGCCTGTAAAGCTCCTCCGCCGTAGTTTTGCAGTACGTCGCTGGGTCTTCATCTTTTCGCTGCAACGCGAAGCGCCGGGCAACTGTCAAGATGCAACATCTTATTCCTGCATACGACAGTGTCCTTCCGGAATAGGACGGCTCGGTTAGCAACTTCTTTGCCAGATTGCATAATTGCTTTCCGCTTGGAGTTGTTTTGCGGCAGCGCTCGATAGCGCTAATTGCCTGAATCACTTGCTTAACGTCCGTTTCGCAAAAAGCAGTTCTCAATCGGCACATCCATTGCGGCTCCTGCTTTGATCGCGCATTCCGAGCATAGGCTGCTTTAAGGTCTGAGAGTTCGCCGTCTTCAACCTTGCTCGCATTCGTTTGAATGCGGGGTACGTAGACCGCTGGGTCACCGTTGATTCGGCCACTTGATCCCGGAAGGAGGGACGGACCGCGAACTACCCCGGTTGCATAGTCGATCAGTTCGCTGGGGAGTTCTGGCCGCAAATATCTGGCGATGGTTGCGACAAAGTCATTGAGTGACCTAGGCAGCAATCCTGGATCGACCGCCTGATGTCTGAATTCGGCCACGATGCCGTCGAAGATTATTTGAGCGATCTTCCGGTCGCGCACGCTGGCAGATGCTCCTGATTGCGAGCAGCGTAACAAGGACTTCTGAACTTGGCTGGGCGTTACACGCGAAATCAGGAGCAGGAGTCGGTTATTGGGATACCACCGAACAACTTCTTCAAATTCCCCCTTCGTCAGAAGCACCATATCAACGTAGCCGCGAATGGATGAGCACCCAAAATGCTTGTCTGGCTCTGACAGAGCTCGCGCAAAAGCGACGGCCCTCTTGACGCTAACCAGACCACCGCGAAGTGCTGCAGACGCAATCACCATCTCCCAACTGATCGGAGCTACGCCAACTCCATCAACGGCGAACCCGCATTGCTGTTCTAGCCAGCGTTTTTCAGCCAGGGTCCACGCAGTCACGCGACGTTTTACCTCAGAGAGGTTCGGCGGAAGAAGGTTAGGATCCTTCGTAAGGCGATCAAGACGGGTTGGTATTGGAATTTTCTTCTGATAGCGCCTTTTCAAATTGAAAATGACGCTGCTGAGGAGGCGCAGCGATGCTTTCGCACCTTCCTTTTTCAAGGCAGCGATCAAATGGGATTCAACGGCGGCGACATCAGCTTTGCAGAACTCTCCGAGGCTGTCCTTGCAAACATCGGCAAGATACGGCCCCAGCGGGTTTGCGCATGTGCGCAATGCCGCCCGCAGTTGAGAGGCAGTGACCTGCTGCTTCGGAGAAAGACGAAAGAAGCCAATTTCCCAGAGGCATTTCTGAGTGTCATCGGATCGTTTCTCATTAGCCTCGGCCATTATTTGATCTCCACTTTGATCGGACGGAATCCGAGATAGCTAGTGATTGGCTGAACGTATTGAAGTATTTGTTGCCCTACCACGCTGGGCGCAGCGGTGGCGCTCCGGCCAACCAGGCGACTGCCGGTCAGAAAGTGGCCAGCCCACTCGGCAACATAAGGACAGCCGGAATCCAGCAGCGCATTGAACATCCATCTGCGGTGGATATTAGTCGGGAACCCAGGCAAGAACCTATGGAGTATTGGCTCACAGGTTACCTCGCGCACCGGCTCTGGAGCTCCTCTCGCATCGAGAAACCAGGATGGGTATTCGGTCAGAGTCGCCAGTCGCGTGCCATCGTTATACGCGTCGTAGATCTTCATCTGGGACAGGAGTTCCTCAGTAATCCAAACGAGACGAGCCTTATCGACACCTTTATCCTGGAGGCGTCCACACATGGTTCGCTCATCGATCTCGCTCGGACGGAGGAATGGGCAGACGATTGGCCTTGCGCCCGTCACAAACCCGAAAAACCACACTACGTAGTACGTGTACAGGTTGTGGGCCTCTATCCAGTTACTCGATGGCGACTTCGCCCAGAGGTCTTCGACCGACGCGATCAGATGTTGCACCGCTTGCCGCATGGCACCATCTGTAGGGCATGCGTTGATCGCGACATATTTCTCATTTTCAGGTGCTGGAACGAAGGGGGTCTGGAGATACGTTTGTCTCTCTAGCCGCAGAAGGGTGGACAATGCGTTAGGCTCCGATCCGCCTACGGTCGCCGTTGGCCGAACCAAATTGATCCCAGTACGCAGGTAACGCACTGTCCCAGCGTAGATCTCCTGTAGACTCTTCATGCGGCGCACGGCGTAGAACATCTGCACTCGCGCCTTGTGCTGTAGATCGCCGGTGATCATGGTGGTTGCACTGCTATCCTTGTGGGACCAACTCATGATTTCGTCGTAGAGTGCGGAGGCGAGGGTCGAGGCCTGTAATCGACCTCCAGTCAACTGCGCCAAAAGACGCGGGACGTGCTCATCGTAGTATTCCAACGATCGCCTGAAGACTTCTATAGCACTCAACGGATTGGCTGTGGGGAAAGTGCCAGCCTCAACTAGGAGGAAGTTCCAAAGTAGTGGTCCCAACTCCGATGTATCCGGGAGAATCACGTATTCTGTTCGATCGCGGTCGTATGGCGGAAGCGGCTCGCGACGAGGTGCGTCCGCAGGAAAGACAACATGAATTCTGATCCACGCTTCGGCGCCCTCTGACCCCGGCGCCATCAGAATAGCTAAAGTAATTTGGTCGTTGCATTCCTTTGAAAGATAAACTCGCATCCCCCTGGTGCGTTCGATATCGCTGTTAGTCCACAACATCACTAGCACGTACAGCAGCAATTCGACCTCTGCCTTGAGATCTTGTTCAGCTGGATCGGCATCGCGGGCTGTCCCAGAGGTACGGGCCGCGGTCTTAAGCTCATTAAGAACCTCTTCCGCCCGGCGTCGGCAATCGATATCAATCACCGCAAGGTCTGACGGACTCGGACGATCAGTCGCGAACGGGAACGATTTACTTGCGCGAATTGCCTGATCACTTCCGCCACCTGCAGCGTTGCCTGCTCCCTTGTGTTGTTGTCTGCCCCCCTTGTTGCCTTTCTTGCTGGAACGGCGCTGCTTCCCCATTTTGCCTGGCGGCGCTGCACCACCCGACTCATCAGATCCAGTAGCGCCGTTGTCGTCTGTTTCATCGTCTCCGTCCTCGTCCGGGCAAACATCATGCCGGAAGGCGTCTGATGCTTTGGCATCGTTTCCCTTATCTGCGCCTGATTTGGTCCCGTTGGATTGTGGCTTTTGACCACGGCCACGATGGCGCGGCTTGAGTCCATAAGCCTGAGCCAGATAAAAGAGGAGGTAGTCTTGCAGTTGATCGAGCCAGTCCTGGGATATTCCACTCTGCAGTAAAGCGCCGTCGAAAACCAAACCTGCATAGCCTGCGAATTGTAATGGTGGGAGGTTAGCCGGGTACGCTGAGACGACAACGCGTGCCCATGCCTCACCGCAGAAGAGTGCCCGCAATGCCAGAGAACAGTTTTTTGGTGAGATTGTCAGTGTTGGCCATGGCTTTGAGCCCGAGTACGTCTCATAGGCCGTGATGGATGTGTCGCCCTTAATGAGCCCGCCCCTGAGCTTGGTTCCGGCTGGAATAGACAGCACCCGGAAGTGAGCAAGGAAAACATGTGCCATTACCAGGTCGCAGCAGACGGAGTATTCCGAACCGTCATCGGGCAGGGCGAGCAGGGCGGAATAGACGGCGTTGCGTTGCCGGTGGCCGGTGCCGCCACCGCGCTTGCCGAGGTGCCTGGCATCGACAGGTGTCGTCGGGTATCCAGATCCGGCAGCAATTGGCTGGAGTTTAGAGATCGTCTCCGGCCAAGTTGCCATCTCGAGCGAACAAAGAGTACCCGGCCATTGGCCGTCGACGACAAGAAGCACACGGACGAGCTTGCCCAAAACCTCCGGGAGGTCGTCAAGCGTTGCCGGCGCGACGATCGCCCAGAGAATGCGGCGAACTTCCTTACGGTCTAGCCCAGCTTTGGCAGCCTCGCTGAGCAACTGGTTCGGCGGCAAAGTGCTAGTCATGGTTTTTGCTCACTTTGGCTGCAGCCATGCGATATCTGAGCCAACGCAACTGCTTGCCCATGATTCTCGCCAGCTGATCTGCTCCTAGCTGTAGGAACAGCTTGGAATTGTTGCGCAGGACTTCGAGGTCCTGGCATACACGTGCGTTGAGCCTCTTTCCCGATATCTGATGCCGAAGGGGTACGGCGACCTGCTCGATCATAAGATATTCCGGGAGTGCCTCAAGATCTATATCGGCATGGATAGAAACGAGTAGAGTCCGTGGCTCTCGCAACACCCTCTGTGCGTCCCGCAGGAGCTCCCAGCCAAGAAAGCAGTACCAGATGCCAACGCACCGGACCAGATGGATTGGCTCGATTAACGCCCGACGGCGAATACCGACCTCTGTCAAAAAGGCTTCTGATGGCCGGTGGATAATATCGATTCCCGCTTTACGCAATGCCGGCTCGATCGCCGGGTGGGGCAGTACCTTATCGAGATCGATGCGGGCCCAGCGCGGCAAAGGATCAGGTTGAGGCTGGCGTTCTGGCTTGTCTGTATACGAGGACTGATTATGGGTAGGATCTGCGGTTGGGCGGATCTCGGTTTCGACGAGTTCCTGGTCGAAAGGCAAGGGCGCGTCTGTTTGCAAGACGTCTAATGCGCAGTCGAGAGGATCAACACAATGCACGGGCAACACGGTGGCGCTGTGCAACTGGTCGCGGCTGATGCCCGCTCCATGCTCGCCATGCCGTTCGTTGTTGTCTTCGTAAGTCATTTGGCTCTCGTGCCAGTTGCGCGTCAGAGCATGTCGCAGCTCTGAACGAATCCATGATGGTCGGTCGATCCCTTACTCCATACTGCGTAGCCACTGTGCGGTATAAACGGGGTCAAATCGAATGGTGCCGCCAAATCTGATCACGGCTCGGCCCATCCTGCCCTCCCGGGCGCGTGCATAGAGTGACGACCCTGACACGCGGAGCATGTGAGCCAGCTCTTTGGTGGTAAGCGCGTGATCGATCGCCTCGATGCGGTCTGCGATCGATTTCGGGCGATCAGATCCAGGGGGTAAGGGCATAGCGGCCTCAATCGTCTTTGCGCTCGACTGCAAAGTTGCAATGGGTTGAGCCTAGCGCGCCCTTTACCGCGGTAGCTGGACATGATCGAAAATAGTCGGAGGGACAGAGTTTTACCATTAAACCAAGCAGAATTAGCCACTTGGAGCGACGACGTTTCCGAGTTTCGACGCAAATCGTCGCAGGCCAGGCCCGGTCGGCGTATTTGGCCTCTTATTCCAGCTCACCGATCTTCGCAGTTCTCTGAAGAAGAGGCGCTGGCGGGGGTTGCGGATCCGCGCTCGAAACGTGCCGAAGTGCTGACAGGAGCAGGCAAGGAGTAGTTGCCAAGATCTCAGAGGGAATGGAGGCTGTGAAACCAATTGCCGGCTCGCCTTGATTTCCGGAGCGAGTTGTAGCGGTTCGGCCTCTGTCGAAGTGATGAGCCCAATCGCAAGAGATTGTCGCGTAGGACGACGATTCCAGGACCGAATCTAGAACTGTGCTCTGGGTCACGTCGTTCGAGCCGACATTCATCGTTTCATGAACGGTGTGGCGGGTCGAAGGACTGAACCATTCACAAACTAGATTAGGCGTGGAGATGAAATGCCATTTCGAGCGAAGCAAAAGAAGCATTTAGAAAACCTGCGAGACGATCTCCAGGAACAATCAAGAACAAAGCGCGATTACCAGAAAAGGGGAGCAGCTGAATTTCTTTTGCCTGTAATTGATGATTTGCTGACACTGAACGACATTGAGGCCGGTGTGGCCGAATCGGTCATCAGAGGCAGGATTGAGCAGAAAGCGATCAACATCGGAACCGAGCTTTTCCTTGACGAGAACCAGCGTGACAGAAGACAACCTTGGACCTCGAAACAACAGCATCCAATCGGAAAAATATTGGCGAATTCTATGCGGCGCATTAGGAAAGGGCTGCGAGAGCGCAAAGAACCAATACTTAGGCGGTTGCGGCTTCGTGGTACACGCATTTGGGCATGCATGGTTATGCTCGGAATTAAAGAGGACGCCGTCCTGCTGGACATGCTGCCAACGGGAATCGTACCGACAAAGCTTCCAATCACTTCTGAGCCGAGTTCACCGCAGGGGACATCCCCAGAAAAGCAAACCATCAAGGATCTGCCGCCCAACGGTGCAGGTCCCAAACTGACGCGCAAGCGGCCCTACAGGTACAATCCTGCCGATGAGGAACATCAGATTTTGGCCATAGTCGTCAGGCACCAAGGCGTGGAGGCCTCGTCCATGAAGGTGTTGGAATACATCGACGAGCATGGCGAAATGTATATTGACACCCTGGCGCCCGATTACTGTGCTTCGCTGCCGAAAGAAGCGCGTCGCAGTCTGGTAAAGGCTACTTCGACAGATCGAGGCCTAAAGGACCGGATTGAGAAAGTGATTAGGGACGTGAGGAAAGCGCTGCGGAACGAACTGGCCAGAAACGAAAGGTCTTAAACTAGAAGAGCAATTCTGAATTAGCCAAAACGGATTTCAGCAGGATCCAGCAACGGGAAGGGGCTAGGTTCTTGCTGATCTGGTCGGCAAGCGCGGGCGGGTCAGGACCGTGCCCATGCCCACGAGCACGAAGGCTGCCATCGATGAATGGACCGCCGCGGCCGGCGTCAATTCCGGGCCCCTGTTGCGTCGATTGTCGAAGAGTGGCCGCGTGTGGCCCCTCAAGTCCTGCGGCTGGGCTGTCTGGGATGTAGTGGTCAAGTCGGCCTAAGCGATAGACATCGAGCACTTCGGCGCACACGATATGAGGCGCACGTGCGCCCGGTTGTGCTGCAAAGCGGGCGGGGAACTGGAGCAGATTCAGTTCCAGTTCGGTCACGCGTCCATTCAGATGATCGAGCGTACTTGGGCAGCCGCCAGGAGGTCGCGACCGCAATGAATGATTGGCTCCTTTTGTGAGCGTCATCCATATATATGGATGCAGCCGGTGCGTTTTGGCGGTGCGTGTGGGTGTGAAAGCCGGCGGGCATAGCCCCCGATAAGGGAATTTATCGTGGGTTATGCCCGCCTTTCACACCGATCGGCATGGCTCCCCAAAGAAGCCCGACTCATAATGCCATCCAGCAGTTTTCCCGTTCATCAATCCCGGCCCTCCCAGGCAGCCTGAAGGCGCACCGCTTCCTGGGCAGATGAAGCTGGCAGCATCAGGCTTCCCTGGTCTATTGCTTTCCCGATTCTCCCCATTTTTTCGCTGACGAGAAACTGCCGAGCAGGCGATCAAGGCACAGCCGTAATCACGGGCTCTGGGGGCCTCCACTGATCCTGCAAACTGGGCTTCCTACGGTCCTGGAAACGCGCTCACGCGATTTACCGTGAAGCCAGAACTCCTATTGGCCCGACGGCGCTTGCCGGGATCTATTCTGCCGTGTCCTTTCCGTGTCAGCAGTGTGCTTCCGGTTTACTGTTCCCCATGCGCAGTTTCACATCGATGATGGCGAGGCTTTGCGCAGGCCCACACAAGGGTTATGAACAAACGAATTTCGCTTAGGCTCTTGGAATTCGACGCTGCTCTCGATCACATCGTGCACTTTGGATTGTTTGTCAAACGAACATCCAGAAGCTCGTCGCGTTCACCAACGGAACTGTCTCTCCATCGCTGCAATGGGTGCAATGGTTCGCATTGCGACCTTCGCTAATCCCTGGATCGCGCGCCGGTTGGGAATCGAATTGCGTTGTCTCATTGAACAAGCCGGCGCGAACGAGTCAATGACTGTCCGCGCCAAAGTGCCAAGCAGTCATTACACTGCAACCGGGTTGATTGCTTCTGTCGGCAGCGCCAGCGCCTTTTGGCGCAAAGGCTCGAAGAGCACACTGGACAGATAACGCTCACCGAAATCCGGTAGGACTGCTACGATCAGCTTTCCTGCGTTCTCCGGCCGCGCGGCCACTTTCAGCGCCGCGGCAATTGCCGCGCCCGAGGAGATGCCCACGAACAGGCCTTCTTCCTGGGGAAGCCGCCTTGCGGCGTCAATTGCCTCGTCGTTGCTCACCTGCACAACTTCATCGACCAAACCGGTATCGAGTACGCCTGGGACAAAGCCAGCGCCGATTCCCTGAATCTTGTGCGGTCCGGGTTTGCCTCCTGAGAGCACGGGGCTGTCTACAGGCTCGACAGCGATGGCCTTGAATGCCGGATTGCGCTCCTTGACGAACTTGGCCACACCGGTAATGGTGCCACCAGTGCCCACGCCGGAGATAAGAATGTCAACCTTGCCCTCGGTATCGTCCCAGATCTCAGGGCCGGTTGTTGCGTAATGAATGGCAGGGTTAGCCGGGTTGTTGAACTGCTGGAGGATGTAGCCGTTCGGCGTCCTGGCTAGAATCTCTTCCGCCTTGGCCACTGCGCCTTTCATCCCGTTCGGCCCAGGAGTCAGCACGATCTCGGCGCCGAAGGCGAGTAATACAGTGCGGCGCTCAAGGCTCATGGTTTCCGGCATGGTGAGGATCAGTTTGTAGCCCTTTACCGCGGCGACAAAAGCCAGCGCAATGCCGGTGTTGCCGCTGGTGGGCTCAATTAGCACGGTCTCGCCGGGCTTGATCTTGCCTTCCTTTTCGGCGGCCTCGATCAGCGCCAGGCCGATGCGGTCTTTTACGCTTGAAACCGGGTTTTGGCTTTCCAGCTTGACGACGACGGTCGCAGGCAGGCCAGCAGCAATGCGGTTCAGCCGCACCAACGGTGTACGACCAATGAGTTCAGTTACATCCGCAGCAATACGCGCCATGGTGTTCTCCTCTTTCAGGGATAAATATCCCTCACGGTTTTCAGGGTCTTTGGGTGATGATCGGGTTGCGAGGCAGGAATGAACAGGCGCGATCAGGGCGCACGTTCCCATCGGTGCTGTCACCAGGACGGTGTTAGCGACATCGATGCATGACGATAGAATAGTCCGGCAACCTTGCCCGAAGCAAGGCCGAAGGAGCCGATTCTGAGGAAAACGCATTTATGCTAGGATTTCTGCATCAGCTACGGAGTTCTTGATGACGATGACGCTCACTTTTCGAATGTGTATGGCCATGCGCGCCCCAGGCGGTCGCAAGCCAGCTTCGGAATTCTGAGTTCGCCGGCTCAATTTCCTTTCTGGCAGCCGCCTGGGGGTTTCCCAAGCGGCCTCGTTGTTTCTGTATCCAAATTCACCAGCCCCAAAGGAGAGTACGTTGAGCACATTCGATCTGCACGATTCCACGGTTGCAATTCATGGTGGCAGAACGTTGGATTCTCACGCCAGTTCGATTCTCTTTCCCCTCTATCAGACCGGAACATTTGTTCACGATGCCGTGGGTGTTGATAAAGGCTTCAGCTATTCGCGCGTCTCCAATCCAACGGTCGATGCGTTGGAGAAGGCCATTGGCGCACTGGAGGGAACGCCCCCAGCCGTCTGCTTTCGCACCGGCATGGCGGCCATCACCACGCTACTCCTTACAGTGCTAAAAGCTGGCGATCATGCGGTCATTTCCGATGTGGTCTATGGCGGAACCATGCGTCTGTTTCGTGAGGTGCTCGACAACCTTGGAATTACTGCGTCCTTTGTCGATACCTCCGACGCTGCAAACGTCAAAGCCGCGATTACCCCGGCAACCCGTATCGTTCTTATCGAGACGCCGGGAAATCCAACGCTGAAACTGACGGATATTGAAGCGGTGGCCCGGATTGCCAAAGAGCACTCGGTCCTTCTCGCTGTCGATAATACGTTTCTCACGCCGATTCTTCAGAAGCCTCTGGAACTTGGTGCGGATATTTCGGTGCTTTCCACGACCAAGTACATCGACGGCCACAATGCGACTGTGGGCGGATCGATCGCGACGCGTGACGAGAAGTTGCTGGAGCGCATTCGCCTGATCCGCAAAACCATCGGCACCACACAGGCTCCCTTCGAGGCGTGGCTTACGCTGCAAGGGATGAAGACTCTTCCGGCGCGTCTTCGGCTTCAATGCGAGGGCGCGGCGATCGTTGCACGGTGGCTGGAGAATCACCCGGCAGTGGAGTATGTTCTCTATCCTGGGCTTGACTCCTTTCCGCAGAAGGAATTGGCGGCGAAACAACAGCGCGGATCGGGCGCAATGATTTCTTTCGCATTGAAGGCCGGCGTGGAGGCGACCATTGAAGCGTTGAACAACGTTGAACTCTGTTCGCGCGCGGAGAGCCTGGGCGGTCTGGAAACGCTGATTACGCATCCATCTTCGACAACCCACGCGGACCTCGACCCTGAACTGCGGCTTGGACTGGGCATCTCCGATGGCCTTGTCCGCCTTTCGGTTGGGCTCGAAGCGCCCGAAGATATCATCGTCGATCTGGAGCAGGCCTTTGGGGCCGCGGCCTTCAGCAAAGCCTCGGAACTTGACACGAAAACGATTTGACCGTACTCTACGAATCAATGGTGAGCTGATCAACTGTTGGCACCTCACCAGCAAAGGATTCGATGGCCCATTTCACAAATCCCGCGATCTGTATGTCCTGCTGTCATGGCTGCGCTGCGCGGGCGTGTACTCTGGGCTAGATTCCGAATCAGGAATCACGAACCCCGACGACCCACCCGCCAGAAGGCGCGGTGGGTTTTTTCATTGGAGCTGACAGTTGAAAGATGACAGCTAACGGTGGGCTGTTCCCAACTGTTAGCCGTGAACTGATAACTGTGAGCTGTTTTACAAGCGCCGGTGGCGAAGTGGCTAACGCGCAGGTCTGCAAAACCTGTATTCGCGGGTTCAATTCCCGCCCGGCGCTCCAAGTTTC
>Ga0181520_10008538_pt1 | contig 14473 bp, 11 predicted proteins | sample PEATcosm2014_Bin_29_FD_132451 | JGI IMG/M metagenome (GOLD analysis project Ga0181520, IMG submission 132451) | Peatland microbial communities from MTU Mesocosm Facility, Houghton, MI, USA - PEATcosm2014_Bin02_30_metaG | ecosystem: Environmental > Terrestrial > Soil > Wetlands > Peat | place... | reverse complement strand
CGCACCAGCGCGACCGCCTGCTCCACCAGGTTGATCATGTCGCTCTCGAAGCGGTTCAGGGGTTCGACGCCGATCGTGACGCCGGCGTCGGTCGCCGCCTTGCCGAGTTCGCGCAGGTTCTCGACGCACCACGCCCATTCCCGCTTCTTCTGCTCGGCGGGGAACATGCGGGTCTTGCCGACTGCGGAATAGACCGGTCCCGAGAAGAGACGCCCGCCCACCGTCTCGGCGAAGCGAAGGCTCTCCAGGATATAGTCGACGCCAGTCTTGCGGATCGCCGGATCCTCGTTGGAGATGTCGCGCGTCGGTCCGAAAGCCCCACAGACCGTCACTGAGAGGCCGTTGTCCTCGGTCATCTTGCGCAGCAGTTTCGCGTCGATGATCGACGCGTCGTCAAGCGCGACCTCCAGAACGTCGAACCCCATTTCCTTGACCTTGGGGATGAGGGAAAAATCCTTCGTGCTGAATGGCGAGGTCCATACCCACGTGTTGACGCCGATTTTCATCGCGACTCCTCCCAAGGTCTTGCGGAACCCGGCGCCAGTGCGGCGGATTCGACGAATTCGCATCTCTTTCCGCGAGTTTCAGTCCGCCAGACCGCGGCGTAAATGAACATTCGCGCTAGAAAGATGAGATTTCTGACCGCCGCGTCTGCGTCAGGCGAAGTCGCCGTCGTCCCGGCGCCGTCCATCGAGCGCACTGTCGAAACTCCAGCCAAGCGCTTGTGGGCGCCGATCAGATCCGGCGGCTCTGGTCGCAGGCCGCGGTCGAAGGCGGGACCAACCGTGGCGCGGCGGCCGGGATTGGCGGCGCGCGCCGCCTGATGCGGGAGCCGTCAGCCGAGTTCGCGGCAATTGTCGAGGCCGACCGCGCTCTGGATCCGGGCTTCGCGGCGGGGAGCGTGGGTTGGGTTGGTTGCGGACGCGGACGGCGCGCCGGAGACGCGAAAGCCCCCGAAGGGCTAGCTTCGAGGGCTTTGGGGATCTGGTTGCGGGGGCTCGCAACCACCGATGGATTGAATGTGTGGTCCTTGCCCCTGTCCGGCTAGCGTTGCCCAAGTCCCGAAGACTGGGCGGAACACAGTAGGCGTCCCGCTGCAAGTTCGCCGATCTGCCCATTGATTTCGGGCCGGCGGGTGGCGCGCGAGCTGACGGATTTGATCGAGCGCCGTGGAAAGCCAAGCCTTATCGTCTCTGACAACGGAACCGAGTTCACTTCCCGCGCCGTGCTCGCCTGGGGTCAGGAGAACCAGATCGATTGGCGTCTCATCATGCCCGGGAAGCCAATGCAGAACGGTTTCTTGCGAGAGTTTCAACGACCGGATGCGCGACGAACTTCGCAACGAGAGCCTGTTCTTCGGCCTCGACCACGCCTGCACGAAGATCGCCGAGTGGATCAACGATTACGATCAGCGCCGCCCACATTCGGCGTTGGGCTATCGAACCCCGGCCGCCTATGCGTCCGACCTTCCCGCAACATGCGATCGGCCGCGCAACCCCGACCAGCTCCGCCGATCGTCCGTTGCTCCACCCGCGCCCAACGGCGTTAACCCCGGCGAGGTTCTAATCGTCGTCAGATGAACATTCAGTGGTAGGTCAATTCACAGGCAGCAGGTATTCACTTGTGCAGTCGTCGCGACCGATCAGGATTCAAACGCTGATAGTTTGTCGAAAAGAACTGAGGATGCGGCAATAAGTTCTTTGTAGAACTTTGACAATGCGACGTACTGGCTGCCGTTATCTGGAATTGGAAGAGTCTCATTCCTCTGATTGGCTGAGAATTTCCGAGCGGTAGCCGCGAGGTCGTCAAATAGACCGACGGACTTCCCGGCAATCATTGCGCTGCCCAGCGTGCCAAATTCGTCTCGCTCAAGACAGGAGTAGGGGAGATTCAAAATGTCCGACTTCATCTGGCGAAAGAGCGCGCTTTTTGCGCCGCCGCCGAATCCGATGATCCGACTAAATTCGATAAATGGAGCAAACCTGCTAATTGCCTCACGATACAAGGAGTATTCGTACGCAATGCTCTCCAGGATCGAGCGCGCCATGTGATCTTTCGTATGACGCCATGTCAGCCCGAAGAACCCGCCTCTCATGGAAGGATCGTTCGGCGTGCTTCGGCCGGCGAAATGAGGCAAAAAAAACAGTCTGTCGGCGCCAAGCGGCGCGTTCGCCGCCATTCGGTCAATTTCGTTATAGGGGTTCAGACCGAGCTCTTCCCACAGCTTGCATTCCGGACCGCAAATGACATCGCGAAACCATCGCAAGTTGAGACCGCCGCCGGCGACATACCCGCCAATCGTATAGAGACCCGGAATGACATGTGCCGACGTGATCATCGTCCCTGACACGTGATCTGTCACGAAGCGATCTGTCACCACGGACAAGCAGGCGGATGTCCCCGCAAGGTCGTAAGTCATGTTGGGTTCAACAAGGCCTCCGCCAAGGACATTCGCGGCGCCATCGCCGCATCCCGCTGCGATCGGGGTTCCCGCCAACAAACCAGTAGCTGCCGCTGCTGCGCTCGTTACGCGCCCGATGACATGCCATGGGTCGACGATGCGGGGAAACTTGGAGACATCTAGGTGGTAATGGCTGATAAGGTCCTCATTCCATCGCCGGTTTGCGGTGTCAGCGAAGGCTGAGTAGGAAAGGTATGTCGGGTCGATGAACGCTTCGTCGCCACGAAGGCCCGCGAGACGGCCGGCGACATAGGCGGCAGGCTGAATAAAGGCGCGGATTCGTTCCCAAACCTCGGGAAACTCATTCTTCCAGTATAGAATTTTGGGACCGTGGTTATAAGACGGCATGCCGCCCGAAGACGCCAATATTTCCGAGCTGTGCGCCTTGAGCGTCTCAAGAAATGGCGCGCATCGCGTGTCAAGCCAGGAATCGTAACGGGTGACCGGCTCCCAATTTGCGTCGACGGTGCTTACGCCGCCCATCTGCCCATCAATTGCGATAGCGGCGACATCCGCGGGCTTTACGCCTCCTCGTTCAATGGCGTTTCGTATTGTATTATGGACTGAGCGCTCAATATCATCGGGGCGCTGCTCCACCCACGCTGGCTTTAGGTAAATTAGATTTGATTCCTCAAAGGCTGAACTGACAAGTCTCCCAGCCTCATCGTAAATCCCTGACTTGGTTCCTGACGTGCCCACGTCAACGCCAATGACAACGCTCGCCACAGGCTCCTCCTAACCTTGCGTTTCTGTGCGAGCGCATCGCGAGCAACGAGACCGAGGCGCAAGACGCTGATCGACGTGCTCGCCGCATCGCCGGGCCGGCGAAGTCGCTTATCGTTGGTCGTCGCCGCCGACACGCTCGCCGCCGTCGGCCTCTTTCACAGCGCCTTCCTGGCTAGGTCGGCCGACGGCGGGGAGGATGCCGCGGCCGACCGCCAGTGAGGCAGTCGCGCCAAGCGACCGCCTCGCAGCTCTCGAAACTAGGCGGAAGCCGCCTCCTTGAGCGGGGCCTCCGTGATCCTGATGTCCTCCTCCAAGGACCGCGCGGGAACGATCTTCTTCTTCTTCAGCTCCCCGTGGTACTCGCGAACCGCTTCGAGCGGCTTCAATTTTCCGTCGGCCACGGCGCGCATGAGTCTGACGATGTCGAGCGGGCTGTCCGCCAGGAGAATCTTGCGCCCGAACAACGCCACCCGCGCGCCATACTTCTCGGCCTGGTAAAGCAGTTCGAAGGTGTCGCGAGTCGTGCCGGCGCCGCCGCCGAGCACGCCAATCACAAACTGAGGATCGTAACCGACGATCTCCTCGAGCGCCTTCGGTCCATTGTACGGATACTTCAGGAATTGCGGCCAATCGCGCTGCAGAATTCCCGACAGGCTTCGCATCACGTTGTCGTTGACGAACGTGCCGAAATCCTTGGTCTTCACGTTGACGTCGACGTTCGGATTGAACACCTCGAGAAAATACTTGATCCCGTTGGCGGCGGCGTCGGCGCGGAACTCCTTGAACGCCTCGAGAGCGCGCACGTCGGCGTCGACGTCGTTGAGGAACGTTATCGAATAGAGGCCGAGGTCGGTGAGCTTCGCTTCCGCGACGTGGCTCAGATTTGCGGTGCGAAACGGACGCGACGGGGACTTCCCATAAGACGCCGGTCGGGCGCCCCAGATTTCAGAGGTGTCGTTGGCGCGGAACGCCGGCTTGACGGCGCTGCCTTCGTACGCCTTGGCCTTCTGCAGCAGCTCCAAGTTCGACGCCGACGTCAGCATGATGTCGACCAAGTCCTGCCGGATGATCTCAGCGATGTTTTCGAGGAACTCGGCTCTGGTGCGGAATCGGGTGAAGCTGCCGTCCACCGCGCGGATGGGTCCCGTTCCCGGGAACGGATTGGACATGTCGCCGTCCTTCGCGTCGGCGATGATGAAATCGCCCTTGGCGTATTTTCCGGCACGGATCTTGGCGAGTTTCTTTTCGAGGCGGAGCATTGCAATTTCCTTGGCTATTGTCGTTGACACGAATTGGAGGGGCGGCGCGGAAAGCGAGCAAATCGGGGCGTCGCGCGAAGGGCCTGAGTCGTCCTGATGCTTTAGCTCATCGTGGACCTCCAGCCATTCGAAGGCCGTTGGCGTCAAACAGATGGACGCCGGAGGGCGCGGCGTCAAAGCGAACCGTTTCGCCGACGTTCGCGTGATAAGTGCCGGGCAATTGAACGATAACCGTCTCGTCTGCTTGGCGAGCGACGTGCACCATCGTCAGACCGCCGAGATATTCGACGATGCGCACTGTGCCTGACAGGACGCCACGTTCGGCCGGAGCTAACGCTTCCGGGCGGATGCCGATTTGGACCGGGGACCCGGGCAGGGGCGGATTCGGCCCCGAAGCCACCGTAAGCTCGTCGCCGCCCGCCAACGCCACAGTGACGTGTCCGTCGCGCGCTCCCGTTACACGTCCCTGAAGAACGTTCATTTGCGGCGAACCGATGAAGCGCGCCACGAAGAGATTGCGCGGCCGATTGTAGAGCTCCGCCGGAGCAGCGAACTGTTCGATCTGGCCGGCATTGAGAACCGCAATTTTCTGCGCCATGGTCATCGCCTCGACTTGGTCGTGCGTGACGTAGATCATCGTGGCCCCAAGCCGATTGTGAAGCTCAGCGATTTCGACCCGCATCTGCACGCGGAGCGCGGCGTCCAGGTTCGAAAGCGGCTCATCGAACAGAAAGACCGCCGGGTCGCGAACAATCGCCCGACCCATCGCGACGCGCTGGCGTTGGCCGCCAGACAGCGCGCGGGGCTTTCGTTCGAGCAAGTCGGAGAGGCCGAGGATGTCGGCGGCGCGCTGGATCTTGATGGCTGCTTCAGCGCGCGGGGCGCGCGCCAATTTAAGCGAAAACCCAAGGTTGTCGCGCACCGTCATGTGTGGATAAAGCGCATAGCTCTGAAACACCATCGCGATATTGCGTTCCTTGGGCGACATGTCGTTGACGACTTCGTCACCGATCAGAACCTCGCCCTTGTTGATGGTCTCCAGTCCCGCGATCATCCGCAGAAGGGTCGACTTCCCGCAGCCTGACGGGCCGACGAGCACCACGAACTCTCCGTCCGCGATCTCAAGATCTACATCTTGGATCACGCGCACCGGGCCAAAGGACTTCGCCACCGCGCGCAGGCTGACAGCCGCCATCATCAACTCCGTAATTGGTTTGCGGCGGAAAGAGCGGATGACGGACCGCCGGTGTTCCTGGCCGCGCTGGATCGAGTAAGTAAGCCTGGGAGAGTGGCGAGCACTGCCGGCCGCTTCGCGGCATGGACAAGCATCGTTCCCGCTGTGAACGTGTCGCCCAGTCCGATGGTCGACGCCGGTTTGCTGAGGTAAGGCGCTGGACAGCAGACGATGCGCCAGTCTGATTCCGCACACGAGGCAATGGGCTCGTGCGGCGCGCTGCCAAATACGGCGGCGGCGGGCGCATGCGGCTGGGCGACTGGCTCGCCGGCTTCGGCGCGCGCCGAGGCGAGCAGGCACCCCATCGCCAACGCATCCAGCTCGCGCTCGGGATCTCCGCGCGTCAAGGCGAGCGCCCAGTCGTCGGCGTGAACGACGAGCCGCGAGACGCTGTGGCGCTCTGCAAAAGCCTTCAGCTCCGCCTTCGAGGTCGCCGAAGCAATCCCGACCGAACGCATCTCATTGAAATTGAGCCCGATCGAAGTCACCGAGCCGGTCATCCGCCGCAGCGTCTGGTCGAGCGCGCCGGGCGTTGGATATTCCCCAAGCTCGAAATGCACGGGGATTCCGGCGTCCCGCCAGGCGCGCGAGAATGAAGCCATGCGGTCGAGCGCCGAAGGCAGCCGCTCGGCGCCGACGCCGTTCGGGCTCGAAAGGAGCGCCGCCCCGGCCCCGGCGGCCAGCGTCCGGCCATAACGCTCGAACAGCGGATCGTCCTCGAGGTCCTCAGCGGCGAAGCGGACGATGACGCGCGTCGAGCGCTGCGGAGTAAAATCGGGAAGCGGCCGGCCGGCGGTGTATTCGAAAATGTAGTGCGCCGGCTTCCCAGCGCCGGCGGGGCGCATATCGGCCACCGAGACGAGCGTCCCATTCTCGTTGAACAATTTGACCGCAGGGTGCAGTGCGGCGAGCTGACCAGAGCTTCTGTCGCCAAGCGCGATGACCGCAGACCCACCCAGGCAGGCGAGCGTGCTCGCAGCTTGAGCCGAGGTGCCGCCGATCGCCGTGGCGCCGGGCTTGACGAATGGATCGAGGAATCCAGGGCCGCCCGGCCAATCGACTTCGAATTCGCCGCCGCGCCCGTCCCTAGCCCGGGCCATAAGCTCATCGAAAAGGACGCGGCCGGCGCGCTCGCGCTTCAGCGCCGGCGCCGTCGCATGCAGGTCGATCAGCTTGTCGACGCAGGCGGCGAAGCCGGTGAGAAGAGGCTTCGCCGCCGCTGCGAAATCAGGAACCGCCGCAGCAAGAGCGTCGAACGCCCGCCGCCAAATCGCTTCGGACACGGAATGCCCCACGACGGCGCTCATGGCCTCACCGCCGATCGCTTCGGAACGTCGCCGTTGCGCCGCCGGAGAATCGGTGGCGCGGTCGCGCAAACGAGCGCCGTGACGGACTCGGCGACCCCAGCGCGAGGAAGAGGCGATGCGACGGCGAGCGCAAGCATGGCTACGCCTTCACCGAGCCGGCCGTCATGCCGGCAAGGAAATAGCGCTGCGCGAAGAGGTAGATGAGCAGGAGCGGCAGCGATCCCAGCACGCTCATCGCCATCATCTGGTTCCATTCGAACGCATGCTGGCCCATGAGCAGTTCGATGCCGATCGGAACGGTTCGCATGTCGTCCGACTTGGTCAGCGTCAGCGCGAACAGGAATTCGTTCCACGCCAGCAGAAAGGTGTAGACCGCCGTCGCAACGACGCCCGGCACCGACAGAGGGACGATGACTCGCCACAAGGCCGACCAGCTTGTGCCTCCGTCGACCAGCACCGCCTCATCCAGCTCGCGCGGAAGCGTGTTCAGATATCCCGTCAGCAAAAGGATCGCGTAAGGCAGCGTGAATACGAGGTAGGTGAGAATCAGCGCGAAGTAGGTGTTGAAGATGCCGAACGTGACGACCATTCCAAAGTAAGGGATCAAAAGCGTGATCGGCGGAACGGTCTGGGTGCTGATGATGAAGACATTGAGCGCGTGCTTGAACCGGAAGGAAAACCGGCTGAACGCGTAAGCGGCGGGAATGCCGATGAGCACGGTCAGAACGGAGACTGCGCCCGCGACAAGGTAGCTGTTGAAGAAAAATCGCAGTTTGGTGGAATCATGAAAGATCGCAAGATAGGCGACGAAGGTGAATTGCTTGGGCAGGAGCTGCGGCGGCAGCGTGAAGATTTCGGTGTTGGACTTGAGCGACGCGAAGAACATCCATAGGATCGGGAACACCGCGAAGACGAGGCCGATCGCCAGGCCGACATGGATCAAAACCGTCGGCAATGCAGCTCTGCTGAGATACCTCCGTTTCATCGCTGCTATCGCGCCTTCTGATGCTTGATGTAGAAATAGGTCATGCTCATCGACAGGATGAGGATTACGACGGCGCTCGCCGACGCCTGCGAGAACTGGTAGCGCGAGAAGGCGAGCTTATAGGTATAGGTGCTCAGCATCTCGGTGGCGTAGATCGGACCGCCGCCAGTTGTCATCCACACCAGCGCGAAGACCTGCATCGTCCAGATGAAGTCGAGAAGCGCGACGCTGATCATGATCGGCGCCAGCTGTGGGATCGTGACATTCCAGAACTTCTGCCACGCGTTGGCGCCGTCGATGCTCGCCGCCTCATAGAGATCGCGGGGAATCCCTTGGAGGCCGGCCAGCAAGCTCACCATGTAGAGGGGATATCCGGCCCAAATGTTCACGAACGTCACGGCATGGAGCGCCGTGCTCGACGATGAGAACCACTCGACTTTGAAATCCACGATATGGAGCGACATCAGGACGCCGTTGACGACGCCCTCAGGATCAAGGAGCAGCCGCCAGATGATGGCGATGATCACCACCGTGAACAGCCACGGCAGGATGTACAGGACTCGCAGGATGTTTCTGATCGTCGGATTGACGCGGTCGCTGTTGAGCATCAGCGCGAAGCCAAGACCGAGCAACAGGTGGAAGATGACGCTCAACACGGTGAAGTAGAGCGTATGGCCGATCGCCTGCCAGAACACCGGATCGGTCAAGATCGTCTGGTAGTTGTCGAGCCCGACGAACGCGGCGTCCCGTTTGGTGATCGCGCGATCGAGGAGCGAATACCGGAGCACCGCCAGCATTGGGTAAAGCATGAGGAGGGCGAAAAGCGCGATGGCCGGGGCGACGTAGGCGAACGGCAGCAGACGCATCTTCGCCTGATAGGATAGGAGACCTCCGATTCTCGGCGGCCTGCCGATTGGATGTTCCTGGGCGAGGCTCATGCAGCGTCGGCTCTTCTTCGGAGTGCGGGTTGGCCAGTGCGGTCTCTAACGCGTCGCGGGCTTGGAGCCCATGGGCAGGGCGGCGAGGCCTTTGACGCCGCGCCGCCCATTTCGCGTCAGATGATGGGCCTGTTTAGTTCTTGGAGAATTCGACGAGCCACTGCTTCTGCGTCGCCGCCGCTGCTTGTTGCGGCGTTTCCTGGCCGCCGAGCATCTTCTGCAACTCGACGTCCATGTCGCGCTGCAACTGTTCTGCGACCGGAAGCCCGATGAACTCGTTGGCGAGCTTCCCGCTCTGGAAGATCTGGAAGGCCTTCACGAACAGCGGGTCCGCCTTCGACAGGTCGGGCTTGGCGTTGACGTTGCCCGGGAAACCATGGGCGATCGTCGCGAGCTTGCCGTTCACTTCCGGGCTGGTCAGGTAGGACACCAGCTTCCAGGCTTCTTCCTTGTGACTGCTATTGTTGCTGACTCCGATGCCCCAGGAAGCATAGGGCAGTCCGCGCTTGCCGGTGTAACCTTCGACCGCCGGCAGGGCGGAGATGTCGATGTTCATGTTGGGGCTGCGTTGCCGCATCAGGTTGACCAGGGCGAGCGAGTGGATGACCATCCCCACCCGGCCGTTGACGAACTCCTCGAGCTTGTCCTGCTCCTTCTTGGAGTTGATGCCGGGCGCGATGACGCCGGCGTCGTTCAGCGACTTGACGTAGCTAAACACATCGACGACCGCCGGATTGTCGACGTTCGGCTTGCCGTCCTTCAGCATCGACCCGCCGCTGGCCCACACCCACGACATCACGTCGTTCTGGGCGCCATTGGGAACTTGCAGGGAGAGCGGCAGCGACCATCCGTACTGGTTCTTGTCGGGGTGGGTCATCTTCTTCGCCGCGTCGGCGAACTCGGCCCGCGTGGACGGCAGTTTGTCGACGCCGGCCGCCTTCGCCATGTCGACGTTGACGAACACCGGGTACACGAACGACACCAGCGGGAACTCGAAGCTCTTGCCGTCGACTTTGATGATGTCGGCCATCTGCGAGCGGTCGAACTTCGTCGCGTCCATCAGGGGGTCCATCGACGCAATCGCGCCCTGCTTGGCGAGCTCGTTGACCCACGCGCCATCGAGGCCGACCACGTCGCTCAGCGTGCCGGACGCGGCTCCCGCCACGACCTGATCGTGGGTGGCCGAAAACGGCCCGCTGACAAGCTTGACCTTGATGCCGGGATTGGCGGCTTCGAAGCCGTCGATGACGCCGCGCAGGGCGCCGGCCGGCAGTTCCGGCTCCCACCATTGAACGAATTCAATCGTGGTGTCCGCAAGGGCTACCGTCGTGCAAAGCGCCAGAGCGCTCGCAGCCACCGTCAGCCCAGTCAGAGATCTCAACATGTGCACTTTCCCTCCCGTTGTCAGCTCTTTGTCGACCGGTGTGATCCGGCCTGAAGTCGCCGCTTAGACCCGCACCTTCCCATCGGGCATTCCGTTTTCATCCTGTTATCGCCGGAATTTGCGGCTTGTTCTGCACACAACCGCAAAAAAACTTCCTTGTCAACAAGAGATTTGGCGACTAGCATGCGGCCTTGTGCGGCATTTGCCGCTCCGGCGCTACGCCAACGGCTGGCCGAACGGCACGCGAAGCGCTAGAACTATGATGGCGTGAGAGCAGCGGCAATAGAGCGAATAACCCGTTCATGACCAAGATAGAGCCTGAGCAAAACCAGAGCGATCTTGCCCTTCCGGCCGTGCGGCGCGCCGAAATGTTGGGCCTGGTCAAGCAACTCGGGCAAATCACGGTGAACGAAATGAGCGCGCGCTTCGATGTCTCGCTCGACACGATACGACGCGACCTCGATACTTTAGCCGATCAGGGACTGATCAGCCGCACCCACGGCGGCGCGATGCCGGTCGATCGCATGGCTTCCGCGGACTCGCCTTTCGAACAAAGAATAGACGCGCAACAGGCCGCAAAAACCAACATCGGCCGCGCGGCGGCCCGACTGATCTCGTCCGGAGAAACGCTGATTGTGAACGGCGGCTCGACCGCCCTGGCGTTCGGTCGCTGCCTCGGGGATTTGCAGCGCCTCACCATCGTCACGAACAATCTCAGCCTGCCGGGCACCATTCCGGCGAATGCGGTGAGCAGCCTTTATCTGTTGGGCGGCGAGATTCGCGGCGGCGCGCGCATCACGCTGGGTCCCGTCGGGTTCGTCGGCACTCGGCAAATCATCGCCGACACGGCGGTGATCGGCATAGGCGGCATCACGGAAGACGGCGTTTCGACGAGTCAGATCGAGGAAGCGACGATGATGGCCGGCATGATCGCCGCGGCCCGCCGGACGATCATGATCGCCGACAAGACCAAGTTCGGCCGCTTGGGCTTTGCGGTGGTGGCGCCTCTCGATCAAGTCGACGTCCTAGTGACAGACGAAGAGCCGGGAGGCGAACTCAAGGCCGCGCTTGAGGCGGCAGGGGTCAGAATCGTGGTCGCATGACAGGCGATTTGGCCATTTGGCCCTGTCGAGGCAGCCGCCGCGATGGCGTCGGCGCACGCAAAGACCCAGCCGCGGTTGGGTGCGAGGAATTGAAAAGTGACGAATGCCAGGCTGCGCGTCGGAATTGTTGGATGTGGCGGCATCTCCCTGCAATATCTGCATAATGCGCCGCTCTTCCGCGGCGTCGAGATGTGCGCCTGCGCCGACATCAACCCGGTGACGGCGGCGCAACGGGCGGAGCAGTTTCAGCTGAAAGTCATGGACGTCGATGACCTGATCGGCGCTCCGGATATTGATCTCGTGCTCAATTTAACCATCCCGACCGCCCACTTCGACATTTCGATGCGGGCGATCGGGGCGGGCAAACACGTCTTTACGGAAAAACCGTTGGCGGCGACCGCAGCTGAAGGCCGTGAATTGGCGGCCCGCGCCGCCGAACGCGGGCTTGCCATCGGGTCCGCGCCCGACACTTTCCTCGGCCCCGCCGGCCGGCTCGCGCGAAGCCTCATGGACGCCGATACGATTGGACGGCCGGTCATCGGCACGGCGTTCATGCTCGGCCACGGAATGGAGCACGCGCATCCCGACCCTGCCTTCTATTTCCAGCCCGGCGGCGGCCCGGTCCTGGACATGGGGCCTTACTACCTGACGATGCTGGTCAACCTGGTCGGTCCGGTCCGCCGGGTGCAGGCCGTCGCCACGAGCGGGCAAAGCGAGCGCATGATCACGGCGGAGGGTCCCAAGAAGGGGACGACGTTCAAGGTCGGCACTCCGACCAGTCTCTTGTCGTTGATTGAATTTTCCTGCGGCCTGCAGCTGACCTTCGGCGCGTCGTGGGACGTCTATCGCCATTCGAATCCGCCGATCGAGCTGCACGGGACGAAGGGCTCGATGCGTCTCCCCGACCCCGACACCTTTGGCGGCGTCGTCTCGGTGTCCGCCCATGGCGCCGCGTGGCACGACTTCGACACCGCCGACCGCCTGTTCGGCGCGCCGAACTGGCCGATAAAGGCGCCGGACCGGGCAAACTACCGAATGGTGGGATTGGCCGACTTCGCGGCGTCGCTCGTCGAGGGACGCAAGCCGAGGGCGTCAGGCGACGTGGCGCTGCATGTCCTCGAGGTCATGGAGGCCATCCTCCTTGCGGCAAGGACAGGCGCCGCACAGGAGATCGTGGGCGAAGTCGAACGCGCAGAATCGCTGACCGACGAACAAGCATGGAAGCTGCTGGCGTGACCGGGCTCGAAGCTTCCCTGCAATGCGCCCAGGCCGAAACGCCGCCTCTGTCCGATCGGGACCACAACCTCGAACAAGGCATGAGCGAACGACCTCGCCTGCTTTCCTGGCGCGCCGCCGCTCGAAGACATCGCCGTTATAGCGATAGCCGCATATAGCCGCAGCTGCGCGCAACAACACGAACCTAGGGAGTATGGAATGGCTGGACAGATCAGAGTGGGCATCGTTGGTTGCGGCGAAGTCACGCAGATCATTCACTTGCCTGCGCTCATTGAGCTCCGCGACCTCTTCGCGGTCACCGCGCTTTGCGATGTCAGCCCGTCGGTGCTTGCGTCCGTCGGCGCGCCTTTCGCAGGGATCCACCTCTTCGCGGACTACCACCAGCTCGTCGAAGACCCGGCCGTCGACGTCGTCCTCGTGTGCAACCCCGACGCCTATCACGCCGACGTCGTCATTTCCGCCGTCCGCGCGGGGAAGCATGTCCTCCTCGAAAAGCCGATCGCCGTGACGCTGGCTGAGGCCGACGCGATGATCGCAGCCGAATCGCGTTCGAACGCTATGGTCCAGGTCGGCTACATGCGTCGCTATGCGCCTGCTTTCGTCGAGGCGGTCGCGCTCGCCGCCAAAGTCCGCGGCGACATCGTGCTCGCCCGCGTCCACGACGTCATTGGCCCCAACGCCACGATCATCGACAATACCTCGAACGTCTATCGTGCAGGCGACCTCTCCGAGGCTGTCGTCGCCGAGGGCCGGCGGCGCCACGCCGAAAGGGTGAAGGAAGCGATCGACATCGACAGCGGCCCTCGCGCCGCCGCCTACTCTCTCCTCCTCAGCCTCTCCAGCCACGCCCTCTCCGCGATGCGCGAACTGATCGGCATGCCTGAGCGCGTCATCTACGCGGCCCAGCGTCACGGCGGTCGGTTCCTCTCCGCCGCCTTCGACTATGGTCATTTCGTCTGCCAGTTCGAGGCAGGCGTCGACCAGATCCCGCATTTCGACGCCCATCTCGAGGTCTATACGCCAACCGAGATCATCCGCGTCGATTACGACACGCCCTATGTCCGGCACCTGCCGACGCGGTTGACGCGGATTGGGCCAGCGACGAATGCGGGGGTGTCCGTGCAGACCGCGTTCCCCACGCGCAATGACTCCTTTGTCGCCGAGTGGCGCGCCTTTCACCGGAACATCATCGAGAAGAAACGGCCGAAGACCACACTCGAGGACGCTCGCAACGACATGGCGCTGGCGCGCGACATGGCCACGAAGATGGAGTAGTCGCGCGCCCCTCGCTATCCGTATTCTCGGTTACGGCAGCCTTCGCGAAAAGCGTCTTCCGGGCGCTGAGCGGCGCGGGCGACCGTGGCGAGATTGCGAGATAGCCTCGCGGTAGCGAGGAATACCTCCGAGATGTTGCGGTCGACATGCCTCCGACGCCCCCAAATCGCGGCGGAAGATTCGACCTCCCCCTCGACCTCGCGGTCCGAGCCGCCTACGTTCGACTCTGTGTTGATCGGTGTAGGGTCAGAACGCCGATCGGAGCCGATTCACATCCTCCGGGTTGGAAATGTCTTGCTCAGCATTGCCGCCCCCATGAATTCGCCAGGCGAGCCCTCGGCGGGACGATGAAAACGAGATCTTCGATGATCACGAGGCAAAGACGCGAAAGGCCCCAGAGGGATTGCCTCTGGGGCCTTTTTTATGCTGGTTGCGGGGGCAGGATTTGAACCTGCGGCCTTCAGGTTATGAGACCGATAAGCTGATTCACAACATATTGTACGATCTACACATTGTCAGCTTCATAGCCATTGTGTGCTAGCACATGTGTTAGATTTTGCGTCGT
>Ga0181520_10008536_pt1 | contig 14484 bp, 10 predicted proteins | sample PEATcosm2014_Bin_29_FD_132451 | JGI IMG/M metagenome (GOLD analysis project Ga0181520, IMG submission 132451) | Peatland microbial communities from MTU Mesocosm Facility, Houghton, MI, USA - PEATcosm2014_Bin02_30_metaG | ecosystem: Environmental > Terrestrial > Soil > Wetlands > Peat | place... | reverse complement strand
TGTAGTACGCGGCGTCCGAGAACGCTGCCGTGGCGGTGCCATGATAGGGCACCCACATCGAGATGCCGTAGGTCATGCACTGGTGCCCGATCGACTCGAAGGCGTAGTCGCTGCGCCACAGCGGCACGGCGCGGCGGAGAGTCTCGAGGTCCTCGCGGCGGCCGCCGGAGGCGCAGGTGTCCATCAGCATATTCGGATGCCGGCGGCGCAGCTCGTCCCAGTATGCCAGCAGTCCGGTGACGTGCTTGATCTCGGTAATCCCCTGTCGGTCCGGCGCATCGTGGCCGCGCCAGAAGTCCAGCGGGTCCATGTTGAAGTCCTGGCGGTAGATGTCGATGCCGTTGTCGACGATCAGCTTGTCGACGTGCTCGGTAAGCCACTTTAGCGCCTCGGGGTTGCCGAGGTCGAGAAGGCCGCCGTTGGCCCCGCCGAGGATCCACTCGGGGTGGTTATTGGTCAGCCACGTGTCACCGGCGACGCGTTCTGGCTCGAACCAGACGAGGATGTTCATGCCCTTGGCGTGGGCGTGGTCGCTGATCGGCTTGAAACCGTGCGGGAAGCGCTTCGTATCGACCTCCCAGGTGCCGGTCTGCGGCCACCCGTGCTCCTGAACATACCAGCCGGCGTCCATCCACCAGGTATTGACCCCCAGCTTCTCCTCGCAGTACCGGTCGATGTGCATGATCTGGTTCTGCTCGTTGGCCCCGATCATCTCCTCATAAGCCCCCGAACTCGACGCCCGCAGCGCCATCTCCGGCAGCTTCCCGCCGGGCTTGGGCATGCTGTGGGCCATCATCCACCGCCGCCACACATTCTGCGCGCGAATCCAGTCGCCGCCCTTCCAGAACTGGACCACCGTGAGCGGCGTGCGCACCTCCTCGCCGGGGAGGAGCTTGAAGTGCGTCAACTCCTGGCCGGCGCGGGTGCGAATGCCTACGGTGGCGTCGCAGGTGAAATCGGCGGCCCACTGCCCCGGCCAGCCGACCGCGATGATGCGCCCCTCGCCGGGCCATTCGAGGTTGAAGTAGCACATGTCGGAGTTCGTCGGGCGGCCGCCGGCGGCGGAGATGCGCTTCGTCGCCTTGGCCGGAAGCGGCGTCAGCAGCGGGCCGTAATCGTCGCGGTTGGCCGGGGAGCCGATGTTGTGGTGCAACAGGAACTCGCCCTGCCCGCGCCGCAGCCAGTCGGTATCGAGGGGCAGGATCTTCTCGATGATCGGCGTGTCGGCAGCGCCGGTGTTTTTCAGGTGGAACGTCCACTCCACGGTCGGGAAATCGAGATACTCGATGGCCTCGCAACGCAGCACGAGGCCGGTGGCGGGGTCGGTGTAGGTGAGCGTGTGCGCGGTGCGCCGGTCATCGAGCTTGCGAGACTCGCGCTGGAGTTTCCACGTCTTCAGCAGTTCGGATGACGGCTTGCCGCCGTAGGTGAACGAGAAGAACGGGTCGGCGGTGTAGGCGATGGCCTTCGATTGGTCCAGCATCGGCATGTCGCCCAGCCACAACGTCGTGCCGTCGGCCAGCGTCACCTTGGCCTCGGCCCAGTCGGACTGATCGCAGGCGATTCCCTCCACCGCGTTGCCGACCTCCAGCGTGAACTGCGTGGCCCCGCCGAGGTCCACCTGCACGGGCACACCCGGCATCCCCTCGTGCATGACCTCGGAGCGGAACGCCTCCCTGTCCCCCACACCGACCGAGAAGTTGACGCTGCCGCGGCCCGGTATCGTCTGGGAGTTGCTGTCAATGCCGACAATGGCCGAGAAACTCTTGCCTGGGCCGGGAAGCGTGACGACGATCTTGCTGACCGCATGACAGTACAGCCCCCGGGTGTACTCCTTGTCCACGATGCGCAGGGGCTTGCCGCCGCGGTTGTTCTGAATGACCGGATCGTTGTTCGCGAGGACGATGAGGCCCGGACCGGGCGGCGGAGCCTGTTGCCCGAGCATCTTGGCCTGCGCCCAGGCATGGGCCTCGGCCATCTCGTCGGGCGTAACGGCGACAGCCCCGGCGAGTTGCGACATTGCCAGCAGTGCTGCGGATGCTGCGATTGCCATTCTCATCTCTCACTCCCGTGTTGTTGGGACAGTAGGTGCCACGCGCAGTCGCGTCAGAGCTTACGATCCTTTCGGCGGATGCTGGGCCAGGAATGACACCATGAAACTGCGAAGCCAAGAGTCCTTCTCTTTCCACTGCACGGCGAGAATGCTATCCCTGACTCTGTGGGCGGCCGCCGCGTCGATATGCGCCCAGTTTTCCTCGATGGCTACCATTGCCGCCGTCCGGGAGATCAGCAGGCGTGGCGAATCCCGCTCGACGAGGTGAGTAAGGATATCCCATCGTCCCTCAATCGGGCTTTCGGCAAGCTTGCGCACAAAGATGAACCGCCCCCACTCGGCCAGTGAGTCCATGCTTTGCGTCTGGCCCCCACCTGGTGGCAGGATGAGCCCGGCCGCGATATCTTTCGTCACCTGCTGCTGAGCGGGAGCAACGCCCCTAATCGCCAACGCCAACAAGGCAGCCCAATGGACCCCCGGTGAGTCCCATCGCCGTGCCCATTCCCTCAGCTTCGCAATGGACACCCCATCGGCTGGCGCTCCGATCCCCAGTACCTCCTCGACCAGGTCGCCCTCGTTATCAACGTCGTCCAACGAGCCGCCGGTGTCGTTCCTTGCCTTTTTCAGAATGCCCACAGAATAGTCGATCGACCATGCGCACTGCGAGAGTGCAGCACGGTCGTGAGCCAGACGCCACCATAGCTGTGGGAGCGGCCATGCAAACGGCTCGTCGTGAGCCCTGCCCTCCCCGGCGCGCAGGAATCGAAGCCAAGACTCATCATCGTCTGACGATGGCGTATCGTAGCAGCCAGTTGCACGAACCATCGCCTTCAGGCCGGGAGTCCCCAGATAGGCGAACAACCCCTGAATTGCATCCGGTTCGTCTGACCCGTCTCCGCGCTGCGCCGTGTGCAGCCTGCCGATGATTGTCGGGATGGCGGCCTCCCCCAAGTGTTCTACGCGGGTCCTCGCAACTAGCCCCATCGCCACGACATGGCCGAAGTAGTCGTCTTCACCGTCCCAGCCCCTGAGACGTCGGGATCGGAAGGAGGTTGATTGCGCTACAAGATAGGTGTTCAGCCACGAGTTCAGTTCATGTTCTTCGCGAGCTGTCAGGACCTCGCCTCGATGGTCACTTGCTTGCGACGGCTGGGCTTTTGGCGTCTGCTCGTGAATCGGCGAGCAACTTGTGAACGCCGACATGCCGATGACGAGCAGTACAGCGCCAATGATGCCAATTCCTGTTAACCTTCGTTCCATACCTTGCCCCCTATCTGATCTTCTAACTGCACTGGCCCGGCGATGAACTGCTCCTTCAAGTCGTATTCGCGGCGGATCTCCGGGTTCCTCTCACGCTCAGCGCTCATGGGGCCACCCGAAGCGTCGCGCTCGTGCGCGAAACTGGAGATCACTGACAGGTCGGACTTGCGGTTGTCAGTCTTTGCAACTGCCCCCTCGCGAGGTGGCCAAGACCGCAAGAATCGCGTCTACATGGGTCCACGGAGAGCACTATACAACCCCTCCGCCAGAAAGCCGATGCGGTAAGCCATCGGAGCCGTCGAACGTCCCGTGGCTCGGCAGTGCGACCGGCCACCATTACACAATGCCTGCCCACCCAAGGAGTTGGAGCAAAAACGCTCCTACGAGTCCAAGGGTCGTCCCAGCGAGCGAATAGAAGGACCACAGAAATGCGAGGAAGCACACCCCAAACTCCCCGTCCTCCGCCTCACCGAGCGGTACCGGCGGCGCAAGGGCGCCTGCGGCGCATGCCCCCCCCACGCCGCCGACCAGGAGGATGAGGATCACGGCCAAGGGAAGCAGCCAAGGCGTGCCGCTAGCTGTACCAGTACAGAGGCGTATGCCGCCTACGCCTACGGCAGCCCCTATTGCTGCAGCTGTCATAGACTGAAGCCGCCAGTCTCCGTCCAGGTACCCGTGGCTCTCAACCAAGGCCCAGCCGATGCTCGCAGCCGCCAGCGTCACGAATACCTTGCACAGAACCTGCCCGACCATGGCCGCACCTCCCCGAATGTGTGAAAGCCCCCTCTGAACAGGGCCGCGAGACATAAACCTGTATCGGCATGACCTATGCATTTCGGCGGCGCACGAGGCACCATTAATGCTGCACATTTTCTGGAGCAGCGAAGATAACCCACTGTGTTGCATTGGAGGCCCTGCTGTCAGGCCAGCGCCGCACTGCGCAGAAATGCCCGACCGGCGACCAGGAAATGCGTTCGTCGTCGGGGAGAGCACGTTTGTTGCTGGGCCTGGGAAGGCGCAGCGGGATCTCGTGCCCTCCTGGCCAGAGCGCTATGTGCCCGGCCAGCCGCGTTCCCTCACTTTCCGGCACGGTAGCGACCCAGCTAACGTACTGGCCGTCGCACGACCACTGGGCGTCATCCCCTGGCACCACACTTCCGGTGCGCTTCCCGGTTGAGAGGTCGTAAACGGCCGTGTCGAAGTCGTCGGCGCTGTCATACTCGGTGCGGTCACGAGTCACCACCACCCCGGATACCTGGGCGACCCAACGGACGTCGGCGGGCACCCAAGAATCAGGGCAGTGGACAAAACGGCGAGCAGTGCCGTCTGGAGAGGCAAGCTGCCAAAGACCGTTCGGTACCGACGCGACCAGATCGCCCCGTTCCCCAGACCAGGTGACGTCTGACGCGCCCAGGGAAATGAGTCTATCCACCTTCGTGATGGCGTCAGTCAAGGCATCATAGGAGTACCAGATCCAACTGCGTCGCTCCGGCCGCGAGGTCACGAGCAGGACCATGGCGAGGGGCTTCGCCGGTGACCACCGGCATTTCAGGGACTCAAGGTCCCTGGACGGCAACGGACGCGGCACGGCCACCATCCGCCTGCGGTAGGGATCCCAGGCCCAGACACGGCCTGAAGGGGGTGCGTAAGTCTCGATACTTAGCGAAAGCTGGGATTGGCGGCTGCCGGTAGCCGGGTTCCCATCAGGCGGTATCCGCGGCGCGAGATGAACACGATAATATGGATTACCTTCCTTGTCCGCGCCGTAGGCGCCACGCAGGTAGGCTGCACGGCCTACTTCGTCCCAGGCGACGAGATTAAGATCGCGTGCCGCGTGCGTTCCTCCAGGCAACTGAAATAGCCACTCAGCCGTGGTGCCGCGCGGCAGATGGACCTCCGCGATCCGAGCTATGCCAGCGGTTCCTGAATCGCCCAGCACAAGCGCGGCGGCCTGGCGCTGCGCCCAGACGATGCTACTACCGGGGTATGCGAGGACGCGGCCGTTTGGGTTCCTGACGGCTACAAAGATGCAGTTGTGCGGGTCCGCATCTGAAAGGACAGCGGCGAAGCAGTGTGGGGTGCAAATTGACAAAATGAGGACAGGTACGAGGGCGCACTTGAGGTTGCTGTGGTTGTCGCAATAGATGGCCGTCCGGTTCATTGCGCGCTCTCCTCCTGGATCAGGCGACCCAACGCGTCGTAGGACCACGTCACCGTGCCCGTCACATCCTGATCTGCGCCCGGTTGCCGTTCTCCTCGTAGCCGAGGTGGGCGGAGTCAGCGCCAACGTGCCCGATACACCCCCGCGCGCATCACCCAGACTGCCCTGGTTTGCCCGGGAGGTCGAGTTGCCAGATCGCGCCCGGAGAGGCGAAAGACAGACGTCCCGGCGCTTTGGCTGACCATGCGAGCGGGCAGTCTGCGCAGCCTCCGTAGTCGCGCCACGTCTTCGCGGGCCGCTGGACATGGCGACGGCCAGTAGCCTTCACACAGTTTCCGCGCGCAGTTCAGGAAAGTGGCTTCCTCCCCATCGCCAGCCACCATGTGCCCCACCGCAGCCGGGTTGCGTAACCGAACGGCGGCTCGAAGACCCGCGCTGCGCCCCGCACTGCGAGTTCCAGCCATTTGCGCTTCGGCCACTTGAGAAGGGTTTCGTGGACGGCGTAGCCATCGATGCGGATACTGCCGAGGCCGGCCTCGCGCAAGGTCTCCTCAAGCTGCGCCTGCGAGATCGCGGCCTCGCAGAGACGGTGGTCCTCCTGCAGCCACGGGAAGCCCGCCCGCCGCCAACGCTTCGCCCACGGGTGGACGTTGTTGGGGATGGCCACGGCGACGAAGCCGCCGTTTCGGGCGCAACGGGCCATCGCGCGGACGAAGGCCGTGCGCTCCGTCGCGTCCCGGATGTGCTCGATCACGCCGATGTTGTAGACGAGGTCGAAGCCCTCAAGCGGCCCTTGCGCCGGGGCGGTCAGGTCATCGCCAAGAAGAGTGACCGGCAGCCGCTGCCCGACGCGCTGCTCGAGATCGGTGAGATTGCGCCGGGCGCTGTCCAGGACCGATTCGGCGTAGTCGAGCAGCGTGACTTCGCACCCGGCCAGCGCCAGCGCGAGCCCGTGGCCCCCGCCGCCGCACCCGGCCTCAAGGACCCTGTATCCCGGATGAAGCCCGGCCCACTCGGCCAGCCAATTCGCCGGGGGCTTGCGCACCCACCGCCGGATTCGGTCCGGCGGCACGCGATAGGCATCGTCCCAGCCACTGTATTGCTCCTCCCACGCCTGGCGCAAACCGCCCGTTTCCGACATCAGGCAAGCTCCTTATCCGTGAGGCTGCTCATCTAAGTTGTGGGGTGTCTGAGCCTGCGCAGCAGGCGAGGACGGGGGCCCCACAGTGCCGGCGGGGCGCGCGGGGTCCCCACCCGCCTGCGGCGGGCGCCCCGCGCCTAAGTGAACGGCGCTGTCGCCGACCGCGCAAATGGCGGCCGCGTACACATCCTTGAGCGTGGCCCCAGCTCTGCTCGCGGCGGCGCGGCAGTCCTCGTACTCGGGCGCGACGGTGAGCGTCCGGTTGCCCAGGCGCGCCAGCTTAACCGAAATTACCCCGTAGGGCGTCGTCACCTGGCGTTTCTCGCGCGGCACGCAGCGACGCTCCCACGTCGACAAGCGCACCCCGAAGCTGGTGCTGTGCTCGATGATCGCGCCGGCAACCGCGTCGGCGCGCGCGGGATCGCACAGGGCCGAGAGCTGAGTAGCCGGGCGGCCTTTCTTCATATAGATCGGCGTCATCCAGCAGTCGACGGCGCCGGCCCCGAACACGGCTTCTATCACCGCAGGGAACAGTTCGGGGCTCATGTCGTCGAGGTTCGATTCGATGAGAACCACCTGATCGGCGATGACGTCGGCCCAGATGCCCTCGCCGCCTTCGGAGCCGGGCATCGCCCTCTCCCCGCGCTCGCCGATGACCAGCCGCAAGACGTTGGGGGTGTTGGGGAAATCCTTGCGTCCGGCCCCGTGGGCGATCTTCTCAATCGTCATCGCCGGGAAGCGGCCGACGGACTGCGCCAGGCCGACGACCAGCCCCGCCCCGGTGGGTGTGACGGTCTCGTCGTCGACATCGACGGGTCGGGTCGGCACGCCCTTTACCAACTCGAGCACCGCGGGCGGGGGCACGGGCAAGATGCCGTGGGCGCACTCGATGGTGCCGTGCGAGAGCGGGATCGGCGAGGCGTAGACGGCCTCGACGCCCAGCATCTCCAGGCCCACCACCGCGCCGACGATGTCGATGATGCTGTCGAGGCCGCCGATCTCGTGGAAGTGCACCTCGTCAGGCTCCGTGCCGTGTACGGTGGCCTCGGCTACGGCAATGCGCTGCAGGATCGCCACCGATTTCTCGATGACCCCGGTCGAGAGCTTCGAATTCTCGATGATCGCCCTCAGCTCGCGCGCCGCGCGGCCGTGATGGTGGTGAGGGTGCGATCCGTCCGCGCCGGCGTCGTGGTCATGGTGGTGCTCCACCGCCTCGACGTGCGCCTGCGTGGCCGCAATCCCACGCTTGACCACCCTCTCAGCCGAGAGGCTCCAGCCGTGCATCGGGAGAAGCTGCAACTGCGCGCGGAGAGCGTCCACCTCGACGCCGGCGTCGATCAATGCGCCCAGCGTCATATCGCCGCTGATTCCGCAGAAGATGTCCAGATAGGCAATTCGCATGAAGTAACCTCGATGGCGGGACGCCTGGTGGCGGTCCTGAAACGGCGCAAACAACGACCTCACCCCCGGCCCCTCTCCGCAAGCGGAGAGGGGAGAACGACAACGGCGCTGTGCCGCGCTCCCGCCTTTTGTCTCGTGGGGAAAGAGGATAGGAGGCGAGGCGCGCTGCCTAAGCAGGATTGTAGGTGCTGATCGGCGAAACTGTCAAACACGCTATCGGGGGAAAGGAAAGCCCATGTTGACCTGTCCAAAATGCCAGTCCACGCTCCCGCTGCAGGGAGCACAGTGCCCGCGCTGCGGCGCCGATGTCAACTGGTGGAGCAGTCGCGGGGGCCAGGTCTACGGGCCTTACGACCTGGCGACGATGCAGTTCTGTCGTCAGGACGGACGAGTGGTCGACGACGATTACGTGCGATGCGGCGAGGGGCTGTGGCAACTCGCGAGGGATGTCTTCCCCCTCAACGCGCCGGCAGCGGCGGCACCGCCCATCGTCACGGCCTCCGCGCCTCGCACCCCCGCATCGTCCTCGAAGGGCGTCTATCTGGCCGTGGGGATCGCGGTAATGGTCGTTGCGCTCCTGGCGATGGCCGTCATGGCCGCTTTCCTGTTTCCGGTTTTCGCCCGGGCACGGGAAAAGGCTCATTCAGCTTCCTGCCAGATGAATCTCAAGCAGATCGGGATGGCCCTGCGAATGTACTCCGCGGATTACGCCGGATGCCTCCCGCCGGCGGGCAACTGGTCGGCATCATGTGCGACTTATCTCGGCGGGTCATCGGGGGGCCGCGACATCTTCGCGTGCCCGGCCACGCCCGACAAGCGACAGTATGTCACCGACGCCAAGTTCGGGAGTGCTGCACTAGACGGGCTCGCGAAAGCGACGCCGCTGACGGCTATCCTGTGGTGTCCTCCGCTGGACAAAGCTGCCAATACCGGACCCCACAACGGCGGTTTCAATGAACTGCACGCCGATGGCAGTGTGAAGTGGGTTCAGTCTCTATCCACGTCCGGGCCCTAGCCCGGCGCAGCCGGAACCAGAGAAGAAGTTGACCGCGAAATCACGAGGACATTAAACGGCCAGTTCGCTCCTGCCGGGACCGGCACTGTCGTTTCGTGTCCTCGAGTCTTCGTGGTCGAAATCGCTGGTCCGTCCCATGATCCTGAGCGTATTGAACGCGGATGGAGCCCTAACGTACTGATGCCGGCTCGTCCGTGTCCTCACCGGGCGCGCGCGTCTGCCGCCCCTGCCTTGGGGCGCGCACGGCGTCTCTCAAGCGCCCGAGGGCTTCCTCCGCCGCCGTTGCCTCCGCATCTCCAGGCTCCGCCGCGCCGAAACGCGCCGGGATATACGCGTCGGTCACCGCCTCGGCATCCGCGGCGAATGCGGCGTGATGTGCGCGGACGCGCGCGAGGTACTCCAGCGGCGGCAGCGACGAGCGATCGGGCTGCCCGACCCTCTGAAGCCAGCGCCTCATCTGCCGGTAAGCGAAGACGCAGCGGTCCTGCGGGGTGGCTCTGCGGTCGCGGACCCGCGTGGCCCAGGTGCGCCGGTGAACAAGCGCCGTCCTCCCCACCCCGGCGGCGACCGCCAGGAACATGGTGAGCAATACCAGCGGCAAATGCCTGATGATGCCTGCGTGGGCGGAGTCCATGCTCTTTACTGCCACCTGCACGAGCGATGTGACCGCCCTGGCCAAGGCGTTCTTGTCCCGCTCGGCCTGCGGCGGAGTAGCCTCGAAGGCCATCCAACCCCGGTCTGCGAGAAACACCTCCGGCCAACTGTGCATGTCTTTCTCGCGCACGGTGTAGCGGTCGTGATCCACGTCGTAGTCGCCCTGTGTGAACCCGACAGCCAGTCGCGCGGGTATGCCGATGCACCGGCAGAGCATGACCATCGCGCTGGCGAAATGATTGCAGTATCCTCGCTTCCCCACAAACAGGAAATGATCCACGAAATCGCTGCCGGGAGTCGGCAGGGGTGGATGGGTGTCGTACCTGTAGGTCGAGGTGAGGTAGGTCTGGATGTCGTTGATCCGCGCGAGGCGGGTGGTCTCGCCCGCGGTGATGGTCCTGGCCAGGTCTCTCACTCGCTGCGGGAGCGTACTGGGCAGCTTAAGGCATTGCTTCCGCATTTCCGGCGACAGTTTAGGCCGCCCTTTGAAGGCTGGTATGGGAACCAGGGATGGGACCTGCGCGTCGATGTGGTACGCCTGCCCGGGCGCGACGTAGCCGTCAACGATCAGCCTCCCCACCTCATCGATCCGGACATGTCGAACAGGCGCTTCCAGCCTGGTTGTCCACAGCACGCCCGGCAGCGCCCCGCCAAGAGTGACCTCGGCGGTGAACTCGTACTGGGTCTTGGCGGTCGCCGGCAAGAAGTACCCGTCGACATCCTCCATTGGCAGCGCCCCGTCGCTGTCTCCCCGTGTATCCTTATGTCGCCGCGTTGACCGACTACTGCTCCATGTGGACCCCTTGTAGTTGTCGAGGGCGAGGTAGCGCCAGTTGACCGGTATCTCGCCTTTGACCTGGAACAACACTCGGTCACTGTTATTCGGGGGACGTCCGTCCAAAATGACATGGTCGTCGACCATATAGCCCTGGGCGTCCCGTATGAAGAACCCCGCCAGCTTGCGGGCGAGCAGTATCTGAATGTCCTGGCCGAGCTGACTGGTCATGTGCAGAGAGGACGCGATCATGCCGGTCATTGCGGCCATCACGATCACGACCACATAGAGCGTGGGCCAGGAGTATACCGAGGGCCTGCGGGACCGCCTGGCGGAGGCGTCGTCGGCCTGGACGCGAATGCGGGTGATCGCGTCGGAGGCCGCATCCGCGAGGGCCTGGTGCTCGTGAGAGAGAAGGGCGAGGGCGCCCAACGCTATCAGGGCGACGCCGACGAGGCCCTGGGATGAGGCGTCGGTGATCAGAACCAGCAACAGTACCGACACGGCGGGGATGACCGTCTGCACGGCATCGGTGAGCGTGCGGACGGCGAGTGAGCGAAAGACCATCACCCACAGGAAGAAGCGCAGGAGAACGGGGACCGGCAAGACGAAGCCCTCCGCTTCACTCCCGTACGGTCCGTGGATGACCACCTGGAGCACACCCAGGCCGACCGACAGCCCAAAGACGACCCAGTTGACATTCCGGCGAGACAGGCGGGAACCGTGGATGAGGAAGCACACCGGGAACCCGACCACCAGGGCGGCGGCGAGCGTGTAGACGAACAGGGCATCTCTGATGACAGGCGCGGCGGCGAGCAAGGCCCCGATCATGGTCACCCAGACGGCAATGCAGACCCTGGCCCAGACCGCACGCGAAGCAACATCGGCCTCGTAAGCCCGACGCCCGGCTCGCGCGCGCATCATACGCGTAAATCCCAATCGCTCAGAGATCGACATACGGTGATTGCACTCGCCTTGCCGGAGCGGCTGCATTAACGCGCCGCAGCGATGGCCGCCGGCAGTGAAATGTCTCCCGTGTAGAGCGCGCGACCGATGATGACCCCCAGGACCCCCAGCGGCTCGATGGCTTTGAGCGCCGTGATGTCCCGGACCCGCGTGACGCCGCCGGAAGCGATGACGGGGGTATTGACCGCCGAGGCGATCGCCCGCAGGCTGTCGATGTTCGGGCCTTCGAGCATCCCGTCAGTCGCGATGTCGGTGCAAATGAGCCGGGCGACGCCGAGCGCCTCCATTTCCCGGGCGAGGCCGACAGCCGTCGTTTCCGAGGCCTCTACCCAGCCCTCGACGGCCACGAGGCCGTCTTTGGCGTCGATGCCGACGATGACCTGGCTCGCGAACTCTACCAGCGCCGCCTCGAGCGCGGGGCGGTCCCGCAAGGCGCTGGTGCCCATGATGGCCCATGCAACGCCCAGGTCCAAGACCCTCGCCACATCGTCGCGGGTCCGCAGGCCGCCGCCTAATTCGACCGGGATCGTAACCGCCTCGGTGATGGCCTTCACCGCGACCAAATTCGCCGAGACGCCGGCAAACGCGCCATCGAGATCGACCACGTGCAAAGCGGCGGCGCCCTCGTCCTGCCAGCGTAGGGCCATCCCCGCCGGGTCATCGGAATACACGGTCTTGTCGGCCATGACGCCGCGTCTGAGGCGCACAACCTGACCTTCGGAGAGATCGATTGCGGGGAAAACGATCATGGCTATTCTGTATAACGCTTTCGGTTGATGATTTCCTCTTGCATTTCCGGCGCGAGGGTCACAAATCTGGCCGAGAACCCGCCCACGCGGACCATCAGGTCGCGGTGTCGCTCCGGGTTCGCCCGCGCGTCCTCGAGCCGCGAGAAGTCAGCCATGTTCCCCTGGAAAATGTGCCCGCCGCGGGTGATGAATGTCTGCAACGTGGCTTCGACGACCTCGCGGGTCGCCCACGAGGGGTCCAGGTCGAACATCATGCTGGCCCCGCCGCCGACTTCGCGCAAGTCCAGCGTCGTCGCCGACTTCACCGCCGCGCTCAGGCCGAGCGTCGCGCTGCCGCCCTGGGGCGCGAGGCCGTGCGCCAGCGGGGTGCGGGCTTTGCGCCCATCGGGCAGCGCGCCGGTCACCAGGCCGAGTTGCGCCACCCAGACGAAGCCGAGAATGAGCGGCCGGATGCGCCCGCCGTGCGGTGTGACGTGGGCATTGCAGGCATCGGTGTAGATGTGCAGCACCTTGTTCGTCAGCGCATCGACCTCGGCGTCATCCTGCCCGTATTTCGGCAGCGCCAGAAGCCGCGCCCGCAGCGTCTCGTGCCCGACGAAGTCCGCGCGCAAGGCCGTCAGCATCTCCTCCGGCATGCAGAAGCCCTCGTCGTAGATCGCGCGTTTCAGGGCCATCAGGCTGTCGGCGACGTTCGGTATCCCCAGCCCGCTGCCCGAGAAGTCCGCATACCGCGCCCCGCCGTCGTTCATCGCCCGCCCGCGCTCCAGACAATCGTGGATCATCGAGGAGATCAGGAAGTTGGGCCGGTACTTCGCGTACATCTCGAAGTAGATGTCGAGTCGCGCGAAGAGGAGTTCGAACTCGCGCTTCAGTTCCGTCTCGAAAGCCGCGTACAGCTCGTCGAAGCTCGCGTAGGCGGTCAGATCGCCGATGACCGGGGCGACACACTGGCCCGTCAACGGCAGAGTGCCGCCGTGGAGCACGGCTTCGAGGGTCCAGGGGATGTTGTGGACGAAGGTGAAGTTGAAGTCGCAGTTGCGCCCCTGGCTGGAGACCTCCATGCACCCGCCGGCCATCCACTCGGAAGCGTCCTCGTATGAGTGCCCGGCGGAGACGAGAGCCTCGATCACCCGGTCGTCCCCGTAGACCTGGCCGCGATTGCCGCCCTTGAGCAAGTATTCCGCCGCAAGCGACCGGAAGCTCTCCGGCGCGTCATCCCGCAGCCGCACGTAGATCGACGGGTGCGTCTGGTTGAGGGCCATGATGCCCCGGACGATCATCTCGGACAGCGGCGTCTCGGCTCCCGAGCCGTCCGCTTTCCGCCCGCCGACGCAGATCGCCTCGACCCAGCCGTCGTGCGGGTGAATCCGCTCATCCAGCTTGATGAGCAGCTCCAGCACGATGTCCTCAGCCTCGGCGAGGGTGATCTCGCCCCGTTCGAGGTCGCGCTCGAGATACGGCCACAAGAACCGATCCAGAAGCCCCGGCCCGTTGCCGCCGTAGGGGTTCTCGAACATGACGGCGAGGTACTGGGTCCAGAAGGACTGCACGGCCTCGCGGAAGTTTCGGGCGGGGTGAACCGGGACTTGCTCGCAGATCGGCCGAAGTTCGGGCGAGGCCCCCTCGGCAAGACGTCGGGCGAAGGCAATTGCTCCGTCGAGCGCGATGCCGGCGCAGACGTGGAACTCGCGACTGCGGTCATCGGTCGCGCGGCCTTCAGCGCAACGGCCATCGGCCGCCCGGTAGCGTTCGCGCAAGCCCGACAGGCCAAGCTCCAGCACCATCCGCCAGTCCCAGCCAATATGCCCGGGCGCGGCGCCGTCGCTGAAATGCTTGCCGTACAACTCGTGCTCCGGCAGCCGCTCGGCGACGACCTTCGGAGCGATTCCGCCGACGCTGAAGTCAGCCCAGCGCGGATCGCCGTTCCCCAAGAAGGGATCGCCCGCCCCTGGGCAACATTGAAAAACCTGCCCGGCGATCGTCTCGTCCTCGTCGAAAACGATAGGCTCGCGCTCCAGGGCATACGCCATGCTGCGCGCCTGGCGCTCGGCGAGGGGCAGATCGGCATACAGGCCGAAGAAAGCGTGGGTAATGTTCGCTTCCTTGGGGCTTTCGTGAGGGGCCAAGCCTCGTGCCGAGGCTCTCTCATGGAAGCGCTGCAAGCGCTCGTTCATCGTAGTGATCCCTCTCGCGATTGCCCCAAGGAGGGGCTAACATGAAACGGCCCGCCGTTTGGCGAATGATATTGCGTCAGCAAACCATTCTCCGAAAGGCGGACCGAAAATGAGTTACGTCGCTATCGATGCCCA
>Ga0181520_10008535_pt1 | contig 14484 bp, 9 predicted proteins | sample PEATcosm2014_Bin_29_FD_132451 | JGI IMG/M metagenome (GOLD analysis project Ga0181520, IMG submission 132451) | Peatland microbial communities from MTU Mesocosm Facility, Houghton, MI, USA - PEATcosm2014_Bin02_30_metaG | ecosystem: Environmental > Terrestrial > Soil > Wetlands > Peat | place... | reverse complement strand
CGTCTGGGGCAGCGCCGCGTCGGACGTGTTCGCCGTGGGCGGCGACGGCGCGATTCTGCACTACGATGGCGCCGCCTGGTCGGCGCTGACGAGCGGGACGACCTTGACGTTGTTCGGCGTTTGGGGAAGCTCCGCCACGGACGTATTTGTCGCCGGCGACGTCGGCACGATTCTGCATTATGACGGTTCCGCGTGGTCGGCCATGACCAGCCCGGCCACCGTGGCGTTGCAAGCCCTTTGGGGAACCTCTTCGACAGACCTATTTGCCGCCGGCGGCGAGGAAACGATTTTGCATTACGACGGTTCCTCGTGGTCGCAAGTCATGAGCGGGACGGCCGTCGAATTGCACGGCGTTTGGGGAAGCGCTGCCGCGGACGTATTCGCCGTGGGCGACGGCGGCACGATTCTGCACTACGGCGGGTAAGCAGCGAACAACTGACAGCAAACAGTGAGCAGCGAACAGTGAACAGTGAACGGACGGGAGCGCATCTCAAATAGCCGGAAACGTCGAACGATTAAGCGCGTGCGAGCGTGGCCCCGGTAGAGAGCGCGGCTTTAGTATTTGTTTATCTGTTCACTGTTCACTGACAACAGGCGGTTTCATGACACGCTGTGGCTGGTTTTTATTGTTGCTCGTGTCGGCGGGCTTGCTCGCCGGCGTGGTCGCTTGCAGCGGTTCGGGCGGCGCCAGCGGCAGCGGTCGTGCGCTCGACGACGATGGCGCTCTCGATGACGACGACAATGATGACAATGACAACGATGACGACAACGACAACGATGCCTCGCCCGTCGACGACGATGACGACAACGACGCGTCGCCGCCTTCCCTGACGACGGCGGCCGGCGATGTGTATCGTTTCGATCCGAGCTTCGCTCTGCTGGCCGGGGCGGCGGTGACGGTCGTCGAACAGCCCGACTTGCCGCCGGCGATCAGCGACGCAAACGGCCATTTTGCGATCGACAACGTTTACGCCGGCGTCGAAACGACTTTTCTCGCAACGGACGCAGCGTTCTTTCCGACGCAGACGGCGACGGTGGTTTTGCCGCCGGAAGGCCTGAACAACCTCACGGTGCAAACGCCGCCGCGCGTTGTGGTCTGGCTGATCGCGTTGACGTTATTGACGGCGCTCGATCCGCAGCAATGCCAGATCGCGGCGACCGTTTCCGACGGCGACACGCCGAATACGCCGGGCATCGCGGGCGCAACCGTTACGATCGAACCGCCGGTCGATGCCGCTTCCGGCCCATTCTATTTTGAATTCGTCGATTTGCCGAATCTGCCGGCGATCGACATCCCGGTGCGCGGCCTGACGGAAACGACCGGCGACGGCGGTGTGATCTTCGTCAACGTTCCGCCCGGCGATTACCTGCTCACCGCCGCCAAACCAGGCACGACGTTCACGCCGGCGCACATCCGCTGCCGGCCCGGCGTGCTGGTCAACGCCTCGCCGCCATACGGACTTCAGGAAATGCCGGCGCATTGACGAAAAGCGACATTCCGTCTCGCCGCGGCTCTGCGTGCTACAAATAGCCCAGCGATCGAAGAATTTTCCGGCGGGTTTCCTCGTCGCTGGCCTTTGGGGCAGTCGGAATCCGTTTGACCGACGAATCGATCCAAATCGTCACATTGTCGGTCGCGGCTGGGACGGGCGGCGCGCCCCGCAACGTCCGGAATGCTTCCGGCGCGGCGAGATTCTTCAGCAACGCGGCGGGCGAAACGGCGGCCTGGCCGCCTGGCAGGACCAATTGGCCGGCGGGCAGGGGCTTTCCCTGCGCGCGAATTTGCGCCGAGAGCAATTTCAGTCCTTTGTACAAAATGACCTTGACCACCAGGGGCTTTCCCTTGTCGGTCGTGAAATTGCATTCCGTACGGCCTTTGGCAGCGGTGATCGCCGGCGCATTATCGAAGCCGTCGTCGGGAAAAATCGGGATGACGTCGCGATCGGACGCGAATTTCAGCGTCCATTTCTTCGGCGACGAGGATTGAAACAGGAAATTCGCCTGCCGCTGTGCGACGGTTTCGTAGTCGGTTTGCAGAAACTCCTGCAGCGCCTTTTCGGCCTTCTCTTTCCATTCCGGGACGGCCGCAAGGTTGTTTCGTTCGCCCGGATCGGCTTTCAAGTCGAACACTTGAATTGCGTTGCCGAGATTGGCGTATTTGAGGTCGTTCGTGCGCAGTCCGAAATCGCGCGGGCGATCGGCGCCGCCCTCGGCGACTTGCCCGTACAGCATGTTCTCGGCGTAGATCACCGGGTCGGCGTCGTCTTCCTCGCGAAACTGCAATGGCCGGCCGCGATAATCGTCCGGCACGGGCAACCCGGCGTAATTCAGGAGCGTCGGCGCGACGTTCAGCAGACTCGTCATTCCGGCGATCCGCTTTCCCGGGTTCTTCCCGGGCGGCACGAGGATCAGCGGCACGTGGAGCAACTCGTCATAATAGCTGTGGCCATGCTCCCAATGCCCGTGCTCCCAGAATTCTTCGCCGTGGTCGGCGGTGATGACGATGAAGGTTCGGTCCAGGGCGCCGTGCGCGGCCAGCGTTTCGACCAGATATTTGACCACCTGATCGTTCAACAGAATCCGGCCATCGTAAAGGCGGACGAGATTGGCGGTCACTTCGGGCCCTGGTTGCTGCTTCCGGAGGAAACCGCTGCTCAGGTTTTCGGTGGCGTTTTCGGTCGCTTTCGCCGTTTCCTGATCGATGAACTGCGTGCTGATGCCGGGAACGAAAGAATAGGGCGCGTGGGCGCCGAACAGATGAACGTAGGCGAAAAACGGTTTGCCGCCGTTGGCGCCGAGCCAATCGCGGAAGTTTTCCGTGCCGGTCGAATTCTGGAAGGACCGGGAGAAGCCGAGCTTGCTGTAACTGAACGGCGCGTACACGCTCTCGATATTTGTGAACGCGGCCACTGTATAACCGGCGTTTTCGAATTCCATCGGCAGCAGGTGCGAATGGCGGATATCGAGGAAGCGGTTCAGGCCTTCATTCGGGTTGTATTTTGCCTCGGCCGGCCGCGGGTACTGCGAACTCATCATCGATTGCACAGACGGTTGCGTCCACGGCGCCTGCGAGAAGGCGGCTTCGTAGACAACCCCCTGGGCGGCCAGGCTGTCGATAAACGGCGTGGTCGGGCGGGCGCAGCCATAGCAACCCAGGTGATCGGCTCGCAGCGTGTCGACTGTGATCCAGAGAAACGAGGGGCGATCCGCTGGCGAACCATCCGCGGGCGCGACGATCCTGGCGTTGCTCCAAACGGGAATCACTCCGGCGGGTTGACCGGGGCCAGCCGGATCCGCATCGCACGTGATGCGAAAAATGAGCGTCCCGGATTTTCCGACGAACGGCGACAGCGAGACCTCGCGGTCGATCCAGCGGCGATCGTCGCCGGTCGATTTGGAATACAGCAGGCTGAGCTTCCCGGAGATATCGCGCAGGTAAACCGTGAAGTGAATCGGCATCAAATTCCCCATGTCGGCGGAATAAATGCCGTGCCCGAACGACAAACTGCACCCCGCCCGCAGCCGCGCAAAGGGCCACGCCACGACGGCGCCGGGGGTCGCGGCGAGGGCCTCGCGAACTTCGTTGTTGATGGTGATCGGCGCGATGGTGCCGTCGGCGCCGTTGCTCGAAACCGCGTGGAACAGCGTCGGGAAGGTGGGGCGCGCCGACGGCGCGCGGCAGCGGCAACCCACGCCGCCCAGCCAAAGAACGCCGGCGAGCGCCGCAATAACGGCGACGATTGTCTTGCGGGCAGTTGCCTGGACGCCAAACATTTCGATAATTCCCTGTCGGCCGACGCTTTGCTAACCCTGAGGCGCCGGCCGGCGGATTGTCAAGTGTTCTTTGGGTCCGGCGCGACGGCGCCGCTATTTTGCGTCGCCCCTCGGCGTCGCGCACGGGAGTTCCACGCCCAGACGAAACCGCGGGTGTGTTTTCGTGACGCGGGCGGCCGGTCGGGTCGGGTCGCGGGGCCCGCGGCAGAAATAGCTGATCAGCCGCCCGGCGATCGGGACCGGGCCGGTGCACTGCTCCGGGTTCGCCAGGACGCGGTCCGGCGCGCCGACAAACGCCGCCTGTTGCGCGTCATCGCAGAACTCGAACGTCAGTTGGAAGACCGTTTCGCCGCCGGTGGCCGGGCACTCGCGCGGGTGCTGCAGGCAGAACAGCGTCTTGTACACGCTAAACGTCCGATAGACGGAGCCGTCGCAATTGGCCGGCCAAATTGCGTAGATTTCGTCGTGGCGATCTTCCAGAAACCAGTAGCCGACGATCTGCGCCACACCGGGAAGGCGGTTCTCGCGAAGCCAGCGGTCCATCGCGGCGGCGTTGGCCACGTGATTGGAGATCAGCATGTCGGCGTCGTCGAGCCGATACCGGGCCTCGCCGTTGCGGGCCGCCAGCGTGGCGAAGACCAACGCCACCGCCGCGGCGGGAAAAAGCGGCGCCAGCCAGTTCCGCGCCGCCGGCTTCGGGCGGCCGCGCCAGAGCCGCGCTGCCTCGGCGATCGCGGCGGCGAGCAGCAGGCCGAGAAATGGCGTGTCGACGGCGAAGTAGCATTGCGGGACTTCCGTCCCGGCGGATTTCAGCGCGGCGAAGAAGGCCGCCGCGAGAATTTGCGCGCCGAGAATCAGGGCCAATTTCGGCAGCAGTTTTTTCATTGCCGCGTTCATGGTCGCGTAGGCGACGAATAGCGTCGGCGTCGCGACGATCGCCGGCAGGCAAATCCACGCAGCGCTGCGCAGCGAGAGGGAAAATAACGGCCAGTTGAAGCGGCGCAGGTTCTCGACAACGCTCTGCGACGCGCCGGCCAACGCCCGCGGGTTGAGGGCCGATGCATCCATCATCACGGTGCCGTGCAAGAAAACGACAACGAGCAGCCCCAGAGCGTGCCACGGCAGTTGGGCGGCCAGAGTTCGCCTGTCCTGCCAAAGGAAAATCAACGTCGAAGGAATCAGGCACACGGCGGTCAGGTGCAACTGCATGGCCAGGCCGATGACGGCATAGAGCGGCAGCAGGGCGGCTTTTTGCGGCCGGCGCAACAGCAGCAGGGAGTAGAACGCCAGGAAAACAGGCAAAAAGGAATCGTTTTGCGTCAATTCCAGCAACGGCTCTTTGAAATTCGGGGTAATGGCGAACCAAAACGCGGCGGCGAAAGCAGCGGCGCGATGGCCGAGAAACCGCCAGACGGCGACATAGAACAGCGGGACCGACAGCAGATACAACGACCAAATCAAAACATAGGAAGAAAGGACGCCGGGTTTGACGAACTGCGGCAGCGCCGTCAGCAGATAGGCGAGTGGACCGAGGCGAAGCGGCCAGAACGCAGCGTTGCCGGCCAGGGGGAACGTTTTTTCGACGATAAGTTGCTCGGCGCCCCACAGTTGACCGAACGCGTCGTTCCACAGTTGCGGGCGGTTGAACAACAGGATGTTTTTGACCCACAGGATCGGAAAGACGAGGGCGGCCCCGCAGAACAGGAGGTGCCGCGAGAGACTTTTCCACGCCGGGCGAACGAATGACGAGGGGAAACTCATGCACGCCCTTTATGGCGGTCCCGCCGGTTGATCCTGCGCCGCCTCGCCGAGGTCGAAATAAATCGAGATGTCCATGTCCCGCGTATCAAAATGATCGAGCAGGCGCGCGCGAGGCCGCACGCCGCAGTCCGCGAGGCTCCCGCGAATCTTCATGATTTTGCCGGACAGCGGCCGCGTCAGCGAATGCGCCGAGAGTTCCGCCCACAACTCCAATGCCGCCTTGGAGTCCACCACCACGACCATTGCTTGTCGCGAAACCGTTGTCGCCTCGCCGCGAAGCTGCGGTTCCGCATAGTAATAAAGGCCGGGTTTGCCCAGCCCCCAACTTGCGGGACGGCCGAACGAAAACCGATTGCATTGACTGAAACGAAAATTCGACAAGCGGTTCCGCTCGACCGCGGCGGCGACGTGATGATAAACGGCCAATTGGTTCCCGACGTTGACGAAATAGCCCGGAAACAACCGCGCGGCGATGGCCGACGTCAGAATGGCGATCACCGTCACGCCGGTCAGCGCCGCAAAAATCTTCGCGTGCCGGGCCCCGTTTTCGCGCCAGTTGCGGAAAGGCGGCGACATTTTCACGCGTTGAAAAAACAATCCGGCGAAATAACAGAGGAACGGGGAGGCGGGGAAAAAATAGGTGGTCGGCGAAAACCGCGCTGCCGTGACGCGGTAGCGAACGAGGTACAGAGGCAGCATCACGCCCCACGTCAGAGCCAGCGCCGCCGCGGCGCCGATGACGACGTGGCGGTCGGTCCGCAACGTCCGGAAGCAGCGGTCGAGCCGGGCCAAGGTCAGTGCGGCATACACGTGTTTGCCCAGGCCGCCCATGACGACGGTCGCCGCAACAATGGGCGGCGCGGACCATGGTAATGTTCCGAGGGTTCCCCGCATCACGCGCAACAAGTCCTCGTTTTCATTGAGGTGCGGGCCGCCGGGCGCCAGATGGGACAACGCTTGGTCGATCAACGAAATGTTGACCGCGGCCAGCCCTGCGGCGCCCAGCACCGTGTACAAGAAAGACAGACGACTGCGCCAGAAGCGCGTGACGATCATGGTCGGCAGGACCAACGAAACGGCCGACATGTGCGTTTGCATCGCAACGCCGAGAAAGAACCACGCCGGAACGATTGCCCATGTCCGGCCGCGGGCGGACAAGGCCAGGAAGTAGAAGTAAAACGCCAGGAAAAAAGGCAGGTAGTAGTTGTGTTCGGCCGCGAAAGGCGTCAGCAAAAAATGGAAAGCGTAAGCGGCGGCGGCAATCCACTTGCCGATGCCGGCCCCGAACAATTGCCGCATCGCGAGAAAGATGAGCGCCACCGCCAGCAGGTCCTGCAACGTGATGAAGTAGTATTGGGCGCGGAGGTCGTGCGAAGCGAGCAGGGGCACGGTGCTCCACCTGTTGGCGAACGGTCCGAGGCGGAACCCGTAACCGATCAGGTTGCCTTGATCCAGCGGCTGCCCAGCGTCGACATGGTTGATCGTGCGCTTGAGAAAGACGTCGACATCCGGATTGACGGCGCGCAAATCGAAAACGTGAAAGAAAACTTGCAGGGCCAGAAACGCAACGACGCCGAGGATCGCCAAATCGCGCAAGTCGCGCGGCGGCGTCTCGCCAGCCGACCGCGCGCCGTTTTCAGGCTCGCGAGGGTTGCAGCCGTCCACTTCCCTGAACCTTCCTCCCCGAGGGTTGCAGGCATTTGACAACCGAAACGATCGCGCCTGGAAAATCGAGCCCCAGTTCTGCTCGTCGCGCCCGGCGCTCGCGATACTTTTCTACCGGCGCCGACTAATCTGCTTATTTTCTGAGGCTCCTCCCACGGAGCGAACAAAACAGAATCTGAATCGGTTTTCGCGGAAAGTCAATGCGTGGAGCGAACTACAAACTACAGGTTCGTGCGGCCGGCGCGGCCCATTCGCGAACGACGCGATTCGCCCGCAAATACAGGGCTTCGTCCGCGATCGCTCCACCGGCGGAAAGACCTACCCAGCGGTCGAGCGCGGCGAGCAGTTCGCGCTGCCGGTTCAAATGCTGCGGATTGTCCAAATCGGCGAACTCGTCGCCGCGAATCTCGAATAATCTTTGACGCCGATAGGCGGCGGTGACGCGGCGAAAATGCCGGCCGCGCATTTCGCGGCCGAATTGCGCAAACACCCGGAGCGAGTCCGCCGCGGCGCACAGCGGCGACATGTCTTGAAAATTGAATACAACGTCGCCGAAATCGAGAAAGGAACCGTAGTAAACCTCGGCGCGCACGCACGAATTGCCGGCGTCGCGCTGCGTGATGCGGTCGAGCGGTCGCTGCAGCATGCAATAATTCGTGAGATAACGGGCCGTGAAGACGAGAGAGCCAACAACGATCGCGATCTCCAGGCTCGCGGCGAAATTCTTCGCCGTGGCGAATCGCCGCAGATCGGAAAGCAATTTGGCGTAATGATTTATCGTCAACAATGCAGCATGCCCACGCCGGCGCAGTCGTTGCCGTCGACAGAGACCGTCCCGAATGAAAAATAAACTCAACACCAGGGGAATCGAAAGCAAATTACGTGCCACGATCCCGGGAATAGCGCGATATTCGGCGTCTGCACGAGTAAAAACGCCAAATAACAAGTTAGTTGATCGATCGTCGATCAACTTGATGGCTAGACGAGGATGGGCTTTGGCGAAGGGAAGAGCGTTGCATTTCGCAACGTTGTTGCATGTTGCAACGCAATTCGGCGATCAGACGTCGGGCGGTTTCTTGTCGGTTCGCACCCTCTTGATCATTCTCCACAGTGAGGAGCGATCGATGCCCAGCATCTCTGCGGCCTTGGCTTTGTTTTGGCCGGCCGCCACCAGCGTTTGCTCGACGTGCTCGCGCACCACTTCGTCGATTGTCTTGGGGAGGTTGTCCGTAGAGCCGACGGGCACGTCGGTCTGGCGGATTGTCGGCGGCAGGCTCGCGGACGTGACGATCTCGCCGGCCTCGAACAGCACGGCGCGTTCGATCGCATTTTCCAATTCGCGGACGTTGCCGGGCCAATTGTATTGCTCCAAAACCTTCACCGCCGCGGAGGAAAACCCGTGAATGTCTTTCTTGTTTTCCGCCGCGTATCGTCGCAGGAAATGCGCGGCCAGCGGCGCGATGTCGTCGCGGCGCTCGCGCAATGGCGGCAAGCGAATCGATACCACGTTGACGCGGTAATACAGATCTTTGCGAAAGGTTTTTTCCTCGACCATCTTGGCCAGGTCGCGGTTCGTCGCGGCGATCACACGCACGTTGACCTTTTTTCGCGCCACGGAGCCCACCGGCTGGATTTCGCCGTCCTGCAGAACGCGCAGGAGCTTTTGTTGCAGATTGGCCCCGAGATCGCCGACCTCGTCGAGAAACACGGTCCCCTCGTCGGCGGCGGCGAAAATTCCGGTTTTATCGCGCGTCGCGCCGGTGAACGAACCCTTGACATGGCCGAAGAGTTCGCTTTCCAGCAAATTCTCGTTCAACGCGGCGCAATTGACCGGCAGAAAAAGCCGCTTGGCGCGCACGCTGCCGGTGTGGATCGCGCGCGCCACCAACTCCTTGCCGGTTCCGGTTTCGCCAAGAACCAACACCGTCGTCTTCGAGTCTTTCACCCGGTCGATGAGTTGGTGCACCTCGTTCATGGCCTCGCTCCCGCCGACGAGGTTTCCGGAATAACGTTGCTTCAGAATTTGTTCGTGCAAAAAGCGGTTCTCGGCGATCAGGTTCCGCTTCTGGAGCACTTTGCGCACGACCAGGCGGATTTCCTCAAGGCTGAACGGCTTGGGAAGATAGTCGTCCGCCCCGGCCTTGATCGCCTGGACCGCCGAGTCGACGGAGGCGTACGCCGTGATCATGACGGCGACCAGGTCCGGCGACGATTCCTTCGCGGCGGTGAGCAACTCCAGGCCGCTCATGCCGGGAAGTTTCAAGTCCGTGATCAGCAGGTCATAGCTCGCGACTGCGAGTTGGGCGAGCCCTTGCTCCCCTGTTTCGACGGCGTCGACCTCGTACGCGTCCTTGCGCAAAATCGACAGCAGCGCGGACCTCATTTTGGGGTCGTCCTCGACGATCAGGATCTTCACCGACTGCATCTTAGCCATCCTCCGCGGCGTCGCCCGCCGTCGCCGATTCCGGCGGCCGGGCGCCGCCGGCCGGCAATTCGATCGTGAATATCGCGCCCGTTGGGCCGCCGCGATTCCGCTCGCCGTCGGCCGCGACGTTGGCGACCCGCAGTTCCCCGTGCAGATGTTGAACCATCCCATGGCTGACAAACAACCCCAAGCCCATCCCGTGGCCCTTCTTGGTTGTGTAGAACGGTTCAAAGATTTTACCGAGTTCTTCGCGCGGAACACCGGGACCCGTGTCGGCGATTTCCACCCGAATTTTCCTTTCCGCGCGCAAATGGCGCGTGGTCACCGAAAGCTCGCCGCCGTGCGGCATGGCCTCGACGGCGTTCGCGCACACGTTCGCAAAGACCTGTTGGAGTACGCTCGGGTCGGCGGCCGCTTCCGGCAAAGCGGGCTCGAAGTTTCGTTTGACGGCAATGTGGTTGGATGCGCAACGCGGCTCGGCGATCAACAACAGCCGCTCAAGCAGAGTGTTGACGTCGGCGGTCACGGCCGGCGTTTGCGACTGTCGCGCGAAGTCCAACAGGTTCTTCACAATGCGAATGCACTGCTGGATTTCGCTCTCGACGGCAGCCAAATCGGCGCGCCGTGCAGCGCCGCGATCCGAGTCGCCTTCCAGGGCCAGTTGCGTGTACAACAGGGCGTTGGCGAGCGGCGTGTTCAACTCGTGCGCCATGCCGGTGGTCAGCAATCCGGTGGATGCCAGGCGGTCCTTTTGCAGCACCTGAAATTCGAGTTGCCGCTCGCGGCCGTATGCGCGTTGCATGCCGTTGACGATCGTCGTCGCCAGCAGGTAGGCGATCACCGTGTCCACGCTTAGGAACAGCAACGACACGCCGATCATCTTCCGATGCAGCCGGCCGATCTTGCCGCCGATCTCGGCGACGGCGCACTCCGCAATCGCACACCACGGCACGAGGATGGCGCGTTGTTGCGTACGCAGCACCCGTCTGCCGCGGTAATCCGTCTGCTCGACGGTGACGCGGTTGCCCGTCGGGGCGGCGCCGGGGGCGAGGGTCAGAACATCGTGAAAATTCCGCCGGCCCGGACGGCTGGAAAGCAGCAGAAGGCCGCGCCCGTCCACGAGCAGCACCTCGCCGGTCTCGCCGAATTGCACCTGGCGAAACCGGTCCGCCAAGGGCGCCATGCCCAGGATTCCAGCCGCCATCGCGCCGCTCGGCAACTCTTCGCCCGCCATCGGCACGGCGATGAGAATTTGCAAATCGCCGCGGTCCGGATCCGCAAAGGGCTCGCTGACGTATTCCTGGCCGGCGCGAGCCGCCGCGACCGCGAGCCTTAGCGCCGGGCTGTCGTCGGCCGGCGGCCGTCCGGCGACGGCGGAGGTCGCCCGACCCTCGGCGTCGGTAATCAACACCGTTCGGTAAAAGGGGTAGGTGTTCACGACGGACCGCACGAGATTCTTGCGATGCTCGGCTTCCGCCGGCGAGCGGCCAAGCCCGGCCCGGGCGACGACGCGCATGTCGCCAAGACGTTCGCCAACGAAACTGTCGGTGATGTCCGCGGCGTCGTCGGCCAGCGTCGCCATGTTGGCGATGTCGCGTTCGCGCAATTCTCGCTCGTCCAGTCGGGCCATCCGGTAGCCCAGCATGAGAACCGGGCCGATCGAAAACGCCAGCAGCGCCGCGAAGAGCAGAAATTTCGTCTGCCGAAAATTCATGCGCGCGATTGTAAGCGCCGCCGCACCGCAGGGCAAACAGGGAAGGGTGGGTAGCTGAGAAACTGAGAGAGGCTGAAAAACCGGACCTCGATCGCCCGTGCGTGGCGGCGACCACCCCCATTGCCAAGGTCCGCGCCGCCTTTTTCCGTTTTCCCCTTCTGCGGGGACCGACCCTTTGCGCATGTTATAATTAAGTCATGAGCAAGCGCTTGTTCCTCGCGGACAAAACGGTCGGCCGGCTGGCCAGGTGGCTGCGCCTGCTCGGCTTCGACTGCGCCATGCAGCCCGACAACGATATTCTGCGGCTGCTCGTCCGATGCCGTGCCGAGGGGCGGGTTTTGCTCACCAAAAACACCGCCCTTGCGGCCGCGGCGGCCCCTGACGAATGTTTGCTCATTGCTTTCGACCGCATACGCCAGCAGCTAAAGCAAGTTATGAAATATTATAATCTAACTATCGATAAAGAAAACATTTTGACGATTTGTTCAGTCTGCAACGAGCGCCTCGATGACGTCGCCCCGGCCGAGGTGCGCGGCATCGCGCCGCCGTTTGTCTTCGCCACGCAAACCGTCTTCCGGCGCTGCCCGCGTTGCCGGCGGATCTATTGGGCCGGCACGCACAAAACCCGAATGCTCGCGTGGCTTGACGAAACGCTTGACAATCCAACCACTTCCGGACCAAACTAACAGCGTTGAACAAGGGGGGAGGGACCACGGTCCTTCCGTAACCGCCGCGCTTGGCCAAAACAGGCGCGGCGGTGTTTTTCGTCGTCTTCCCACCGGCAACAAGGGGCGTTTTCATGGATCGATATGTCCTCGCGCCATACGCCGCGCGCAGCGACATCAGCCGCGGCCGGGCCTACCCGGAACAGTTCAAAGACGACCGTCCGGCGTTCGAACGCGACCGCGACCGCGTCATTCACAGCGCGGCGTTTCGCCGATTGGAATACAAAACGCAGGTTTTCATCATCCACGAGGGCGATTATTACCGCACGCGCCTCACGCACTCGGTTGAGGTTGCGCAGATCGCCCGCGGCATGGGCAAGCGGCTGGGACTGAATCTCGACTTGATCGAAACGCTCGCGCTGGCCCACGACGTCGGCCACACGCCGTTCGGCCACGTCGGCGAGGCCGTGCTGCACGAGTTGATGGCCGACCACGGCGGCTTCGAGCACAACGTGCAGAGCCTGCGCGTCGTCACGCTGCTCGAGGAGCGCTACCCCGACTTCCCCGGCCTCAACCTCACGTGGGAGAGCCGCGAGGGGATCATCAAGCACGCGACGTTCTACGACCACGCCGACGACGAGTCGCTGGCGGATTACGAGCCGCAGCTCGTCCCGACGCTCGAAGCCCAGTTGATCAACTGCGCCGACAGCGTCGCCTACCACAACCACGACCTCGACGACGGCATCGAATCGCGGCTGCTCGACCCCGTGGAATTGCGCGAAAGCGTGCCGATCTGGCGCGAATCCGAAGAGATGGTGCTCAAACGCTACCCGGGGCTGAACGGCAAGAAATTGCGGCTGATGGCGATCAGCCAGCTCATCGGCCGCTTTGTCGAAGACCTGGTCGAGACGGCGAGGGCGCGCATCGCGGAATACGAGATCCGGAGCCTGGAGGACGTGCGCGAGGTCAACAAGGTGCTGATGGGCTGGTCGGCGGAGATGGAGGAAAAACGGTTGCAACTCAACGACCACCTCTACCGCAATCTGTACCGCCACCACCAGATTCAACGGACGTTTTTCAAGGCGTCGATCTATTTGCGCAAGCTGTTCGACGCCTATCGCCAAAACCCGCAGATGATGCCGCCGCAATACGTGGCGCGCGTGCCCGCCGCCGGCCTCGAACGCACCATCTGCGATTACATCGCCGGCATGACCGACCGCTATGCCATTCAAGAGTTCGCGACCCTGTACGGCGCAGACCGCGATTGAGCGGCGGAACCGAGGCTCACGCGGAGTCGCGGAGGTCGCGGAGACAAAAAAGAAGCCGCTTGTCTTCGCTGCGCTCTCCGCGTGAGACAAAAAGACATTTCCGTTTCATTGCGGCCGAGGGCCGCGTGCGACAGTTAGCGAGCAACCGAGAATGAACAACAAGATCGATACGGCGGCGCTCGAAGCCGCTTTGGCAAACGTGCCCGGTTACGCGCCGTGGCGCGCGCTCGACCCGGGGCCGGCCGCGGACGCGGACGAGCGCTACGCCGCGTTGCCGATATTGACCAAGCAGGACTTGCGCGACGGCGGGCCCGGCGGGTTTACGCCGCGCGGGAAGAACGTCGACGACGGCCTGCGCGCCGGGGAAATCGAGTTCGCTCAGACCAGCGGCAGCACCGACGATCAGGTGACGATCGTCTTCGACGCCGCGTGGTGGCAGGCGTCCGAGCGCGCCGCCTGGCAACTGAACGCGCACGCCAGCCGCGCCGCCACGGGAACGCATCGCGAGGCCGTGGTGGCGTCGCCGCGGTGCGTCGGCCCGGGCTATTCGCCGACGCCGCGCCCGATGGCCGAACGCACGCTCGGCCGGCACTTGTTCCTCAACGAAAAGCTCAATCCGGCCACGTGGAGCGACGCCGACGTGCGCCGCATGGCCGAGGAATACATCCGCTTCGCCCCGGTCGCGCTCGAAGGCGATCCGGCCTATCTCGCGCCGTTCGCGCGGCGGGCGGCGCAACTCGGCCTCGCGTTGGTCGAACCGCAGTTGATCACGCTGACGTACTCGTATCCGTCGCGGATTTACCTGCGCCAGATTCGGCAGGCGCTGGCGGCGCCGATCGCCAGTTCCTACGGCTCGACCGAAACCGGCCATGTGTTTTTCGGTTGCGAAGCCGGGCGGCTGCACCAGAACGTCGAGCACTGCCGCGTCGATTTTCTGCCGTGGCTGCCGCGGCATGGCGGGCCGGCGCGCGGCCGGATGCTGGTCACCGTCTTGCGCAATCCGTGGTTCGCCGTGCTGCGCTACGACATCGCCGACGTCGCCCGGCTCGACGACCGCGGGCCGTGCCCGTGCGGCCGGACCGCCGGCCTGACCCTCGCCGCGATCGAAGGGCGCACCAAAGACGTCACCTTCGCCGCCGACGGCCGCGCCGTCACGGTCGACGACCTCGACGCAGCGCTCGCCGGCATCCCCGGCCTCGACGGATGGCAACT
>Ga0181520_10008534_pt1 | contig 14486 bp, 13 predicted proteins | sample PEATcosm2014_Bin_29_FD_132451 | JGI IMG/M metagenome (GOLD analysis project Ga0181520, IMG submission 132451) | Peatland microbial communities from MTU Mesocosm Facility, Houghton, MI, USA - PEATcosm2014_Bin02_30_metaG | ecosystem: Environmental > Terrestrial > Soil > Wetlands > Peat | place... | reverse complement strand
CCACGTGCTCTCCCCAGAGGGTCACTCTGATTCTGCCAGTGGAATCGGAGATGTATATGCTGGCCACCTTGCCCATGCTTCCGTCTTCCCTATTGAACTCCCTGACCTCGCCAAGGCCCGTTACGTATCCAGAGACCGTACAGGTCATCCCTGGCTCCAGGCAGGCCACGGTGTCCACCTTCTCCTGGTAGCTTACGGGCACGTCGCTCTTTCTTACTACGGTATAGCCGCCGGTCTGGATCTCGACCTGGCCATACCTCTCCCTGGAAGAGGCGTTTATGACTTCCAAGCACTCCCCTGCCTTGAGGTCCATCCTGGCCTGATCGTTCCACAGAGATATGCGAATCTTGCCGGTCTCATCCCCCAGAAGAACGGTCCTGACCATGCCTTTGGAGCCATCCTTTCTCACGAACTCCCTGAGAACGCCGGGGTCCAGGATATTTCCCACCAAATTGATCTCGCCCATATCCCTCTTGACCTCGGAGATCTTGAAGGGATCCACCCTGGGCTTTATATCGGCATCCACCTCCTCAAAGCCGCCGCTTCGGCCTATGCTGACCTCGGTCCCGGCATATCCCTCTTTAGCCAGGCCCCGAACCTTCAAGCACTGTCCGGCCTTCACGTCTCCCGACTTGATGAGCTCGGTGACCTCATCCCAGAGGGCTGCCCGGACGGTCCCCGTCTCATCCCCCAGAGTGAGATTGGCTACCCGGCCAAGGGACCCATCGGATCTCTTGAACTCCTTAACTGGAGCGATGGATAGGACCTTGCCAACGAAGACGACGGTGCCTGACTCGGGCCTTATCCTCCCTATCTTGATCAGGACCTCGGAGGCCCCAAGCTCCCTGGCCACCAGCATGGCAGCGGTCCTCCTGTCGCACAGGCCTCCCATGAGGGCGACCTTCTCCTCCACCCGCCCCTGGAACTCCTCAGGGGATATCTGGTCGGAGACCTGATCAAAGACCTCAGAGATCTCTCCGTCCATCTAAGCCACCTTCAGGTTAGAACCTCGTCTGCCGGGCAGCTGAGGTAAGCAGCGCCGCATCTGGCCAGGAAGGCGCTGCAGACCTCATCAGAGCCGCCATCGGCAGCTATGACGCCGTTCTCTATGAGAATGGCCCTGTGGGAGACCTCCCTCACGAAGTCCACGTGGTGGCTGACGATGACAACGGTTGTGCCGTACTCGGAGTTGATCTTCTTTATGGCGTTGGATACATCCCTTAAAGTGATGGGATCTATGTCGCCGAAGGGCTCGTCCAGTATCAGGATCCTGGGATTGGCTGCCAGAAGGATGGCAATAGAAGCCCTGACTCTCTCTCCGCCACTGAGCTGCTCGGGAAGCTTCCATAGAACCCCCTGGTCCAGATCCATGAGCTTGAAGACCGGCCCTGCGAAGTTCATGGCCTCGGTGACGGGGAACTTAGGGAAGAGGTCGAAGAGGACATCCCTGGTCAGTCCCAGGGCTTCCAGGGCCGATTTGGCCTCCTCCTCCTGCATATCGGTCATGGTGTAAAGGACATCAAGGACCTTATCGCTGATACCGAGCTCCTTGGCCACGTTTCTGGCATGCTCTATCACGTGCAGTCCCTTGACGCCTAGCTGATAGGCTATCTGATCCAGTATGGTCTCATTGCAGGAGAGGGCGAACTCCTGGTACATTATCCCCAAGCTCCTCCTGATCTCCATCCTCTTGGGCGTGTAGGTGGTGATGTCAACCCAATCCTTGCCGAGCTTATAGAGGACTGCGCCCTCGTCCGGAGCCTTCAAGCCCTCTACTATCTTGAGGATGGTGGTCTTGCCGACGCCGCTGGAACCTATGATGGAAGTGATCTCCCCTTCCTTCAAGTCAAAGGACAGGTTCTCTATGTTCAGAACTTCACCCGTGCCCACCAGGTAGCTCCTCTTGCTTATGCCCTCGACCTTTATCATAGTAGATGGATGAGGCCTGGGCGTCAGAGGCTCCAGGGACCCTATTCCGGACAGGAAGAGGCTCAGGATCTCCTCGGGCTTTCCCTCGGCCACTATCTGCCCTTTATCCAGCAAGATCAGCCGGTCTACCAGGTACCTGTGGATCTCGGGCAGATGGGAGACGACCAGTATAGTTATGCCCAGCTCCTGGCGGATGTTCTTGATGGCATCCAAGACCTCCTGCTTGGTGGCGGGGCAGGCCATGGTGGCGGGTTCGTCCAGGAGAAGTATCTTGGGCTTCTTGGCCAGCTGCCTGGCAACGATCAGCCTCTGCTTCTCGCCGCCGCTGAGGAGGGTGGCCAGGTGAGAAGCCTTCTTATCCAGGCCCACGAGCTTCAGGTAGTACATGGACTCGTCGTACATCTCCTGGTAGTTGGGAACAAGCTCGGGGTCAGGCAGTATCTCAAAGCCCATGGTCCTGGAATAAACCCTCCTCAGCACATTTCTTAAGGCCGACTCCGTCCAGAGGGCAAAGTCTCTCTGAAGGTGGATGGCGGTGAGCTTCATCTGCTCCGTTGCCACCTCATCTCCCGAATCAGGGGTCACAGTCAGGCCATCCATGATGATACGCCCTGAGTCGAGCGTCTCCATGCCCCGGATGATTTTTAGGAGAGTGCTTTTTCCTCCGCCGCTCCTTCCCACAAAGCCCAGTATCTCCCCATTCTTGGCGTAGAAGCTGACATCCTTGAGAGCCACCACCTCGCCATCGTCGATCTTATATACCTTTGACAGATTTTCAACCCGGATCATGGAAAACTTCACCTACCCTGCCTACACTTATCATTTTACCTGCTCCTACTGAATCTACCACTACTCTACTTACCCTGATCTTACCTACACTTGCCCTACCTAATCTTGGTACCCACATCGACCTTCTCCGAGGGCCTGAGGAGCACGGCCTTGCCCCCAATGTCCGCAGCCAGGAGCATTGCCTGGGACTCTATGCCGAAGAGCTTGGCCGGCTCTAAGTTGGCCACCACCACTACCTGGGTTCCTACCAGGTCCTCGGGCTTGTAGGCCAAGGCAATACCTGCCACCACCTGGCGCATTTCTGAGCCAAGATTTACCTTGAGCTTCAAAAGCTTGCTAGAACCCTTGATGGGCTCGGCGGCCATGATCTCTCCTATCCTCAGATCTACCGCCTGGAACTGGTCGAAGGATAGCTTCTTTGGCTTTTCTTCCTTCTCTGCTAGCTCTTTATTTCCTCTGACCTCGGCCTGCTTTATTCTCTCTTTGAAGATGCCCTCCAGCTCCTTCACAGTGGAGTCCTCCATCTTGGTAAAGAGGATCTCAGGCTTGCCCAGGTTATGTCCCTCGGCTATGGGCACGAGAGCCTCGTCGAAGAGGACATCTCCCACATTTCCTTTCATCCCCAGCTGGGACCAGGCCGACTGCATCTTTTCAGGCATAGTAGGCTCCATGAGGACGACCATAGCCTTGGCGATCTGGAGACAAGTCCGTAGAACAGAGCCCGCCTTGGCTTTATCGGCCCTGACCAGCTTCCAAGGCTCCCTGGACTGGAAGTAGGTGTTGCCGAAGTCGGCCAGGGTCATGATGCCATCGATAAGTTTCTTGAACTCGTACTCCTCCAAGGAGAATCTGGCGTCCTTTAAAACGGTCTCTATCCTGGTCATGGCCTCAGGATCTATCTCCCCTGCAGGCACCTTGCCGTCGTAATTCTTGTAAGTAAAAGTCAGAGCCCTGTTGATGAAATTGCCAAAGGCCCCTACCAGCTCGGTATTTACTTTATCCGCAAAGATCCTCCAAGCGAAGTTCACCTCCTTGTTGTGGGAGGTGTAGCTGGCCAGGTAGTACCTGAGGAGGTCGGGATGAAGGCCCTTATCCAGGTAATCGTCCTTGACCCAGACCACGAAGCCCCTGCTCTTGGAGAACTTCTTGTCGTCAACCTTGAGCATACCGCTGGCCACCACAGCGCTTGGAAGGGCGTAGCTCGCTCCCTCCAGCATGGCAGGCCAGAAGATGCAGTGGTGATAAACGATATCTCCACCTATGAAATGGATTATCTTGGAGTTCTTGGAGGGATCTTTCCAGTAGCTCTCCCAGTTCTCGCCATTCTGGGCGCACCACTCCTCTGTGAAGGAGACATAACCTATGGGGGCATCCACCCAAACGTAGACAACCAGGTCGTTGTGCCCAGGGAAGGACGTCCCCCAGGCCATGTTCCTGGTGATGCACCAGTCCTTGAGCTCCTGTCTTACCCATTCAGCAGCGTAGTTCCTGGCGCTGGAGGTCCCACCTAGGGTCTCCAGGTACTTGAGAAGGAAGTCTTTGAACTCAGAGAGCTTGAAGAAGTAGTGGACCTGCTTTCTGTACTCGGCTGAAGAGCCGCAGACCTTGCAGACCGCATTCTTGATCTCCCCTGGCTCCAGGTGGCGGCCGCAGCCCTGATCGCATTCATCTCCACGGGCAGGCTTTCCGCAGTAGGGGCAGATGCCCTCGACGTACCTGTCGGGAAGGAACCGAATGCACTTGGGGCAGAAGGCAAGCTCTATCTCCCTTGGATAGACGTAGCCCTTATCCATGAGGGCTTTGACCATCTTCTGGGCTCTGTCCTGGTTGGAGGGGTTATCGGTGTCTCCGAAGTAATCGAATTCCACCTCCATGGCCTTGAAGATCTGGTCGAAGTGCTGGTGATACTTGGCCACCAGCTCCTTTGGGGTTATCCCCTGGGTCTCGGCGTTGACCACAATGGGCGTTCCGTGAGCATCTGTACCGCAAACGAAGAGGGGGTCTTCGCCCATCTTCCTCAAGCCTCTAACGAAGATATCAGCAGGGACGTAGGTCCTCAGATGGCCTAGGTGGCACTGCCCATTGGCGTAGGGCAGGCCGCACGTAACTAGGATGGGTGAGCTACCTGGAGACAATTGAGAAACACCGGGTCTCTTATGGTTGGATCTTGCAGATATACGTTTCCCAATCAAAACGATTTGAAGAAGGATGTAGATAATTGATATGTTTGCAATCTTCGACCAGGATAGACGGCTGAGGCTCCCCCTGGTGGGCATTGAGTGGCTAGAGCAATAGGTATCTGAAGGACTGGTGGTCAGCTGTTCTCTTATATTCCAGCAGCTTTGGCGTACATCCTACATCAAGGCATCTCTCATAGCTTGCCTTGGTATGGATGATTCGTGGATGCCAGCGACTAAGCCTGAGGACCTCGAGCCTCTATACGAGGCTTACATAGAGAAATCTGGATCCAGGAACGATCTGGAGAAGTTGCTCCAGGAGGTTTACCCCGACGCCGCCTCCTCAGGAGGGGACCCCTCCAGATCCTGGTGGGGGAGCATCGCCTATGTAGGCTATGAGATTCTGGGATTAATGCCCGGCGACTTGAACGGTCTTACTTTTTTCGAGCTCCAGAGCTTGTATTGGCACTACGCCAGAGAACAGAGGGCTGCTAGGTACAATGCCTTCATGACTGCTTGGTACCCTAATCACAGAGACGAAGACCAGCAACCGACCATCGAAGAGTTCTGGCCTCTGCCAGTGGACGAAGGCTGGGTGGCTTCTCAGACGGTAAGTCTCGAAGAGCACGTGACTTCCTCTCCGGCCTTTAGACCGGAGAGGAAGTCACTGGAATATACAATAGAAAGATAGGTACCGCCCTCCAAGAGCCCCAAGTATATAGGATGTCGAATGATAGAGTAGGGGTCTGTAGTAATGACCTTTTGAGTCTCCTCTACCTCAATCGTTCGAGATGCATAGCTGTTTCCCTTAAAAATCCAGAGGATGAAACAATAGCCAAGGAAAACTCCCGCATCTGCTATGAGGATTATCGATGACGGTACTTGATTCAATCCGTGCTGCCGTATATCATAGCCGATAGCTAGAAATCCTACAACCAGCACAGCATTCCCCAAAAGAACTATAGTTCGCTGTTCAGGCTCTTTTTCTTTATACCTCATTTGCCGCTCAAGCAGCTCAGGATCGGTTTTTAGAAAATAGCTTACTGCCATAAGCATAGGTGTGATAATCTTTCGGTCCAAATGCACCGAAAAGTACAACCTATGCTGGAAGGCCAAGCTAGCAACGAGATCTAATTCACGTCAGAATTTCACACATCAATACAACAAAAAGCATCCTACGTGATAAAAAGGTTCCCATGGCAGCATGGTCAGTTAGCCCGTCTGACCTGGGGATACCCCATTAACCACTTCCATGTGAGATACCCATGCACACTGGCCGTTCAAAAGCGCACTGTTGGCGGTGTTGGATATGTATGATCAAGGCTAGGTCCGCCTCGTCTGTTCAGCTCCTCTTTTACCCATCTTTTTTTAAGAACTTCAAGGTAGATCCGAAGAACAACGAGTAAGCGCTCCTAGTGGTTACAGGTGTACTCAATCGCCACATGGGCTGACCCTAACCCCTCTTCTGGAAAAATATCCCGAAGCTACATGCTGCCCAGTTGATCAGTCTATGTAAAAGATTCCCAGGGAAATGAAATATATCCCTTCAGGAAGCACCAAAGGACAGTTCCAAAGAAGCTGCTGCATCCCAAGATAAATGATCAAAATGAACAAACGCAGGGATAAAAGGGATCTCATGGCCAACGTTCTGATTTACGGCGCCGGAGCGGTAGGCTCTCTCATGGGCTACATCCTCTCCCATGTAGAGGGTAAAGAAGTAGATAGCAGAAAAGCAGAGGGCAAAAATAGCATCGAGAACGTAGCTCTCCTTGGAAGAAAGAGCCACGTAGATAAGGTGAGGGAAGACGGCCTCAAGGTAAACCGCCCAGCGGGTTCCAGGCGCCTTAAATTTAGATACTGCTTTTCGAAGCTTGATCAGCTTGGAGGATCGGGCTTTCACCCCGACGCCGTAATCATCTGCGTAAAGTCTCCTGCTTTAGAAAGGGTCAAAGATGAAATTGCAAGTTTTATGTCTCAAAGCAGTGCCCTTAGGGATGCCGAGTTCATTATCCTGATGAACGGCATGGCCAATAGGGATATCCTCGCCCCCTTGATTCCAAGCATTAGCGAGGGTATCACCTCTGTTGGCATCAAGTTCTCAGGGGATGGCTCAATCGAACTCAAGGGAATGGGAAAGACCATCTTTGAGGCAGGGATTTCTGAAAAGCTCAAAAGTTTCATTAGAAGCGCATTCCAGGAGAAGGGCTTTGAGATCGAGTTCGTCTCCGCCCACAATTTCAAGGGGCAGCAGTGGATGAAGCTCATAGTCAACTCCGCTATAAATCCCCTGACTGCCATCCTCAGAAAGGAAAATGAGATCGTTCTCTCAGATAACCTCCAGGAAACCGTCCGGAGGGTCGTTGAGGAGTGCGTGAAGGTCGCTTCCAAAGAAGGACTGGAGATCGACAGCGTAGGTGCCCTGGATCTCGTCCGCTCCGTGGCCTCTAGGACCGCCATGAACACCTCCAGCATGCTCCAGGACGTTTTAAAGGGGAGGAAGACAGAGATAAATTCTATCAACGGCTATGTGGTAGCCCTTGGCAAAAAGCACTCCGTGGAGGTGCCCGTTAACGAAACCCTTTATTCTCTGATGAAGGTGATGGAGCAGAAGGTTGAGATATAACCAAAAGCCATAATGGTTATCAATAACCACACTGTGATTCTCTGAAGATAAAGATGCGTACTTCGGCGTAATTAAGCCCGGCTTCATCGCAATCGAGCGAATTTCTCGTAACTGATCTGAGATCCTAGGATGCGATGCTGCACCCCCTAACTCAGCTATATCCAGATTTTCATCACCGATGACACCATAAAAGGCCATTGCGCCCACGATCACGCGTCTGAGTCATTCTTCTCAGGGGTATCTCGATCAGCCCAGCCGAGCAGGTTTAGAGGAGATTACAAATAACTTACGGAAGAGCATTATATTAATGGCATGAGCAAGCGAGTCTGCGCCCATAGGGACTTTACGCGCTAAGTTCCGCTCCGCCCTTCCGATCCTCAGCTGATCGCGCTCTTACAATAGTAAATGGATGGAAAATGGACCTCACGTCTGGCCTTACCCTGGCAGCCTTTACCATACCCAGAGACCTGTCATATGCCTCTCTAGCCAGGCTAAGTCCGGAGATGGGGCTCTACGCTACCATGATAGCTGCTTTCATCTATATCTTAACCAGGATCTCCAGACAACTGTCCGTGGGACCGACCTCGTCTCTCTCTATTCTGATGGCAGTCGGGCCCTCAAGTCTCGCTTTAAGTCCATATCAATACTCGACTGTTGCAACGTTCACGGGTCTTTTAGTAGGCCTCATCACCATTGCAGCCTATCTGTTTCGATTCGGCTTTCCCTCGAAGCTTATCTCCAGCACGGTTCTTACCGGCTTCACTGCGGGTGCTGCTGTCTACATCGCCTCCAGCCAGATGGCCACACTGCTTGGAATTTCAGGCGGGGGCGGCGGGTTTACAGAGAGGATATTGAGCCTGATCTCTCACATTCATCAGACCAATCTGGCAAGTCTAGCTCTCGGTCTTGTTGCCATCGTGATTTTAATACTGGTGAGGCGTAAGTATCCCAGAATCCCTTGGGCATTGGTTGTAGTCGTTGACTCGATCTTGTTCATGTCTTTCACAGGCCTCAAGGAAAGGGGCATTGTCGTGGTGGGTTACGTGCCATCAGGACTTCCCCCAGTCGGAATCCCAATCATTCCATCAAGCGGCCTTACCAACCTCTTTGCCCTCGCCGACGGATAGCTTCCTGCGTGCGTACGTTGAACAGATGGGAATTGTGAAGGTACTGTTACACGAGGACGATTACGATGTCGATGAGGAGCAAGGGATGCTATTGATTGGCCTTAGCAATTTAGCCAACAGCCTCGTCCATGGTTTCGTGGTTGGAGGTGACTATTCGAGATCATCGGTCAATAACGAGCTCGGTGCCAGGACCCAGCTTGCTGGAGGCATCACCGGATTAGTCGTCGTGATCGTTGTTATCTTCTTCACCAGCCTTTTATCAAATCCTACCCATATCGTTCTCGCTGCCATCATCTTAGTTGCGGTCGCAAGCCTTGTAAATATCAGCGGGTTCAAACGAACACTGTACATCAGCAGACCAGAGTTCGCAATCGCTATGACTGTCATCTTCAGCGTTACCCTCTTGGGATTGCTACCTGCTATATTCATTTGGATTGTTCTATCCACCTCTGGGCTAGTGAGGAAGTTATATCACCCCCACACTGCTATCCTGGGAGAAGTTCCTGGATCTGACGAGTTCGTGTAGATTGAGGGCCATCCAGAGAACTGGCAGATTGACAATACAATGGTATTCAAGATCGAACCAAATTTGCTGTTCTTCAATGCCGACAATATTCAAGCAGATATTCTCCATTGTCTGACGAGCAGCCCTCGACCCATAAAGCTGCTGGTTATTAATCTTGAATCGTCACCCTTCATGGATATCAGCGCAGCTGGTATGATTCGTCATCTACACGATATTCTGAAGAAGAGAGGAATAGACATGAAAGTAGCACGGGCATCAGCTCTTATGGCTGAGACACTGGAAAAAACTGGACTTACGAGACTACTTCATCAAAAAGATCCTGGAGAGACGGTCCTACAGGTCATTGATGAGTGGCGGGACCGGTCGATCAACACCGACCGCCCAAGATCAGAAACCGACACTCTCGGAACAGCAGATGCTCCCTCTAAGGGCAAATACACAAATCAAAAGCCTTAATCTCTCCAACCACCATAAATTTAAAGGGAGGTTTTCTTTTGGAGGGAAGAAGGTTATATTTAACTGCCGTTCTCTTACCTTCTGCCCTTCTAATGTTGGTTCTATATACAATAACCATAAACCCATCCTCCGCTATACTGGAAGAAGCCAAGGGCATTGTAATAGAGGTAGCAGACTGCGATACTATCACCGCCCAGAGTTTTGGAGAGATCCCATTTGATGGTGTCGATTGTCAGAAGATCAACACCTCAAAGTGCCTAGATAGCCAAGGCCTATACTGAAAAATGGCTCATTGGAAGGCTAGTCTACCTAGATGTGGATGATAAATGGGTCAAAGATAAATACGGCTGCTATGTCTACATCCTGTACCTCTCCAAGCCCGACGGCTCCATAAGATAGGGATATGAACTTCAATAGGATGCTTCTGGAAAGCGGCCACGTCTCCCTCCGGGACTTCTATAAACTTCTATAATAACGAGTTCAACCCAGCTGAATGGTGGAGAGGATACATCCCTCAGCAGGTGGATGTTAAGGAGAGATCCAAAGATCATGAGGCCTTTGAAAACACATCTACTGCAGACACATTAACAGCAGATTTTTCTGAAGGCAAAGCTTTCGCCGTCTCGATAGGATCGAGCATATACCATTATCCTAAATGTGAATGGGCTTTGAAAATCCACCAAGAAAACCAGGTGTGGTTTTCAAGCCCTAAAGATGCCGTATTCCACTGCTATAAGCCCTGTAGCGTTTGCCTTCCGCCGTGATCAAGGAGCAGGGCTCACAAGCTTGGGATGCCTCTTGCTTTTCCATTCTACTTTTCAGCAGCTCGCCTCAAGCTCTGTAGGCGCAAAACTCGATATACCCGAAAGCCCAAAGATCCAGGTGTAAAATGGCCCTATTTCACGTCACCCAGGAATCGGGCATCCCCCTGGTGGGATGTCTCTACTTCGGAGTCATAGATAGGGGAACCAACCTCATCCAGGTAAGGCCCAGCTCCAGCTGCAACTTGAACTGCCCCTTCTGCTCGGTGGACGCCGGTCCCTGCTCCCGCACCCGCACCACCGATTACGATGTGGAGCTGGATTACCTCATGGACTGGATCAGGGAGATCGCCCATTTCAAGGGCCCTGGGGTTGAATGCCACATCGACTCCCCAGGGGAGCCCATGATCTACCCCCAAATTGTCGATCTGGTAATGGAGCTCAAAGGCCTGAAGGAAGTAACCGTCGTATCCATGCAGACCAATGGCACCCTCCTGGATGAGGCGGAGGTCAAAGCTCTTGAGGAAGCAGGTCTGGATAGGATAAATCTTTCCATGCAAGCCCTCTCCTCCGATCTGGCCAGACAGCTGGCAGGGATCTCCTGGTATGATATCGGGAGGATTGAAAAGGTGGCAAGGGCCATCGCGGAGAGCAAGATAGACCTCCTGATAGCTCCGGTCTACATGCCGGGGATCAACGATGAGGAGATTCCCAAGCTCATAAAGTTCGCCCTGGAAGTTGGCGCCGGAAAGAAATGGCCGCCTTTGGGGATACAGAAGTTCGAGCGGTATAGACTCGGCCGATCTCCCAAAGGGGTTAAGGTTCTCAACTGGTGGAAGTTCTATAACCAGCACATCAATGTGTGGGAGAAGGAGTTTTCGGTGAAGCTCATCCTCACACCCAAGGATTTCGGCATAGAGAAGAGACAGATGCTTCCCATGGCCTTTAAGCAGAACGAAAAGGCTCGGGTGGAAATTCGAGGACCAGGATGGGTTAAAGGCGAAAAGCTAGGCGTTGGAAGGGATCGGGTAGTCTCAGTTATGGACTGCCCTGTGGATAGTGGCCTGGTCAAGGTAAAGATCGTCAGCGCCAAGCACAACATCTACGTGGCTACGTCCATCTAACTAAAGATGGAAGGGCGAAGATAACGAGGAGACGGGCAGCCCCGTTCTCAGAAAGAGGATAGAAGGTGGAAAAATTGGCTGGGACAAGAGACAGAGATGAAAACCCTCATCTTCCAAGAGATGAAAAAGAGATAAAAAGATAAATCCCTTAATAGTTTCAAGAATAGTTCCAAGGATGGAGGGGATAAGACATAACGCCAGACAACTACGATCGCCGAAGGGGCGGCAGACCCGGCTACCAGGCCAAGCCAAGCCCGGGCCAGCAGGCCAGCCAGAGAAGCCAACCAGAGAAATCCAAGCGCACTGGAGATCGAGGACCCTATTTTCTGCCCAAGTTACTCAACCAGGAGATCACCATTTACTTGACGACGGGACAGGAGGTCAGGGGAAAGCTGAAGGGTTTCAATTCTTATGAGCTTTTGATAGAGCCCGTAGAGCCGAAGGATACAGGTGAGCTGAGCCTGGTCTTTAGGAGCGCCATTACCAAGGTGAACTTTAAGGCGGCTCTTATGGGACCCAAAGCCCTCGCAGAGTGATCAAAACAAATTATAAAAGGGTTATACTATGTACCCTACATTTTGCTGCCGCCATCCCGAGGCTCATAGGAGGGGTCGCGCTCCCGCTCCAGCCCCACGGGAGCATCGAAGTGCTCCTCGTAAGGCTTGATATCCAGGATAGGAGTTCCATTCAGGGCATCCAGTCCCGTGACCTCCACATAGCTCCCTTTTACCGAGATCATCTTAACCAGGGTGAGAGCTATGGGATTGGGCCTGCAAGGGCTCCTGGTGGCCAGGACCCCCCTCATGGGTATGGATGGATCGCCCATGGGGTGAACCTTCTCCGCGAATCCTGGAGATCTATCGAAATAATATATCACCTGGAGGCGGCTGAACTTTTCCAGGCCTTCCAGGGCTCCAGCATATTTGTGGTCTAAGGCTAAGGTGGACGTGGAGTTCCTCATGGTCTTGGGATCGGCGGGATCGTCGAAAGCGTTGATCACCATGCCTATGGGGATAAAGGTCACTTTTTCCATAGGCGCCCTTTTAGGCTATCGGTATTCTTCTAAGTTATCTGTAATTGGCCAGATTATCTTTAAATTATCCAACCCCATTTCATAAATCAAAGAGAACAAAAAAAGAGTTAGCGCCTAAATTGTCGCCGCTTCTCATTGACCTCTTCCCAAGATATCAGCATTTCCTGTAATTCTTCTTCGGTGAGAGATCTGCCATATTTAAATTTTAGATTTTCTTGCCGCTTTTCTTCGGTGTGCTGGTGAGGTAGATCCCATATATCCTTTATCGCCTCTATAGTTTCCTTAGAGCTATCGCTGTGGAACACGACGATATACTCTTCAAAAGTTAAATATCTGGGATTGGGATTAAAGTCCTCATAGCAGGGCTTGCAAAACGTCTTTGTGGTATCCCACCCCATACCCATCGCCATAATACATTTCTTCCAATCGCTATCAGAGGCCATCCATACAGGGAACCTTTGTCCACACCGGTCGCACTGATAGATGTATGGTACATATTGGTATAGCTTTTTAAGGTCCATTCTCCTCCACCTGCTCCAGGAGACCTAATCGCCCCTATAGTCCTCCTGCCGCTAATCTAATATGCCTGAGAATGTTATATCTTACCATCCTATAAGGATAGCTCTGGGCGGGCATTTATTGAAAGGAAGATTGCGAAAATAGCCCCGCCCGAGCTACAAGCCCGCCAGGTACTTAGTCAAGCTTAATAGCCATATCGTTTTTAAAAAAAAAAGATCGTTGTCAGATCCATTTCAAGCGATGAGGTGGTTATGCCTGAGCATCTCCACCACCTCCTCCCTGGTCAGATCGTACCAGTTCTGATAGGCATCGGCTACGGCAAAGTATGGGCCCGTTCTGATGTTGGGGCAGACGATCTCATCCACCTCCTGAGCAACCCTCCGAATAGTATCGATGGACGCCGTGGGAACCGCCACCACAATCTTTGCCGGTTCCTGCCGCTTCACCATCCTGACGGCGGCAAGCATGGTGAAGCCAGAGGCGAGTCCATCATCCACGATGATTACCATCATTCCCTTTAGATCCGGCCACATCCGGCCCTGCCTGAAGACCTGGTTCCTGGTCTTCAGCTCCTCCATCACCTGCTCTGACAGCTCCTTTATCTCATCCCTGGAGAGCCCTAGGCTCGCGACCATGGGCTCGTTTAGGACGACGTCTCCTCTCAGGGTGACGGCCCCAAAGCCGGCCTCGGTGTTTCCGGGTATATTGACCTTTCTTACGATGAGCATGTCGAAGGGGATGCCGAGGTAGGAGGAGATGGCAATGCCCACGGGAATTCCTCCTGACGGAATGGCAAGCACCACGGCATCTCTATCCCTGTACTCCCCCAGGGCCTCAGCCAGATATTCCCCCGCAGCGGTTCTATCCCTGAAGACCCCTAGCTTATTTCTCAGCCCCTCGTCCTTTTTGATCACAGCTACCATTCCATCACCTGCCATCCATAACCCTACGATTTCACTAGCCAACTACCCAGTCGCCCAGCTACTCAATCACTTAAATCCTCTGGCGCATCCAATGGCGATCCAATAAAATCCAGCCTGGACATGGACGCTCTCGGTATTGCGGGCCAATAAGGTGAAGCCCTTGGTTGTGACCTTTTGAGCTATTCCCAAAGCTGCAGCATTATGGCCCCTTACTCCCCTGTCATTGGTCGCTACTAGAACTGCCGGAGGCATGGAAAAAGGCCTGTGGAAGGTCATTCCCATTGACCTTTCCCCACTTTCCTCACAATCAGGCATGAGATCCACGGCCTCGACGTCTCCGGAATTTACCCAAAGGCAATTCTTTTCGCTACGCGGTTGATGCTTTCGAATCTTAGACCCAGCCACATAGTAAAAGGCGCAATCGCCCTCCTGGCAACCTGAGTTGTGGGCGGCCAGGTTGAACCCATAAGCTTCAGGCATGTGAACGGTGCCAATGCGT
>Ga0181520_10008533_pt1 | contig 14487 bp, 11 predicted proteins | sample PEATcosm2014_Bin_29_FD_132451 | JGI IMG/M metagenome (GOLD analysis project Ga0181520, IMG submission 132451) | Peatland microbial communities from MTU Mesocosm Facility, Houghton, MI, USA - PEATcosm2014_Bin02_30_metaG | ecosystem: Environmental > Terrestrial > Soil > Wetlands > Peat | place... | reverse complement strand
TCGCCAATCTCCCGGGAGGCGCCACCGGCACGGTCAGCTTCACCTCCGGGGGCATCACTCTTTGCGCAACGAGCCTGCCGGCGCTCAGTTGTGACACCGCGCCGACGCCCGGTGTCGGCAGCCACACCGTCACCGCCACCTACTCGGGCGACGCCAACTACGGCGCCTCTTCGGCGGTGACGAGCTTCACGATCACAAAGCTTCCCTCCTACACGATGACCGCCTCTGCCACGCCGGGCTCGGCTTCCTACGGCACCGCCGTCTTGTTGTCGGTGTCCGGACTGCCGGGCGATGCCACAGGCGAGGCGACCTTCAAGTCGTCGTCGGCGGTCTTGTGCACGGCGAGCGTGTCCGGAGCGAGGGCGACATGTTCGACTGCGACCTCGCTTCCACCGGGCACTTACAGTGTGAGCGCCACCTACTCGGGCGACAGCAGCTACCTCGGAGCCTCGGCCTCGACGAGCTTCACGATCACAAAGTCCGCTGCCTTCTCGATGTCAGCTTCGGCGACGCCGGCCGCCACCGCCTATGGCAGCGCAGTGTTGCTTTCGGTCTCGGGGCTCCCCGGCGATGCTACGGGCACGGTGAGCTTCACCTCGGGCACCACCACGCTTTGTAGGGCGAGCCTCCCAGCACCGAGTTGCGAGACCTCTCGGAGGCTCGGCGCCGACAACTACGCCGTGACCGCCACCTACTCGGGCGACGCCACCTACGGAGGTGCCTCGGCTCCGACAAGCTTCACGATCACCCGCGTTTTCGACGACACGATCAGCGCCGCGGCGACGCCGGGCTCGGCCCCTTACGGCACCGCGGTCACCTTGTCGGCGACCGGGTTGCCGGCCGACGCCTCCGGCTCTGTCAGCTTCAGGTGGCACTCGACGGTTCTTTGCGTCTCGAAGGTGGCGGGCGGCGCCGCCTCGTGCACCGTCACGAAGGACCTCGACGTACGGCGCTATGACGTGGTTGCCACCTACGGTGGCGACGGGAGCGTCAGACCTGCGAAGGCCGCCACAGCCTTCACGGTGACTCCGTTCGCGCTCGTCGTGCTCGCCGCCGCCTCGCCCACCTCGATCCAAGCCGGACACACTGTCACATTGTCGGTCGTCGGCCTTCCAGCTGGAGCATCCGGGACCGTCGTGTTCACCGCCGCCGGCGCGGCGCTTTGCACGACGATCCTGCCCTCGGTCTCCTGCTCCACCTCCCCCAGGCTCGCCAGCAGCCACTATGCGGTGACGGCGTCCTACTCCGGCGACGATAACTACTCCTCAGCCACGGCGCGCACCGACTTCACCGTGGTGGCACGTCTTGCAGCCGAGAGCCTGACCCTCTACACGATCGTCGGCAACGCCGTCTCGACCGGTCTCCCGCTGCCAAAAAGCGCCGGGCCCTTCGAGCTGGAGATCATCTCCCAGTCTCCGAAGGCCGACGGGACCTGCACGGTGACGCCATCGGGACACTTCCGCTTTGTTCCGGCCAACGAATTCGTCGGCGCCGCAACGTGCACCTACGTCGTGCGCACCCTATCCGGTTCGAGATCTGCACCGGCGGCGGTGAGAATCGTCGTGACAAGCGCGGGGAGCCCGATCCCATCCGCCCACACGGGCGAGCCCTGGGCCGGCATGCCCTACTGGCTGCTGACTGGCCTGCTCGGCCTGGCTGGGGTCGCCCTCATCGGCGCCGGCGCCCGGCGCCGCAAAGGCCTCCGGCAAGTGTGAGCGGGCGGCAGGTTTCTGCGGCGACTCTGGTCGTGGCAGGGGCCCTACTCGTTGTTGCCGCTTGCACCGCAGTCGCCTACCCATGGTGGTGGAGTCATCGCCAGCAGACCGTTGCTCGCTCGCTCATGGCCTCTGCCCCTGATGCCGTCGAGCGGCCGGCTTCTCCGGTCGTCGCCCATGGGTCGCAATGCTCACCGGCACCGCCTGCAAGCACCGTCGCTGGGGTCCTCGTAATTCCGGCCATCGACCTCGCCGCCCCGGTGATCGAAGGCCTGTCCGACAACGTGCTCAACGTGGCCGTCGGCCACGACCCCTCCACTCCCATGCCTGGCTCGCCTGGCGAGGCGATCCTCGAAGCTCACGACGTGAGCTACTTTTCCGCTCTCGACCGCCTTAGGCCGGGTGACGTGGTCATCTGGGCGGTGGGGTGCAGGCGTTGGGTGTTCAAGACGGTCTCGACCATGGTGGCGGACCCCGGGACCCTCCTTCCCACTCCGCAAAGCGGATCCGGACTCGCCCTCGTCACGTGCTGGCCCTCCGAGGCCTTGTGGTGGACGCCCGACCGCTTCGTTGTCGAGACGAGCCTCAGCTCGGCGTCGACTGCCGCCGCGCCCCGACCGACACCGGATCTGACGCCTGTCGATCTCGTGGTGCCAGCCCCGGCAGCTCTCGTACGACTCGGGCTTGGGCTCGATGACAACCCCGTCGTGCTCGGCACGTTGGCAATCACCGGGTCACCCGATAACGCGTGGCGGCTCGGTCCCGGACCGCTCGATGCCGCTCGGGTCGGCCTAGAGGCCTATTTCGCCCTGCGGCGAACGGTGCAGGCACAGGACCGCCTCTGGTGGTCGAAGCTTGCCCTGCCCACTGTTGCGATGCCGCGCTCGTGGTCGTACTCGGGCGTCGTGGATACAGTCGTGGAGGCCCGAGACGAACGCGTCTTAGAGGTGGAGCTTTCCTCGCCCGGAGAGACGGTGGTGTTCGTCGTCCGCGGTCAAAAGCTCATGGCGGACAGGGTCTCGGGCTGAGATGGCTAGTAGCGCCCGTTCCCACCTCGAGGAAGCGTCTCGAGTTGCCCGCCCGTAACCTGGACGAAAGTCGGTCGCCTTGCGGCGCGCGTGAGGCCCAGGCGCTCGCCTGGGCTTGGTGGTGCTTAGCCCCTTGACCTCTGCGAGGGATGGACGGCCTAAGCTTGAATAATGGCCGGACATCTCGGAGCAGAAGGCTGGTACAAGGACCCCTACCTCAAACATGACGACCGGTGGTTCTCGGACGGCAAAGCGACGTCGTTGGTCCGCGACGGGGAGGCCGAGTCCAAGGACCCGCCTCCTGATGCCCCGCTCCCGGCGACGCTCGTCCCGTGCGAAACCTCCGACGAACCAAACGACGGCGACGACTTGCGCCGTGCTGACGACGCGGAACGGGAAGCACCCTACGACCGCGACCGGGCTATCGAAGAGGAGCTCGACACGATAACGCTCTGGGGTCCCGACTAAAGAGCGCCTGCGGCGGGCTCGCTGGGATGGGCGGGCGTTTCCCCTCACCCGCCTTCGCCGAGGCCGCCGCCTCCAGTTCCGCTGCTCGGTGACTCGGCACATCATCGGAAACTCCCGGCGTCTTTGCGCCTTCGAAACGGAGGCGGAGACGATTGCGAGCGCCGGAGAATCAGGGAAAGTGCTTGGCCGGATCAGCAACGGCGAGGCCCGTCGCCTGCAGGCGGTCGAAGACGAGGCGGACGGCCATGGAGCCCTCGCCGATGGCGGTCGCCACGCGCTTTATCGAGTGACTCCTTACGTCGCCGACGCAGAACACACCGGGTCGGCTCGTCTCCAACAAGAGCGGGTCGTGGCCCGGACGTTCCAGCTCCGCCTGTGGAATGTCGGCGCCGGTCAACAAGAACCCGTCCTCGTCTTTGGCGAGCTGACCGGCGAGCCACTCGGTACTTGGCTTGGCCCCGATGAAGACGAAGAGCCCGCAGATGGCCTGGGTCGAAGTCTGCCCCGAACGGTTGTCTCGCAGCTCGACCGAGCGCAGCACCTTCTCGCCGAGGAGGGAGACGACCTCGGTGTGGCTCGAGACAGTGACCCGGGCATCGCGCTCGATCTCGTCTATCAGGTACCGCGACATCGAGCTCGCCAGGGATTCGCCCCGGATCGCCAGCTGGACGTGGGTGCACGTTCGAGCCAGGAACAGAGCCGCCTGCCCGGCGGAGTTGCCCCCTCCTACCACCAGCACCGGGCCACCCGCACAGGCTTGTGCCTCCATCTGCGTCGCCGCGTAGTAGACGCCTACGCCCTCGAACTCGGCGAGCCGTTCCAGCTCGAGACGGTTGTATCGGGCCCCGGTGGCGATGATGACCGATTTGGCCGAGACAAGATCGCCGTTCTCGAAGCGCACCTGATGGGACTTGCCGTCACACGACAAGCCGACTGCCTTAGCCCCGAGCTCGATGCGCACACCGAACTTCTGGGCCTGGAGGACTCCACGTGTTGTCAACTCCTCGCCCGAGAGACCGGCGGGAAAGCCGAGGTAGTTTTCGATGCGTGACGATGTGCCGGCTTGGCCCCCGAGAGCGGTGTCCTCGGCGAGCATCGTCGTCATCCCCTCGGAGGCGCCATAGACCGCCGCCGAGAGACCGGCCGGCCCGGCCCCGACCACGAGCAGGTCACACACTTGTGACCCTTCGTGCTCCGCTGCGGCAACGAGACCGAGAGCACCGAGCACGACGTGACCATCGGGGTTGCGAAGTAGCGACCCGCCCGGCACCACCACCAGGGGCAGGTCGGAAGGCGGCACCTCGAGCTGGCGCAGCATCGCTTCGGCCTCGGGCGAGCTTTCGAGCTCCAGCCATCGAAAAGAAAGACGGTTGCGGGCCAGGACTTCGAGCAGCCTGCGCGTGTTCACGTCGAATCGGGACCCCACGAGCGTCAATCCCGAGCCGAGCTGGGTCAAACGGGCGTGGCGGAAGAGGAACGTTCGCAGGAGAAGCTCGCTCAGCTCGGGCTCTTGGGCCATGATCACCCGTACCTGTGCCGTCGAGACGCGAACGATCCTGCCGGCAACGCTGACCCTTGCTGCCAAAAAGACGCGCTGACCCGTCAGAAGACTCATCTCGCCCAGGAACTCCCGAGGCCCGTACTCGATGATCAAGGTTTCGTTCGGCGTGCCGAGCTGGTCCACGATCTCGACCCTGCCCTCGAGCACAACGATCAGGTCGTAAGCCTCGTCACCGTCCGCGAACAAGACGTCTCCCGCCGCGACCTCGACTTCGGTCCCGTAACGGCGCAGAGCGTCAAGCTGAGCGGCGCCGAGAAGGGGCCGCTGGTCCGGGGAGTCCTGGACGAGCGTCGTCCGCACGCTCGAGGCGCCACGAACATTTGCTCCGTCCCCTGTCCCGGTCGCGTTAGCGGCCACGCTGCTCGCCCGGGCTTCGTCCTCACCGGTCACCCCGGCAGGCTAACGAGGACTGGTCCTGTCACCCGCGGCCTACCTGTCGTCGCCTTAGGGGACGAGAACGATCTTGCCGTGGGCGTGCCCTGCCATCAGCTCCCGGTGCGCACTGGCGACCTCGGTCAACGGGTAGACGTTCGCCAGGCGGACCGTCAATTTGCCCTCCTCGCACTGGCGAACGAGCTGCAACCGGGCTGCTGCGCGGATCTCGGTGCCAGGATCCCCGCCAGGGCCCATGCCGATGACCTTGAGTCCCAGCTCACCGCCTCGTTGGAAGGCGGCAATGGTGACGATCCGGCTGCGATCGGCGACGAGGGCAACCGACACATCTATCGCCTCGTCGCTGCCCACGGTGTCGATGGCGGCGTCGACACCGTGGGCAGCGAGGGCACCTATGCGCTCCAAGAGCCCGGTGCCGTAGGTCACCGGCTCGGCACCGAGCTGGCGGAGATAGGCGTGACCGTCCTCGCTCGCCGTTGCGATGACACGAGCCCCGGCGTTGACCGCTAACTGGACCGCCATGAGGCCGACCCCACCCGAAGCCCCGTGGATGACCACGGTGTCGCCTGAGCCGACCGCTGTCACGCTGAGCGCGTGGACGGCGGTGCATCCGGTCAGCATGAGCCCGCTGGCTGCCTCGAAAGAGAGGTTCGCCGGCTTGGGCAGAACGCTCGAGACCGGTGCGACGACCTCTGTGGCGTAAGCACCTTGGATGGGGTAGGCAATGACCTCGTCGCCAACCTGGATCAGGCCTGCAGGCCCCTCGGCACCTTCGCCGGCCGCGCTCACGATGCCGGACGCCTCCATGCCCACACGAAGCGGCAGGCGGGACGGGTCCTTGCCGTAGGCGCCGCCGTACAGCTTGTAGTCCACCGGGTTCGTTGCCGCGGCCCTGACCTCAAGGAGTACCTGGCCGGGCCCTGGTACCGGCGCCGGCTCGTTGATCAGAGATAGCACCTCGGGGCCGCCGAAAGCCGTAGCCACCACAGTCGTCGTCATGTGCGTAGCAACTGGCCTGGTTCGCCAGCTATTCCGTGCGTCTTGGCGTCCTGAGCGTTGGCTGAGAGAGACGGCCGAAAGCGCGGCTGCGGTACCCCGAGCACGTAGTTGGGCTGGCCAACTGAGGTGAGCGCGGGCGACAGCATCGAGGCGTCGTCACGTCGCCATAGCCGACGACTGCGATCTCGCCCGGTACAGAGATGGCCGTCCCGGCAAGGCTGCCAAGCACTCCCGGGCGAGCAGTTCTTGGCGCACGTGACCTCCTCAGGTGTCGGTGTGGCAGCCAGAAGCGCTGCCGCCCGCGCACCGTGGCCGACGGCAAGAACCAGGTTCCTTCCCGAATCCGGACTCGGCCGGGCGGTGACGGCGCGCCGCCGCCCGGGGGTGAGGGGTGCCCCGGCTCGACGGCGCCCGCCCGAGCGTTGAGAGCGCTCTGATTGCCCTAACCGACGCTGTCATCCATCGGCTCGCAACACGTAGAACTGCCATTGCCCGGAGTGCTCAAGGGAGCCTTTCTGAGGAGGCCTGGGCGGCGAGTGTGTGTAGGACGCCGGGTCGGACAACGCGAATCAAAGCGAGGCAGATCGCCAACAAAGCCGCCCCGCCCGCCGTGGTCCAGGCTAGGCCGACCGAGTCCGCAAGCGGTCCCTGGACGAGCGAGCCAATTGGGTAGGACACGCCGAGCGCGACCAAGTAGAGGCTGAGCACTCGACCTCGAACCTCGCCAGGAGCTCGGAGCTGCACGACCGTGGACAAGCCGGACAGCACGAAGATGTATACGAGCCCGACGAGGAAAAGGGCGGGTAGGGCGAACGCGAGTGACCGGGCGAAGCCGTACAGGACTAGTACAGGAGGGAGCAGCGCAAGGCTGCAAATGAGGATTCTGCCTCTCCCGAAGCGGGCCGCGAGGGGGGCGATCAGGAGAGCACCAGCCACGGCACCTATCCCCTGAGCGGTCGTGAGCAGGCCGGTCGCCGATGCGATGCCGCGCGCTCCGCTATGGGTGAGGCGATGTGCCATCACCGGAACGAGGGCTATGAAAGGGGAGGCCAAGAGTCCCACCACGGCGATCATGCCGATGGCAGCACGACAACCGGGCTCCGCACGCGCTGCCAGGGCTCCGAGCCGAAGCGAGGCGAATAGACCTGGCTGGTCTCGTCCTGATGGCGGCGAGAGGCGGACGAACAGGAGAGCCACGACGACGGCGAGGAAGGAAACCGCGTTGGCGACGAAGGCGACGGGGTAGCCGAAGGCGGCGATTGCCAGCCCGGCGAGTGCTGGGCCGACTACGCGCCCGAGATTGAACTGGGCAGAGTTGAGCGAGACTGCGGCAAGAAATTCTGACGGCGGAACGAGGTCGGGCAGTATGGCTTGTTGGAAAGGGCCGATAAGGGCGCTGACAGATCCTTGGACCGTTACGAGCAGGGTCAGGGTCCAAGGGCTGTCCTGTCGTGCGGCGACCAAAAGGGCGATTGCCAAAGCGACTGCACCAGCGAGCAAATTTCCGATGACGAGGGCGGCTCTGCGAGGCACGCGATCGGCAAGCGCGCCTCCCACAGGTGAGAGCAGCCCGATCGGCAAGAAGGCGCCCGCGGCGATCACCACCGCCCAGGTGGCCTTTCCGGTGCCTGCGACGACGAGCGCCCCGACTGCCACCGTCTGCATCCACGAACCGACAACCGAGATCATGCCGCCCCACCACAACAAGAAGTAGTTGCGGTGGTGGAAGGGTCGCAAGGAGGAGAAACCGTGCGGAGGTGCTACGGGTGGAGCGACGGCCTGGCCGCCGGCACTTTCCCCGTATGGCCAGACCGGGTCTCGGGATCCAGAATTAGGCGACTCGGACAACGGAACCACGCGGTCATGCTAGATAGACGAAAGCTTGACGCTCGGCAATGATGTCGACGACGGGCTCGACGGGCTACTCGACACGAGCGCGGATGTGACCAAACCTCGCTCGTTTCGCATCACCGCGTTGGTAGATCTCTCGCTTGGAGAGAAATGTCGTGGTTTCCTCTCGAGGCACCACCTGCCCTGCACCTGGCAGCTAGGTAGTTCCCGGAAGCATTGAGGTGGCTGGGTGAATTACAGCCATGGCCGGACGACGAAGAGCTCGATCAGGTGAATGGCGACGAGGTCTTCAATGCCCATCGGTGAAACCTGGGAGTTCGCGGGTGCCGCAGGCACGAAGGCGGTGCGTGCTCGGGGGCTGACCAGTGCGAGCCGTCGAAAGCGGGCGGGCCATTGCGTTGATGTCGGTCTACCCGCCCAATTCTTCTGTAATTGGTGCGGTGTCTCGTCCCCGGCGGTCGCTCAGCCGATCGTGGAGTCGACCACTTTCGGGTGCCCGGCGCTCTGAAAGAAAATGCCGGGGTACGGCCTCGTCCAAAAGCCCACGCTCGGGTTGTCACTCAACGTCGAGCGCACAATTGTCAGCGTACCGGTGTTGTCGTCACTAACAAAGAAGATGGCGCCGCCGCCCTCGCGGGCGTGATTGTCCCGGATAACGGTGCCCTCAACCTCGAGCGAGTACGTATCGCCGTCGCAGTAAATGGCACCGCCGCTGCCCCCGCCGGGAGTGCCCGGCGCAGCAGGGTTTGCACCATAACCGATCGCGTCGTTGCCGGTCATGATGCTGTTGAGCACTATCCAAGAGACCCCAATACTGCTGAGCGCCCCTCCGTTGGAGCACTGCCCGCCTCGGAAGGTGTCGCTCGTGATGTACACCGGCTTGTTACGCCATTGGGCCAGGGCGCGGACTGCTGCGCCGCCGAGGTCCGGCCCGACGTGGTAGCAGCGGTTGTCGATGAACCGCGAGTTGACCACCTTCAGCTGGCCACCTAGGTCGAAAATGGCGCCTCCCCCTCCACCACCGAACCTGGTGCCCTTGGACTGGCTGAGCGTGGAATTGCCATCCTCGAAGGTCATGTTCTGCACGACGAGCTCAGGCCACTCCTGGTCGTAGCAGTCCGAGGTCGTCAACTGCTGTCTTTGGTCGCAGGTGTTCATGTAGAGGATCTGGCGCTTCCCGGCGCCGCTGAGTGTGACCTTCCCGCCGCCATCGAGGACGATTAGGTGGCTGGTGTTCAGGACCTTGGCCGTGGCGGTCATCGCTATGGTCACGGGCGCCGAACCGCAGTCAAAAGTAACGACTCCACCGCTGGCGACAGCACTGACGACGGCGGCAGACGTGCAACTGGCGGGCGTGCCCGTCCCGACGACATGGTCCGGATGATCGGAGGCCACCGCCTCGCCGGCCGGCGGTATGGGCACGTTGCCTTCGGGGTTGCCGAAGTTCGGCACAGGCCGCGTGGATACCGGCACCGAGAACGAAGCGTTCGCTACAAGCGGAGCGACGCTGCCGACCGTCAATGCCGCTCCCCCCACCAGCACTACGAAGAACCCCCCGCAACCGCCCCTGCACCGCACTGGCTCCCATGTTATAGGGGATCTTCGAGGACGCCCAAGGCGGCACTAGTTGAATGCAGTGTCCTTCGAGACGCCAAGGCCAGCGCAAGAAGTGACCATCGTGCCGACGCTTCCGCGACCAAATGCCAGGTTCCGAGATACGGCCTCATACGGGACGAGCAAGCTCAGTAGGCCTGGGTGAGTTGGCCCTTTTGACTAATGCCTTGTGACTGCGCCGCTGTTGGCCATCGCCTTCACGGCGATCGGGCGAGGCGGCCAGGGTTCACTTAGGTGAGTGTTCTGGCGCGATCCCACACAATGGGAGCACTTCCCCCTCTGATCCGGCACGGCCGGAGCCGCCCCAACACCGTTTCGCGCCCCCGTTTGAACCCGGGGTCACTCTGACGGTTCTGGTTCCGAATCGGATTGGGTGACAGAGCGCGAAGGGTCCATTTCCGTTCGGCCGACGGCGTGGCATTGCCGGCGACCTCGGTACGTGCCTAGGCGGAACCGAGTGCGGCTTCGTCCGAACACGAGTCAAGGTCCTCACCACCTCCTGCAAGAGTCTCTTCAGTGAATCGCTCGAGGTACAAGATCAAGACTCTTGACGAGACGACGTGGCCGGCTTTCCCTGCGCTTGTGGAGTGCAACAACGGAATCTTTGGCGGCTGCTGGTGCATGGGTTTCCATCCCGAGGGCGTGGGCAAAATCACCACGCCTGCACTCAACCGTGAGCGCAAACTGGAGCGTGTCCGGACAGGAACTGCACATGCGGCGCTCGCCTTCGACGGAGACGACTGTGTCGGTTGGTGTCAGTTCGGCGACCCAGACGAGGTGCCGAGGATCAAGAACCGCGCCGCCTACGAGAAGGGACAGGACAACCCGCCGGACTGGCGGATCGCGTGTTGCTACGTGGGCAAGGGACACCGCCGCCAGGGTGTGGCTATTGCAGCGTTGGCCGGCGCGCTGGACCTGATCGGTGCCCGCGGTGGGGGCAGGATCGAGGGCTATCCCGAGGATGCCGGTTCGGTGCCTGCGGGCTTTCTCTACAACGGGGCACTGTCGACGTACGAGAAACTTGGGTTTGCTCGGGAGCGCAAGATCGGCAAGCACCGTTGGGTCGTCAGCAAAGTAGTGGAATCTTTGTAGACATCACGCAAGAGCAATCGAGAAGTCCCAGGCTCGACGACGCCCCCCGTGCGCTGCACAAACTGGGCTGCAACTCGGACCGGCGCGCATCAGCTCGGTGCGCCTTTGCGGGGGTTCGACGCCGGGATCAGACCCGCGCGGTGGAAATCAGCTGGCACCGCAGGGAAAGATCTAGGAGTGGAGCTCGACACCGCCGCGGACCAGCTCTACGTCGTTTTTCCCTCCGACTTCGTCCGTCGTCGCAACGAGCTCGCCGCCGAGGCGCAACGTTCCGGCGACAAGGCGACTGCCGCGGCGATCAAACAGCTACGAAAGCCGACACTCGGTGCCTGGCTCGCCAACTTGCTCGTTCATGAGCGCAATCACAAGATCGACGAACTGCTTCACCTCGGAGACACGCTGCGAGACGCCCAGCGCAATCCAACTGGGGCAGAGATGCGTCGGCTAGCCCAACAACGGCACGAGTTCATCGCGACTCTGGTTTCAGAGGCTCTTGACCTGGTTCGTAAGGCGGGTCGACCTGTGGCTGACGATGCCGCTCGAGAACTTGAGACCACGCTCTCGGCGGTGCTCGCGGATGAGGGAGCAGCCGCGAGGTTCCGCTCGGGTCGTCTCACGTCAACGCTTGAGTACTTCGGGTTTGGGCCACTCGAGCAGGTCCCCGGACGAGTCTCGCCGGAGGGTGAACACAATCCGGCGAAGGAGTCCGGGAATGACCCCCTACCAGGCATTGAGGGGCGACTGCGTCGGCGCCGCGAAGTAGCGGCACAGGCGCTACGCGACGCTCATACGGCCGCATCTGACGCGATCCAGGCGCTTAAGGACCAAGAGGAGGAACTCGCTCGACTCGAACGACAGCGCGATGAACGCCGGGCGGAAGTTAGCGCGTTGGAACAACAGCTCTACAAGACAAAGGCCGCTGCATCGGCGAGCGAAGATGATGTGCGGCAGTCGCAGAAGGCACGTCTCGAGATTGAGGGAGCGCTGCGCAAAGCGCAGGACCGAATCACTCGGGCTGAGAAAGATATAGGCACCCTGCCGAATCCGTGATTCAGCAGGGTGCCGGCCCTATGCCGGCGTTGCCGGCCGGCACGCACAACTGCCCACGCCTCGACCAGGTCGACTCGCCGGCACGGGACGTGCTGGTCTTGCACCCGCTCACGGCCCCTCACCTCAATCCTCGTAGTGAGCTTCGGCATCGTTGCGGCTGTCGGTACCGACTTTCATCCTGGACTGGGCACGTCGGGCTGACTGTGCTTAGGTTCTTGTGTTACGCCTCGTGTACCTGACCAGTGGATCCACCGCTGGTGCCGCAAGGACGTGCCCGCGGCGATTGGAGAGGATCAGTTCTCGAGGTCGGAAAGGAGGAAACGGATCCCGCCCGTCGCCGCCTGGACCAGTCCGCCAGCCAGTTCGCCTGCCTCAGGTGACCCGAGCGCGGCGCACGCGGTCGCGTAGTCGGCGAAGTAGATGTCGATGGTCCGGTAGGCGGGAGTTGGGGAGCCATCCTCTTTCGGGAAGACCTTGGCCGATTCGACCCGCTGGACGTCGGGGATCTTGCCTAGCAGTTCCTTGTTGGCCGGGGAGTTGTAGTGGGCCTCAAAGGCCCCCGGATCGTTCGGGTTGTCGACGATGATGGTGAGCTTTACTGGCACGGACACGATGATAACGAGACTGCTCCCCAAAGAGGCGTCCATCCGCCAGGACTGCGGCCGTTATCGCCGCCCTTGCGTCCGCCGCTTGTGGTCCCGGCACCGCCCCCGGTTTCTTCGCCCACAACGCGGGCGGCGCTCTTAGCAGATCAGTCATCACGGAGCGCAGTCGTCGCGCTCCAGGAAATACCTGTTCAGGTGCCATATCGAGGTTGGCGGGTACGCAGCCCCGAATGCTTGCGGGTCCGTCGACGCCTTGACGGACGAATTGCGCGTCGTTATGGCGCGCCCTGAACCGGCGGTCGGGGGCACCCTGCGCGTCGAGTCGGGCGCCGCGATACGAGATACCTCGTTCGCCATCGCAGCTCGCAGCATCAACGACCGGGACCGGCTGAGCGCACAGCACTCACCGGTCGCCGTCCCTGCGGGGCGGTTGAGCGTCGAGACGATACTTTGGCGGCGAGAAGGAGGCCACGTGGACGCTCAGAAGCTGAAGGAGATTCAGTCGCCGTTGAAGGCTCGCTATCGCCAGGAACCGGCGGCAGCGATGATCACCTTGGAGGCAGAGGGCCGTCTCGGGAGGGAAGAGGTGAGCTGTTCTGTGGCGACTGGTCGAGCAATGGTCGAGGCCGGACTTCACCCGGCAACGGGGGGCGACGGCAGCTTCGCCTGTTCTGGAGACATGCTGCTCCAGGCGTTGGTGGCCTGTGCTGGCGTGACGCTTCGGTCCGTCGCTATCAACCGGGGACTTGAGGTCGACGGCCTCGTGCGTGCGGAAGGCGACCTTGACTTTCGCGGAACATTGGGCGTCGATCGAAATGCTTCCGTCGGATTCACAGCGATCCGGCTGTTGTTCGAGCTCACGAGCTCGGCATCGCAAGACGAACTCAATGCTCTTGTCGAAACGACGGAGCGATACTGCGTGGTTCTACAGACGCTTACGCGGTCACCCGAGATCAAGGTCTCGTCCACCGCCAGGTAAGGCGGGCCGTGGTGGGTGGCCGTTGGATGACCGGGGGCAGGAGAGCACCGGCAGGTGTCGCCCGTCGCCTCTGGGAGCGCTCCCCGCATCGCTGGTGGTCTGTTTACCCCCGCACGTCATCTGATCAATCCGGATTGTCCTCTCCAAGATGCCTGGCAACTATTGTCTTGACCACCGATGCGGTCGTGAAGTGGCCCGTAACGGTCTGGATGAACAGCTCCTTGTGAAGCGCGTAGAGCGAGGCGTCCGTTACTGCGGTCACCGATGCCTGCCGAGGAACGTCCCGGATCAGAGCTATCTCGCCGAACCCATCACCTCGCGAGACCAGTTGCAGGAGTTCACCGTCACGCGAGATGGCCAGTTCGCCATCTGCAACGACGTAGTAGCTGTCGCCGCGTTCACCCTCTTTGATCACGACCGTTCCTGCTTGACACGCCACCGGCTCGAGTTCTCGCGCGAGGGTTTCCAGGGAGGGTGCTGGCAGAGCGGCAAAGATTGAGATCGAGCGCAATAGCTGGATCTCAACCTGGGGCACTGTCGCCGAGGCATCGATCTTGCGCAGTTGACGCCACAGTCCAGCCATGAGCAGAAGAGCGATGACAGCGGGGGCAAACAGTGCAGCCTTGAGGCCGCCGATCGCTATTGCGGTACGTACGAGGATCGCGCCCAGCGCGAGACCCAAGTCCATGAGGGCTTCGAGGATCGAGAAGGACCCAGCAATCGCGTCAGCAGGGGCCGATCGCTGCAGGAGGGTTCGACCGGTGACATCGAAGACGGCGCCAGCGAGCCCTACAGTGCCAATGAGAACAATGGCGGGTGCCACCTTGGGAATCGCGCCAATGAACGCGAGGGCCGCCACCGCGACCGACAGGGCGACGAGGAACGTATTGGCGAGTCGGCGTCGACCTACGAGGAAGGCAGTGACGAATCCGGCAAGCAGTGCGCCTGCTCCGAGTGCCGCGTTCAGGAATCCCGGGCCGCCGGGCCCCATGTGCAGGAAGCTCACGGCGAGGATGACACAGAGCAGATCGAGGGAGCCGATTAGCGCGAAATAGAAGGCGTGCAGGGTAAGCAAGACCCTGATCTGTGGATTGCGCGCGGCCACTGCCAAGTTGGAACGTGCTCCCATTCG
>Ga0181520_10008532_pt1 | contig 14490 bp, 13 predicted proteins | sample PEATcosm2014_Bin_29_FD_132451 | JGI IMG/M metagenome (GOLD analysis project Ga0181520, IMG submission 132451) | Peatland microbial communities from MTU Mesocosm Facility, Houghton, MI, USA - PEATcosm2014_Bin02_30_metaG | ecosystem: Environmental > Terrestrial > Soil > Wetlands > Peat | place... | reverse complement strand
TAACTTTTATACTTTTTCTCTGCGACATCAATGGGCTGGTACTGAGTACTTCCAGGAAAGCAAGTCAGCTGCAATGCAACTGGCCAGCTCTAAACACGGCAAAAGTGGATTAACTTGTACGACATGCCATGACCCACATACTCAGAAAACAAGAAAACCGACGAACGACCTCTGCTTAGACTGTCACCAGGATAAGGGGACCGCGGCACATCAACTGGCTATTCACAAGACCATGGGTGTGAGCTGTGTTGATTGCCATATGCCATTTATGGCAGGAAGTAGGTCTCGTTCTGTTCGTTATGACAGCCACTCTCACCACTTCAAAGTTCTCACACCGAGCGATTCACTGCGGCAATTCGATTATCTCAGTTCATTTACTAAACCCGATGCGGATCCGAAGCAGCAGCAAACTAAGCTCTGGAAGATGATAAATGACAAGGGCGGTTGCTATGATAGTTGGAAATACCCACCGAACATGTCATGGTGTACTTCTTTCGATGTCCTGCCAAATGCCTGTTCCAGTTGTCATCATTCTGAGTTCCCATTACCTGGAAAAATTGATGATGAACAAAGAAATAGGCTGCTCCGTGGACAAAAGAGATACGAGACATTTCTCAAAGAAAGGGCCAGGTAGTTATTAATGCTCACGGGATCCTAGCATATTTAGGGTCCCGTGAGCTTCTTCCTTGCTAGTTTATTCACTACCCTAACTTGGTTCCGAGGGCGCAGTGCGCAGATCATCACGCCTAAGCGTCAGTGCTACCGGAAACAGCACGGAGGTCCTCACAAATGCGCGGCGCGTCTCCGATTACTGTGTGCCAGGTGCAACTGCTCCCTGCGATCAGGAAGGAAAGAATCGATGAACCCGACGACCCCATTGTTTGATCGCAGGCTGGCTTACGGGATATTCCGGCTCACGATGGGAGTTAATATGCTGATCCACGGAGCGGTGCGAATCTTTGGCCCGGGAGTGGGAGCATTTGCCGCGGGAACGGAGAAGGCATTTACTACAACCGCGCTGCCTTACGGTATGGTCCACAGCTTCTTGGTGTTTTTGCCTTATGCGGAGCTTATTCTGGGCGCGTCGATTACGGTCGGCTTCCTGACGAGGTGGGGACTGGCGCTGGGCGGATTGCTGATGACCGCGCTCGTGTTTGGTACCTCATTGCGCAGTGATTGGGCGACAGTGGGCCTGCAGATGGTGTACGCGCTGCTGTATTACTTGCTGCTGGCGAATATCGGTGACGACTACTTCTCGCTCGACAGACTGTTCGGAAAAAAGGGCGACGTCTAAAACTGGATCAGCAAGAGCTAACCGCTTCGGTCAATCGCCCGAGCAAACTACAAAATAATCAACACACCCCTGTAACAAATTGTCCCGCAAGAACTCTAACTGAGCGCAAGGGTCGAAAGTCGAGGAGTCCGCCATGGTGCTGGTGTTGGGAGCAGGATTGTTTTCTCTCGATGCACTTCTGGTGAGACGCTGGAACGCAGGGATTGAAAAGTGATGGTTGACAACCACGAGGGCGTTGACGAAGTACAGATCATAGCTGCCATTGTGCGCGGTGAGACTCACCTGTTTCATAATCTGATTCGACCTCATGAACGAAGTGTGTACGTGATGGTGCTCTCGTTGCTCCAGGACGAAGCGGACGCAGAAGACGTTGCGCAGGAGGCATTTCTCAAAGCCTTTCGGAACCTTTCAAAGTTCCGAGCCGAATCGAAGTTCAGCACCTGGCTGATTAGCATCGCGCTCAATGAGGCTCGCGGTAAGCTTCGCCAGAAGAAGACGATGAAGACAGAGTCGCTGGACGCCGGATCAGAAGAGGAAGGGCATGTCTCTCCGGCAATTCTTCGAGACTGGCGCGAAGTCCCTTCTGAAGCGCTTGAGCGTGAGGAGGTGCGGCAGATGATACGAACGGCAATTGCAGAACTGCCAGGGATCTACCGTGAGATTTTTTTATTGCGAGATGTGGATGAGTTGAGTGTGAACGAATCGGCAGAGGCCCTCGGCATCTCCGTAGCGTCCGTGAAAGTGAGACTGCACCGAGCCAGAATGATGTTACAAAAAACGCTTGCCCCACAACTGAAACAAGCCAGTCCTGAGCGGAGGTGGTTCCCTTGGTTATAGATTGCAAACATGTCTGGGATTACATCTCCGGTTATCTCGACAATAACCTTCAGCATTCGGAACGAAACGAAGTTCAGAAACATCTGGAACACTGTGAGATTTGCTCTGCGATTCTGGATTCCACTCGAAATATTCTGATCCTCACGGCTGACGAACGAGTCTTCGAACTGCCATTGGGTTTCAGTGAGCGGCTTCATGCACGCCTCGATGAGGAGATGGAACCCATCGCATAAAGAAGGTGTGATTCGCGATGGCAAGATGGTCACGGTTTGTTATTTGGTTCATGGCGCTACTGGCTCCGTGCAGCTTTGCCGGTGAGGAACAAGGTAGAAGGGCAACAGTGCCGTTCTACAGTAACTCTGATCGAACCACTGGCGTAACGCACGTCCTGTCGATTGGCGGCGCGACGATTGAGGTCGATCTCGCCGCGGGAGGCCTGGACGTCCAGCCCTCACAGGTCCTTTCCTGGATTGAGCGTGCTGCACGCGCGGTAACCATCTACTACGGCCGATTCCCGGTTCAGAGAGTGCGTGTCCAGGTAGTTCTTGATTCTGACCAGGGCGACTCCATTCACGGTACAACGTGGGGAAATGTTGGTGGATTCCAGGGCGTCACGCGCATGCGGCTTGGTCGCCATGTAATGGACCGAGATTTAGGAGATGACTGGACCATGACACACGAATTTATTCACATGGCCTTTTCGTCTCTGCCGGACAATCAAAGCTGGATGGAGGAAGGCCTGGCGACGTATGTCGAGCCGATTGCGCGAGCTCAAGCCGGACAACTGCCCGTCCGGCAGGTGTGGGCGGGCACCATCCTGGGCATGCCGCAGGGGCAGCCTAAGCGAGGTGATCTCGGTCTGGATCAGACTCGCAGTTGGGGTCGTACCTACTGGGGAGGGGCGATGTTTTGCCTCGTCGCAGATGTCGAGATTCGCCGGAAGACAGACAATCGCAAAGGATTACAGGATGCGCTACGCGCTATCGTTGCCTCTGGCGGAACGATCGACAAAGAATGGCCTCTTTTGGATGTCTTGAAGATCGGCGATAAGGCGACGGGAACAACAGTTCTTGTTGACATGTACAACCAATGGAAGGACAAACCAACCACTGTCGATCTTGAGGACTTATGGGTTCAGCTGGGCATTCGGCGATCCGGAACGGATGGAGTGGAACTCGCGCCTCGAGCCCCATTATCCACGATAAGAGACGCGATCACCACACGGCCTTAGCGCCAAAGAACCCCAGGAAGATTGAGCCGATCAGATCGAGTGATGCAGATGGAGGTGGATTGTCCACTCAACAAACACCAGAAGCAGGGTGACAAGAGCAAGCGTGATCTGGATTGTTTCAGCTCGTTTCTTTGCTGGCGTGACGGGTCCAACTCTCCATTGCGATGAAGGCCGGCCGCGTAGCGTGCGAATGCGCCAGATGACATAGAGATTCACGGCGGACCCGGCAAAGGCCAGTAGTTCCATTGGAATTCGGATAGCTTCCCCGTGGATGGAGGCCAGAAACTTGATTCCGGTTGTGGCAGCAGCAAGCGAGCCGATCCCTATCAGGAGACGAAGTCCGCTAAGTGCCGTGACAGCCGTGCAAGCACTTTGCAACAGGATGAAGAACAAGCTGGTGAAACCAATGACCCAGGAACGGCTCTTGAGAGCGACCTGAGGGATTGCGTCGACCGATGATTCCTGCTTGAGCACGTTGGTTCTCCACGTAACTATTTTATCTGCTTCTGGAGTTCGAGGAAGTCTATCGTCTGAAGCAAGGATGAAGGCGATTGTCGCCTTGGCTAATTATTGTGGTGGAGGATTTTTAGTCGGCCGCGACGACAGCACTCCTTGCGGAGTGATCTTGACTGTGAGAGGGATATGACACTGATGCAGCCTAAAGACGAAAACCGGAACATTCGAGTGGCGATTGTTCAGGCTTCGCCCGTGCCATTCGATCTTGCCGGTACCTTAGCAAAAGCTCTTGCTTCGCTTGAAGATGCGGCAAAGTCTGGCGCGCAACTTGTTTGCTTTGGGGAGACCTTTCTTCCCGGCTACCCGGCGTGGCTCGATTACTGCCAGGGAGCGGCTTTGTGGAATCACCCTCCCGTAAAGGAAGTCTTCGCGGAAATGCGCATGAATAGTGTGGTGGTGCCCGGACCAGAAACCGACGCTCTCGCCGAGGCGGCAGCCAGGCTGCAGGTGGGCATCGTGATCGGCATCAGCGAACGTGTTCGGGACGCACCCGGCCATGGCACACTCTTCAACAGCCTGCTCTTTTTTGGCAACGATGGTAGTTTACTCAACCACCATCGCAAACTTATCCCGACCTACTCCGAGCGAATGGTTTGGGGCCAGGGAGATTCGGCTGGTCTTCGTACTGCGAAGGTCCATCACGTCAACGTAGCGGGCTCGATCTGCTGGGAACACTGGATGCCACTCACAAGGCAGCACCTGCACAGCCTGGGAGAGCAGATTCATATTGCGGTGTGGCCGACCGTGAACGAGATGCACCAGATCGCAAGTCGGCACTACGCCTTCGAGGGACGTTGTTTTGTGCTCGCGGCGGGACAGATTATGCAAGCATCTGCGTTACCCAGCGTCCTTTCGCCTCCTGCGGGCATGGAGCCGCATACTTTAATCGAACGCGGCGGGTCCGCCATCATCGGTCCGGACGGACGGTATCTCGCCGGACCTGTCTTCGACGAGGAAACGATCTTGTACGCCACGCTCGATCTGCAGGAGATTGAACAGGAGTCGATGACGATGGATGTGAGCGGTCATTATTCGCGCCCCGATATCTTTCAGATGAAGGTTACGCCATCTGATCGAAATGCTGAGTCCTCAAAAAGATGATCCGCGCCGATCAGATCGGCTTCGTATCGGTGCCCATGACGGCGCCCCCGCCGTTTTGCTGCGCGAATAAGACAAGGTGATGACCGGTACCGGCATTGGAATGAAAGGAGGGCGGAAGCGGCAGAGTAATCGAGCGCTGCTCGGCCTCATGCAATGCCCCAAGGGGAGCGAGAACGCGTGCGACCGCGACATGGGTGAGTTCGCGTCCGGAGTTTTCTCCACGCTGGACGTTTGACCGGTCCACATCGTCGACCAACACCGCGACGAGTTGGAGCGAGCCCTTCGCAGGGAGATCCGACGCGGAGTAAGTGAAAGTGATGCGATCCGGCGCAAGCTGGGCTGAGTCGATATGCAGCATGATCTGTTTGCGTTGCGACTCCGTGGTAAGGGCAGCCTGAAGGGCGCGTCGGTCACTCCCGACGAACTGTTCACGCCCGTTGACAACCATCTGTGGCGTGTAGACGCTGCTCAGCCCGAAGTGGCTGCTGTAGTTATTCTGGCGACCTGTATAGAGGTCAGAGGAAAATGGATCTTTCCACCCCAGGCCGTTCCAATAGCTAACGTGCTCGCTGATGCCCACGATCAACTGCCCTTCGGCTGTCTTGTGTCCATTCACTTGCTGCAACAATTCGTCGGCTGGCGGGCAATCTGAACAACCTTCCGAAGTGAAGAGCTCGACCAATACGGCTGAGGAATGCACAGCTTGTGCCTGCGTTACAGGTCCTTGCGCCGAAGCCTTAGGGGAAAGTGAACTCCAAAGCACGGCAATGGCAAGCGATCCGAAAAGCGAAGAACGAAAAGTGTTGAACGTCATACTGAACTCCTCAAGACACGGTTAAAAGACATGGAGCGCTGCTGCGCGATAGCAGGGTTAGATTTGAGGTTGTGTGAGAGCGCTGAGCACTGCGGACCGCGTCAGCAGTTCGGGCAGGACCTGGACCCGGCCGTTTGATTGTGCCGGATAGATCACGTACGTTGGCACTCCACTACGGCTCACCGAGGCAAGTTGTCGCGTGATCTCCGGGTCGTATCCCGTCCAGTCGGCCCGCAACAATACATAGTGTTTGGCTTCGAGTTCCCGCTCCACAGCAGCATCATGAAGCACAGACCGCTCATTCACCTGGCAGGAAAGGCACCACGCTGCAGTAAAGTCGACGAAAACAGGATGACCCTGAGCCTGCGCCTGTTCCACAGCAGCCGCTGAAAAAGTCTGCCACTGCAGGCGGTCGACACCGGCCGAGCTAAGCGAAACTCCCAACGAAGCCGCGATGATCGCCAACGCACCAATCATTCCGATCTTCTGCACGGGCCAACGAGCGAGTACCCATCCTGCAATCGCAAGCAGAACAAGTCCGGCCAGCAGCCGCGCGATGTGATCAGAGCCGTCACTGGTGCCGGAACTGTAAAGGCGGCCATACACCCACACCAGCCACACTACGGTCAGGAGCAAGGGGACAGCGGTCAGTTGCTTCAGCGTCTCCATCCAGCGACCGGGTCGAGGCATCCGCTTTGCCCAGGCGGGTTGGAGCGTCAAGAGCAGATAAGGGAGCGCTAGGCCGAGAGCCATAGCTGTAAAAATTGCAAAGGTCACAACTGCGGACTGTGCCAGGGCAAAGCCGATCGCTGCCCCCATGAGGGGCGCCGTACAGGGTGTTGCCACCACTGTGGCCAGCACGCCAGTAAAGAAGCTGCCGGTATACCCGGGCTTGCGAGTCAGCGCGTCTCCTTTACTCGTGAGGCTCAAGCCGATGTCAAACTGTCCCGCAAGCGACAGCGCCATGAGAAAAAGCAAAGATGCCATCAACACCACAACGGTCGGGGACTGTAGCTGAAAGCCCCATCCGGCCTGCCGCCCTCCGGCGCGCAGCACGAGCAGTACTGCAACGATAGTCCAGAAGGAAACCAGGATTCCCGCGGCATAGGAGAGGCCATGCAGTCTTTGTGTGCGGCGATCTTCACTGGCACTGCCTGCCAACGAAAGCGCCTTCAGGAACAAAACCGGAAATACGCACGGCATCAGGTTCAGCACGAGGCCCCCGGTCAGCGCTAACAGGGTGGCCAGTGCAAAGCTTGCAATGGACGCGCCGGAACCATTGGGGGCTACTGATGCTGGCTGCACCGGCACGTCAATCAGATAAGCCCTGTTCCAGCTGAGCTTTACGACACCCTTCAAACGCGCGGGCAATGTGTCCGAGATGTCTCCGCGCTCAACGGTAAGCACCACTCCTTTGGCGTTGGGCTCTGCTCTTTGTTCAGCAGCGTTGCGTAGAGCATCCTCATCGAGGGGATAAAACTCTGCGCCGGATTCCCGCTCGCCCGTCTCAATCTTCAGTGCGAGGTGATCTCTGGTCCCGGACACCAGAACCGCTTCGTCATGTGGAAGTGCGATCGGTTCGGCTCGTATTGCCGCAGCAATAAGGCTTGAGGAAGCTTGCGCATTCTGATCAGCGCTGCCCGGAAGACTAAGTCCCAGGAACGCTTTGCCAGGCACGCAGACTTCGCGACAAACCAGCCAGCGGACATGAGCCTTCAGATGCGTGACTGGTTTGCTTCCAGCCACCTCACTCAAGTCTGAAACGCGGGCAGTCCCATCTAGCTTGAACTCAAAGGGGAAGACCGCAGTCCCTTCGTAGCCATAATCCATCAACGGCCCGAGCGGCAGCCGCTTCGGTGCGGGAAACTGCATCTTGCCGACCGTCACGCCTGCCGGCAGCACCCAATTGACGAATGGAGCCTCTCCCGAATCTCCTGCGTTGACCCAATAGACATGCCATCCCGACTCCAGATGCAGTATGAGCGCAATCTGGCTAGAGCCTTGCGGAGATGCCGCGGGAACGCTTGCTGCTAACTCGGCTCTGACGTGTGCTGCGATGACTGGCCCGTCAGAGCCGTCTCCCACTTCATGCAGCTGTGCGAAAGCGGCCCCATGAAGTACGAGCCAAAGGAACAGAAACCAGGTCCGGCGAAAGAGCATCATCGAAGTTCTCCACTCTCGACGTGCTTATCGAGAGACCCTCAGGAGTGGGCGCGAATCTGATAGCGAAACAGTTGCAAAGGTTACCGCCCCCATCGATTTCTCGTGGTCTCTTTTCGTTTGTAACCTTTCGCCCAATTGCAAATCTGACTATGGCGGTCAGTTCAAACTTCTACTGGAGTAATACCTTATGACGTCTTTGAACGGGGATTGGAAACATATGGACTCCCGAATCAACAATTCCCGCAGCAAAACATGGACGGAGCTTCGGAGTCTTCGATACGTCCTCACGCTTCTGTGCTTTGTCCTGGCAATCGGCACTGCCGTTGCTCAAACACCTGCGGTCGGCGCCAAAGCACCCGACTTTACCCTCGATACGCCAACCGGCAACTCGGTAAGCCTGGCCAAGGAGCGCGCTAAAGGTACGACGGTGCTTGTGCTGCTTCGCGGATTCCCTGGCTATCAATGCCCATACTGCGTCAAACAGGTACACGATTTTGTGGAGCACAGTGCAGACTTCGCAGGCAAGAAGGTCAACGTTCTTATCGTCTATCCCGGTCCGCCAGCCGATCTCGATCAACATGCCAAGGAGTTTCTTGCGAAGCAATCCGACCTGCCGGCCAACATAAAGCTGGTGATTGACCCTGATTACAAAATGACGAACCTGTATGGTCTTCGCTGGGACGCACCCCACGAAACCGCGTATCCATCCACCTTCATTCTCGACAAGAACGGCAAAATCCTGTTCGAGAAGATCAGCCACAGTCATGGCGACCGTATATCAGCAGAGGACATTCTGGGACAATTGAAAGCCAATTGACCCGCGGTTTCGAAGCAAATTACTCAGGCAACTCACCAAAGCAGGAAGGGCTTATCCATTTCGTTCGTCAAGTTCGTCGTGTCCCAAGCCTGCTTAGCAGCATGGATCGCGACTCCGATGTCAGCGCCCCCACCTGCAACGCACGCTCCAACAGTCCCCAGTCAATAGTCTTGTCAAAATAGAGCCCATAAACGTCCGCAACGGATATCCCTTGCTCATCCCGCCGCACCGATTCGATCGCATCTCCAGCTTTCACTTCCCCTTCTTCGAGCACAGAGAAGTAGAAGCCGCTACGCCGGTTCTGGGCAAAGAGCTTGGTCATATCATCGCGATTGAATCGCACTTGCAACTTGTAGCACGGCATGCGCGGCTGGGAGACTTGCAACAGCGCGGTTCCCACTCGCACCTGGTCGCCAATATTGAGATCCTCTTCCAATACCCCCCGCCTGGTGAGGTTTTCGCCAAACGCGCCCATAGTCTCCGGAGTCTCCGGCACCCGCGTCCGCCAGTACTCATAGTGCTCCAGCGGATAGGCATAGATAGCCTTGTCCGGCCCGCCGTGCACCACCAGGTCAGCCTGCCGATCGCCGTCGAGATTCAATTTGCGGAGCGGAATCGTGCCCTCGACTGGCGACTTGAAGATCGCGGTATTTACGTACCGCTCCTTCCAGATAATCTCGCGCGGCAACCCCACGTTGACCGATGCGACTTTCATCACCGCACCCCCCTCTTGGGCGCTTCGGCAGTCGAGCTCGTCAGCCTCTCTTGCCGTGCTCCGCTTTGTTGAATGAGCTTCGCAACTAGGCCGGTCCAGCCTGTCTGGTGACTCGCCCCGACTCCAGCGCCTGTGTCGCCATGGAAGTACTCGTAGAAAAGGACGAGGTCGCGCCAGTGAGGATCTGTCTGGAAGTTCTCGATGTCGCCATAGACAGGACGACGGCCATTGCCGTCGCGCATGAAGATGCTGTTCAGGCGGCGGGAGAGTTCGCCAGCAACATCCCACAGGGTCAGCATCTGGCCTGAGCCGGTTGGAAATTCGACCTTGAAGTCGTCTCCCAGGTAGTGGTGAAAGCGCTGCAAAGATTCCACGATCAGAAAGTTTACCGGAAACCAGATGGGGCCGCGCCAGTTGGAGTTACCGCCAAATAATCCCGAGCGCGATTCCCCAGGCTCATAGTCCACCCGATGTTCCGTGCCACCCACATCCATCGTGTATGGATGACGCTCGTGAAACTTCGAAAGGGCTCGGATGCCGAACGGGGACAGGAACTCGTTCTCATCGAGCATGTACTTGAGTACCCGCCGCAGTTTGTCCGCGTCAATGATGGACATCAGCCGCCGTTCACCTTCGCCGGGCGTACGCATGCATGCGAGATTCGCCGTCAGATCGGGGCGGTTCGCAATGAACCACTCCATCCGGCGCTTGAATGAAGGCATGCGCTGCAACAGATTCGAATCGAGAGTTTCGACAGCAAACAGCGGGATCAGGCCGACCATCGAGCGCACCTTCATCGGAAAGCGTTGTCCATCGGTCGTGTGCAGCACGTCGTAGAAGAAGCCGTCCCCCTCATTCCACATGCTCTGGCCATCGCTGCCACGGTGGTTCATAGCGTGCGCGATATATATAAAATGCTCCCAGAACTTGCTGGCGACGTCCTCGTAGGCAGGCTCCTCCGCCGCCAGCTCAAACGCGATGGCAAGCAGGTTCAGGGTGTACATCGCCATCCAGCTGGTCCCGTCGGATTGCTCCAGATGGCCACCGGTAGGTAACGGCGCGCTGCGATCGAAGACTCCGATGTTGTCCAGCCCCAGGAAGCCCCCCTGGAAGATGTTCATCCCCTCGGCGTCCTTGCGGTTGACCCACCAGGTGAAGTTAAGCAGCAGCTTGTGAAAGATGCGCTCCAAAAAAACGCGGGCGCCCTTGCCACTCTGCTTCTTGTCAATCTTGTACACGCGCCATGCCGCCCAGGCGTGAACGGGTGGGTTCACATCGCCCAGAGCCCATTCATAAGCTGGCAACTGCCCGTTCGGATGCATGTACCACTCGCGCGTCAGCAGTATGAGTTGCTCCTTGGCGAACTCGGGATCGACAGGCGCCAGCGGGACGCAGTGGAAGGCCAGATCCCAGGCCGCGTACCAGGGATACTCCCACTTGTCCGGCATGGAGATTACGTCCGAGTTATAGACGTGCGGCCAGTCCCTGTTGCGACCATTCTTGCGTTCCTCCGGCGGTGGAGGACCAGCCGGATCGCCCTCGATCCACTCACGCTGCACATAGTGATAAAACTGCTTCGACCACAACAGCCCGGCGAAGCTCTGGCGCATAACGTTGCGGGCGTCCTCGGTCAGGTCAGCGGGGATGATGCGAGAGTAATAGTCGTCAGCCTCCAGCTTCCGGGTGATGAAAATGCGATCGAAATCGCCGTTCAGCGGGTCTTTCGTTGGGCCCCATTCCTGATCGGTCAGCCGCAATTTGATGGTGACCGTTTCACCCGGCGTGATCGCAAAGCGATAATCCAGCGCGGCCTTGGTTCCTTCACCGGATGGACTTACCGCGTCCGTGCGACCGTTCACCACAAAATCGTTAATGCCGTCCTTGCAAAACTGCGGACCCGGCACACCATAGAGGCGCTGCACGTTCGTTTCATTCCCGGTAAAGAGCACTGGTGGTTTGTTCTCGCAGTAGAGATAGCGCCTGCCGTACTCCGGATGATCGAGATGAATCAGCGTGTCATGCCGCTCGTTTGCGCCCCTGGCAAGGTGCGGCTTGGTTCCGTCTGCCTGCCACGCCCAAGTATTGCGGAACCAGATCGTCGGCAGAATGTGGAGAGGCGCGGCCACCGGTCCGCGATTGGTGGCGCTGATGCACACCAGCAGGTCCTCGGGCGATGCCTTGGCGTACTCCACCGTGACGTCGAAGTAACGATTCTCGTGGAAGACACCGGTGTCTATCAGCTCGTACTCCGGATCATTCTTGCCGCGGCGCCGGTTCTCCTCTACCAATTGACCATAGGGAAATTCTGCCTGCGGGTACTTGTAGAGGTACTTCATGTAGGAGTGCGTGGGCGTGCTGTCGAGGTAGAAGTAGTACTCCTTGACGTCCTCGCCGTGGTTGCCCTCGTTGCCGGAAAGCCCGAACATGCGCTCCTTCAGGATCGGATCCCGCTCGTTCCAGAGGGCCAGTGCGAAACATATCCGCTGGTGACGGTCGCAAATTCCAGCGATACCATCCTCGTTCCAGCGGTAGGCCTTGGAGCGAGCATGATCGTGCGGGAGGTACTCCCAGGCCGTGCCATGGTCGCTGTCGTCCTCGCGCACCATTCCCCAGGCACGCTCGCTGAGGTATGGCCCCCATCGCTTCCAGTGCGCCTTCCGCTCACGGCAGTCTTCCAGCCGCCTGTGCTCCGCCGCCAATTCCCTGGGTACTTGCATTTCTCACTCCTTGCAGTCTTGGTGCTAAACCTGCACCAGAATGTGTCCATCCGGGCCACGAACCATTTCGGCGGCACCGAATGAGAGTCAAGACACGTGCATAGGTTTCACGTGGGGTTTAGATTCTTTGTTCCATGAAAGGTTACAGTGCGCTTAACAATACTGCGCCCGCGATCAGCCCAATAAAATCGGCAGCAGAACACCCATTCCAAGCACCAGGAACCACAGCGCAGGCGCAGGAGTTCCCACGGGCCGCACCCGGCGCTGCGCCCGCATGGCAATGCGCGGATCCAGCAGCAACCATCGGGTATAGCGTCGCTCCAGCATCAGGAAGACCAGCGCGGTGACTGCCCCATAGAGCAGGTGTCCGATCAAAGACGGCAACAGCGCTGAGGCCGCATTGGTACTCCAATCGCAGACGCCCGTCAGCATGAGGGGCAGGAGCGTCAGTGGCCCCAGATACCACCAGATCAGACCGAACAACCATCCCCATGAGACCCCGGCTCCCAGGTTGGGCGCCTCATTGCGGAAGAGCACTCCGAAAGTGATGCCGATTGCAGCGCTCACAAGGAGGTGGACAATCAGTCCATGCAGGGTGCTCAAGTGGGTGTCCAGTCCAACCACTTTTGTCAGCACTCCGCTGCGCAACATGATCGGACTGGAGACCACTCCTCCGGCCAGACCCGCAAGCACGCCCCAGCCGAGCGATTGCAGGACGTGGACGCCCGGACCGTGAGCTTCGCGATTGAGAGGGTCGGACTCGACAAACAGGCGCAGCCATATTTTGTCGAGCGTGGCAAAGGCAACGCCCAGGATCATTCCATAGATGATGTGTCCGACGAGAGCGCCGAAGACGGCACCGCCGGCGTCAGCCGACCAGTCGAGAGGAGACCGCGCAATCAACGGCCAGATCGTCATCGGCCCGAGGAACCACCACAGAATTCCGTAGCCGACTCCCCACCCCATGCACGAACCGTAGCCGCGCACATCAAGCTGGAATAGGAGTCCGAAAATCGCGCCCATGAAGACGGCAATCAGGAACTGGAGGGCGATACTCATGTCCCGCGAGTGAAGGTCGCCGAAGCCTGAGAGCAGGGGAAAGTAGTCTCCAGCCGACATCCAGCGGTTGAAGAGAAATCCCCCCAGCAACCCTCCGAGCCCGCCTGCAACCAGCGCTCTGGCCAGATGTCGCGTCGCCAGCTGGGATGGGAGCATTCCACCGCGTATTCCCAAAGCCGCTCCCACCGGGACACCGAGACAGACCATGTACGCCACAAGGGATGGGAACTGGAGGCGCGCGTCCACCAGAGCCGCCATGGAGTGCGACCTGCTTGCAATCAGCGGTTCAAGACCGGCAGGAATCAACAGCCACGTCAGGAAAGCCGCCGCCATTCCCCAGATGAGGCCGGCCCCTGCGCTGGTGGCCCGGCTCGAGAAGAACGCGCCAAAAATCAAACCGAACGCCGCGCCCAGGAGCAAACCATGCGGCAGCGGTTCGTGCAGGATCACGCTCTCCATCGCACCGCCGGAGAGGCCCGCAGCCAGTCCCAGCGCGGGATTGAACCACGCAATGCTCGCTCGGCCCACTTCCACCTCAAGTGGCAGCTTCGCCTCTAGTTCAGACATGTTCATTCTCCTAACACGGGCTGTCATTCAAAACCGTCATCGCAGATCGATGGTTTGCACGATGTCTTTGGGGAAGAACAACTCGACCGTCCAATCCACCATCACTCGGACCTTGCGCTCCAACCCCGGCAACTTGCCGAGGTATATGCCACGCCACATCAGCCAGGCCAACAGGCCGGAAAAGCGCATCGACCGCTTCCGCGCGAAGGGCACACTGAACTCCGCGCATGCCGTCTGGTGGCCGACCACGCAGAGCGCGCCCCGCGACTCAAAGTGAAAGCTCTGCAGCGGACGGCCATTCAGGCTCGCGGCAATGTTCTTCGCCAATGTCGCGGCTTCACGCAGCGCAAACTGGGCCGTGGGAGGACAGGGCTTGCCGTTCTTCGCGTCAACAACAGCGGCGCAATCGCCCAGAGCCCACAAGCCGCACTGACCCGGAACAGCGAGCGTCGCGTCGACGATGACCGCGCCGCGCTTGTCCTTTTCAATGGCGAGCACCTTGGTGAGCGGATTCGGAGCAGTTCCGGCTGTCCACACCAGCGTCTGCGCTGGAATCTCCACGTCACCCAGCAGCACGCGTCCGGGACCCGCATCGGTCAGTCGTGTGTTCATCTGGAATTCGACCCCACGCTCCTCCATCTTCTTCTGCGCGTATCGGC
>Ga0181520_10008529_pt1 | contig 14491 bp, 12 predicted proteins | sample PEATcosm2014_Bin_29_FD_132451 | JGI IMG/M metagenome (GOLD analysis project Ga0181520, IMG submission 132451) | Peatland microbial communities from MTU Mesocosm Facility, Houghton, MI, USA - PEATcosm2014_Bin02_30_metaG | ecosystem: Environmental > Terrestrial > Soil > Wetlands > Peat | place... | reverse complement strand
GCGGATCACGTCGTATGATTACCAACGCTTCGACTTCGACGGAGTGCTTGCTCGCAGTTGACGGCGTAATGGGCGGAGGGCAGTTCGGCCGCATTTGGCGCGATAAATCGCGCTACCACATGGTCTGATGAAACAGTCGCCAAACAGGTACGAGTGGAGAGGGGCAGGGGGGGTGAGGTTTGCCGTCACGCGGACACCCCTCCCGTGCCGAAAGGGGAAAGGCTAACGGCCAGGGGCCGCTTGCCGTGCTCCCCCTCTCCACGGGCCGCGCTCTGCGCGGCATTGGAGAGGGGGCAGGGGGGTGAGGTTTGCCGTTCGCCGGGCCGGGGAGTGAGGTGCCGTTACCCTCTTGCCCTCCTCAAACACTCCGTCTTGAACAGCGCCTTATAGGCCGCACTTTCAGGCCGCCGCGCCACCATCGCGTTCTGCGTCTGCAATGCCGCCAGCGCCTCCGCCTCAATGGCCTGCCGCTCCTCATCGGTCAGCGCATCCCACGCCGCCTGCTGCAGTTCTTTCTCCCGCTCTTTCGTCGCCTGTTCGGCTCGACGCGCTTTCTCCGCGGCCTCGGTCTCGGCGGTCTCATGGGCGAGGCGCTGCTTGTGCGCCTGGGCTTTCAGGAAGGATGCCGGCGGCTCCCACTTGTTGCGGATCGCCTCGACGACCACCGCCGCCGCGTCATCCGCTTTGCGGTAGGGGAGATACTCAAGCTGCGCCGCGACCTCCTCGGGGCAACCTTGGGCCAGCTCCTTCGCAACGCGTTCGGTCACGCCCGCCTGCTTGAGCTGTGCGGCGAGGGTGTCTTGCTCGGCGGTCGTGCGCGCGCCCCTGGGGCCTGTGGCCTTCCGGGCGGCAAAGTGGTACACGACCTGCTCGGGTGAGCGCCGGTCGGTCTTGAGGATCTCGACGCCCCGCAGATACCCGTTCTCGCAAAGTTCGTCGTGGGCGCGCCGAAGCTCCTGGCGAATATGGCTGGGGAAATAGTGGCGGCTCATCCCCAGCTTCTCGAAGGCGAGCTTCTGCATCCCGATGCGGAAAACCGCCTTGCCGTCATAGCGCTTCTTGTCCAGATACCGGAACAGCCGCCGGGAGATAGCCGAGCGCAGGCCGAAGTAGAAGTCCGCGTCGAGCTGCTTGATGTTCCCGGCCTGGAAGGAGGCGAAGATCACCGAGTTCCACGAGATATATGACAGGGGCATCGGAGCCTGGGGCGCCGCGGCTTTCCGTCCGGGGGTCTCGTCATACAGCGCGTAGTCGTCGATGATGTGGAAGCCCACGTCCACGTACTTGCGCGCCGCATTGTCCCAGAAGGCCCGCTGGGCCTTGATCGTCACCCCGAGAAGCCGGTCGAGGCCGTCGCGCAGGCGGCGATAGCTGTCGCCCTTGTCCGGCCAACCGAGGCGCTTGATGAGGTCATAGCGGGTGATGTAGACCCGTCGGTCCTCGAACCCCTGCTCCTTGGTGACCTCCATTAGTGCGATGTAGACCTGCTCGTCGCCGGCGATCGGGAGGCCGAACTTGTCGCTCCCGGTAACGGTCCAGATGCGCTCGACCGGCACGCGGTCCTTGCCCTCGACCCGGTCCGCGAACACCACCGTGTTGAGCCCCTTGGGCGCGCGGTCGGTGAGCAGCGCAAAAGGGAACTCGCACAGATTCATCTCATCGCGGCCGATGCGCGGCAGCGGCATACAGCCCGCAAACGGCGGCGCATCATCGAGGGCTTCGGGGGCGTCGAAGAGGGTGTGCCCAACATGGGCAGGGCCAACAAGGGTGGGGTCGATGGTGGATCGGCCATCGCTAAACCGACTGTCGATAGGACGACCGTCGGTCGAGCGTTCTGCCTTGGCCGAATTCCCGGTTTCGGCTGAAGGGCCATGTAGGCTGTCAGTAGATTCCCGCCGTGCCGTAGGCTGCTTCCCCCTGTCAATGTGGTGTTTGGCGTTGAGTGTTGCTGCGAAGTGGCTTCGAATCGGGCAAAAATGGCTGCTTCACAATTGGCAGGTAAACTATCGGTAACGGTGACGCAAACCTTAAGGGGCGAATTCGTCACGGGCACCGATTCTTTCCGTTACATGAGCCGCGGCGGGCTCCGGGGTCTATTTCGTCTTCCCGGCTGCTTTCTCCTTGATTACCTGGGCGATGGCGGCGATGAGATCGTCGCGAGTGTAGTTCTTCTTCCCCATAGGTCCGCTGAAGACCACAAGCCCCATCTCTCCATGACCGGGCACTATCATGGTTGACTTGCCGTTGATGAGCAGTCCGGCCTCGCAGCCGATCTTGCTCGCGTCGGCGATCTTCTTCACTTCAGGCTTGGCGGTGTCCAGGAACTCCACGCGCATCTTGTCCTTGTAGGTCTCCTGCGCGGCCAGCTCCTGGACACTGGTTACCGTGTCCGAGTGGCAGGAGTTAGTCCCTGATACGAAAACCGTGATCTTCACCGGCGCATTCTCCGGGCCGATGGGCTTGGGGAGCGCATCTCCGACGGGCTTGTGTTTGTCGCTGGACTTTGCCTGATCCGCCTTCTTTTTCTCGTACTTCTGGCGTCCCTCCGCATTCGCTGTGAACGTGCCCTTCACCGCGAAGACACCGCGCACGACCAGAATCAGTGCTACAGCAGCGATGAGGATGTAACGCGTCTTCTTCACCTTGGCCGGGCCTCCATAATCAGGGGAAGCGTGAACTCCAGTACCTCCTATTATCATAACACAATCTTACGAATTCCGGTTTCTGACGTAGGCAAAGATCGAGGCCATTTTCCCCTCCGACCGTGACCCCGACAATGGGTCCGCCCACTGATTGTAGGTAGGACTGCCGCAAGCGTGGCGGCAGGGAACGGAGCAGGACACAGAATTGATCGGATTTGGAGAATTACGGCACGACGGATAGTCCCGTAGCAGCATAGCCCCGACGGCCTGTCCTCTGGCTGTTGAATGCGGCCAGACTACCGCCGATTACCTACCATTTCTACGCCGCTTTGCCAACCGGCAGACGAAGCGTTCGAGATACTGTCAGATGCTGACCATCAAGATGAAAGGCGAACGGCGTTGAACCACGGAGACACAGAGGGCACAGAGAACGACTGGGAAACCGGCCTGCCCCACGATAGGCGTTAAAGGACGTTGCCGTTCTCTGTGTCCTCTGTGTCTCGGTGGTCAATCGCCGTCCCTTTCTCCGCATCACATCTCATTGCCGAGCAGGGCCGCACAACTGCGTAGTAATACTACCTACAATTGAAAGACACACCCCCCGACAATCTTGTCGGGAAAGGCCGTTCGGCACATACATTGACAATCTCGTCTGGAACCGGGTGCGGGTGGGAGTTCACTACAAGATTGGCGCGGCCACACTGATCTATGCAATGGCGTGACTGGGGCGGACAGTCACTGAACAGGCGAAAGCACAAAGCCACCCCCGAAAGGAGCGGCTCTGCAAGACAACGCGTCACGTGCGAGACGCGACCGGACTGCCGATCAACGGAACGTGCTGGCCTTTGCGCGAGTGATGATTACGGCGTGCTGTGCGCTGCTCCACTGCACTCCGCAACCCAGCGCCTCGCCCATCAGGCGCAGCGGGATCAGCAGGTGGCCGCCAACATTGATCCCCTGCTTGGCCTCGATCACCGTGCAGCGATCCCCCACGCAGATCCTCGCCTGTTTGGCCTTCGCATCCCAGTTGACGGTCCCGCCGATGGCCTTGGCGCCGTCGCGTAGCGGAACAAAGGTGCGCCCATCGCGCATCCGCGCCGCAGGCGTGAAGTTCATCTTCTGGCTGTCCACATACACGGGCACGAGCACGTCCGCGGCCATCGCCGCAGTCGCCGCAAGCAACAGTAGTATAATAGGCAATAGATACTTCATCGTAATGGCCCTCCGCATGACTGTGATTTGGTGCTGCGTGGGTGGATGATACAACGAAAGGGCGGGGGAGGGAAGAGGCCGTGACGGGTAAGTGGGGTCCGCCCGCCGATTGTAGGTAGAACTACCGCAAGCGTGGCGTCAGGGAACAGGATTGATAGGATTTGGAGGATTACGGCATGACGGATAGTTCCGTAGCAGCATAGCCCCGACGGCCTGTCCTTGGGCCGTTGAATACGGCCCCACTACCGCCGATTACCTACCATTACTACGCCGTTTTGACAACAGGCAGACGAAGCGCTCGAGATCTTGTCAGAGTCTGACCGTCAAGATGAAAGGCGAACGGCATCGAACCACGGAGACACAGAGGGCACAGAGAACGACTGGGAACCGGCCTGCCCCACGATAGGCGTTAAGAGACGTTGCCGTTCTCTGTGTCCTCTGTGTCTCTGTGGTTGATCGCCGTCCATTCCTCGGCAGGGCAGGGCATCTCATTGCCAAGCAGGGCCGCACGGCGCAGTAATACTACCAACAATCGAAAGACGCACCCCCGCCGGTGGGTCTGTCTTGTTATCCGTCGCGGATAGCTATATAATGTTACCGTCGCTGCTCACTTGGGGACAATTAGAGAACGTTCTCAAGGGGCTGGTGAGGCTCGGGAGGTACTGAACTTCCAAATTGAGGTTCACGTCTTCGTAATATGATTGCCAGTTCTTCGCATCATTCAGAGCCGGGGGAGCAAGGGCCGTTGTTTGCTTTGCCTTGCCGAACGGCCACGAGGTGGTAATGATGACAAAGTCACGTGCTGCATCGGTTGTGATGGTACTCACGGCGCTCGCCGCCATAATGGTGGCGAAGCCGTCCTTTGCCCAGGTTGGAGCGCAGGGGAACGTCTTCGTCGAACTCGCTCGTCCCCAGTGTGATGACCAGGGGCATTACATGTCAGTCCTTCAGCCGCGTGAGGTCTCGCTGACCGGGTTCGTCGGATGCCAGTCCGATGTGACCGCAGTCATGGTCAATGACGTCAGCGCGGCTCTCTTCCCAGCGAGCTACCGCCTGTTCGGAAATGCGGGTTTCTCGCGCATCGGGTTCCGGACGCTGGTGTTCCTCAACCCCGATGAACCCCTCACCATCGGCGTGACCGACGCCAACGGCAATGTGGACACAGTTGTCTACCAGCCCGACCGAGCCGCTACAATGGCGCGGTTGAGCCAGTTGTACGCGGCATCCGGGCAGGACGCTTACTGCAGTCTGGCGCTGGCGAACGCGTACGCCTGGGAGGGCGACTACAACACCGCCTGGCCGTTTTACCATCGGTGCATGTCGCTCCAGGTAGGCTTCGCTTTCGGGCCGTACTTCTTCGGGTTGGCGCTGTACGACGCGGATCGGTGGGATGATGCGATCTTGCAGTTCCACCGCTGCGAAGTGCTTGCCCCTGACTTCTATGTCGTGCACTACGACATCGGGCGGTGGGACGAGCGGCGCGGCGACCATAATGGCGCCATTGGCGAATTCCAAGAGGTGATCGCACACCGGCCGAACTTCGTGGAGGCCCACTTGCGCATGGGTGAGTCCCTCGCCCACGCAGGCCGATGGGATGATGCTGCGAGAGAGTTCCATACAACCCTCGGTTACAGTCCGAAGCTCGCGCTCGCCCACAACGGTCTTGGTTCGGTGCTGTCGCACCAGGGCAAATACGACCAGGCGGCGGGCGAGTACCGTACATCATTGCAGTACAACCCGAACTCCGCATCAGCCCATCATGGCCTTGGCGCAACGCTGGCGCATCAGGGCAAGTACGACGAGGCAGCAGGCGAATTGGGGAAAGCCCACAGCCTCAGCCCCAAGGACACGAGCATCACAAAGTCCCTCACATACGTGCAGCAACACGGAACAGGCAAACCGACCGGTCAGTTCAACTCCGGCGGCAAGACGACCGGACAGTCCGGCGGGACGACCGGCCACTTCTCCTCCGGCGGTAATGCAGGTGGAACGACGGGTGGAACAGGCGGTCACTATTCCTCCGGCGGGAAGACCGGCGGAACGACGAGCGGAACGGGTGGCTACTCCTCTGGCGGGAAGACTGGCGGAACGTCCGGAGGGAACTCCGGTCACTACTCCTCCGGCGGAAAGACCGGCGGAACGACAGGCGGAACGGGCGGCTACTCCTCCGGTGGGAAGACCGGCGGAACGTCCGGAGGGAACTCCGGCCACTACTCCTCCGGCGGAAAGACCAACGGAACGACGGGCGGAACGGGTGGCTACTCCTCCGGCGGGAAGACCGGCGGAACGTCCGGCGGGAACTCCGGCCACTACTCCTCCGGCGGGCAGCCCGGTGGTAACTCGGGACACTCTTCCGGCGGTGGAAAGTCGGGCGGAACGTCCGGCGGCTCGTCAGGCGGTGGCAAAGGCGCACCCTCCGGTGGCAATAACGGTCACAATGACCAGAACAAGGGTCATTAGACGGTAGGGGGACGATCCCGCCCAGGCAGGATTGGAGCGGGGGAGAACGGGTGAATGACGACGGCGAGGCCCTCTCTGTATGCAGAGGGGCCTCGCCGTTTTGGTGCCTGTGACCAGCCGTTCACCCAGTCAACGGCTTCTCGATGCGGGCGGCCACCAGGCCCCGCGAGACGCCCGGGGTAGCGGCGAACTTGTCGTGGTCGCCCACGATCATCACGAATGGTTCATCGGCCGGGCATTGCAGATCGATCAGATCGCCGGGATGTAAAGACAGAAGCCGGCGCAGCGTGAGTTTCGGTGCCCGCAGGACCACCCGGACGCCACAGGGGAAACGCGGCGCATGCTTGCCAAGGGGAGCCTTGGCGATCCGCTCGCGGGAGGGAACGGCGCCGTGCCTACCCTCGAGATGGCCCTCGCGCAAGACCCGCTGCATTGCCGTAATTGGCAACGCCACGTTCATCACCCCCTCCGCCGCCGCGATCTTCACCGACAGTCGCATGTGGATCGTTTGTGAGTCGACCCGCCCGGTCGCCGCGGCAACCGCATTGCTCGTGACCACGCGCTCGATGTGCGGGGAGATCACCGACAGGTCGCTCCAGGCAACCGCCCAGGTGGAGAGGATGTCGTTGAGGAACCGCGACAGAACCGCAGCCTGCACCGGCGTGAGGTCGCGCATGTCCTCCGGGATCGCATTCCCCCGACCGCCCAGCATACAGTCGATTGCCGCGAATGCCACGGGAATCGGCACCTCCCAAATCCCCGGCGGGAGTCCGGCGTGGAAAGCGATGATCCCCGCAACCATTACCTCAGGCAGCGCCCCGACGTACTGCTCATACCCGACCGTCTCCAGCGATTTCAGATCGAAAGATACGTCGGCGTCGAGGTATGCCTGGAGAGTACGGCTGACGACGGCGGCAAGAGACGCAGCCTGATGCGTGAGCATTCGCACCTGATCGGGCGACAACTGGGCCGCTTGCCTGAAGTCGTAGAGCTGCGTGTCGGGAACGACCGACGGGTGAGTGATGCGACGAGATTGAGGGCGGAGGGGAGAACGCATAAGGGAAACGATGAACGCTGAATGATGAATGATGAGCGAACGGCAGGGACGGCAACGGCAACCTCACCCCCCTGCCCCCCTCTCCACAAGTGGAGAGGGGGGAAACGGCCCTACCCCGCCCCGCTGCGCGGGGCACCCCTCCCGTGCCGGAAGGGGAAAGGCGAACGGCAACGGCTTCCTGCCCCCCGCTCCACGAGTATGTGTTTAGTGACACCTCTCTCAGACCATGTGGCAGCGCGGATTACGTCGCGTAACTGCCAACATCTTCGCTCTCAAGAGGATGCCTGCTCGTGCCAGCGGTGCAATGGGCGGAGAGCAGTTTGGGCCTGCATTTGGCGTGATAAATCGCGCCGCACATGGTCGAAGAAGGCAGTCGCTAAACAGGTACCTCCACGAGTGGAGAGGGGGAACCGACAGACGACTGCGGCGGCCGTTGTTTGCCGTCTTCGTTGCTGCCGTCGCCGTTCCTGCCGTTCGCTGCCGTTCCTGCCGTTCCTGTCGTTTGCTGCCGTTGCCGTCCCTGCCGTTCGCTCATCATTCATCATTCAGCGCTCATCATTCGACGTACTGCACTGCTGCTCGGTCGGTGGCTATTTCGCCTGACTGTGCGAGCTTGCGGGCGGTGGCGGCTACTTCGCGCTGGGCGGCTGTTACGTCGGTGACCGGCACCGGGCCCATCAGCTCCATCTCCTGCATCAGCACGTCCTGAGCGCGCTGCGAGAGGTTCATCAAGGCCCGCTGGCGGACGCTGTCGGAGCAGCCTTTCAACGCGACGGCGATCAATTTCAGGTCCAGGCTCCGCAGGACGGTTTGCAGGTCTCGATCTGCCAGTTTCATCGTGTCGTCGAAGGTGAAGATGCGGTCGTCGATGGCCTGGTACAGGCCCGTGTCGCGCGTCTTGAGGTCTTCCAGTATCTGGCGGCAGGAGGGCACGTCCAGCTCCATGACGACATCGACCAGGAACTCGAACAAGCTGTCGGCGCTGCGGCGGTCGGCGTTGCCGGCGGAGGCCGTGGCGCCATCGAAAGCGGAGGCGAGGGCATCGAGGGTGCCGGGCGAGAGGGGCGCGAGGTGCGCGGCCCGGAACGCGACCTCGGCTCGCAATTCCTCGGGCATCTCCAGCAGCAAGTCCGCCGCTTTCTGAGCCGTCAGGTGGGTCAGCACCACCGCAATCGTCTGTGGCGTCTCGTGCTCCAGCAAGCGCCATAGCGAGCGTGACTTCAGCTCATTGAGCGCGTACAGGCGCTGCACGCCGACCGTCGATTGGACCTCCACCGGCTTGTCGCTGCCGGCCCTCGGCCCCAGGACCGCGGTCATGAACTCGCTGGCGTAATCCGCCCCGCCCAGCGGCTCGGAGTACGCGCACATCCGCGCGAAATCGCGCAATACCTGCGCCTTGCTCTCCACGCTGATCGGCGGCATCTTCGCAATCGCGTCTGCAAGGGCGCGCACCTGGCGCTCCTCGAGGTGCTCGCCGATGCGCGCAGCCACGTCGGTGCCCAGCGATGCGAGGACGATCGCTGCCCTTCTTACGGCGTCGGTAGCGGCGGGCGAGGTGGAAGGCATGGGTTGGGTTTTGGGTTTCAGGTCTTAGGTTTTAGGGACGGCAGGGAACGGCAACGGCTTCTTCCCCACTTCCTTCGTAGGGAGGGGGGAGAACGGCGACCTCAGCCCCCGGCCCCTTCTCCACGCGTGGAGAGGGGGAGAACGGCATACGACAACGGCAGGGGACGGCCCTACCCCGTCCCGCCCTGCGGCGGGACACCACTCCCGTGGACCCGCCGCAGGCGGGTATGGGAGAGGCGCCTCACTTCTCTTTGGCTCCATGTGGTTGCGCCATTCATGGCGCAATGCCCGCGACGAACCGCGCTGCCACAAGGGAGCAATATGAGTGAACGGTTGCCCCTCGCGAGGCTGTCGAAGCAAATGCGATGCAATCGGTGTGCCAGGGGGGAGGCGCTTAAGGCGTGGGCGCTTCCGTCCGAGGCACACCTCCGACATGGGGATTATCGGACGACGACGGCGGCATCTTAGGAAACATCAGGCACGGGTGCGTATCTGGAGGGCTACAGTTTGTCTGGCCCTTGCGGCAGTGGCGTGGCGAGGGCTGCGGCCTGCGCCGGCCGCTTTGCCGCCGTCGGGGAAGGCGTGCGCCCCGGAGAGCGGGCGCGACGCGGGTGAGCCGCCGACGATGATTCATGTCAGGGCGCTGGCGGGGGGCATCGGGCCCCGGATCGCCGGTACGGCGAGCGAGCGAAAAGGAGCGCAGTACATCGTGGGCGTCATGCGCGGCTTCGGATACCAGGTCCGCGTCGAAGGAGGCATCCCGATCCGCGGGCGCGAGGGCACGACCCAGGACATCCTCGCCACATCATCCCGGCATCTGGGAAATGAGACCCTGATCCTCGGCGCGCACTATGACTCGATGATCGGGCCGGGAGCGAATGACAACGCCAGCGGGGTCGCGGTGCTGCTCGATACCGCCCGGCTGCTTGCCGATCACCCGCTGGCCTATCGGCTCGTGTTCGCGTTTTTCGGAGCGGAGGAGGTTCACCACGAAGGATCGTGGTGGTTGGTTAGGGCTGGAAGGCTGGGGCAAGTGAAGGGGATGATCGCGGTGGACATGATCGGCCTCGGCGACCGGCTGTATCTCAACTACGCCGCCGGGCCGAACGAGGTGGGGGAGAGGCTGCGGCGGGCGGCGTGGACGATCGGCCTCGATCTCGTCAAGCAGATCGACGACTCGCACAGCGACCACGAGGCTTTCGAGCGGGCAGGCATCCCGGCTGCGTGGCTGCAGAGGCTTCCGGACGCGGAGAATCATTCAGCGGGTGACCGGGTGGAGCGCATTCGGCCCAAGTACGTGCAAGAGGTGGTGGACCTGGTGTGTACGTGTTTGATGGACGACGAACGGTCGATCTTCTCCCCAGATGACGCTCCTGAATCGTCAACAGATCATTGACCTCGACGCGACGTCTGGGTATCATAATGGCACGTAATGACATGCAATGACATAGTTGTTGGGAGCATGGAAGATGGTTACCACGACCCCTACTGAATGGCTGACACTCGATCAGGCCTGCAGTTACCTGAATGTCAGTCGCCGGACACTGTACCGGTGGCGCGACCATGGGATCGTGACGTTCCACCGTCTTGGGCCGCGGCAGATCCGCGTCAGCAGGCAGGACCTCAATGACGCGCTGTCGCAGGTGCCATCGGTTGGTGCGCCCGCGCCAAAGGACAGTGGACAGCCCACAACGACCAGTGCTGCCACATTGGAGGAGCGGGCGGCGCTGGCAGAACAGCGACGAATCGTGATCGCCGACATGCGGGCCTTCAGGGAGAAGTTGCAGGCGAAGTATGGAGAACTCAGCGACTCCACCCCATTCATCCGCAAGCTCCGACGCCAGGCCGATAAGAGCACGGCCGGAGATAGCGCGGTGAAGCGATAGTGGCCGATACCGTCTGCGTCGATTCCTGTCTCGCCATCAAGTGGGTGTTCAATGAAGCCCTCCAGGATGAAGCGGCGGAACTCCTCAGCGCGTGGACCAATGCGCGCATTATCGTACCCGCGAGCTTTTTCCTGGAGTGTGCGAGCGCGGCCTATCACAAGCTGAGTTCCGGCAAAATCACCCTGGCGGAAGCCGCAGCCGGTCTGGCCTTCCTCGAGCGCCTCGGAATGGAAGAGGCGCCTCCACGCGAAGTAATGCTGCGCACGGCGGAACTGGCTCACCAACTGAGGATTCATGCGTGGGATACCGTTTACCTGGCAGTCTCCGAGCAGTATGGGTGCGAGTTCTGGACGGTGGATCGGGAGCTTCATCGGAAGGCGTCAAGGCTGTTCGAGTGGATCAGGCTGCTGTCATAGGCGGGTCGGTATCGCGTGGGGCAGGCGTCTCGCGGGCCGATGGCAGCGAGACGAGTGTCGCCGCGCACACCGCCCCCGCTCCCCAAATCACGATGGGGGAGAGGCCCGCCAGCCACTGCGCTCCCCCACCCACGATCAGCACGTATGACAGGTTCGTCCCGATGTGGGCGAGGATGGGGACGGCTGTCGAGCGGAAGCGCACGTAGCCTGCACCGAAGATCAGGCCACCGAGCGCTGCCTGGGCCATCAGGCGGATCTCGCCGTGCGCCAGCGCGAAGGCGGCGGCGCTTACCATCACGGCGACTATCGGCCCGCGCCGCGCCCAGACATGGCGAAGCAGGATGCCCCGGAAGAAGAGCTCCTCGGCCAGTGGGGCGAGAGCCCCGACGATCAGCAGCGCTGCCATGCCTCCGACCGGCTCGGGGCCGAACGGGTAGCGCGGGGCCGGCATCGGGAGGCCGGCCCGGGAGGCGAAGGCGTTGCCGACTGCGAGCAGCCCGCCGAGGCACAGGCCGGCGAGGGGAGGAACGATGGCGAACCTCACCATCCCACCCCCCTCACCACCCTCTGATACCATGTGGCCGCGCCATTCATGGCGCAGTACGCGCGGTAAACCGCGCGTCCACATGAACGGCAAGTGGGGGCGCCCTTTCCGCGGCGCGGTCACAAAGACAGGACTGCAAACCGCCCCCCGCAATCCCCCCCATAAAGCCAACAGCACGACCGGCATGACGCCGATCCGCACCGCCAGGCCGAGGGCGCTCTTGCCGCTGTCAGTATGCGCCAAAGCGGCGATTCCCGCCTGCACCGCTACAATGATCGCACAGGCGAGGATGACGCGGCTTGTCGTCGAGCGCAGGCCTTCCATTGCCCGGTCTTTCGCCGCGCGGAGCGAGGGAACCCTCTTGGGTGGAGGCCCTCTACTGTCCTTTGAAGAACAATATGCCCGGCGCGGTCGTTATAGGAGCGGGATCGAGGGCTGCTTGGCCCGACACGGCCAATGCCCAAAACAGGGATCGACCACAAGGGCACGAGAACACCAAACGGCAAGATCACCTTTGTCGGTATCTGCAGTGTCGTTTCGTGTTCTGGTGTCTTCGTGGTCGGAATCGTCGGTCCGTCCCACACAATCTTCCGCGGGTGAATCATGCCAGCTAAGCTTCTTATCGGACTACTATCTCTTCTCGTTGCGCCGTTCTATCACGAGCCGCCTGCGTTGAGGCCGTTGCAGGTCGATGCGGTCGGGTGGGTAACTGCCGGGCCGAAGAAGGACCCCGTGCGGCTGGTCGGCGTGAATGTCGATACCTACATCTTCGAGGACGGGCGCGTCCCGCCGCCGTGGTTCGTCGGCAGCAAGGATTTCGAGGACCTCGCGAAGTGGGGCATGAACTCCTTCCGCCTTAACATGGACTACCGCTGGTTCATCTCAAAGAAGCTCGACCAGGTGAACCCCAAGGGATGGGAGTATCTCGACTGGGTGGTCTCCGAGGCCGAGCGCAACCGGCTGTATGTCATCCTCGACATGCACATCCCCGTTGGCGGAATGCAGGTTGGAGGGCATGTCACTAAGCTGTGGACTGATGAAAAGCTGCAGCAGGTCTTCATCGACTTGTGGAAGCAGATCGCCGATCGTTACAAGAACTCTCCCGCGATCGCCGGGTATTACCTGATCGGCGAGCCGACACCGAAGAAGCGCGCTCAGTGGCAAACGCTGGCGCAGGCGACGTATGATGCGATCCGCGAGGTCTCGCCCGACCAGGTCGTGATCGTCGAGGCCCCGAACAGCGGGGATGGCGACCTCGCGCAGCTCAAGCCGCTGAATGGCACGAACATCATGTACTCGTGGCAATACTACGAGCCCTTCCCGTTCACCCACCAGGGGGCCTCGTGGGAGGAGCCGGGGGGGTTGCAGGCTGACGATGTCACGTACCCCGGCACGATCATCGAGGATTTCAAGACCCTTGGCAGTGCGTCTCTCCCGGTTCAAGCGCCGACGCCGACGTGGCAGCAGCTAGTTACCGGCCCGATGGTCCCTCCCGCAGACGCCACTCATCTCACTGTCGCTCTTCACGTCTCCGGCGGACAGGGAGAGGTGGATTTCGATGATGTCACGATCTTGGAGAATGGCAAGCCGATAGATATGCTGGACCCGGGCTTCGAGGATGCGAAGCTGATTAACGAGCGCGGCGACAAGCTCCCGGACTACTGGCACGCCAAAGGCAATAAGAAGTCGGTCAAATGGGTGGCCGGCGAAGACGCTCACGGCGGGCAACATTACATTGCCTTTCAGGACAGCGCTGGCGCGGCCACTTTGCGACAAGCATCCGGCAGCGCCACCGGCCTGTATCCGGTGAAACCGGGGGCCACTTACGTGGTCGGCGTATGGGTCCGTGGCGGGCGGGCGAATCTCCTTCCCGAGAAATCGAAGAAAGGCGAGGAGCTGCCGGGCTTCGAGGGCGTTCAGATCGGCTGGGCCCACGCCGAGACGGCGTACTGGGGCCCCCAGGAGCTTGAGCGCGCGGTCTACGACAACCTGATGGCCTGGTCGCAGAAGTATCAGGTGCCCGTCTATGTTCCGGAGTTCGCGGCCTCGGCGGCAGCCCCGGGGCGCAGTGACCTGATCTGGACGCGGGACGTGCTGGCGGCCTTCGACAAGTATGGGTTGTCGTGGCACCTGTGGGATTTCCGGGACATCCGGGGCCCGGACGAGAACATCCTGCACATCATGGGCCTGTACGACGGCCCTGAGGGTTCCGATTCGTCGCAGTGTACTCTGGACACGAAGCTCTTGGATGTGCTGAAGCCGGCGATGAAGCGGGCGAACCAGACTGAGTGAGTGGGGGAGAGAACTGCACGAGATGCAACCAGACTTGCATTTCGCGACGCCAAGTGCAATACTACTTGCACTATGGTCAAGCGAAACTACTGGCTTCAGCGACTTGAGGACGCGTGGCTCCATCGCTCACTGATCTGGCTGTCCGGCGTGCGACGGGTCGGCAAGACGGTTCTTTGCCAGAGCCTCGGCGATCTGGAGTATTTCGACTGCGAGCTTCCCCGTATCCGCGCCGCGCTGGAAGACCCGGAGGCCTTCTGGCGCGGCCTGCGCGGCAAACGCGTTGCCCTCGATGAGGTGCACCGCTTGCACAATCCCTCCGAACTGCTCAAGATCGCCGCCGATCATTTCCCCGACATCCAAGTCATCGCGACAGGATCGTCTACCCTTCAGGCATCAGCCAAGTTCCGCGATACCCT
>Ga0181520_10008526_pt1 | contig 14496 bp, 16 predicted proteins | sample PEATcosm2014_Bin_29_FD_132451 | JGI IMG/M metagenome (GOLD analysis project Ga0181520, IMG submission 132451) | Peatland microbial communities from MTU Mesocosm Facility, Houghton, MI, USA - PEATcosm2014_Bin02_30_metaG | ecosystem: Environmental > Terrestrial > Soil > Wetlands > Peat | place... | reverse complement strand
GCGATGAAAACGATGTAAGTAAGGCAGTCAGCCAAAAAACATTAGTCCCGGTGGGGTAGTGGACATCCTAGAAGATTGCGGATCTTTTGACCCGGGTTCAAGTCCCGGCCGGGGCGTTCTGACGGAGTATTAAGGTCTAATTCTCTTTTCAGGCTTAATTTAATTGTATTTTCCTAATGGTTGTCTATGTAAAAAAAGATGATCATGATCTCCCTCATCACAAACTTTACAGTTATCAGACTGTTGCCGAATTTATAGACCGAGCCAAATCAAAGACGCTAAGTTCAGGGCCTATTCTTGTAGGAGTTCAAGGATTCGAATCCCACCCCTCGTATTAACTCACTTAAAATTTGTGAGCGTGCAGATACTCTAAAACAATTTCGATTCTTTTTAGAGAAAATACAAATAATTTTTACCTATACTACACAACCCGCGCATTCAATGAGTGTGATTACTTTTTATGAGTCCCCATCCATCCTCATATCTTCTTCTAATTTGTCCTGGCGCTTGAGGATCTCCAGACGGAAGGAGAAGACCACACGGCTTCGAGATGATCAGTGCATGCATCAAATGCCTCGCTCAATTAATTTTTGTCATATTCAACAAATTAGGTTGAGTTAAGCGAACTTCATTATTATCATAGATGACAGTGTAAACATGATTGCCTCGATTTACTTGATATGTAATCCCATCATTCCCTGATTCAATTTTTTCCCAAGTTCCGTTTCGTAGATAAACACCATTACTGATTTTCCAAGCGTTTCGCGGACTATCATTACTACAAGTAATGTTATTTTGGAAAAACAAAAGGACACCATCATCCCTAAAAGTCCATTTTATATCCGGTGAAATATCAAGAGGAACCACTTTATAATCATATTCTGAGCTTCCCATTGGGGAAAAATAATCCAACCTTTCCACATCATTTGAATTAAATTGACTTAAATCAAAAATGTAAGTTCCAATTATCGGTTCATTTTGCATTGTTTCAGTTCCATATGGTGGAATAGTTGGTAAAGGGGGGAATGGTGTACATCCTGTTGCAGTTATAACACATCCCGTCGGTGTCGCCGAAGGAACGGAGGTTAGTGTTGCAGTTGATGTCACCGTGTCAGGAAGAGTGGATTGAATTGGAGTAATAGTTGCTTGCGCTGTTATATTCGAAGAAACTGTGTTTGTGCATCCAGTAACCGCTACTGCACTTATGCAAATAATCAGAAGGAGAAGGGTTATTTTTTTCTGCATACTCCTCAAATTATAATTTATAATCTTTAAATATAGCGATTTGATTGTCGATATTTGACCGCATCACATATAAACGATACAAGCATGGAGCGCGATCCCGTGGCAATTTTGTGACAAGTGCGGAATGATGCTACCAAATTAGGGTGTCTCTTGACTGCGGACAGATGTAATGGGATTAAGTATCCTGTACTTGTTTTTTGCTGTATTCATAATTGTCACAACACCCGTTCAATTTATTTTTAAAGTTATGTTTTACACAACGGTGAGTTCTAACTGGAGAAATAAAACAAAACCAACACGATGCGCAACATTTTATATTCTGATAGTCGGAAATTTTCTTGTATATCAAAAGGTTCATATTTACCGTATAGTTTGCTTTTATTGTTTCAGAATTTTCTTCACCTTCTTTTGATTCTCTTAAATCAAAATTCAAGTCCTTATGTTTATCATCATCCTTGATTGTTTGCTCTGGGTGTGCCGCGCGGTATTTCCTGAGATTTTCTTTTAACTCATTCAGGTCAAAATTCGAATCCACATGTTTTTCTTTATCTTTGATTGTTTGCTTTTGGTGTGTCTCGCGATATTTCCTAACATTTTCTTTTAACTCATTCAGGTCAAAATCCGAATCCACATGTTTTTCTTCACCTTCGAAAAAAAAGGAATAGATTTTATCCAAAATGCCCATATTTATGGTATATATACGGGAATTAGAAAAACAAATCCCCCGTAGTGCACACAGATGCAAAGGGACTATATTTAATTCGTATAGAATCTGTATTTTAATTCCTTTTCGGCCTAGCCTCAACCCATTTTTTCAGTTTTCCGCAACGTTCACACCTACTTTTCCAATCAATTACATTTGATCCGTATTCATCGAATCCAAATTTTTTCCCCCATTTGTGAAATCCTAAAGAACATAAAATCCTACCAAATTGTCCGCTTTGTATCATTGTTTTATCTTTACGTCTGTTTTCAGTCATTTTTATTGCCTCATGATATGTTAGGAATTATATTGTAATATAAAACTCTTGTTTTGTTGAGGATATGTTTGGACTTCGGGCAGCAAAATCAATCTTATCTCAAAAGAAGTAAATCGATTAACTCTGATATTTTTTCTTCAGATCGAGAAAAGTATCTACAATACGCCTTGTATCTACAGATAACCGAACATTTGACTGTGGGGTGTAATAGGCTATTTGAGATATTTCATGATGGGGTTTGGGTATGCCTTTTGCTCTTACCAGAAAAACTTTCGATTTCTTGAATTCAAAAAGGAACTGAATATAATATGGTGTAAGTCCGACTTCTTCCCTCAACTCTCTCACTGTGGCATTAAATCGAGATTCATATTTTTTGGCACCTCCCCCGGGAAGTAGAAATGGGGCGTTACCTTGTTTTACAACCATTATCCCATTCGGGGTGTCGATTATTGCCGTTCCTCTCCGTCTTTCGTATGCCCATCCCATCGCTTCACCAACACCGGCATCAGACCATGGTGTTACGATCTGTTTCATTCATAATTTGCAATAAATGTTGTTGAAACACATACCTACCCACTTCGTCAAATCAGAACCGTGGTGGATATTATCCCCTTTAGTTAACAGCAGTCTCTATCCTCCGTCAGGTTAACAGAACCTTTTAGAGAAAGAATCAAATAATTCCATCTACATTTCACCCCAATTCCGTACTTTTCGCTGGGGAATGCTGTCTATCGTATCCATTCTCTCAATAGAATCAAGATTCAAAGAAAGAATGTAATCCAGACTCACCGGTCGATAATTTATTACTTCTGCACTGACACTGATCGTCTTTTTCTTACCGTTGATGAATGGATATTTGTGTATATCATTATCATGCGTATGACCGTGAATTAACCATCCTTCAGGATTATCTCTCCTCCAATCCATATCGACGTCTCGTGGATTGTGAACCAAATAGAAAAGATGCCCTTTGTATGGAATGAAACAATGATGTTTTGCACCATGGATTTTGTGACGAACTACTATGCCCTCCCTGTTTTTTACGATGTCATGATTCCCTTCAATGAATATTTTCTTTCCATTAAGATTTCTTATCCAATGTCCTATCGAATCTTTGCTATCAAGATCTCCCAGGAAATACACAATATTTGTATCATCGATAACGTTATTCCAATTTTCCACAAGGACTGTATTCATTTCATTGACATCTGAAGATAAAAACGGCCTCGCGCAGTAATCGATGATATTTGAATGACTGAAATGAAGATCTCCAATAAAATATATCGAATCTGATCTTTCGTGATATTTTTCCATGCCCTTTTTAATTCTAAACAGTTTCGATGTTTTTTGCCATTCTTGTTTGCTCAGGGATTCCAATCTCGTTAAAAGTCTATGTTGGAGGAGATCATATTCACAAATAATCCTTGCTTCATTGTTGAGTAACGTGATTCTTAATGCAGCCATGGGCAAATAAAAATACGGCGCAACGGAATTATCAGTATTTGGGCTGAGTGGATCGACATAATTTAATATCCGTCCATACTCGGAATCGGATAATTTATTGGACAATGTTGAGTGAAAAAGAAAATCCTTGTTAAAATCAAAGGGTTTTGTATCTGGAACTATAGGAAATAAGTTCGTTGCCAATTCATTCCTGAATTGTTTAAGGTTTTCTGAAGGGCGGATATTGAAATAGACAACCATTCCCTTCTCTGCCTGAATAGATTGCAAGCCGTCAATCGTAAAAGGTAAAAACGAATATTTTCTTCCAACTGTAGACAGTACAGATTTTATTTTCTCAACTTGATCTGGATTTGCGGAAAAACCACCATACAATGAGATATGAGGGACACGGTGTATTTTATCATCAGGAATTTGACATCTTTCGCAAAAATGTGAAATCCAATCTTTGATCTTCCATTTTCCGGGACCTATACGGATCTCTATAAGCATTTTATAGTTTCTCTTTTACAAAATAAGGTTAGAATTTTGAGCTTGCTATCTAGGTCAATCTCTTATGGGGTATTATGATGAAAGCCACCAACCGAGACAGATAATAACCATTAAGCCATTCCAACAGGTCCAGAATGTCCGACTTCTTCGCTGCCCGAGGGCGAGCCAAAGGACTGCATTTAATCCCATGTAAGTTATGAATGCTGCCAACCAAAAAGATTTGAGGGAGATATTAATATCCATTTTTTTACAACTCCATTATAAAATGAATTCTGCATTGTGAAGTAAATATATATTTCCTTTCAATGGTGATAAGAACAGATTTTATTTTCTCAATTTAATTTGGATTAGCAGAAAAACAACCATACAATGAGATATGAGAGACAGGGTGTATTTTATCGTCGGCAATTTGACATCTTTCGCAAAAATGTGAAATCCAATCCTTGATCTTCCATTTTCCGGGTCAATTCGAATTTTAATAAGCCCCTTTATAGTTCTCTTTGCCCAAAAAAGATAATAATTGGGGAATCAGTAGAAAATTTCCAGGTCAACAAACTTTTAATCTATTTTTGCGAAGTATTTTGAATACCGAGTGCCAATGCCCAACATTCAACAGACCAAGTCACAAGATCTTCCGAATAATAAGTATTTTCACTTAGGCGTTTTTTTAGTTGGGCTAATAAAATGTTCAACGGAACGGCATTTTTTGATTTTAGAAGTTCATGGGGAATATTCTCATCAAGCGCACTCATAATGACATTAATTTCACGAGTGTTTTTTCCCAAGCATAAATCTTTCAGAAGCGCCCGTAATTTTTTTGGATTTTCTATGATCGTTTCACCGTAAGTTTTTACAATTTCACACAATCTTTCTCTTGGAATACTATCAATCGGGTTATTGATTTGGGTATGTGGAGGCGGACTTTTTAATACGGTAACTGTATCTTTCGGAATTGAATTTTCCTTAGGAACTGGATTTTCCTTAGGAATTGGATTTCTTGGTGGTTTTATAATAGGTGGAGCCTTTGGTGGATTCGGGGGGCTTTCATCTTTTTGAATTGGAGTTATCCATCTTACTCCCCTGCAATGATGATACTCAGGAAGGCGGTGATCTCCACAAAAATTTCCTCTACATCTCCTGCAAGTATAGGGCATTCCTTCGATAAGTTTTCCGCAGAAATCACATTTTGTCATTTTATTCTTGCATCGCTCGTTTTCTTTATTCGGTATTTTGTTTTCTAAATTTTATTTAATCACTTGAAAAATCCCCTGATTCGATCAATCACACCTGGGTTTTTTTGAGTTGCAATCGGATGTGTTTGTGATGGATGATGCGTGGGTTGATGAGACTCTTTCTTTGGGCGGATTACCATTCTCTGACAACGATCTCGTCCATCCCAAGCTTTCTGATTATTCTTGTCAATCGTTAAAATCCTCTCATATATAGTCAATGCCTCCTGAAATCTTCCAAATTTTGATAAAACCCATCCTTTGTTAATCATCGCTGGGACATATTGCGGATCAATTGAGAGTGCTCGATCAAACGCACGGAGTTTCTCGTTCCAGTCCCGCTTGACCCACCCTATAAGGTTCCAAGTTATAGGATCGTCCGAATTGATTTCAAGAGCTTTTTGATAACACATTATGGCAGAGTGATCGTCATGTAATTTTACCAATGCATATCCTTTACTGCGCCATGCGATTGCGTTATTCGAATCCAATTTGATAGCCCCATCATACATCTTGATTGCGTCTCTCATCCTCCCCATTTTAGATAAAGCATACCCTTTGTATGTCCATGTGAGGGTATCATTTGAATCTATACCAAGAGACAAATCATACCAGTGAAGAGACTCTTCATATAGCCCAAGATTTGACAGTGCAAATCCCTTTTCCCGAAGTGTCAACGGATTATTAGGATAGTTCTCAATCACTTGGTTGAGGATATCGAGCGCTTCATGGAATTGATTTGCCTGATTAAACCGGATTGCTTGGGAAATGAGTTCGTCATTATTTGAAATGGGAGGATTTATTTGCTTATTTTTTCCTTCTCTGGACAGTTCTTTTAATCGTATATTTTGAATCGCGTCCTTTGCAGCCTGAATAATTTTTGGATCTCCACCATTTTTTAATGTGCTATGGTAATCTTTAGATTTTACAAGAACTTCTAAAGATTTGATAGCTGCTGAATCACCGATTTCTCCAAGTGCATTCACTGAGACAGAACGAATTCTCGCCGAGGGATCTTTTAAACGTTCAATGAAAGCAGGAATTGCTAACGGATCACCGATTTTTCTTAAAGAGACAAGTGCACTATAACGGACTCTCGGATCATTTTTTACACATTTAAGAAGAGCATTGACAACGGAGGGATCTTGGAAAGAGCTTAATTGGTTGGCGGCGTCGTTTCTACTATCATCTTCGCTATTATTCTTCAACTCTGATATAAGATTACGAATTTTTTGGATGTCGGAAGAAGAAATATTTGACAAATTAGGTTGATGCCGGCGCATATTTGGAATTATTCCTAACGCGAAAGATATTGTATCAATTCCCCACTGGACCAATTGAACATCAAAAGGGTGATTTGCGAGAATACGTTGAGTAATATTTGCGGATAGAAGATTGAAGGGGATTGAATCTTTACCTTGAATGAGATCTTTGTGAACCTGTTCTTCCAGCAAATGTGTAAGCAGAACAATCTCTCGTTTATTTTCCCCAGAGCAATCATCAGCCAAGAATCCCTGCAATCTTTTTGGATCATCGAGGATGGTTATTCCTTCTTTATTGATCCTCGAAGTCAATGATCGTTCAATACAATCACGATCATTCGAAAATTCATTGGGAATTGCAGCCGGGGGGCTCATTATGATCAACTTGATCGTATAAGCGATAAAGATTTCATTAATTTGTTATCAGAGGTCCAGATGATAGGAAAGGTAGATGATCTCGAATTGACCAATATTTTTATAGATTTATAAAGCAACCGTCTAATTGGCATCAACAATTGGGTGTTAGAAAAATGGGTCAGTTATTCTCTAAAGGTCAAAAGATACTATCGCCTTCTGGAACCGAATATAAAATTGATGAATTTCTAGGTGGGGGGGGACAAGGAGAAGTTTATCGTGTTTCTTCAAATGGAAAAGACTGGGCATTTAAATGGATATTTCCCCATCTTGTGACCGAGGAACAGAAAAAATCAATCGAATCTTTGATCCATCAAGGAGCACCAACTGATAAATTTTTATGGCCTCTTGAACTTGTAACTTCTTCAAAAAATAAGGGTTTTGGTTACATCATGCCATTAAGGCAAAAAAATTATCATGAGTTGACTGATTTATTAATGCAAAAAATTCATCCTAATTTTTATTCTCTTACTACAGCAGGTTTTAATCTTGCGGACAGTTTTTTTTATCTGCATATAAAAGGTCTGGCATATATGGATATTTCTCTAGGTAATGTATTTCTAGATCCACGAACTGGAGACATTCAAATTTGCGATAATGATAATGTGACAATTAACAGAGGTAAGACTACTATCGTTGGAACACCACGGTTTAAAGCGCCAGAAGTCGTTCGTGGGGAGGCAATGCCCAGTACAGATACCGATCGCTTTTCTTTAGCAGTCCTTTTATTTTATATGCTCTTTCTCCATCATCCCCTTGAGGGGAAAAAATCAGAGGAAATACCTGTAGATCAAAATTATTGTAACCTTGTTTTTGGAGTGAACCCAGTTTTTATTTTTGATCCAAATAATAAAACAAATACTCCGGACCCACGCTATCAAAAAAATCCTATTGAGATCTGGCCGATATACCCCCAATTTATAAAAGATTTATTTATCCGTACTTTTACACAAGGGCTCCGAGATACACAGAATGGGCGCGTAACTGAAGCAGAATGGAAATCCGCGTTCTTAAGACTTCGAGATTCAATTATTTATTGCCCAAAATGCGGAGCTGAAAATTTTTACGACCTAGACACTCTTAATAAAAATGGAACCCTTTTACCTAAATGTTGGCATTGTAAATCGGATATTCCACTTCCACCTAGAATTAAAATGGGAGATCTCAACGTAATGCTAACACATAATACCAAATTATTTCAATATCACATTGAACCACGTTCGTACGATATAAAAACAACAATTGCAGAAATTAGCATTCATCCCACCAATCCTAAAATTTGGGGATTGAAAAATGTAAGTGAGAGAAATTGGTTAGTCACCAAAACCGATAATTCCAAAATTGAATTACCGCCGGGGAAAAATCTTCCGTTATCGAACGGATGTATGATAAATTTTGGCAAATCTGAAGGGGAAATCGAACTGTAATATTATTTCCATACTTTTATTATGGTTATTGTTCTAATTCACATATCGAGGTATTAAAATGACAACACCAATGCCAGGAGGGAAACCTGAAAGTAAGCCCCTCCATTTTATATGGATTTGTGATTGCTCCGGCTCTATGGCTGCTGAAGGGAAGATCTCCTCTCTTAACGATTCAATCAGACAGACTCTACCTGAAATGAAAAAAACCGCAGCTAATAACCCATTTGCATCAATATTTGTCCGAGCAATAAAATTTTCAAGCGGTGCAGAGTGGATCAATAATGATCCTATCCCACTTGAGAATTATTCCTGGTTTGATTTAGAAGCCGGTGGCGTTACAGATATGGGCAAAGCGCTTTCAATGGTTGCCGATGCGATGAAAATCCCCCCCATGCCGGCTACACGAGCTATTGCCCCGGTTCTTGTTTTACTCACCGATGGGCAACCAACGGATAATTTCGATGCAGGTTTGAAGAAATTGATGGATGAGCAGTGGGGGAAAAAAGCAGTTCGGATTGGAATTGGGATAGGTGGAGATGCTGATTTTGATGTGCTGAATAAATTTATTGATAATCATGAAATTCCCCCATGCAGGGCCGATAATGCTCTCGAATTAATTAATTATATCCGGTGGGCTTCAACAACGCTTATAAAAGATGTCACTGAGCGGAAAAGTGATGGAAGTAAAGGAGATGGAATCACTCCCCCACCACCAATTGATGCTTCAAATGAATCCCCCTGGGATTAATGATGTACGAATATATAACAAATGATTGGCAGGTGATAGGTGCGAGTGCTCACGGCGCTAAGCACATACTTGAAGGTAAACCGAATCAGGATCGGATAATGTTTTTTGCATCTGGAGATGCGGTAAAAAAAAATCTTCAAATCATCCTTGCAGTTGCCGATGGTCATGGTGCGCAAATACATTTTAGAAGTGAAAAAGGTGCAGAAATTGCAGTTAATTCTGCTATTGAAGTATGTAAAAAATTAGAAAATTCTTCGTTTAATTCATTGAAAGATACCAAAATCAAAGAATGGGTTTGCCGAGATATATATCGAAAATGGGTGGAGACTGTCCAAAGGGACATTGAGGAAAACAAATTTTCTGATGAAGAGAAGATTCTTCTTCAAAGTAAAAAGACTGAACCAGAAATTCCGCAAGTAGTGACTGATAACCATGAATTAATTGCTTATGGATCTACCCTCCTCACTGCAATCATCCATGATAACTATATTCTCTTTCTCCAATTGGGAGATGGAGATATTTTTGTAATCAACCCTGATGGAACGATTGATAGACCGATACCTGAAGATAATCGGTTTGTTGGAACAGAGACGACGTCATTATGTTTACCGGAAGCATGGTATGAATTTAAAATAAAACTGAAAGAGATTCGCAATAATTTTGATTATCCATTGATGATTCTTTTATCTACGGATGGGTTAAAAGGTTCTTGGAGTGAAGGATTACCCGATCGTGGCTTTAATAAATTTGGTCTGGATATTTTAACGATGATTTGTAAAAATACCGATGGGATTCATGCGGGGTTTGATGAAATTGATGAAAGCCTCCTTGAATGGCTGAGTCAAATTTCCAAGAATGGCATTGGTGATGATACTACTGCAGGAATGATTTTTTACATCCCCCAAATTAAAAAATATCAAGATGAAACTTATGTGAATTTTATTCAAAAAAAGAAATTAAATCAAACGGAATCTGAAAACACTTCTTCCGAAAACATTGTTGAACAGAATCATCTAAACTCAAATGACACAAAATCTGAAATTTCCGATGCGCAATTTGATAATAAAATGATAGAAGAGAACTCTTCTACTGATCAATTATGAAAGAGACCAATCCCGAAGTTGTCATAGTAATGGCTAGATGCAGCCACGAGAAAGCTGGGTTTGGCTTACGATTTGAAAAGAAAGGACATAATAAATGGTTTGCGGATTGGGCATTTGCAGTAAAAGAATCCACGGCTCGAAAAGAACGATATGACACAAATACAATTTCAGGATCAATAATTTTGGACCGACATTATCCTGGGTGTCCTTACTGTAAATCTATGCAAATTGTTCGCTGCGGGATATGTAACAAGGTCTCTTGTTACGATGGAAGGCATGAGATCATTGTATGTCCTTGGTGTAACAATAAATCCAAGATCGGAGGACGGATTACACATCTTGATTCAGGAGGAGATCGATGAACGATCTTCCCAGAAAAATCCTGCGGGAAATAATCCATCAGAAAGGAAAAACTTTCTTTAAAGAAACTGATGCATTACGAGGTCTTCTCAATGATCTGTGTTATGGAAATTATAAAAAAGAGAGACGATGCATAATTGATTCCATTGCTGAAGGCATCCCTTCAGCCTTGCTTGATGGAAAAGAAAGTATTCCATACGATATCCTATCTGCACAACTGACGAATCGACTAATTAACTGCGGATTTGAAGGACAACTAGCCCGATGGACGGTCGATTCGTGGGCTCAGGCACTTGAGATAATTAGTCCGCAAATCAATACCGGTACTCTTTCTGTAGTTGTAAACCCCCCGGAAGCACATATTTTTTTAAATGATACATTAAAAGGTATCTCACCTTTGGAAATATCCTCTATTTCAACAGGAAAATACGATCTAAAAATTGTTCTCATCGGCTATGAGCCGTGGGAAAAGTGCATTGAGATCTCTGGAGGACAAAAACTAATAATTAATGCAAATTTAATTAAAATTGAACGTGTAATTAAACCACCCAGCGAAATTTTTATTAATTCAAGTCCCTCTGGGGCGGCAATATTTATTGATTCTCAATATCATGGGACAACGCCGACGAAAATTAGAGATATACTCGTAGGAACCCACGAAATTTCTTTAACTTTGTCTGGACATGAAAAATTTTCTAAAAAGATTGCGATTCAACCAGGAAAAAATGCTGATCTTAATGAGAAGCTCAGATCTATAGAATCACCCCAAACAGGTCAAATAACTATCGGCTCTACCCCTTCACATGCAGATATTTATCTTAATTCCGTATATCAAGGCAAGACTCCCCATATTTTAAAAGGAATTTCACCAGGTACGCATTCCATAACGCTAAAATTACGGGGCAAACCTCCTTTTTCAACAACCGCGGTTGTACGTCAAGGAACAAATACGGATATTTTTCAGGAATTTCCCCCTCCGAAAATTCCAAAATCGATTATTTATGCTTCAATTGCTTTAATTTCAATAGTTGCACTATATTTTGTCATAGGGCCAATCCTAGCACCATTTTTTGGTTTTATTCCAGGTTTGGTGAAAAGCGGTAATATTTCACCAGTTACTACTACTGTAACAACCCAAACTCCCGAACCTGTGGGAATATTCTTAAAAGAAAATCAATTAATTGATGATTATTTGGCAAATGGAGATTCAAAGACCTATTATTTTGATGTGGTTAATTCCAATAATAATATTGAATTAGTTCGTATAAAGCTTGATGGAGATCCATTAACATCCTGTAATTTTATTGTCGGAAAAGATTATGTTCCGACATTGAATCCCAAACACTATGAAATTATTCAGGGTGGTGGTGTTCAAACAAAAGAATGTGACATCAATAATCCCACCAGTGATAGATATTACGTTGTCGTGAATAATCTAGGAGGTTCTGGTAATTACACAATTTCCAAGAGTATCTTTTATAAATCATAGTGATGATGAAGTGGCCCTTTCCTCTTTGTTTTGCCAATTCACTGTTGGATACAGGGCATCTTCACTTTTTACAGCACTTCGTCTACACTACCGTATAGTGAGCGATCATGTTCATATATATTCAAAAAATATTTAAAAAATCTTTAATATTTTGGAATGATTTTTACATGTGGAACGAATCGAGCTAAACCTTTTCGCAATTCGTTAAATCGTTCTTTACTATATTGAGGTTCGAATAGGACGATGATCATATTTTGATAATATCCAGAGTATCTCAAACATTTATCTGCTAATGAAGTAAGCGCTTGAGTATCCGTAGGCCCCTTGATTTCTATAGCAATATCTTCTATTACGAGATCAGGTCTTGATGAACCTGTTTGAACTTCAAATTTAGTATAGGGGAAATGCACTCTCAGGTATCCAAGTAATTCTTTGTGGTAGTCATTTTCATTTCCCCATTTTTTTGTTGCATGAAATTTTTCGATGGCGTCAATAACCCGATAAAACAAAGTCGCTTTTAACTCGTTTTCTTTTCTCCTCGCCTCATCCATTCTCCGTTGTTGGGAAATTCTCTGCTGTTCTTGAATTGCCCTATCCTCCTCATTTCTTCTTTGAATATTTTCGTAATTTTTGGAATAGTAAATTGCATACACGATAACCCCGATAATTATAATTCCGATGATTATCTCAAAAACAAAAACTATAGTATTCCAATTTGCTAGTATCCATTGATAAAGAAAATATAACCCTATTATAATGAGAGCTAGGATTACTGCTACTCCCATTTGCTCATCAGAATACTGAGAATTAGCCATATTCCAAAAAATTGAGAGAAGTTACCGGCGTTTCTTTTTGGGCGGTGCTAAACCAATATCCCTCTGTAATTGTTTTACAGGATCAACCCTTCCGTCCCCAGTAATACTTTTATTCAACAATCCTCGAGCTGTTTTAGGGCCTTTTCCTCCGAAAAGTGACATAATACCCTTATTATTTATACTAGATAATTAACGTTCTGCAAATTCTGTAAGATCTTATTTGAGAACTGAGTGTACATGTTACGTGAACGCCGGAAAGGTTACTTATCGCAGCTAAAACGACATCGATTCCTCCGTCCTTGACACTGTGTCAAAGAAGGGGGTTAACAAATGTCACAAAGGAGGGGTTTGAAAGTTTTACAAACCCTTGTCTTTCTATCCTGACACTTGAACCATTCATAAACAGGATCTCTCTGTGACGTAACGCCACCGTCGGAGATTATGCCACATCGCATAAACGGCCATATCATTGAGATTTTTAGATTCTGACAAATTTTTATTGGGGTATGTAATCTCAAGCATTATTTTCAACTCATTTTAGGTGGAGTTTATACGACTCTGGTTTGTGATACTTTGCCATAATGTCTCCAATTTCTTTCCACGCTTGGGGAGGGAGGTCAAGTTTCAGAGGTTCAACCGGTTTGACTGTGGTATTGACCTGGACGGCGGTTTTTGGGTTCGTACAGAGTTCGCCGGTAACCTTACCGAGCAATTCAACACACCCACGTGCTTCCCGAACGGCACTGATGGCCGTCCGCAAATCGCCGGCGGCCTCGGCCTTATTCATATACGAAAGCGTTCTGCCGAGGAGCCCTTTTGCATATCTCAGAAGATCCTCACCTTGTGCCATCTGCTTGGCCCCCTCGGTCTTGGAGACAGTCGCTGGTATGTGGCCGGCTTTCTGATGCCGGTGGAGGGACATGTGACCAACGTTATATTGTAACGCTATGTCACGGCACGAGGCGCCTTCTACGAGAGCACGGTTAATTTCGGCTGCTTTCGGATGTGTGCAGATTGAACATTTTTGAGTAATCAGATCACTCCGGTGTTTCTTTCACATGAAACTTTGAACCATTTTTCCGGGAAGTGTAAGACAATGTCCACAAGGGGGTTGAAAATTATACAACCCCTTGAAAACTTTTCAACCCCTCGACAGTTGTTCATATCCACGATCACCTCGCTCCCCAATCTCGTCAACGCAGAACTTGACCGCTTCATCGAACCCATCCGCCATGCCGGCCCGCTGGAGGTTTTTGAGGATTTCCCATTGCTCTGCATCGAATGTGATCATCATGGTCCGGCCTGGATCGGTGCTTGCTTTCGGGATGCCTTGGATACTTGGCTGTGCGCTTGCCTGGTGAAACCCGGGCCTGTCCTTATCGAACATACGGGTCATTTCCGGGTGCTCGGCTGCATGCTGTTCCTGCATAGAAAAATAGCATTGGTTTTTTGGGAGCTGGCTGCACGGCTC
>Ga0181520_10008524_pt1 | contig 14500 bp, 4 predicted proteins | sample PEATcosm2014_Bin_29_FD_132451 | JGI IMG/M metagenome (GOLD analysis project Ga0181520, IMG submission 132451) | Peatland microbial communities from MTU Mesocosm Facility, Houghton, MI, USA - PEATcosm2014_Bin02_30_metaG | ecosystem: Environmental > Terrestrial > Soil > Wetlands > Peat | place... | reverse complement strand
TGATGTTCACCGAGAGCGATGCCTGGAATACGGGCGACAGCCAGTTCAATTATCTGATGGAGCGGGCGTTCACCTACCTGCTGGAACCGCGGATCATCGCCAATTTCCAGTACTGCATGGAAATGCGGAACGAAGGGGGACCCTACTGCTTTGGCGTCCTGCAACCGGAAGGGAGTTTTCCGCCAATTACAACGACTACTGGGCCTGGCGCAACCTGCGCGGGCGGATCCTGGAAGCCAAGTTCGCCGGGGCCGACGGGCAGGACAGCTTGCGCGCCATTTCCAGCATTTCACGCGATGGCAAGACAATTACGACGATCGTCCACTTCGGCGCTCCAGTTTGGACGGAGAAGGCCTGTTTTGACACAGCGACGGTCGATATTGATGTGGCCCTTACGCCCGGCCAGTGGACCCTTACCCGCTCCGACGTAACCTGGAAAGCGCGCAAGGAGTCTGATGCGGGTGTCGCTTCGGGGCAGGGACTGGTTCGCCTCCTGCTGCCGCCGTATCAAGCGGCAGCGTTGAGCTGGACGAGAAAGTAGTGTAGATAATTTGTTAATCGTGTATCCCGAAGGCCCGACAAGCGAGCAAAGAGACAGGGGAAATCAAGTTGTTAGGGCAACTAGAACGTCCTGTCAAACTGCCCGCCGGTTAAGAAAAACCGAAGGTTTCCTGACTTTTTGCCGCCGGCCCTGCCGTTTCGCTACGGAGGTGGGGGTGATCGCCGCAGGCAAGCTGATGGCCGGCGGGAGTACCTTGTCCCCCGCCTCGCTTACTACGCCGCCGCTTGCCCAGCTCCGGCTCGTCCCTCGCCTTCGCTGCGGACTGCGCAACGGCTTCGCTTGCTCGCCTTTAGTTGTCCGCCGGAACGAGGGAGACACGCAAGCCCAGATTGTTCGAGGGTCCCGGAAAGCCGAAATCGTGGGTAGCCGACCGGCAGTCGCACGCCGGGGAGTAACAGCTACCGCCACGAATCACGCGGATCGGGGCCCCGGGAGCACCCATCGGATCACCCGTAGGCGACGGCGCATAATAACCGCCACCATTCCATTGCCGGCACCACTCCCATACGTTCCCGTACATGTCATACAAGCCCCAGGCGTTCGGCTTCTTCTCGCCCACGGGATGGGTCTTGTTGCCCGAGTTCTCGTCATACCACGCATATTCGCCCAACTTCGACGCATCATCCCCAAAGCAGTATTTCGTCTTACTCCCTGCCCGGCAGGCATATTCCCACAGCGCCTCGCTGGGCAACTGGAACTTGCCTCCGCCCACCTTCGTATTGAGTTTATCAAAGAACTGCCGACAATCGTCCCAACTGAACTGTTCCACCGGGTTCTTCGGACCCTTGAAATGGCTCGGGTTGCCGCCCATCACCGCTTCCCACTGCTCCTGCGTCACCAGATACTTGCCCAGGTAGAACGGCTTGGTGATCCGAACTTGGTGCTGCGGCTTCTCGGCAGGATTAGCATTCTCGTCCGAATCAGGTGAGCCCATCAGGAACTCACCTGCCGGGATGAGGACCAGTTCCATCTTCACCCCACCGCCCAAGTCTACCGCAAGCTCCTTCAGCGGACTCTTTGCCTCGCCGTCAGCACCAGCTTCGTTTGGTGCCTTGCCCTCCTTCGACGGTTTCGGCTCCTTATTGCAAGCAGTGCCAGCCATTGCGAAAAGCACGATGGACGCAATCACGAAGTTTCTCATAACGTGTCCTTCCACAAGAGATTTTACTGGCCCCGCGATGCTCACCGAACCACGACAACGGCCAATGGACCCTGCCAACTTGCAGGAGTTTTGATCGAACGCTACGCCTCTGATATTATCGCGGACGCCGCGCGCCGGGAAAACCGGCAGCAAGGCCGCCTAAGAACCCGTGGGAATTGACGCATTCGGCACTGGCCGACATGGCCGTTTCCTTCAGAAAGCGACCAGTCTGCCCAACAGTCGAATGGTTAGCGGAACGGTGCCGTTGCCTGCGGAGGATGGCTGCAACTTCAGGCGAGACTGTCAAATTGCCTGCTAGTCAATAAAAACCACCGGTTTCCTGACTTTTTGACGCAGGTTGTGCGGCTTCGCTGCGGAGAAGGGGGTGACCGCCGCAGGAAACGATGGATTGCCGTCGTTCCAAGAAATGGGTCGCTTCTCGGCATTGGCAATTCAAGACTCCCCCCACCATTGCCACTCGTAAGACTTGCAAAATCACAGTCTCTAGTAACCTATATTGACATCTCGCACAAACGGTCGAACTCGACGTGTTTGGCCGTCGGAACGTCGCTTGCGCGAGACGTGCAGGCGATTGGCAGCCCGATCACGATGCGAGGCATCCCCGATCGAATCTCTGCAATTGGCCAGCGCTGCTGCCTCGGCCGTTATTCACTAAATTGGCGAGACCGGCACGGCATCGGTCTTTCAATTTGCGGAAACGCTGCGAGAGTGACCTTGATCAGCGCCCTCACTCTTGCCGCGGTATCCGCCCTAGCAGTTGCTGGGCCCGGTTTTCCAACAGGAGTCGGAAGATTGCCACATCGGAACGTGCAGCCAGGTCCTCCACGACGAGGTGGCGATCCACAAGCACGCTCACGCTCGAATCGGCGCCAAAGGGGAAGTTGCTGAACTGGCCATCAAGCAACTCCCGAACCTGAGCGATCGGCAGCGACTGGCCGCGGCGCACCAGCGTCAGGGCCGCCACGGCACGGACGTACGGATCCCAATCGCCGGCGGCCGGCTTGATCGCCGCAATCACCGCGTCGTCGTCGATCATCGACAGGAGGGCCACGGCCGTTGCCCGCGGACGGAGGTGCGGATCGCGCACCGCGGTGGCGATCACCGGTACGAAGGCCCGCTGCTGCTGCTGCCCCATCCCCAGCACTTCCGCCAGGGCCTGTTGCGGGCGGTTGATCTTGCGGAGGAAGAAGGCGTAGTCCAGGGCGAACTGCAAACCCTGGCTGTCGAATCCGATGGGGCGGACCAGCCGCTCTTCGCTTACCACCTTGCCGCCTTCCATGCGGACGGGAACGAGGACGCGATACGGACGGGTGTTGCGGCGATGGATTTCCCACACGCGGGCGAACTCGGCCGCGGCATCGTCCCACGCTTCCAGAGTGATGAAGCGGCGAATGAGCCAGTTATCGCGATGGCTGCCCGGCCCGGTCGTCATCGGCTGCCCGGGCCAACCGTCGAAACGGAAGTCTTCCCGGCCTTGGGGTGGCTCAACGATATAGCCATCGACGGGAATGTGACCCACGGCCCAGCTCTGGTCGTCCTTGGTGGCGGCCATCCCGGCCGCGGCGCGGTAGCAGGCCAGGGCAGCCGGCTTGTCGCCTTCGGCCAATCGCAGGTCGCCCTCGACGACCCGCGCCAGCGGGGCCGGGATCTTGCCCTCCTGCGATTGGAGCAGAGCCCGATACTCGGCCGGCTTGGCCCGTCCGATCCGAACGGCGAGGTGCTGCCCGCCGAGGATCGCCGCATAGGCCAGAAACGCCTCCTGCGGCTTGTCGGCCTGTTCGAGATTCCGGGCGGCTTGAAAGTCAGCTATGTCGTCGGCCCCAGAGGCAACGGCGCAAGCGCAGGCAAACTGCAACGCGAACGAGACTATTCTTGCCATGAGCATGAACTCTCTCTTTGCGGGGAGTTTGAAGCGCGCTCACCCATTGTAGCAGACGCGGCGATGCGCGAAGGTAACGAGTTTGTAACGACTTGCTTTGCCGTTTCGACGACCACCGTTCATCGAGCCTGGTTACCCTGACTGATCTGCCGTTGGAGTTCCTGGATCTGGAACTGGGTGTTGCCGAACCGCGGAGGCCATGTTTTCGCGCGGAGTTGACCCACGGTTTCCTCGGCAGCGGCCCACTGCTTCTCATGCACTTGCGCGGCGGCCAGGCGCAGCAGCCCGTTCGGTTCCAAGGCGCGGAGCTTCACGACTTGCCGCCATTGGTCGATCGCCTCGGCCCAACGATTCTGGCCCTCGCGAACTTCGGCCAGCATCGTATGACTTTCGGATTCGAAGACCAAGACCTCGACGATCGAAGTATAGGCCCGTTCCGCTTGACGGTCATCCTTCAATTCGGCAAAGCGGCGGCCGAGGTCCTTGTAGATGTTGAGGTCGCGCCGCGCGAACTGAGCCTTGGCAAACAGTTCCCGGATGGCGCCTTGCTTGTCGTTTTGCCTGTCGCAACAGGCAATCAGGGCATCGTAGATTTCCACGTCGTTGCGCTGCAGTTCGAGGGCCAGGCGGAGTTGGACGAGGGCCTTGTCGTACTGCCCCCGCTCGTTGTACACCTGCCCCAGAGCCTTGCGGACGAAGGCGTTGTCCTTGCCGGTCTCAACGGTTTGGGCGTCGAGCTCGGCGACGAGCGCGTCGAGCTTCCCGCTCTCGCAGCTTCGCAGGATGTTCCGCAGCGCTTCCAGTGCCTGGGCGCGGTTCCCCACGTTATTGCCCCAACTGATGATCGCGCCGCAGGCGGCTTCGACAGCTTCGGGCATCCGCTTCAAGCCGGCCAGCGCCTGCGCTTGGCCGCCGTAGTAGCCCGACAGCGTGCCGTCGCCGATGCCCCGGTTCGCCGCGGTCCGCTCGTGCAGCGGAATCAGTTCTTTGTAGTACATGACCGATCGCTCGAAGAGCTCGTTTTGCAGGCAGCTTCCGGCGAGCATGGCCAGCGGGCCTTCTCCCCAGCGGTCCTTCTGGTGGAAGTAGACGTCGGTCTGCTTGAGCAGGCCGAGCAGCTCGTCCTTGCGGTTGGTGCGGAAGTAGGCGTACATGAGCAAGCGGCGGTATTCGAGGTTGTCGGGATGGGCCTCCACGAGCGCTTGCAGCAGACGAATCGATTCGCCGAAGCGGCCGGCGGCGTGCAGGTAATTGACAAGCTTCGCCTGCCCGCCTTCATCCAGCAGGTGTTCCTGCTCGGCGACCTGGAGGATTTCGATCGCGCGGACCGTGCGGCCCATTCCCCACAGGTAATCGGCCACGTTGCAGACGATCCCGCCGTTACGCTTGTTCTGCGCGTAGATCTCCTCGGCGCATCGGAGGAAATCGCCCTCCCGACCGGCCCAATAGTAGTAGTTGCCGCGATCCCAGATTCCCGTGTTGTTGACGCCGCGGCCCTCCAATCGGTCGCGGAGAAAGACCAAAACCAACTTCAGCAGGCGGTCGGACAGCGGCGCGTCGAGGTTGCCCGCGTCGTGCCGCCAAGTGGTCAATTGCCAACCGTGCGCGTTCCAGAAGTTCTGCCTGAGTTTCAGCCAAGGCGGGCGCTGGCTGTAGCGCTCTGCGAAGAAGGCGATACCGTCGGCTGGGCCGCACACGCCGTGCAACTGCTCGGCAAGGTTGTTCTCGAGGGCCTCGTACTGCGCCACCTGCCGCTTCAGCAGCGGCGGCAGCGTCTGGAAAGCGAACGTCTTCAAGTCGGCGGCGGCGCCGGCGACGTTCTGGCCTTTGGCTGTGCCGTAGAGACTGCTGACGAGCGTGATCAGCCGGGCGTCGTAGGGCGAGTCGCCGCTGGGCAACTGGGCGAGAATTCGTGCCTGCACGGCGCGGTAGAGATCGGCCCCTTTGAGGTCGCCGACCTGCCCCGGCCTGCCCAGCGCGTCGATGTGGACCTCGATGATGCGGGCCTCCAACTTCTTGCGGCGGTCCTGCCCCTGGGCCTGCTGACGTTCGTTTTCCATTCGCTTTACGGCCTCGGTGAACTGGCCCGCCTGGTCGAGATAGGAGATGAAGTCCTGGAAGATCTGCTGCTCGCACAAAGGTTTGCCGTGTCCCGCAGTCGGATATCGATCAACCTCCGATTGCAGCAGGTCCAACACCGCTTGGCGGCGGTCGTAACTCCAGAGGGCCCTGGCGTAGATGCAGGCCATGTCCAGCCGCTGCTGCGTATCGGGCTTGGCGTCGTTGTAGAACGCATCCAATTGCTTAAGCTGTTCGGCGGCCAGTTTCTCCTGTGGAATGCGTCCTAGGGCGGCGAGGAACTCGGCCATCAGCCGCTCTTCGCCGGGCGACCACTGCCGCTTCAGCGCCCGCCGCAGCGCCGCCACTGCCTTGTCGACGTGGGGGCCGGGCTGGTTGCGAAGCTCGGCGGCGCGGCGCTCGGTCATCGCCTCCAGCAGATCGTAGGCCCGGCGATCGACGTCCGTCGTCGCCTTGCCTTGCAGTGAGGCGATTCGGTCGGTCAACTCGTCGACGGCCGCCTCCTCGCGGATTTCGTCGACGACCCCCTTGGCCGATTGCAAATAGGGATAGATCTGTCCGGCAGTGTGGCCGGAGATGCTGTCGGCCAGACACGACAAAAGGCGGAAGTCGCGGCTCGCCTTGTACAAGTCGCGGAGCGGGTTGTTGATGTAGTTGTGCGGATTGGCCGACTTCGACAACAGCGCGCGGAAGGCCAGCACCACTTCGGGATCCAACTGCGAGGGCAATTGCCCCTGGTTGTAGACCCATTGCGGCACTTGGGAATAAACAAGTTGACCGAGTTGCCCTTCGTCGGCCGTCTTGTAGATTTCGACCTTCGCCCGATCGTAGTCTTCGCGGCGGTTGACCGCCTGGTACCAGCCGGCCAGCGTCCGCCACTCGGCGGGGCCAAGCTCGTCGGCGGCGACCACAGGTTCAAACCGCGGGATCGCCTCGGCCAGCTTGCCCTCTTCGGCCAGCAGGTATCCAAGGCCCAGACGCCAGCGGTTGTCGGCATCGCCGGCCTTGATCCAGTCTTCCAACGCCTTCTGCAGGTCTTTCGGCTTGTCCAGCGCGACAAGCAGTTCGAGCTTCAGGAGCTTCCACTGCTGGTTCTCGCTCTTGGCGGCCAGTTCCCGAGCGATGTTCTGGTCGAGATACTCCAGCGTCCGCCGGACCAGTTCGGGCGAGGCTGTCTTGCGGGCGGCAAGGTTCATGAGCGTGATCAAGCAGCGGTTCCGCATCAGGGCGTCCAGTTCCGCCCGCACGACGGCGGCGTCCGAGGTCTCGTCGATCTTCGGCTGCTTGGCATCCAGGACTTTCCAGCAGTTCTCGGCCGCCTTGTCCAGATTGCGGTCCAAGAGCACGTCGAGATACATCCGCTCGGCGGCGATCCAGGTAGCCAGATCGCCGCGGTGCTTTGGTTCCTCGGCGGCCAGCCGCGCGGCGAACTCTTCGCGGGTCTGCCGCAGTTGCTCCGCCTGCTTCTTGAGAAATTCCGTGCGAGTGAGCTTTTCGGCGTGTACGATCGTCTTGGCCTTGAGCTCGTCGCGAATCGCCAACATCCGGTCGGTCAGTTGGTGCAAGACGCGAACCTGCTCTAAGAGCCGTTGTTCGGGCGTTTGGTCGCCGCCGAGTTTGCCGAGCAGCTCGAATGCCTCATTCTCGTACTTGTCCGCCCAAGGCTGGTTGAGCAGCGTCTGCAACGATGGGCCGACGTCGGACAGCCGCAACTGGCCCAACAACTCGGACACCTCGCTCGCATACTTCGCCGGCCAGGGCTGGCTGACCAGCGTCTGGAACAACCGGGCGATGTAGTCCGGCCGATACTTTTCGGGCGCTTCGCGAGAAAGCCGCCGCAGGAAGGCCATGTACTCTTCCGGCTCGGCAGAGAAGGAGAGTATGTTGGCGACGGTCTGATCGGCCTGGTTCTTCGAGTCCTTATTCAACTCGGCCGCGTATCGCTCCTCCAATCGCCGTGCGTAGTCCCTCCATTGTTTCTTCGATACCAGCGCATCGTTGCCCCGCAGCCAGTTGATGAAGCGGTTGATCTCGTTCAGGTCCAGGCGATCGAACTTCTCGGCGAACATCTTCGCCAAGGCCGTGCGGACCTTCTGGTTACCTTCGGTCTGGTTGAACCGCCAGTCGTTGATGATCTGCTCGGCGATCGAGACGTGGTCCTTGTCCGCACAGTAGAAGACGGCCGTTTCGACGAAATGGTCCAGCCAGCGCTGGTCGATGTGATAGCCGTTGTAGTAGCCCCAATTATTCTGGCTCTGGTTGAAGATCCAATTGATGGCCGCTTGCAGCCGGGCGGCGGCAGCGGGAGAGAGGCCGTTGCTGCGGCCTTCGCGGAACCACTTGTCCAGCAGTGCAACGGCGTCTGCGGAGTGGTCGGTGTAGTAGAGCTCATCGATGTACTGAACGTGCGCGTCAACGTTCTCCGGACTCTGCTCCATCCACCGCGCCAAGTACGCCGCCAGCTCCTCGTAACGCTCCTGGGAGCGGAGCGATTGGGCATAGTAGCCGCGGAACTGATCGATCTCCTGGGGCAGCCAAGCCACGTCGCTGGCCAAGGCCCGTTCGATCCACTTCCGCTCGGACTCGTATTCCCCGCCATTCTGAAGTCTTTGCAGGTAATTCGACTGGTCGCCGAAATCGGACGGATACGTTTCGGCAAGCTCCTTGTAGATCGCCAGTGATTCGTCGCCGCGGCCCGCATTGGCAAGCCAGTTGGCCCACTGCTGCTTCCAGCCTCTGATCGCTTGGAGGTGCGCGGGCTGCGTCGCGTACACCGGCCGCACGTCGTCCAGCAGGGCGAGCATCTCGTTGGCCTCCAACACGCCGTTGGCCTGGCCGAGCAGGTAGTTGGCAGGGAAGAGGTGCTCGCCGAGCGGATTGACTATTCTCATGGACACAATGGGCAATTCGGCCAGCTTCTTGGCCTCCTGCTGGTACAGGCCCTTCAACTCCTCGTTCCGCCGGGCCGCTTTCATCACGGCGTATCGCAGCCAGCGGACGCCCGTTTTGCCGTCGGCCAGCTTCTCGGCCGCCGCCAAGTGCTCCATCGCGCGGTCCCATTGGGCGCTGCGGGCGAAGTGCGTCAGGAGCGTGATCTGATCGTCGAACGTTGCTTTGTGCGACGCGATGGCCTTCTTCGCATCCAGCACCGTCTCGGCCGGATCGTGGAGGAATTGCACCCGCTCGCGGCCGGCAAGCTCCTTCGTCGTCGCTTGCACGTAGTCGTCGTTATTCAAGCGGACGAACTTCTGCGTGGTCACAGCCGTGACACGGCCCTTGTCGTCCAGCGACTTGATGCTTTGCGCCCACCAGGCGCCGGCGACTTCCACGAAATCGCCGAACTGTTGCGACGAGGTCACTTTGCCGTCCGAACGAGACTCGATCGAGAGCACGACGTTCCGCTTGGTGTCGACCAGCACCCGCGTGTCGTTCTTCTCGTCTTGCGGATTACGGAACGTCAGTAGCGCTTGCCCTTCGGCCGGATGCCGGACCGAGACCTTTTGCCCGGCGTAAGAGTCTTTCAGCGACGAGAGCACGTAGCCGTTCAAGCCGATCGGCGGGGTCCTTTGATCGCCTTCGACGGCCTTCCGCGCGCGGCCGAGCTCGAACGAGCGGTTGAAGATTCCCCGCTCCTTTCCGTCCCACCATTGAACGGTCGTTTGTCCGCCGTCGGAGGACGAGCGGACCAGCCACGGCATGAAGCTGGCCAGGAAAGTCGTGTCCGATTGCGACGCCAGCGTGCCGAAGCGGGCGTTGAAGTTGTCAGTATGGAGGTCGATCCGCAGGCCGCCTCCTTGGGCCAGGGGCGCAAACAGCTCGTTCTCGGTCCGCAGCAGGCTCCGGGAAATCGCCAGCACTTCTTCCGGCCAATCGGGCTTGGCTTCCGGCCTGACTCCGGGCGGCCGCTTGCCGGTCGGCGCGGGCGGCAGCGTACCGAAAAGACTGTTCAGCCAGTTGTCGACCTCTGCGGGGTTCCAATACGGGTACGGCGAATACGGGTACGCCGAACGCTGCCCAAAACCACCGCCGCCGCCGAAGCCGCCACCGCCACCGCCTACAAGTCTCCTGAGTGAATTAAACCTAGAAGGCATAGCAGCGCCAGAAGGCATAGCAAGCGGGGCAGCCGAGGCAAGCACGGTACCCGCAGCAAGTTGAAAACCGGAGAAGGGCGTGGCAGACGATTGATCCTCAAAACTGTCTTGAAGGGACTTAGCGACAATGACACCGCCGGCGCTCCCCGGAGGGACGAGGGCGTCGTTGAAGTCGCTCAGGCCGTCCGGGGCCATGACTACGCGGTTGGAGGCGAACCTCTCCTCCGTCTGCTCAATTTCGCCGGCGTCCTGTTTCACTAACCCATCGCTTATGCCGTTGATGTTGACGATTCCGCCCTTTGACAGATAGCGGGAAGACAAGGCACCCGCCAGGCCCATCGCGCGCCCGCCGAACGAAACTGGGCCGCGCCACGGACCGCGCGGCTGGAACGCGCCCGCATCGCGGCCGAGCGTGCTGAACTGCTGCAAGACCGACATCCTCAGCCCGATCCGCCATGTTCTGGCCTGCTTCATCTGCTGCTGGCGCAGCTCGAAGTTGGCGTTGTCGCGGCCCTCGGCGAAGAACTTCTCTCCGTCGCGCATGAGGAAGGGCCGCTTCACCTTGAACCGTTCGCGGTCGGCGTCGTTGTCCAGGACCAATAGCGACGTGTAGGGCGTGATGATGTGGTATTCTTCGGAAAGAGTGATGATGTCATCCTTGATCGTCGGACTGGCGCCCTGCTGTAGCAGGTAGTCGAGGTGCATCCGCGCCCAGAGCCGGGGGATGAACGAATTGCCCTGTTCGGCGTCGGCCAGAGAGACGGCCTGCTCGAAACGCACGTCGCGATCGCCCTGTTTCCCCATCACGATGACCTTGCCGGTCTGTTCCTTGCCTTGCGGCAAGTAGCGGCCGAGGACGATTTGCTGCGTGCCGCCGGGCAGGTTCGGCAACTGCTCGGGATAGACTCGCGCCACGCGGAGCCCGGCGAATTGCAGCTTGAGGTCCCGCAAGCCTGGCCGTGTGACTTCCTTGAGCAGGTCCAGCGCGACCGCCTGCGGGCCTTGTTCGCCGCTGATCTGCCTCATCGAGCCGCCGCCCAGCGAGCCGATGGCCTTCAACACGCCCGACTCGAACGTGCTGCCCACGGAGACGGCGTGGCAGACGGGCTTCTTGTCCTTGCACTTCTCGTCGTACAGCCGCCGGAGCTGTGCGGCCGCCGCGGCCGGATCGGTACTGCCGACCGTGGGAATACCGTCGCCGACGTAGACGATGCACGTATTCCGCCCGGCCCGTTCGAATACTCGGGAAAAGGCCTTGGCCAGATCGGTCCAGCCGAGCGACGCGCGGCGGTCCAGGAATTCCCGCATGGTCTTGACGTTCTTCGCCTCTGCCGGGACCGCCTGCTGGAAGACGCAATCGCAATTCACGTCGCAGCAGGCCATGTTCACCGTGTCCCGTGGTGTGAGCGCTTGCAGCACGGCGGCGATGAACTCGGCTTGTGCGGCGCGCTGGCCGGCGTCCATCGAGGCCGATGTGTCGGCCAGCAGGATGAGGTCCAACGGGGCCTTGTTGGTCAGCAAGTCGCGGTCGTCGTCTGTGTCTTCCGCGGGCGGCGCCAACAGCAGCATGAAATAGCCGTCGTCGCCGCGGCGGTGCGGAATGAGCGTCAGCTCCGGCTGCTTTCCTTGCAGCTCGGCAACCACGTCGAAATCGTGCGTCGGCGTGTATTCCCGGGCGTCGAACTCGACGTGCGCCGAGTGCTCGGTCTGGGCCGTTCGCACCGCGTGCGTCGGCGAGCTGACCTTTTTCAGCGGCACGACCGAGTTGATTTTCACGTCGATGGAAAGCTCGCGCAAGGGATGCTGCTTGAGCATCTCGCTTTGCAAGGCGTAGCTGTAGCGGAACGTGTTGCCGGTCCGCGGCAGGACCTGCGTATACACGATGCGGACGCGCTTCTCCGAGCGGGCCGGAATGGGGTAGACGCGGGCCGAGAAGAGGTTCCCGCCTTGCCATTCCAGCAGGCCCGGATCGCGGTGTTCGCTCTTGATGATCTCGTAGATTTCACGCGCCCGCTGCTTCTCAACAATGTCCGCCTCGACCAGCTCGTTGCCGATCCACATGCCGAAGCCGGAAATCGAAGCGTCTTGCGGCAGCGGGAAGTAAAACACGCCTTCCAACGGTTCGAGAGAATTGGTCATGTTGACGAACGATTCCTCGACCGTAGTGCGGGCGATCTGGTCGCGGATTTCGACCGTCACCTTGTGGTAGCCGACGGTGAGCGGCACGTTGCGGCCGTCGACATTCGCCACCAGTGAGCCGATCGACTCCTGCGTTTCCGTCCCCAGAAAACCCTTGAGCCACTTGGGCTCTTGTTCGGCCAACTCGACGCGATTGTCCCGGACGCGGTAGACGCCGGTCTTTGTGACCTTTGTGACCGACGTTTTCTCTTCGCCAGGGCCAAGCAATTCCAGCGGAGACGAGGAGACGGTCAACTGGATTTCGCCCTCGTAGAGGCAGAGTTTCGTCGGGCTGACAAGCTCGATGAGCGTGCCCGGCCCGGCGACGACTCGCGACTTGCGCGCCAACTTTGCGGCGAAGGCGTTGGCCCCGCGGAGGTCGGTCCGTAGCCAGTCGCCCGGCCGAAGGAGGATGTTGCCGCAGACGGGCGTCCAACGCTCGGCCATCACGGGCTTGATGGAAACCATGCCCTGCAAATCGCTCACCTTGCCGATGCGGCCGTCTTCGGTGAGCGTGTCGCCGACGACGAAGAGGTCCTCGTTGACCGGCTGGTTCGCGGTGAGGACCGTGAGCGTGACGGCGGGTGTTAGTTTGCCATCGCGATCGACAAGCGTTTCCAGCGAGTGCAGGAGTTGCGTGGCGCGATCGATGCGGGCCTCAATCATGACGGGCCGGAGGCCGACGAACATCCCATCGGGCCGGAAGCCGACGATCATCTGCTTGGGCCCAAGGGCCTTCAGCGAATAGCGGTAGACGTCATACTCTTTGTCGCCGATCATCTCCCGCACGGGCCGGGCGGTCATGGCGAGCAGGCTCTTGCGGTCGCTCGACGGATCGACGCCCAACAGCGGCAGGAGGTCGAGTGATTTCGTCTCGGCGCGATAGTAGGGCGACTCGCCGGAAGCGGCCCGATTGGCCTTCTCATCGATCCGCCAGAGCTTCTCCTGCCGGGCGATATCGTAGGTGCCATCGGCGCGGTTGACGCGGAGCATGTCGGCCTTGGCAGACCAGGCTTCCTCCGTCGCGGCGGCGGCCTTCTTATTCTTGTCGTCCGGCTGCTCCGCGCGTTCGACGCGCATGTGCAGCGAAGAGGCTGATTCCGTTTTCGCCAGCACTTTCGCCAACGTGGCGTCGCCGCCGGACGTGGAGGTCGCGAACCAGCTTGCCGTCAAGACTACCGCGGCCGCAGTAGCCGCCAACGCACGCCATGCAACGATGTACATTTTCGATTTCCTTGGAGAAGGGGTGATATTGCTCGGTCCTCGCTCACGCTTCGGGCTAGGATCGGACTCGTCGGCGTCGTTTGCTGAGGACAAAAACGCCGCGGTCGATTCCGCGCGAAGCCGAGTGAGGAACTGCTCGTCCGGCGGCACGGCCGGATGCTGGCCGGCGCGGAGCAATTCCGCCAGTCGCTGTTCGTTCAAGTTGTCGTCTGGGCTGGTCATTGCACGCGTTCCTCGCTGTCCGAGGAATAGGCGGAAGTCGTTTTCACAAAATGCTCCCGAAAGGCCTGCCTTGCCCTGGCAAGCTTCGAGCGGACGGCGACGGGCGTCGATTGCTCGGCGACCGCGATCTGCTCGACGCTCTCCCCATCGACGTATTTGGCCACCAACAGGGTTTCGTAGTCGCCGGGCAGGGCCGTGAGCGTCGCCCGGACGAAGCCGGCCAACTCGACTGCTTCCAGCGCCGCGGCGGGATCGAACTCCCGGTCCTCGAGCCAAAGCAGCAGCCGTCCCGCCGCCGCCGCGCCGTCCGGGCCGGCGTCCAACCGCTCGTGCCGCTTCTGCTTGCGAAAGAACAGCGCGATTTTGTTCCGGGCAATGCCGCCGAGCCACCTCGCCAACGACCCGCGGCGGTCGTCGTACTGCCGCGCGGCACCGGCCGCCGCCATGAACGTCTCCTGCACGATGTCGGCGATTTCGGCGTGGCGCGGGCCGAGCCAGCGCGACACCGCCTGCCAGACATTCGGGGCGAACTCATCGTAGAGCGCGTGCCAAGCGTCCGGCCTGCCTTCGCGCAGACCGAGCGCGATCTCGCGTTCTCGTTGATCGTCCATTGGGGGAAGCACTCGAGTAGGTACATAAGACTATTTGCGCTTTAGACGAGAAATGTGTCGCTAAGTTCCCGTTAGTCGTTCGATTTATGACGATCCGCTGTTTTTGCCCGCCAAACCGCTGTTTTCCTCGAAGACCCAGTCCGAGACCGCCATCGTTATTCAAAGCGTTGGAAAGCCGTCAAATCGGAGGTTTCCAGCATCGAAGGCAAAGATATTAGGGGGGTATGAGAATGGCCGCCTCGCCCTGGTCTACAGCGGCGTCATCAACGTTCCATGCCAACTGGGGCCGCGGACGTCAGGCAGGCGGACGAGTGCTTGCCTGCGGCGGCCGGGCACACGAATGGCACTAGCTTAAGCTTCGGGCGGTCTGTTTGGCCGTTGGCGGCGCACGAAGCGGTGACGGCAGTGTGGCTCCATCGTATGGCGGTCCTGGACATGCCGCATGCCGGAACGAGTCTCTGATCTAGGACGAGGCCGAGAAGTGATCATGCC
>Ga0181520_10008522_pt1 | contig 14503 bp, 10 predicted proteins | sample PEATcosm2014_Bin_29_FD_132451 | JGI IMG/M metagenome (GOLD analysis project Ga0181520, IMG submission 132451) | Peatland microbial communities from MTU Mesocosm Facility, Houghton, MI, USA - PEATcosm2014_Bin02_30_metaG | ecosystem: Environmental > Terrestrial > Soil > Wetlands > Peat | place... | reverse complement strand
CTGCGCGAGGGCAAATGCGGCCTCTGCGAATACACCAAGATCTGCGGCGGATCGCGCTCGCGTGCCTATGCCTTCACCGGCGACTATCTGGCCGAGGACCCGCGCTGCATCTACCAGCCGCACCTGGCCGACGCCATAGCCGGCTGAGACAGCGGGTTGAGAGCCCGCTTCGCGCGCTTCCTGATAACATTGAACGGATGGAAAACGGACTCTTTTCGCTGGCCGGGCAAGTGGCGGTCGTGGTGGGCGGCGGTGGCGTTCTCGCCGGAGCGATGGCCACCGGCCTCGCGGAAGCCGGAGCCGATATAGCCATCCTGGATCTGAATCTCGCCAATGCCGAGACGCGCGCGCAAGCCATCGCGTCCACCGGGCGTCAAGCCCTCGCGCTGGGCTGCGACGCCACCAGCAAGGCCGCCCTCGAGAACGCCTTGAAAGCCGTGCTGGCGCGCTTCTCCCACGTGGACATTCTGATCAACGCGCCCGGCGTGAATTCCGGAACGCCTTTCTTCGACATCTCCGAAGAGGAGTGGTATCGCCTGCTCGATTGCGACCTGAAAAGCGTTTTTTTAGCATGCCAGGTGTTCGGCAAGGCCATGGTGGATGCGGGCCGGGGCGGCTCCATCATCAACATATCCTCGGTATCCTCCGGACCGCCGCTTTCTAAGGTATTCACCTATGCTATTGCCAAGGCGGGGGTGAACCAGATTACCCAGTTCCTGGCGCGCGAACTGGCGCCCCACCGCGTCCGCGTGAATGCTATCGTGCCTGGTTTTTTCCCGGCCGAACAGAACCGCAAGCTGCTCACGCCGGAGCGCACCGCCAGTATCATGACCCACACGCCCATGGGGCGGTTCGGCGAGAGCTGCGAGCTGGTGGGCGCGGCGGTCTACCTGGCCGCGCCGCGAGCCTCTTCATTCGTGACGGGCGCGATCCTGCGCGTCGATGGTGGTTTCCTCGCCATGACGATCTGATCCCGCCCGAGCCACGTAGTTCCGATAACCGTACCCGCGAGACAAACGTATCGATTCCGACCAGTTTTTCTACGTAATTATCGTGGCGATAGACCCGAAAACGGTTGGACGGCCTTGCAATCGTCCCACCATTGAGATCGCGCGGATTAAAACGGCTCCATAATGAGACATTTTCGTGTGAAACTATTGACGTTATGGCGTTTGGCGTGCTTAAATCAAGCAGCTTGACTGAGATCGGAATGGCACCGGCAGGCTGGCCGTTTCATGTTGAAGGGATGGAATTTCTCTTGACAGCGGACCGCCAATCAGTTATGAATAGTTTTACCGCGTCTGGTTTCCGTGCGCAATTTTGCGATAGTGTCTCGCGAGCACAGAAGACAACAACTATAAAAGACATGTGCCGCGAACGATAGCTTCAGTAAGGTCCGATGGCCGGCTTGGCGGTTCGTCGGAAGTAGACTCTCCGCCCGACACGGAGAAGTTCCCTAAGGTTGACTGAACGGTTTGAGACCTAAGTTTTTGAGGCTCAGGTTGAGAGAGAACTTCGACCGATTCAATTTCGCAATTCACAAGGAGAAGGAAATGGCAGATTTTCGCAAATGGATTATTGTGCTGTTTGCTCTGACCCTATTCGCAGGGTTGAGCATGGCACAAAACCCAACGTCTAACGGCAGCTTAAACTGCAGCTTCAGCCAGACCGGCGCCGTAACGCCGCAGATCCGGTCGGAGAGCTACACCGATGCCGTGGGCGACATCGTCATCGGCTGCACAGGCGGTCCGACGATTCAGTCGGGCGCTCAGATTCCGCAGACCAACATCGTGGTTACGATGAATACGGCGGTTACGAGCCGCGTCCTCAGCACCCTGAATGGCTTCAACCTGTCCGAAGCCCTGCTGCTGATCGACGAGCCGCAATCGACCCTTCCGGCGATCGTCAACGGATTCGGCTCGGGCGCAGCGCAGACCCTTTGCACGACTCCGCTCACGGGATGCGCCGAGTGGTCCGCGGCTACTACCCAAAACGGCCCTGGCGCTCCGGCACCCGGTTCGCCTATTGCCGTGGCTGTCGCCGCCCTGGGCGACGCCGCCATACCTGCTAATGCTGGTCCCAACGTGTTCCAGGGCGTTGTGAGCGGCTCTTCGGTAACGTTCTTTGGCGTTCCGATCCTGCCGCCCGCCACCACTGGCATTCAGCGGACTTTCCGCATCACCAACATCCGCATCAACGCGCAGGGTGTTTCGGCTGGCAGCTTCGGTGTGAACCCGGTTTACGCCAACATTTCGACCAACGGCAACACGTCCCTGCCGCTGTCCAACCCGCAGTTGACCGTCGGCTTCGTGCTGTCCAGCCTGACGACCACTGTAGGCACCGCCGGCTCCTATCTGCAATGCAACTCGGTGCCAGCCCAGGCGCAAGCGGACACTATCAGCTTTACAGAGAAGTTCGCCACGGCGTTCAAGACCCGCGTGGTGCCACTAACCAACGCAACTTTGGCCGCGCAAAGCACGAATCCCACCGGCCAGAACATTCCGGGTGGATTGGCCAACTCTGGCACCGTCGCCCTGCTTCTCAACTCCGAGTCCGATTTCATCTTCCCGATTGGCACGCAAGTCGCCGGTCTGGCCGATTTCGGCACCCGGTTGAAGGCTGTCTTCACCAACATCCCGAACGGCATTACGCTGTACGTGTCGGTGAACAACATTGGTGCAAGCAATGCCAACCCCGGCAACCAGAGCATCGCTCCCTATGCCGAGTTGGTTACGAGTGAGACCGCTCCCGAAATGACGTCATTGCCCACGTCGGCCGCCACGGTAAGTGCGCTCACCCCGGTGAACGGCTCCGCTGAAGCGGTTTGGGAAGTCCTCAACGCCAACCCGAACGCCATCGACACCTTTACGTTCGGAATCTACATTGCCTACAAGTCGAATACCGCCAGCAACCTGCCGACACCCGCAGCCCCCGGCTATGTGTCTGGCTGGTATGCTCCGACCTCGGCTAGCGGCGCCTTCACCGACGCTGCCGGCTCCGGCGCAACTACCGGACCGATCCCGCGCTTCATCCCGGCGCCCGCGGCCACCACTCCGTTTGTCAATATCAACATCTGCCAGACCGTCCTGCTGTGGCCGTACGTGACCACCGGCCAGACTGGCAATGGATTTGACACCGGCCTGGCGATCTCCAATACCACCACCGATCCGTTCGGCACCATCGCGCAGAACGGCATCTGCACCCTCGATTGGTACGGCGTGAACACGGTCTATGGCGGCACCACGACCACCCCGACCGCCACTCTCACGACGACCACCGGAACGGTTGCCAGCGGCACCACCTGGGTTGGGCTTTCGTCCATGCTCCAGGCTGTTCCGTCCGGCAATTCCTGGACCGGCTATGTGATCGGCGTCTGCAACTTCCAGGGCGCGCACGGATATGCTGCTATCACCGATGTCGGTGTCCACAGCATCATCTCCAGCTACCTGGCGTTGGTCATGGAAGCGGGCACGCTGTACGTAGCTCCGAACGGTTCCTTGAATACGTTGGAGTTCCGCGGCGTCACGCCGGCTCCGATATCGGCGGGCGAGACCTTCGCTCACTAGATAGAGCCTTAGCAGTTACTTGAAGAGGGGAGCTTCGGCTCCCCTCTTTTTTTGTTCCCCGGCCCGTGAGAGGTGATAAACTACGGGTCTCTCCGCGTCCTCCATCCAAACGTGTTTCTAGGAACCTGAGGAGGTTATCCTTGTCTAAATTCAGGCTTCTTGCTTTAGCCGGCCTGCTCGCCGCACTCGCGAGCGCCGGATTCGCACAAACGGTTGCCAATCTTTCAATTGTGTCGGGCGATGGGCAATTGATCTGCTCCGGTTGCACCAGCTCCAATTTCGGAAATTACGAACCGTTGGTGGTCAAAGCCACCGACGCCAATGGCAATCCGGTCACTGGAGCGACCATCACCTGGACCAATCTTGGAAACGTGGATGTGGGTAGCACCACAACTACGGCGGCCGATGGCACTTCCAGCAGCAGCCAGCCTTACCCTAACGGGGCCGGCGCAGGCGGAGCGGCTTACCTTCAGAGCCAGATCGTCGCCTCGGCGGGAACGCCTTCCGTCACTTTCGTGCTGAGCCAGGCGATTCCCTCGACGAGCTTTCCGATAGGCTCCCCCGAGGTTTCCGTGAGCGCGCCCTTTTATGGAGGCATACCACTTTATCAGGTCGGTTCGGTCTCCGGGCAGTCCGGGACGCGCGGCGCGACTCCCATCACTCTCACCGTCATGAGTTCGGGCTTCACGGGCGGCGCTCCCGTACCCGGAATTTCGGTGCGCCTGATCAACGCCAGCTCGACTGCCACCTCCACCATCGCCTGCGCGACCGGGCCTAGCGCGGACCCGGGGTCGGTCCTCACCGATAGTACCGGCACGGCGACTTGCACGCCGGTTTTCGGTGGCACGGCTGGTTCCGGCGGCTACTACGTCCTGGTGGGCGGCGTGACGAAGATCCAAACCAATACCACCCCCGGACCGGCCGGTACTGAAGGCGGCTTTGACGAATTCGGCTACGCCGGCTATCCGCTCCAGTACACCGTGACGGCCGCCGCGACTCCCGGCATGATCCAGATCGTCAGCGGCAACAGCCAGAGCGCCACTCCGGGCCATGCCTTGGCGTCGGCCCTGGTTGCCAAAGTGACGGATGTGTCCGGTAATCCCATCTCAGGCCAGGCTGTCACCTTCACGGTGGCACCTTCCACCGCTGGTACGGTGACGCCCGCGACCGCCACTTCCGCCAATGACGGCACGGTCTCCACCACTCTAACTCTCTCCAGTTCCGCCGTGGGAGCCGTTCAGGTCAAGGTTGCACTCACCGGCAACGTGGCGATATCGAACACCTTCAGCGAGACCGCCAACGTTCAGCTCAGCGGGCTGGTAAAGAATTCAGGCGACCAGCAGAGCGCCATCACCGGCGCGGCGTTTGCTCAGCCCCTGGTGGTAACCGTGAACGGCAGCAACGGCCAGCCGCTGGCGAATTACCCCGTGCAGTTCGCGGTCACGGCCGGCTCCGCCACGCTCTCGGCTTCCAGCGCAACCAGCAACGGCAGCGGACAGGCTCAGGTAACGGTGACGGCGGGGAGCACGGTCGGCAGCGTAACCGTAACCGCCACGGCCGGAAGCTATACGCAGACCTTCACGCTGACCGTTACGCCGCCGGGTCCGGTACTCACCTCGGCCAGCTTCTATAACGCCGCGGGCTTCCAGCAGGGGTCGCTTTCCCCGTGCGCCATCGCGGCCATCATCGCGCCGGGCATCGCCCCGGGCATTCAGGGAATTGCGGGCAGCCAGATCGCCGGCGAAATGCCCACCCAGATCGCTCTAGGGACCGCCGGGACCGTGGTCAGCGTCGCGTTCGCTGGAACCCCGGCTCCCATCTATAGCGCCTCGAGTATCAACGGCCAGCAACAGTTGACCTTCCAGGTTCCCTGCCAGGTTACGCCGGGAGCGAGCGTTCCCGTGACCGTCAACGTGGGCGCCGCCAGCGTGACCGTGAATGTGGCCGTGCAGCCGGCCAGCCCGGGCATCTTCACTTCGCCCGTGCCGGCCGACAACGTGGTGCGCGCGGCCGCGGTCCGGCCGGACGGCACCTATGTCACCACCTCCAACCCGGCGCGCATCGGCGAAGTCATCCGCATCTATGCCACCGGCCTGGGGGCCACCACGCCGTCTATCTCGACTGGCGGTGTTCCGCCGCTGGGCTCGGACCCGGTGGCCCAAGGCCAGGTCATCGTTGGATACGGCAATTCCTCGGGCGGCGGCGGCGGCGTAACCGCCATCTCGGCTGTCGCGCTGGAGGGTACTACCGGCGTCTTCGAGATACAGTTCCAGATACCGGCGGATGCGGCTACCGGGAACAACGTGGCGCTCTCGATGGGCGTCGTGCCGGCGGGCAGCAACACCCTGTACGGCAGCAATACGACCAAATTACCCATCCAGTAGAATCAAAAGGGGCTGGGGGGAAATCCCTCAGCCCCTCCCCTTATTTTCGCCTTCCATTCGCCTTAGTACCCAACATGTTGTGTGTTGCCCGATCACTGTAGAACGTGTTGGGGCTCCTAGAACAGAAATAACTCCGTACGAATCAATAGCTTCCCCAAAAAAACGCTTGCATAACCCGAACTCTATATGCCACTATGTGTTGTGGGTGGATATGATCTGGATTATTTCTGATCCAGATAGGGTATCAAAGTGGGAAGCACTCAAGAGCTTTTGACGGTCGAACCTCCGCGCGGCATGTTTAACGGCCGCCTGGACGACAAAGGCCGCATGAAACTCGCGTCCGCGCTCGTGCAGTACTTTTCCGCCCTTCCCGAGAAGAGACTCTTCGTGACCAGTCGTGACCGTCGCACAGCGCAAATATACCCCATTTCGGTCTGGCGGTCCAACGAGCAGTTCTTCCAGAATTACCGCGGAGATTCCAAGGCGGCCCGCAAAGTCGCCTTCAACGCCGCCGACCTGGGGTCGGAGACTGAAGTGGATGCCCAGGGGCGCCTGCTATTCTCCCCCGACCTGCGGCGCGAGCTGGGCCTGGAAAATCAGACGCTGCACCTTTATAAGCGCCGCAACCATATCGAGGTCCTCACCGAGAAGCAGTACGAGGAGCTCAAGCACGAATCGACCGACACCACGCCGGACGAGGTGGACAAGCTGGAAACCGAGGGCATGGATTAACGATGTATGCACATTCCAGTCATGCCCGCGGAAGCGCTCGAACTGCTGGCGCCTCGTCCCGATGGGATGTACATCGATGCCACCACGGGCTTGGGCGGCCACGCCGCGGAAATCGCGCGCCGGCTCACCAGCGGCCTGCTGCTGGCCAACGACCGGGATGCGCAGTCGCTCGAGATGGCGCGCGGCAGCCTGGCCGAATGGACCGAGCGCGTGCGCTTCCACCAGGGCCCGTTCAGCCAGTTGGCCTCAGCGGCGCGAAGCTCGGGGTTTGGGGAAGTGGATGGTCTACTGGCCGATCTGGGTGTGAGCCGCTACCAGCTCACGGCGCCGGAAAGAGGTTTTTCGCTGGCTATGGATGGGCCGCTCGACATGCGCATGGATCAAAGCCAGGGCATGACGGCGGCCGAATTGGTCAACCATACCGCCGAAAAGGCACTCGCCGATCTGATCTTTCAGTACGGCGAAGAAAGGAGGGCGCGGAAAGTAGCCAGAGCAATCGTTCGGGCACGGCCCATACGGAGCACACTACATCTGGCCGATGTGGTGGAGCGGGCCGTGCCTAGGACGGGCCGTTTGCACCCCGCCACCAGGACTTTCATGGCGCTGCGAATGGCGGTCAACGACGAGCCGGGCGAGCTGGACTCGCTGCTGGCGACTGCTCCCGAACTGCTGCGAAGTGGCGGGCGCATGGTCGTGATCAGCTTTATGTCCATCGACGACCGGAAGGTTAAAGAGCGATTCAGGGAGCTGGGCCGCGAGGGGCGTGTTCGGATTCTGACCAAGCATCCGCTCCAGCCAAGCGATGAAGAGGTTGCGCGGAACGCCGCGTCACGCAGCGCCAAGCTGCGAGGGATTGAGAAGAGCTAGAAGGACAAAGGAAATACCATGGCCACCATGCCGGCATTCTGGAAAAGGACTCCCGCGCACGCCTCGGGTCAGCAGCCTCCAACCGGGCCGCCCGACCCGCTGCGCGCGCAACGCAATCCGTTCCTTTTGCGGCCCCTTCCTCAGGAAGGCGTTTACTTCCACTGCAAGAAGATCGATAACTCACGCCTGGTGCGCGAGACCGATCCGCACACCCGCGGCGCCACGTGGTCCGTGGCCGGGGCGTGCCTCTCGCTGCTGGCGGTCCTGGCCCTGGCGCAGATTCCCAACGTGCTGACCACGCTGGAGGGCTACCGGCTCGAAAACCTGCGCACCGAGGAACGCCGTTATCTGGACGAACGCCGCGCCCTCGAGCTTCAGGAAGCTACCCTGCTCAGCCCCGAACGGCTGGAGAAACTCGCTCAGGAGCAGAATCTCGTGACGCCTTCCTCACGCCAGGTGATCCACCTGGATAGCCGGCCGGATGGCGCCGTGGCCATGGTCCATTAGGGGAAACGGGGGGCGTGAGCGATCACGCACAGCAGCATGGTGGAGCGTCGCCTGAAGTGGTTAGCCGCTGTCGTCCTTCTCTGGGGCGCGGCGGCCTTCTATAAAATCGTCTCTCTTCAGTTTGTGCATCACGCCGAGTTCTCGCGCATGGCGCGGGCGCATCAGGAACTGGTCATCGATATCCCCGCGCCGCGCGGCACCATCTTCGACCGTTCGGGCGCGCCACTGGCCATGAGCGTGCCCACCGAATCGGTGTACCTGAACCCGCTGCGGGTTCCGGACCTCGGCGTGGCCTCCGAGATTCTCTCCCTGGTACTGAAGCTCGACCGCATGGAGCTCTACGGCAAAATGAAGCTGGCGGCCGAAACCCATCGCGGCTTCCTGTGGATCAAGCGCCGGATCTCGCCCGAAGAGACGCAGAGCCTCCGCAATCTGCATCTCGAGTGGATCGCCATTCAAACCGAAAGCCAGCGCCACTACCCCGGCGGCACGCTGGCGGCGCATGTGCTCGGCGGCGTGGATTTCGAAGAGCGGGGCAACGGCGGAATCGAAAAGGCGCTCGACGACGTGCTGCGCGGCCAGCCCGGGCGTGCGCGCCTGCTGACCGACGTGAAGCGCCGCGGCATCGATCAGCAGCTCTCGAGCGAGGCGCGCGCCGGCACACCCGTCACCCTCACCATCGAAGAGCGGCTGCAGTTCGTGGCCGAGCGCGAGATCGCCGCCGCGGTGGCCAAGAACCAGGCCGCCAGCGGCAGCATCGTGGTGATGAATCCTTACGATGGCCAGATCTACGCGATGGCGAGCTATCCCACCTACGACCCCAACGTGCCGCCACAGCCCGGCGACGATATCGCGGCCCGCCAGAACCACGCCCTCTCGGTGCCCTTCGAGCCGGGATCGGTTTTCAAAGTCATCACCCTCACGGCGGCGCTCGAAACCACCAACCTCCGCCCCGAGAGCCCCATCGATTGCCACGGCGGCGTGTTGCGCCTGCCGGGCCGCGTGATTCACGATTCGCACGCCGGGATGGGGGTGGTCCCCATGGCCATCGTGCTCGCCAAATCGAGCAACATCGGAGCCATCCAAGTGGGCATGCGCGTGGGGCAGAACAACATGTACGACTATATGCGCCGCTTCGGATTCGGGGCTCGCACGGGAATTCAGTTGCCCGCCGAATCCTCCGGCAAGCAGCGCAAGCTGGCGCATTGGGGCAAGACGTCCCTGGCTTCCGTTTCGATGGGCCAGGAGGTCAGCGTCACCACCCTGCAACTGGCGCAGGCCGGGTCCGTGATCGCCAACGGAGGGCTGCTGGTGAAGCCGCGCCTGCTCCTGAAGCGCGGCGACCAGCCAGTTCCCGCGGCGCCGGCCGTGCGCGTGATCAAGCCCGAAACCGCCATCACCATGCGCCAGATGATGGAAGGCGTGGTCATGCCGGGCGGCACGGGCACGCGGGCGCGCCTGGAAGGCTACTCGGTGGGCGGGAAAACCGGCTCGGCACAGATTTACGACTTCTTCAGCCGCCACTACACCCACAGCTATAACGGCTCGTTCGTGGGTTTGGCGCCCCTCACGAATCCAGCTATTGTGGTAGTAGTGACATTGAACGGAACCCATGGTACTGCAGGGTTCGGGGGGGCGGCCGCCGCACCGGTTTTCCACACCGTCGCGACGGAGGCTTTGCGCATTCTCGATGTGCCGCGCGATATACCCGAAGAAGATCCGCCACCCACCGCGAAAACGGCGCGCAGCTCCGACGATGTCAACGATCTGGCCATCGCGGACCTGGGGTCGGACCAGCCCAATATCCTGGAAGAAGGCGACGACGAAGAGCAGCCCGTAAACGCCGCGGCCGGCCCCAAGGTGCCCAATTTTCGCGGCATGAGCATGCGTGCGGTGCTGGCCGAAGCGGCCCGCCAGGGGCTGATCGTGATGGCCGATGGAAGCGGCACGGCGCGGATGCAGATTCCGCCGCCGGGCTCGGTTTTGCATGAGGGAGAACGCATTCGGGTACGGTTTGCCAGATGAAACTAGGCGAGATCCTCACCGGTGTGGGGCTGGCTGAGCCGCTCGAGCCGGAGCTCGCCTCGGCCGCCATCGAGGGCCTGGAGTACGATTCGCGGCGCGTGGCTCCCGGCTACCTGTTCTTCGCGTTTCCGGGCAGCCGCGCGGATGGCCGCCAGTTCGCGCGCGATGCCGTCGAACGCGGCGCTCGCGCGGTAGTAGCCGATTGCGCGCCGCCCGAGGATTGGACCGGCTGCTGGATTCGCGTCGAGCACGGGCGCCGGGCCATGGCGCTGGCCGCCCGCAATTTCTACGGCAAGCCGGATGATCGCCTGGGCCTGACCGGTATCACCGGCACCAACGGAAAAACCACCACCAGCTACCTCATCGATTCCGTGCTGCGCACCGCGGGCCGGGCCACGGCCGTGATCGGGACCATCGAATATCGCCTGGCCGGGCGCATCCTCAAGGCCGCCAACACGACCCCCGAATCGCTCGATCTGGTGCGCCTCTTCGCGGAACTCGAAACCCTCGGCGGCAGCCAGGTGATCATGGAGGTCTCCTCCCACGCGCTGGCCCTGGGCCGCGTCTATGGCCTGCGCTTCCACACGGCCGTATTCTCCAACCTGACGCGCGACCACCTGGATTACCACGGCACCATGGAGAATTACTTCGCCGCCAAGCAGACGCTCTTCGAGGGTGCCGGCGGCCCTCCGCCGCCCTTTGCCGTGCTCAACCGCGACGACGAATACGCGCGGCGGCTGAAGCTGCACCCCTCGACCAAAGTCTTCTGGTACGGCCTAGGGCCGGATGCGGAATTGCGCGCGCGCCATATCTCCTCGGGCCTGCAGGGGCTGCGCTTCGAGGTCCATTTCGGCAAGCTGCGCCTGCTGCTGGAATCGCCGCTCATCGGCAAGATCAACGTCTATAACATTCTGGCGGCCTGCGGCGCGAGCCTTTCATATGGCATCGCCCCGGAAACCATCGCTCAGGGAATCGCCCGGTTGAAGGCCGTTCCCGGGCGCTTCGAACGCGTCGATGAAGGCCAGCCCTTCGTCGTGGTGGTGGATTATGCTCACACGGACGATGCCCTGCGCAACGTGATCGCGGTGGCCCGCGGCCTGAATCCCAAGCGCGTCATTACTTTGTTCGGGTGCGGCGGCGACCGCGACCGCTCCAAGCGCCCGCTCATGGGCCAGGTGGCCGCCGAGGCCAGCGATTTTGTGGTGCTGACCAGCGATAACCCGCGCTCGGAAGATCCCCTGGCCATCATGAACGACGCCCTGGTGGGCATACGCCGCAAGGATGTGGCGCACGTCGTGGAGCCGGACCGCGCAGCCGCCATCGCGCGGGCTCTCAAGGAAGCACGCGAGGGCGATATCGTCATCCTGGCCGGAAAGGGCCACGAGACCTACCAGATCCTTAAGGATAAGACCATCGCGTTCGACGACCGCGCGGTGGCGCGCGAAGTGCTGCGAGGCTATGGGTATAATCGCACCCTTTCGTCATGACCTTGGATCTACAAGACGTTGCCCGAGCCATGGGCGCCCGCGGCACCGCCGGCTGTGTAAAAGCGACCGGCTGGAGCGTGGATACGCGGAGTCTGGAGGCGGGCGATGTCTATTTCGCGCTGCGCGGCCTCCAGCATGACGGTCACGATTTCGTAGCGCAGGCCTTTGCCGGGGGCGCCTCCGCCGCGGTGGTGGAACGAGGCTCCGGGACGGCCGGCGAGTTGGTGGTGGGCGATTCGCTGAGCGCTTTGCAGGATTTGGCGCTGTGGGCCAGGCACCGCTGGGGCGGCCGCGTGGTGGGGGTGACGGGGAGCGCCGGCAAGACCACCACCAAGGATGCCATCGCGGATCTTCTGGAGACGGATCTGCCGGTGGGCCGCACGGTGGGGAATCTGAATAATCACGTGGGCGTGCCGCTCTCGGTCCTGCGGCTGCCGGATGGCTCGCGCGCGGCGGTGCTCGAAATGGGCATGAATCACGCCGGCGAGATCCGCGATCTGGCCAGGATCGCGCGGCCCGACATCGGCGTGGTGACCAACGTGGGATACGCGCACGTCGAGTTTTTCGATTCGATCGAGGGTGTGGCCGCGGCCAAGCGCGAGTTGATCGAGGCCCTGCCGGCAGGTGGCGTGGCCGTGTTGAATGCCGATGATCCGCGGGTGGCGGCCTTTCGCGGTGTCCACCCTGGCCGCGCGGTTACGTTCGGTTTTTCGGAAGGCGCCGACGTGCGCGCCGAAGCGGTCGAGATGTGCGCCACGGGCTCCCGCTTCCGGGCGCTGGAAGTGGATTTCGAGACGGGATTGACGGGCCGCCACGGGATCTTGAATTTGCTGGCGGCCATCGCCGTGGCGGGCGAATTCGGCATCGCACCCGGGCGGCTGCGCGAGACGGTGCGCCGCTTTGCGCCCGGGCGCATGCGCGGCGAGCGTCTGGAGCACGGCGGCATCGCGGTGTGGAACGATTGCTACAACGCCAATCCCGAAGCCATGAAATCGATGATCGACGTCTTGCAGGGCACCCCCGCCACGCGCCGCATCGCCGTGCTGGGCGAGATGCTGGAACTGGGCCACGCCGCCGACGATTTGCATCGGCAGGTGGGAAGCTATGCGGCCGCGCGCGGTATCGACCTGGTGATCGGCGTCCGCGGCCACGGCCAGGTCCTGGCGGAAGCGGCTGGGCGTGTGGGCATGTTTTTCGAAGATCCGGTGTTGGCCGGCGAGTTTGCGCACCAGTGGGCGCGCCCCGGCGATGCCATTCTGTTCAAGGGATCGCGCGGCGTAAGGATGGAGCGCGCCTTGGAGAAGTTTCTGGAGTAAGAGATTGGGGGAAGAGCGTCTTAATTGCCGGACCTTCGGTCCGGAACCGGGCAAGCTAAAGCATGCCCCACCTAGGCATGCTTGCCCGGTGGGGCATGCTTTAGCTTGCCCGGATGTGAGCGAGCGGAGCGGCGGCTAATGCTTTACTTTTTACTTTACGAACAGCTCTACCGGTACGTGAGCCCCTTTCGCGTATTCCGCTACACCACCTTCCGCACGGCCTTCGCGAGTCTCACGGCGCTGTTCCTGTGCATCGCGCTCGGCCCCTGGCTCATCAACAAGCTCCGCCAGTTCCAGATCGGGCAGTACATCCGCGAGGAAGGCCCCAAGTCGCATCAGAAGAAGGCCGGCACGCCCACCATGGGCGGCGTGCTGATCATCATCTCGATCGTGATCCCCACTTTGCTGTGGGCCGATCTGCGCTATCCCTATGTGTGGATCGCCATCACCGCGCTGGTGGCGTACGGCTGGATCGGCTTTCTGGACGATTACGCCAAGATCGCCAAGCACCGCAATCTGGGCCTTTCCGGCAAGCGCAAGCTGCTCTACCAGTTCTTCATGGGCTTCGCTTTCGCGGCCATCCTGCTGGTGATGCGCGGGTACGGGGAATTCTCGACGGCCATGAACGTCCCCTTTTTCAAGCAATTTCAGCCCAGCCTGCTCGTCCAGTCGCTGCTCGCGAATCCATGGACCTACGTGCTGGGCGTGGCGCCTTTCTGCATCTTCGTGGCGCTGGTGGTGGTCTTCGCTTCGAACGCGGTCAACCTGACGGACGGCCTGGATGGCTTGGCTATCGGGCTGATGGTGATCGCTTCGGGCGCCCTCACCATGCTGACTTATGCCGGCGGCCACGCCCAGCTTGCCGAATACCTGCAACTGGCGCGCAATCCGCACACCTCCGAGCTGACCATCTTCTGCGGCTCCATGACCGGCGCGAGCCTGGGCTTCCTCTGGTACAACGCCCACCCCGCCGAGATCTTCATGGGCGACGTGGGTTCGCTCGGGCTGGGCGGCGCCATGGCGGTGGTGGCGGTGCTCATCAAGCAGGAGGTCCTGCTGGTCTTCATTGGCGGGATCTTCATCCTGGAGGCGGTTTCGGTGATCCTCCAGGTGGGCAGCTACAAGCTGCGCAATGGCAAGCGGATTTTCAAAATGGCCCCGCTGCACCACCATTTCGAGGCGCTGGGTTGGACGGAATCGAAGATTATCGCGCGCTTCTGGATCGCCGGCCTGGTGCTGGCGCTCTTCGCGCTGAGCACGCTGAAGCTGAGATGACGGGCAAGCTAAAGCACGCCCCACCATGCGGTTTGAGATGAATATGGATCTGAACGGAAAACGAGCCCTGGTAGTCGGGATGAAGAAGTCCGGGATGGCGTCGGCCGCGCTCCTGGCAAGCCACGGAGCCATCGTGCGGGCCACCGACCTGAAGCCGCTGGCGGAGCTGCCGGAGGAAGCCGGGCCGCTGCTGGAACGCCTCGGCATCCCCTTCGCGATTCAGACTCCGGCCGTGTTCGAAGGTTGCGACCTGATCGTGCTCTCGCCGGACGTGCCGGCCGATCTCGCCCCGCTGGCAGCCGCGCGCGCCAGCGGCATCCGCGTGATCGGCGAAGTCGAGCTGG
>Ga0181520_10008520_pt1 | contig 14509 bp, 10 predicted proteins | sample PEATcosm2014_Bin_29_FD_132451 | JGI IMG/M metagenome (GOLD analysis project Ga0181520, IMG submission 132451) | Peatland microbial communities from MTU Mesocosm Facility, Houghton, MI, USA - PEATcosm2014_Bin02_30_metaG | ecosystem: Environmental > Terrestrial > Soil > Wetlands > Peat | place... | reverse complement strand
GGTCTTCTCCGGTCCCTGGATCTTGTCGCCGCTATCCTTCAACATCTTTTCGATGTTGTAGACCATCCCGTCCAGCGAGTTGCGCGCATCGATCTCCTCGCGCTTTTCCTTGTCCTCGGCCGAGTGCGCTTCGGCTTCCTTGGCCATCTTCTCGACCTCGTCCTTGCTCAAGCCCGAGCTCGATGTGATGGTGATGCGCGTGTCTTTGCCGGTCGCGTTGTCCTTGGCCGTAACGTTCAAAATGCCGTTGGCGTCGATGTCGAATGTGACCTCGATCTGCGGCACTCCCCTCGGCGCCGGCGGAATTCCGCCCAGCTTGAACTTGCCCAGCGTCCGGTTCTGCGCCGCCAGCGGCCGTTCGCCCTGCAGCACGTGGACCTCAACCTCGGTCTGCGAGTCCGCCGCCGTCGAAAACGTCTCCGTCTTCTTGGTCGGAATCGTCGTGTTCCGCGGAATCATCGCGGTCGTCACGCCGCCCAGCGTCTCAATCGCCAACGTCAGGGGCGTTACATCCAGCAGCAGTAGATCTTTCACTTCGCCGGCCAGCACGCCGGCCTGCACCGCCGCGCCGATGGCCACCACTTCGTCCGGGTTCACGCCGCGATGCGGCTCGCGCCCGAAGAGCTTCTTCACGATCTCCTGAATCTTGGGCATGCGCGTCTGGCCGCCCACCAGCACCACTTCGTCGATCTCGCTGAGCTTCACGCCCGCATCGGCTATGGCCTTCTTGCAGGGCTCCAGCGAGCGGTCGAGCAAATCCTCAACCAACTGCTCCAGCTTGGCGCGGGTCAGCTTGCGCACCAGGTGCTTGGGGCCGGTGGCGTCGGCGGTCACGAAGGGCAGGTTGATCTCGGTCTCGATAGTGGTCGAGAGCTCGATCTTGGCCTTCTCCGCGGCGTCTTTCAGGCGCTGCAGGGCCATCTCGTTGCCCTTCGAGCTCAGGTCGAGCCCCTGCTCCTGCTTGAACTCGGAGATGAGCCAATCCACAATGCGCTGATCGAGATTGTCGCCGCCCAGGTGGGTGTCGCCGTTGGTGGATTTCACTTCGATGACGCCTTCGCCCACCTCCAGAATGGAAATATCGAAGGTGCCGCCGCCAAAGTCGTACACCGCAATCGTCTCGTCCTTCTTCTTGTCCAGGCCGTAGGCCAGCGCGGCCGCAGTCGGCTCGTTCACAATGCGCTTCACGTCCAGGCCGGCAATCTTGCCCGCGTCCTTGGTGGCCTGGCGCTGGGCGTCATTGAAGTAGGCCGGCACGGTGATCACCGCCTCGGTAACCGTCTCGCCCAAATAGGCTTCGGCTGAGGCCTTCAGCTTTTGCAGAATCATGGCCGAAATCTCGGGCGGGGTGTACTCCTTGCCCTGGGCAATCACGCCCACGTGGTCGCCCTGCTGGCTCACCTTGAAGGGAACCATCTTCATCTCGTCGTTCACTTCGTTGTAGCGCCGGCCCATGAAGCGCTTGATGGAGAAGATGGTGTTCTCCGGGTTGGTGATGGCCTGGCGCTTGGCCACCTGGCCGACCAGCCGCTCGCCGCTCTTCGAGAAGGCGACAATCGAAGGCGTAGTGCGCGCACCCTCTTCGTTGGGGATGACTTTGGGCTCTCCGCCCTCAAGAACGGCGACGCACGAGTTGGTGGTGCCGAGGTCGATACCGATAATCTTTGCCATGTTTGGTTTCCTGCCTGCTTCTGAGAGAATTTCCGACTCTGCAAGCATGCCATGTTGAGTGACTTGCTGTCAAGTTTTCTTGATTACCTGACCATAAGCAATGTCCGGCACACGACCCGTCTCCTGACCCGTTTGGGGCCGGTTGCGGCAAACAGCTCAGAATTGGTAGCGGAGGGCCAACTGCATCAGCCGGGGAGGCATGGCGCTAACCGCCTGTCCAAAGTTGCTGCTTGAGATGTTGCCCTGGACGCTCGCCGCGCCGAAGAATTGCGCATGGTTCGCCAGGTTGAAGGCCTCGGCGCGCATTTCCAGCCGCTTCTCGCCCTTCATGGGGAACGAGCGCGAAAGCGTGGCATCCAGGTTCTCCAGGCCGGGACCGGAAAAGAAGCGGCGGCGCGCATTGCCGATGGTCCCCAGCGCCGGAAGCGTGAGTTGCGTTGCGTCAAAGACCGGCCTGCCGCCCCGTGGATTCAGGTTCAGGCTGAGCGATTGGCCGTCCCAGGCCGGTGTATCTACTCCGTTATTGTTGATTCCGTTTGGGATAGTTCCAAGCAGCGAGGTGTCATTGTTGTTCAGCAAAGTGACCGGCAATCCGGAGGTGAAGCGGGCGATTCCTGCCACCGACCAGCCTGAAGCCAGCCAGTTCAGCCGGCGCCCATCCCCAGGCCGGGGTAGATCGTACTGGAAGCTGGCAACCAGGTTATGGCGCAGGTCAAAGGAAGAGAGCGCGCGGCTGAGCGTGGGGTTCACCGGATTCACTGGCTCGGGTAGGCCCGCAGACTGATCGATGGACTTCGAAAAGGTATAGCTGGCCAGCAGGTTGAGATTGTGCGCGCGGTGGTTGAGCGTGGCTTCCAGGGCGTGATAGCCGGCATTGGCGATGGTGCGCTGCAACTCGACACTGCCAAAGGCCGGACCGAACTGCGTGCGCGCCGCCTGTTCGTTGAAAGGCCCGCAGAGCCCTGCCCCCAGGTTGAGGCAGAGTGCCGGATCGGCCGGATTGGCCTCCTCCAGCACCAGCAGATGGTGCGCCGCCGCGCCGATGTAGCTCACCGAGACCAGAGTCGAGGCGCGAATCTGCCGCTCCACGCTCAGCATCCAGTGTTCGGCATACGGGGTCACGTCGCTTGGGTCCACGGCGGGAATGCCCACCAGCGGCTCGAACTGGCTCCAGTTCACGTTGCCGTCGGGATTTGCCCGGCTGGCGCCGTAGGGCACCTTTTGCAGCGGGAACCGCTGCCCAGAATTGGCGCCACTGGCCGCCACCGTAAAGGGCGAAGAAAACAGAGGCGGCGCCGCGGAGGTATAGGTGTAGCCATAGGGGGGATTGGCGCTCATGATGCCCGCCGACAGCCCCTCGTACGCCGTATAGAAGATCCCATAGCCGGTGCGGATACTGGTTTGCCCCTCGGAACCGGTCAGCCGGCGCAGCCAGGGCGTGGCGAAGGCGGGCGTATAGGCAATGCCCAGGCGCGGAGAGAGGTCGTTGTGTGCTGGGGCCAGAGAGCCCGCGACGCCAGGATCGCCGGGAAAAACCAATCCTTGCGGCGCACCGGGATAGAGCTGCGACTGCTCGCCCTTCACCAGCGTTTGCAACTGGTCGAACTTCTCGCTCCAGGGGCGGATTCTATCCCATCTGATGCCGTAATTCAGGGTAAGGGTCGGGACGACTTTCCAACTATCCTGCGCAAAGGCCGCCATATAGATGTTGCGGTTGTAGAAACTGCTTGCCTGCCCCTGCGTATAACTGGACGGCACGCCCAGCAGAAAGTCGGCAAAGTCCAGGCCCGTCTCCGACCCGCTGAAGGCGAAACTGCCGTTGAAGATCACGTCCGGGTGGGTATCGATCTGGTTCCAATGAACCTCTCCGCCCACCTTGACCCCGTGCTTGCCCACGATGCGGCTGAAGAAGTCGCTGACCTCGTAGATGTTCTCGGCCTGCACCAGCGCGGTGGTATCCACGCCCAGGGTGAAGTCGTTGAAGGCCACGTTCTCGATGCCCTCGGTGGAAGGCTTCAACGGGACGATCCCGGTGAACCCCTGCGCGCTAAGCGACGGTCCGACCCCGCCTTTGGGTTGGCCCACCGCGTTCGCGTTGCGCATGAAGCTGAGGTGAAACTCGTTGAGCGCCGCCGCGCCAAAGGTGATGGTGTGCCCCACGCTGGCCAGTTGCGCCAGCCCATTCGAGGTTGCGTTGAAACCTGGCACGCTGGCCCCGCCCGTCCCAGTGGGATAGGGATTGTCCAGCGAATAGCCGTCGAGAAAGTAGTAGCCGGTCAGGGTTCCCGTGCCGTGCTTCCAATCCGCGCGCAGTGCGCCCTTATCGTCTTGCAGGGTCTCGGCCTCGACGGCGGTGGCAAAAAGTGCTGAGCCGGCATTGGGCTGCGGAATCGAACCCAGCAGATACTTGGCCGGCGCGGACCACGCCGATTGGGGAATCTGGCCGTTGGGAAATACCGCCGAATACGCCTCTCCCGCAACAACGGGCCGGCCCAGCAACGCGGAAAGCTGCGCCGCCCAGGCATTGCCATTCACGCTGCCGGTCAGCGGAACCTGGCTGAAGTCTCCGCCCCGCTCCGCAACCGTCGGAACCGAAATCTGCCCCGTGTCGATGCCCTCGGTCAGCCGCGTGCCCTGGTAGTCTGCGAATACCGCCACCCCCTTGTGAAAGGGCGTACCGCCGATGGTGGCGCCAAACTGGTTCTGGCGATACGCAGCGCGCTCCTCGGAGAAATAATTCCTTGCATCGAGAGCCGTATTGCGCAGAAACTCGAAGGCCGACCCGTGCGCTTGCTCTGTTCCCGACTTGGTGACCACCAGCACCTGGCCCCCACTGGAGTTGCCGTATTCGGCGTCGAAGTTCGAGGTCAACACGCGAAAGCTCTCGATGGCGTCCAGATTGGGCACGATGGAGGTGCCCATGTTCACGTCCTCCTCCGCATCGCTGCCGTTGACCCTGAACCCGTTGGACGCCTCGCGCTGGCCGCTGATGGAGAGATTGCCCGGATTGGCATCTCCGGAGGGCGGTGTCGCGGCCACCCCGGTCATAATCACCGCACCCGGCTGCGCCGTGTTGGCCGGAACGATCCCCGGCTGCACAGCCATTAAATCCGTAAAGTTGCGCCCGTTCAGCGGCACGCTCTCGATCTTTTTCGACTCCAGCACCTCACCCAGTTGCGTGCTGGTGGTCTCCGCCGCCAGTTCGTTGGCCGTCACCTCCACGGTGTCAGTCTGCGCTGCGATCTCCAGGGTCACATCCAGGCGGATGCCGGACCTTCCCTCACTTAATTCGGCGGTCTGGGTGAATGGTGCAAAACCATCTGCCGTGACATTGATTCGATAGCTGCCAGGTTCTGGCGCCACAACGCGAAAGTCGCCCTGTTCGCTGCTGACAGCTTCCACTGACTCCCCGGTTCCGATGCGGTTGAGCGTGATATGCGCATGAGCAATCCGTCCGCCGTTTGTGTCGTGAACCGTGCCCTCAAGAGCAAAGGTCGGCGCGGCAAGAGCAGGGTGAAATACTCCCATGGAAAGAAGTAAGAGAAGAGGAAGGAAAAAGCGCTTCAAATTGATGCCTCGGAGTACCGAAATAGTCGACTTGAGCCAGACACGAGCTGTCTCTGCGCATTTCCTAACGCCCGCAGAAATCAATATCCGACAAAATTAGTCCTTATTTAATATACGATCATTTTGGTCCGGTATCAAGAAACCCAAAGGCCGATCTGCGCCTGCTGCAGCGCCACAGATTCTGGGTGCCCCATCCTTGCGCGCCTTTGTTTCTCGCTCATGGGTGGGAGACCACGAACATCAACCGGCCAGGCCTAAAGGAATGCTCGAATGAAAGAGCTCCGCGGCTCTTGCGCAGAACCTGAGAGGCTGAGACCATGGGAAAACCCGATGGCGAAGTTCATCCAAATCGATGCCCGACCCGCCAAGCCTCCCATCGCTTGTGCCCCGAAGCCGGGCGCCTCCGTCTTTTGGCTGCAGGGAGTGACTCTGGCCTGGATGCTCGTGGAATTCGGCGTTTCGGCCTATGCGGCGATCGCAGGGCACAGCCCCGTCATGGCCGCATTCGGCTCCGACAGCCTGGTAGAGGTGACCTCCGCCGCCGTTGTCCTTGCGCAATGGATCCCCGGCGTATCCATCCCGGAACGCAAGGCAAGCCGAGCCGCCGGGGCGCTGCTCTTTTTACTGGCCTTCGTAGTCGCCGCAATTGCCGCGGCGTCGCTTGCTCTCCGGTTGCAGCCTGAGACGAGCTACGCCGGTATTGGAATCACAGCCGCCGCGCTGATCGCCATGCCAGCTCTGGCCTTTCTAAAGCGCCGCGAGGCTCGCCGCAGCAACAATCCCGCTCTGGCCGCCGATGCGGTGCAATCCGCCACTTGCGCCTATATTGCGCTCACCGCATTGATCGGGCTCGGTTTGAATGCCGCATTCCATCTCCCATGGTTCGATTCGATTGCCGCGTTGGCGGTCATTCCCTTTCTCTTGAAAGAAGGCCGGTCGGCTTGGCAGGGCCGTCCTTGCGGGTGCTGCTGAGAGTCCGATTTTCAGCGGCCGGGCTTCGCCCATCTCCTTGTCACTGGCAGCGGCGGCCCCAATCGTTTACCCTCAAAAAGTCCCCCGATGACTACCGCCGCCGCCCAAGCCCGCTACCCGCTTACCCAGGGCGTGAACCCGTGGCTGGTTACCGTCTCGGTGATGCTGCCCACCTTCATGGAGGTGCTGGACACCGCCATCGCCTCGGTGGCCCTGCCTTACATTGCAGGCTCGCTTTCGGCTTCGAATTCCGAAGCCACCTGGGTGCTGACCAGCTACCTGGTGGCGAACGCGGTCATTTTGCCCGCTTCCAATTGGTTTGCCCGCCGCTTCGGCCGCAAGCGCTTCCTGCTTACCTGCGTCATCATCTTCACCATCGCCTCATTCTTCTGCGGAGCCGCGCCTTCGCTGGGTGTCATCCTGCTGGCGCGCGTGATGCAAGGCGCGGGCGGCGGCGCGCTGCAACCGCTGTCGCAGTCGATCCTGTTGGAGAGCTTCCCAATACAGAAGCGATCCATGTCCATGGCCGCCTATGGCCTGGGAATCGTGCTAGCCCCGGTGCTGGGGCCCACGCTGGGCGGCTGGCTGACCGATACCTTCAGTTGGCGCTACGCCTTCTACATCAACATTCCCTTCGGCATCCTGGCCGTCATCCTGATCAGCCGCTTTGTCCACGACCCGCCGTATATCAAGAACGCCAAGGTCGGCGCCTTCGACAACATCGGCTTCGGCCTGCTGATGGTCTGGACCGGCGCCTTGCAGATCGTGCTCGACAAGGGCCAGGAAGACGACTGGTTCGGGGCTGTCTGGGTGCGCTGGGCGGTGGCCATCCTGGCCACGTCGCTGGTGCTCTGGATCTGGCACTCCTGGACCCACCCCAATGGCCTCGTCGACCTGCACGTGCTCAAGGACCGCAACTTCCGCACCGGCTGCATCCTGGTGGCCATGCTGGGCATGTGCATCTACATCACTATCGCCATCCTGCCGCTCTACTACCAGGAGATTCTGGGCTACACGGCGTTCACGGCGGGCCTGGTGGTAGGGCCGCGCGGCATCGGCTCGTTCATCGGCTCGCCGGTGATCGGCATCCTCGGCTCGCGCATAGACCAGCGCAAGCTGATGACCGCCGGATTCCTGGGCTTCGCCGTCTGCTCGCTGATCTTCGGCACCATCAACCTGGACATCGGCCCTTACACCCTGCTGCTGCCCATCCTGCTGACCGGCTTCGCGCTGAGCTTTGTCTTTGTGCCCATGGCTACGCTGATGATGGCCACCATCCCCAACAAGGAGATGGGCAACGCCACGGGACTGTCGAACATGCTGCGCAACATCGGCGGATCGATCGGCATCTCGATGGCCACCACGGCGCTCATCCGCCGCGCCGCCCTGCACCAGACCGAACTCGGCGGGCACATCACCGCCTCCACCTGGGTCTACCAGCAGAAGGCTGCGGCCATCTCCGGCTACGTCGGCCATCGCCTCGGCCCCGCGCAGGGACGCCCCGGCGCCATGGGCCTGATGTACGGGCTGATGGAGCAGCAATCCGCCTTGATGGCCTATGTCGATGTCTTCCGCTGGACGGCGGTCCTGGCCCTCATCTGCGCCGCCGGCGCCTGGATGTTCAAGAAGCCCCTCAAGCACCCCGCCCTGCCACCGGGCGTGCATTGATTCCGGTTCTCGACGGAAAATCTTTCAACGTTCAACAGCTTTTCCGTTTAGCGCGTTTCCTGCTGCCGATAGTAGTTCTCTTAGCATTTCGCCGACGATACGGTCTGCAAATAAGCTGGTCCGTATTTGCAATACGCCGGAAATCGCAGGAATCAAGTCGCCGATCCTGGCGGAGAATGCAATTTCATTCAAATCGAGTGCAACCATTGCAAGATTGTCCGCAATTCGCGCGAACAATATGTCGTCGTCGCTGTTCGCGTCCTTTGGCAACCAAAGCGCATACTTACGATCCAACCTCGCTGGTGCCGGGGCGGCCGTATGGAGTTCGAGGACGTAAGCGATCAAATCATCATCGTCCCTAAGCAGCAGCCGGTGCGTCGGGCTTGGGGTGTTTCTTACATTATTCGCTATGAAGAAATTTGCCTGCCCATTCAGGTTCGGTCCCGCGATCTTTGAAATCGATTTCCCAATTTCGGCAAGGATTAGCCCGCCAAGACTCCTTCCAGCCTCGTCCACTTGGGCCTGTTCATATCCGCCTCTTGTGATATAGAGACGAGTAATTGCCGCCGCGCTCTCCTCTAGACTTGGTGCGCTAGCACCCAGCAGGCTTTCATTGACCAGAACGATCGTATCCAGCGCCCGGTCTAGCATGAAATCTACAAAAACCTGATAACGACCACTATCGGCAGCTTCCAGTGCATCGAGATACACCTCTTTGTGCTCGGAGAGAATCACAATGGGCATTGAGATGGCCCTATAAGTGAAGGCCGACGCAAGCGCACGGGCTACACGGCCATTTCCATCCGCAAACGGATGAATCACAACCAGACAGTAGTGCGCGTAGGAGGCTTGAATGACCGGATGCGCCGCCATGAATTCTTCACCGCGCAATTCACCCACCAGGCGCGCCATCTCGGCTGGCGTTACGTCTACTGGCGCGTAGGGATGGTCTGCTCCGTCCCGCGATCGCACGTGATTCGGCAATACCTTGTAACGCCCTTTCGTAAGAGCCTGTTCTTGTGGCCCTACGGCTGTCATAACCCGATAGGTCGCTTGCGCTCGGCAGACCTCTTCATGCAAGACGCGAATGGCGGCTTCGGAGATCGGCTCGGCCTTTGTGGCAAGATCCAGCACATAATCGTACGCGTGCAATTGGGCCTCGAAGAGCGGCCGCACATGCTCGCCCTTCTTCGCCAGTTCCACCTCCCAAGCGGCAGTCTCGAATGCCACGGTGTAAGTAAATCCACGATCTACTTGATACAGGCCCTCGATTGCACCCGTATCCAGCGCGGCAAACCGTTTCGCGATCTCGCGTGCCCGGTTCAGCACTTCGGGAGAGAGCGCTGCCTTTTCCTTCAGCGAAGCAATGTAACGATCCCAGCGGACAGTCTCGACCGAGGTGCGGGCCGCCCAATCCTCAAACGCCGGAAACGGCTTATAACCCGCATCGAGAACATGAATGTTCGTTACAGAATCGCTCATGGTGAGGCCAGGTTTCCTTTCAGCCTGATCATAGCTCACATGCGGAGCAGCCTAGCACTGGATCGTTAAACATCCGCACTTCAGCCGCCCTTGCGCCGCCGGGGTGCCTCGACCCTCAAACCCGGCGTTTTCGCCAGCTCACTTGCCGTGCTTCAGCTCGACTACCGACCGGTTCATCGCCGCAAGATCGGCGGCTGATTTCGCGTTGCATTTGAACACCACCAGATAATTCCCCATCTGCGTGGCGGTGGCCGACGAAGCTACCCCGTTGTCGCTGTAAACCAGCTGATCGAAGGTTACGCCGTCCCCGGTGGTGAAGTGCTTCTTCGACAGAACCACCGCATGCTGGCCCGGCTGAAATCCCTTGACCACCCAGTCAATGAACTCAGTTCCGTCGCGAAACCCTCTCGCGTGCGGAAACACCACATTCAGCTTCTCGGCCAGGACAACAACGCCGTACGGCTCGTTGCCCTGCCGTGCGGAAAACAGGAAGAACTCATGCGAATTGAACGCGCTCTTGGGGAGATTCAGCAGTTTGGTATCGTACGGTTTGAGAATTGAGGGCCATGAATAGGAAAACTTCAAATCGGTGTTCACGTAGGCATGGCCAGCCACATGGCCATGCGTGGGCGCTTGCGCATGGCCCCCGGTGATCAGAAGCAGACAGAGTGTGATTGCGAGAATTGCCGGTCGCATGAGGCGGTGGATCCCTTCCAACGAGGTTTGTGATGGACCGGTTAGTCTACCAAACCGGCCCACTGCCGACGCCTGAGCCTTTCTGACGCGGGGATCGGGATTGTCTGGTGTTTTCCTGTTAACCATTCCACCCGCCCGTGTGTTCTACCGGTGAAATCGATTCTTTTCACCTGGAGGCACGTATGGAAAACTGGTTGGTTCCTTGCGCAGTGTTCACAATGATTGGCTTTATCGTGTGGGTGATCTTTTCCACGGTCCGCCGTTACAAGGTGGCCAGCGTACAGGGCGACGTGGCCAAAACCATGCTCATGCACTTCGACTCCGCACAGGCCATGCTGGCCTACGTCGAAACCGAAGGCGGAAAGAAGTTCCTCAACTCGCTGTGGCACGAGGCCGGAACCAGCTACGGCGGCATTCTGGACTGCATGCGCTGGGGAGTCGTCTTTCTCATCGTCGGCGGAACGCTCTGCTGGATGCACGCAGCCGGCGTCGTTGACCGCGATGCACAAGTGGCCGGCATGTTGGCGGTCGCGCTGGGTGTAGGGCTCGAAGCGGCCGCAACGATCTCTTACTTTGCCGCCCGGGCGATGGGTCTGGTGGGAACCGGACCAAAGGCTTGATCGTAGGACGGCGCATGGAAGATGCACGCACAATTGCGGACTGGGCCACAACGGGGCGCGAGCAGACAGCAGCGGGCGAGGAAGGCTTCAGGCAGCTCTATGAAGCGACTTCCCGCCCGCTGTGGGGCTATCTGCAACATGCCAGCGGGCGCGCCGACGTGGCCGACGACTTGCTCCAGGAGACTTTCTGCAGGTTTCTCTTGCGCAAGCCGCCCGCGATGGATGAGGCAAGCGCCCGCTCGTATCTCTTCCGCATCGCCACCAATCTGCTGCACAACCGGCCGCGCAGCCGCGACGACGACGCCCGCGAAGAACCTGCCGAATGCAGCGTGGAGATCGACCAGGGCGTGCGCCTGGATGTCCAGGCGGCCATGCGGCAATTGAAATCCCGCGAGCGCGAACTGCTCTATCTGGCATATGTTGAAGGAATGAGCCATGCAGAGATCGCCGCCGCCACCGGATTGGGCACAATGAGCATACGAATTCTGCTCTACCGCGCCAGGCAAAAGGCGGGCGAATTCCTGGAACCCAAAAGGAGCGGGTCATGAAACATCTGAGTTGCGAGCACGAGATCGGCGTCATCCGGGCCCTGCACTCGGGCGAGTGGACCAGTGAATTGCGCTTGCATGTAGAGGAGTGCCAGGATTGCGGCCAATCGCTGCGTCTGGCCGAAGCGCTGCGCCAGACCGCCGCGCACGCGCAGGTTCGTTGCAGTCCGCCCGATCCGCATTGGATTCTGCAGCGGGCGCGCCGTATGGCCCGCGCAATCGCACTCCGGCGCATAGCCCTGCTGATGGCTGCCATGCGCACGCTGGCGGCGCTTTACGTGATCGCGGTGGCCGCTTGGCTGATGCGCGGATACGCGGCGCTTCAATACCGCGAAGTCGCAGCTTCCATGCACGGCGCCAACAGCGAAATTGGCCTGCTGGGAGCCCTAGCGGCTGCAGTGTGCGTGGCCGCGGGACTATTCCCAATTCTGCGCGGAGGCTCCGAGCCCGGTTGATGCGGGCCGCGAGCCTGGGCGCAAGCCGCGTCCCTGCAACTCGGCGGAACCAGCCAGGAACACGGCCTCTTATCCCGCCAGCGCCACGAACCGCCGCGCCTGCTCGTCGTACTGCTCGATTCGCCCAGTGAGGATGTCGTAGTACCAACCGTGCACCGTCATCCGGCCCGCCGCCACGGCCCGCGCCACCGACGGCTGAACGCGCAGGTTCCACAATTGCGCCACCACGTTGCCGCGAATCAGCGCGCCCAGTTCCGCGTGCTCCCCGTCTGCCGGGTTTACCGGCTGGCGATGGCTGAAGGCCGCCTCCACGTGGCTCAGCCAGCGCCGCGCCTTGGGCATCTCCTCCAGACCCTGGCGGTCCAGCGCCGCCTTCAGCGCCCCGCAGTCCGAGTGGCCGCAGAGGATGGCGCTCTTCACCTTCAGCACCTCCACGGCATACTCGATAGTAGCCGTCACTCCGTCCACGTCCTGGCTGGTCAGCGGCACCACGTTGCCCGCGTTCCGAGTGATAAACAGATCGCCCGGCCCGGTCCCCAGAATCAGATCGGGCACCACGCGCGAGTCGGAACACGTGATGAACAGCCACTCCGGCGCCTGCGTCTCCGCCAGCAGGTGAAACTGATCCCGCTTGCCGGGAAAAACCTCCGCCAGAAACCGCTTGTGCCCCGCGATCAACCGCTCCATAACTACTGCGCCGCCTTGGTGATGAACACGGCCAGGTCCTCTTTCAACTGGTGCAAGGCCTCGACGTTCAAGTAGATCATGTGCCCTGAGGGGTAGTAGCCGAACTGCACATTGCCGCGCAGCGCCGGATCCAGATCCATGTGCGACAAGTCGTACTCGGTGAGGAAGAAGGGCGTGGCCAGATCGAAATAGCCATTGGCCGAAAAGACCTTCAGGTGCGGATTCTTGCGCATGGCGCTGGCCAGGTCGGCCGCAACCCAGGGTTGCGCCTGCTCGCCGCCCATGCCGAAGCCGCCGCTGGTCGGCCTATGCTTCCAGTCCCATTGGCCGATGGAGTTCGCGCTGGGCCGATAGGCGTCGGTGCTCTCGTACTTGAGTTCCCGCTCCATGTAGTCGTGCAGTGCCGCCACAAAGGCGCCGGAGATGCCCGTATCGGAGGCGTCGTAGCTGGGCGCCTCGCCGGCCGCGTCCAGGTCCACGCCCTCGAAGCGCATATCGTAACGGCCCAGGGTCCGGCGGTCGTCGCGCAGTACCTCTTTTCTGAATCGGGTCGGCGAGATGCGCAGGTTGGTTTCCTTCACGTAGTCCACGCTCAGGCCGGTAAAACGGCTCACTTCCTTGGCCACAGCGTCCAGTTCCGCGGCGGGAAGGTTATGCCCGGCAAAGAGCGCGTGGGCGTACGCGCCGGAAGCGAACTGCCGCGCCTGCTCCACCCACGCCGCCAGGTCCGCAGGCTTGTTGGGAATCTTGTTGAAGTACCAGGCCGCCGCCGCATAGCTGGGCAGGTTGCCGATGTACAGCATGTCGTAGCCGCCGGCGCGGATGTTGTAATTCAGGATCGACGAGATCAGCACCACGCCGTTCAACTGCACGCCGTCGTTGCCCAGCATGTCGGCCAGGGCCGCCGAGCGCGTGGTGCCGTAGGACTCGCCGATCAAGAATTTAGGCGAGTTCCAGCGCTGGTTCACGCTGAGGTAGCGAATAATGAAGCGGTCGAAGGCGTGCAGGTCCTGGTCTACGCCGGTAAAGTCCTTGGCCGTAGCCTTGCCCACGGCGCGCGAGTAGCCGGTCAGCGGCGCATCGATAAAGACCAGATCGCTCTTGTCCAGCAGGGAATACTCGTTCGGCGCCAGTTTGAACGGCGGCCCGGCGGTGGGGTTGGGGCTGTCGGTCGCGATCCGCACCGGCGAAAACGAGCCCATGTGCAGCCACAGCGAAGCCGATCCCGGCCCGCCGTTATAGAGAAAACTCACCGGACGCGCCTTGGCTTCCGCGCCATCCAGCGTATAGGCCACGTAGAAGATCGAGCCGTAGGGCTTGTCGTCCTCGTCGCGGATCGTCAGCGTGCCGGCGGTCGCCGTGTACTTCAGCGTCTTGCCGCCCAGCGTCATCTCGTGATGCGTGGCGACGGGCTTTTCCGCCGGAACGGGCGTCTCCTTGTCGGCGTCTTTGTCCTTGTGCTGCTCGCCGCCTGTGGCAGGCGTCTGCGCGGCGGTGCGCGTCTCCTGCGCCGGCGCGCAAGGCATGAGGAAGAGTGAAGCCAGAACGGCGAGAGAACAAAACGCCAGCCGATGCGCTGCTTTCATGTGCGGGGAACCTCCAAGGGGATCGCAACCGTCTTGCATTGCATTTTACAGGCCGCGGGACAACCGTAGTGCCGGTCTCCTGACCGGCTGTAGTGCGGGCGTCCTCGCCCGCGCTGGTTCAGGAACAATCGCCAAATCAGACAGCTCAGTCGGCGGGTGGCCCTGGTATCGTGAAGCATCTCATCAAGTTGAGGGTGCCCCCGGTCTCTCGCATTTGGAGACCGGGGATTCCACCGACCTCGGCCTACAGGCCGGGAGCTGGACGATCATCACCCTGATTGCTTCCTGGAACACGCCGCAGGCGCCAGCAAACGCCGGGTCTTTCACCCATCGGAAGCTCCCCAGGACAAACGCATCATGCAATGGAAAGCGTAGGGACATGATCTTTGAAAGGGCACGGCTTCAGCCGTGCCGCCCAAAGCCGCATCGAATGCCGGCCTTTAGGCCCTGAGGGACGGTTTTCTCCGTGATCAATCTTCCCTCGGGGGCTGAAGCCCATCCGATTGAACCCATTTCCATTGGCACGGCTGAAGCCGTGCCCTTTCAAAGCCGTTCCT